>Ga0081540_1002898_pt1 | contig 13834 bp, 11 predicted proteins | sample TabmetS2T1R1_FD_71024 | JGI IMG/M metagenome (GOLD analysis project Ga0081540, IMG submission 71024) | Tabebuia heterophylla rhizosphere microbial communities from the University of Puerto Rico - S2T1R1 | ecosystem: Host-associated > Plants > Roots > Rhizosphere ... | reverse complement strand
GTACACGCGGCCCGGCGTCTTTCGCTGACCGATGGCGCCGGGGTGGCGGCGGTACTCGTGGGTCCCGTGGGTCTGGCCGAAGCCCCGGAAGTTCCAGCGCTTCATGACGCCCTGGAAGCCGCGGCCCTTGGTGATGCCGGTGACGTCGACCAGCTGGCCCTTCTCGAACAGGCCCACGCTGATCAGGTCGCCCACGTTCATCGCCGCGGCCTCGTCGGGGCTGAGGCGGAACTCCTTCAGGACCCGGCGCGGCTCGACGCCGGCCTTCTTGAAGGAGCCCTTCTGGGCGGCAGTGAGGCGCTTCTCCTTGGCCTTGCCGAAGCCCAGGGTGACCGCGGAGTAGCGATCGCGCTCGGGGGTGCGCTTGCCGACGACGGTGCAGGTGGAGGCGTCGATGACCGTGACCGGAACGAGGTTTCCGTCCGCGTCGAATACCTGGGTCATCCCGATCTTCTTGCCAATCAAGCCCTTCAAGACGCCTCTCCTCTTTGCGAAGCGGGGCTACATAACAGCTTGCCGGGGGGCGTCAAGACGGGAGGAAACCCCGGAGGGCCGCGTCCAGCCTGGCGGAACTGTCGGTGGGAAGCGACGCCCCCTGGAGCCACGCCTCGGGGTGGCCCGAACCGTCGAGGCGGACGAGTGCGGGCACGGTGTGGGTGGACCGCCCCAGGACGGGCCCGGAGGGCAGCGTGTCGACGTTCACCTCCACCAGCCACCAGCCGGCGAGGACCGCGCGGTTGCTCTCGCGGGCGAAGGCCGCCTCGAGCGCGCGGCAGGGCTCGCACCAGGGAGCCCCGAGCTCGACCAGCACCCGGGCCCCGGAGCGCGACGCCTCCTGCGCCAGCGCGCGCAGCTCGGGCTCGAGGCGCCGGGGATCCACCGTCACCCGGCGGATGACCGGCGCGCGTGGCGCCGGGGACGTGGCACTCGGCGCGCCCGGCGGGAGCTCCTCGGGGAGCGGCGGCGGCCCCCCGTCGGGAGCAGCGAGCAGGACGGAGACGACGAGCGTGAGCATCGGAACCGGGGACATACACGGGATGCGCAGCGCCTTCGATGGCGCTCGGGGCGCTCAGCCCCCCGAACCAGGGGGACGCCGATGTGGCGCCGCCGGTGCGGCGCTCGATCGGGCTCAGTCCCGGACGCCGAGCCGGGCGCGGGGGGCCTCCGGCCACCGCCCGTGCGACCTCGGCAGGTGCCGCCCGGCCTTGAGCAGGCCGAGCACGAAGTGGAGGAGCGCGAGCGCGGCGAGGAGGTGCACCCACTGGCCGACCGCCCCGCCGGCCACGTAGCCCAGCGCCCAGAGCATCAGGAGGATGCAGCCGTTGGTCCAGAGCACGCCGGGCATCGTGTGGCGACCCGGGCCCACGGACCAGTGCCAGCCGGTCGGCCCTGCCCGCTTGCGGCCGTGAAGTGTCGCGCAGTCGATGCACCGGCCCGGCCGCGGAGTGGAGACGGCCGTCGTCCATCACCACGTTGGGCCCCATGCCGAAGCAGCGGGCAGTCATCGTCCTGGAGTTCAACGAGCTGAGTCCGGTCCTCATGCGGCGCTTCATCGACGCCGGACACCTGCCCTCCTTCCGCCGGATGCACGACGAGGCCGAGGTGTGGACCACCGACGCCGGGGAGCGTCCGCCGTTCCTCGAGCCGTGGATCCAGTGGATCACCGTGCACTCGGGGCAGCCCTACCGGGAGCACGGGGTCTTCAACCTGGACGAGGGTCACCGCGCGGATGCGCCACGCCTCTGGGACGTGCTCACGGCAGCGGGGCTCGAGTCGTGGGTCTGCGGAAGCATGAACGTCGCTGCGGCGCCGGGCTTCCGCGGCTGGCTGCTCCCGGACCCCTGGACGACCCACGTCCCACCGCAGCCGGACGAGCTCCTCCCCTACTTCGAGTTCGTGCGCCGGCACGTGCTCGAGTACACCAAGGCGCAGGTCCCGGTGACGAACGCGGACCGGCTGCGCTTCGTCGCCTTCATGGCGCGGCACGGGCTCTCCGCAGCGACGGCGTGGGCCATCGTCCGGCAGCTCGCGGAGGAGCGGCTCGACGCGAAGACGCGCTGGCGGCGGGCGGTGCTGCTGGACCGGCTGCAGTTCGATGTTTTCCGACATCACTGGCGGAAAGCGCGACCGGCGTTCTCCACCTTCTTCCTGAACAGCACGGCGCACTTCCAGCACTTCTACTGGCGCAACCTCGAGCCCGATCTCTTCCGCGTCCGGCCGGCCGAGGAGGAGCAGCGCGAGCTCGCCGACGCTGTGCTCTTCGGCTACCAGCAGATGGATCGGCTCGTCGCCGAGTCACTGGAGATGGCCGGCCGCGACGCGGCGGTCGTCCTCTGCACCGCGCTCTCGCAGCAGCCTTGCCTCGGCTACGAGGAGAGCGGCGGCAAGGTCATCTACCGCCCGCGGGACTTCGAGCGGCTCCTCGCCTTCGCCGGGGTCAGCGTGCCGCACCGGGTCGCGCCGGTGATGGCCGAGGAGTTCCACGTCTACCTCGAGAGCGAGCCCACGGCGGTCGAGGTGGCGCGACGGCTCGCGGCGATGCGCGTGGGGGACCGCCCGGCGCTGGTCGTCCGTCGCGACGGCGCCGGTCTGTTCTGCGGTTGCAAGATCCACGGCGCGCTGAGTGCCGACGCAACGGTCTCGGGCGCACCGGCGAGCGCTCCGTTCTTCTCGCTCTTCTACCAGGTGGAGGGAGTGAAGAGCGGGATGCACCACCCGGAGGGGATCCTCTGGGTCCGCTCCCCGGAGCGCGCGCACGCCGTCCACGCCGAGACCCTTCCTCTGACCGAGGTGTTCCCGCTGCTGCTCGGGCTCCTGGGCGTCTCCGCCCCGCGTCCAGGGCGTGCGCCTGTCCCGGCGACAGCACCGGTTCCGGAAATTTCGACTGTCCCGCGGGCGGACGTCGTCGCGCAGACGCTCTGAGGCCGCGGATCCTCCGAGGCTCGCCTGGCACGCGGGGTGCTAGTCGCGACCGGCACGAATGAGGGGCGAGACGAGGGCGGCGCCGATGGGCGGACGACTGTGGGTGATGACGCTGCTGGTCGGTCTGGTGGGAAACGCCGGGGCCGACCCAGGCGACCCTCCGACCCGAGCCATCGAGCGACGCGACCCGGGCGACGTCGACCGACTCGAAGGGTTGCTCGCGAAGCGCGAGGCCGAGCTGGCCACGATGCGTGACCGCCTCCGGGTGCTGGAGGACGAGGAGCGCTGGTACGGCGAGGCGGACGTGCTCGGCATCCCCGAGGTGCTCCGCCGCTCCGCGCTCACCGAGCGGGTGCAGCGCCGGGTGGCCATCGCCATCGTTCGCGAGGCGGAGGCGAACGGGCTCGACCCGCTCCTCGTGGTCGCCGTCATCCGGACCGAGAGCGCCTTCAACGCCTACGCGGTCTCCGGCGTGGGGGCCATGGGCCTCATGCAGATGATGCCCACCACCGGGAGCTTCCTCGCCACCCAGCGAGGCACGACCCTCCGGCACCGCCAGACGCTCTTCGACGCCGAGCTGAACGTGGAGCTCGGGACCGCCTACCTCGCCTCGCTCCTTCGCGAGTTCGGAACGGTGGAGGTCGCGCTGCTCGCCTACAACGGCGGCCCGGCCTACGCCCGCCGCCTGCTCCGGAACCCCGAGGCCCGGAAACGCTTCGCCGCCGGGTACCCGCGCGACGTGACCGGCGAGTGGCGCCGGCTCCGGGTCCGGTACGACGCGCTCGAGGCCCGACGCTCGCTCCCGCCCGACGGCCGGACGCTGGCCGCGGAGGGAACGCTGTCCGCCGCACAGTGAGTCCATCCAGCACGAGACGTTGCCGGGCGGTTCTGTCCCACGCGTAACGGCGCGCCCTGCCCGAGATACCCCTGTCCGGCGGCGGGAGCGCATGCTCGCTCGTGCCCCCGGGAGAGGACTCCATGGACGGTCTCGACATCCGGCTGGAGGAAGGCGAGCACCGCCTGGTGCTGCGGCTCCGGGGGACGCTGGACGGGCGCACCGCGACCGCGGTCACCGAGGCGCTCCACGCGTTGCCGCCTGTCCCGCTCATCGTCGACTTCTCCGGGGTGCGCACCTTCGTCGACCTCTCGGTCGATGCACTCACCCGGGCGCTCCGGAACCGACCCGTGTCCCTCACGGGGCTGGGTAGACACCAGGCACGGATGTTCCGGTATTTCGGGTTCCGCACCGACGAGGCGGAGCAGCCAGCGGAGGCGTGATCGGACGGCGCCCGGCTAGACTGCCCGGGCCAACGTGACCGCTCCCGCCATTCCCCGTTCCCCCCTCGCCGCCTCCGCCGCGCACTCGCTCCTGAGCCGGGCCAGCGAGTCGCTGGGCCGCGTGGTCCGCGGCAAGCGCTCCGCGATCGAGCTCGCCCTCACGACGGTGGTGGCCGGAGGGCACCTCCTGCTCGAGGACGCGCCCGGCGTCGGCAAGACGACCCTCGCCGAGGGCCTGGCGCGCGTGTGCGGGCTCCGGCTCGCTCGCATCCAGTTCACCGCGGACCTGATGCCGGCCGACGTGACCGGCGTGCAGGTGTTCTCCACGGCGAGCAGCGAGTTTCAGTTCCGTCCCGGGCCGCTGTTCCACGAGCTCGTCCTCGCCGACGAGCTGAACCGCGCCCCGCCCCGCACCCAGTCCGCCCTGCTCGAGGCCATGGCCCACGCGCACGTGACGGTGGACGGGACCACGCACCTCTTGCCCCGACCCTTCGTGGTGGTGGCGACGCAGAACCCCCTCGACCTGGCCGGGACCTATCCACTCCCCGACGCGCAGCTGGACCGTTTCCTGGTCCGCCTCACCCTGGGCCACCCCTCTGCGGAGGTGGAGGCGGAGCTGGTGACCACCCGCGGCCTCGGCGAGCCGGTGTCCTCGCTCGCCGCGGTGCTCGACCCCGAGCAGGTTCGCGCGCTCCAGGCGCAGGCCGCCACCGTCCACGTCGCGCCGGAGGTGGCGCACTACGTGGTGGCGCTCGCGCGGGCGACCCGCGAGCATCCGGGCCTCGAGCGCGGCGCCTCGACGCGCGCGGTGCTCTCGCTCACCGCCGCTGCCCGGGCCCGGGCGCTCTGGGACTCGCGGGACTTCGTCATTCCCCAGGACGTGGCGGACCTCTTCGTCCCGACGCTCGCCCATCGGGTCGTGCCGCGCGGGTCGATGCAGGGCCTGGCGGCCCGCGAGGAGGCCAGCGCGCTGCTCGAGTCGGTCCTGGCCGGCGTTCCCGCGCCCCGATGAGCCCCCGACGCGAGCGGCTCCGGCGCTTCTGGCGCCGGCTGTGGCGGCCGCCGCGGCGACTGCGCACGACGCCGGCGGGGCGCACCTATCTCGTGCTGGCCTTCGGCGTGGGGCTTGGCGCGCTGAACACCGGGAACAACCTCCTCTACCTGGTCCTCGGGCTGCAGCTGTCGATCGTCGTGGTGTCCGGCATCCTCTCCGAGCGGTGCGTGCGACGGATCCAGGTGCGGCGGCTCCTCCCCGCGGCACCACGGGCACGGGCTCCGTTCCACCTCGCCTGGGGCGTGCGGCTGGAGAAGGGGCAGGCCTTCGCCCTGTCGGTGTCCGAGGTGCATCCTGTGCTCGGCACCGCGGTGGGCCGGCTGGCCTGGCTCCCCCCCGGTGAGGAGGTGGTGGTCCGGGCGGTGGCCACGGCGCCCCGGCGCGGGCCGATGCGGCTGGACGTCATCCGCGTCTCGACCACCTTCCCCTTCGGGCTGTTCGTGAAGATCCGCGACTTCGACGTTCCGGCGGAGCTGCTGATGCTCCCGGGGCGCGTCCTCCCGCGACCCGAGCCGCCCTCCCCGAGCGACGGGCTCGGGCTGGAGCAGCGGACGATCCGCGGCCTCGACGGCGGCGGCGACCTGGCCCAGCTGCGTGAGCTCCGCGACGGAGAGGACGGGCGGCGCATCCACTGGCGGAAGAGCGCGCAGCTGGGAATCCTGCTCCGGGTGGAGCGCGACGCCCAGCCGCAGCCCCGCATCATCCTCCAGCTGGACGACCGCGCGCCGGCCGAGGCGCTCGACGTCCGCTGCGAGGAGCTGGCGGCCCGTGCCGAGCTGCTGCTCGCCCGCGGAGCCGAGGTCGGTCTGGAGAGCACCGCAGGAACCCGGGTCGAGCCGGGGACCGGCGCCTTCCATGGCCAGGCGCTCCTGCGTGCGCTCGCCCGCGCAGGACACGAGGCCGAGCCCGGATGAAGACCGACCGGCTCAGGCTCCTCCTCCGGGATCTGTCGGCCGGCGCGGCCTTCGCGGGGATGGCCATCTCCGGGCAGGTGCCTCTCTGGACGGTGGCGCTCTTCGTCCTGGCGCTCGGCGTGGCGGCGGCCGGCTGGCGCCCGCTGGCCGACGGGCGGATCGGCGCGGTGGCCCTGCTCGTGGCGGTCGTCATCCTCTACGCCGCGGTCATGGTGGAGCAGCTGGATCTCGTCGTGGCGGCCTGCATCACCGCCTCGCTGCTCACGGCGCAGCGAATCCTCTCCCGCCCCAGCCCGCGAACCACCGACCAGGTGCACCTGGCCTCGCTGCTGATGATCGCCGGCGGCGCGGTGCTGAGCGCGGACCTCCTCTTCGCCCTCTGCCTCTTCCTCTACGCGGCGCTTGCGGTCCTCGCCCAGGGCCTGTCGGTGGTGGCCGAGGCCGGAGGAGGCCCACTGCCAGCGACCCGTCGCGTGCTCCGGCCGCTGGCCGTGGGCCTCGCGCTCGCCCTGGTGGGCACGCTCGCCTTCTTCGTGCTCTTCCCGCGGCTGTCGTGGAACGTGGCAGCGCGCCGCGGGGGACTCTCCCTCGGGGGAGCCACCTCCGGGTTCGCGGACGGGCTGCGCCTCGGTGGGACGGGCGTCATCAAGTCCAACCCCCGGGTGGTGTTCCGGGCCCGCATCGACCCGGACCCCGGCGCCGAGCAGCTGGATGCGTACTGGGTGGGGCGGCGGTTCGACGTGTTCGACGGCGTGCAGTGGTCGACGGCGGCCCGGCCCGGATCACGGATGCGCCAGGTGATGCTCGGACCGGTGGAGCAGGACCTGGTGCGCCAGCAGATCGACCTGCTTCCCGCCTACGGCAGCCGCACGCTGGTGGCCCTCGACACGCCGGTGCTCCTGGGCGATGCGGAGTCCCACCAAGCCACCTTCAGCGTCCGGACGGAGCTGATTCCCTCCGGGGACCGCGAGGTCCGTCTGGTGGGGCCGTCGGAGCACGTCACCTACCGGGCCTTCAGCACGACCGAACGCCGGAGGTCTCCCCCCATCGATGCCGCCGAGCGCGCGCGCAGGCTGCAGCTGCCAGCGGGGCTGGATCCGCGCATCCCGGCGCTGGCCGAGGAGCTGAGCGGCGATGCCGTGGGAGATCGCGCGATCGCCCGGCAGCTCGAGAAATCGCTGGAGTCGCGGTACGCCTACACGCTCGAGCTGCCCGGACGGGTGAAGGACCCGCTGGCGAACTTCCTCTTCGATCGCCGCGCTGGCCACTGCGAGGACTTCGCGACGGCCCTGGCGGTGCTGCTCCGGACCCGGCAGATCCCCGCGCGGGTGGTGGTCGGATTCCACGGCGGTGAGCGGGCGGCGGGCGAGTACCTGGTGCGGGCCGGCGACGCACACGCCTGGGTGGAAGCGGAGGTGGACGGTCATGTCCTCCGGCTGGACGCGACCCCGCCCGAGCATCGGTCCGCCGCGGAGTCGGGGATCAGCGGGTGGATCCTCGCGCGCTGGGAGGCGCTGCAGATCCGCTGGCTGGACCGGGTGGTGGAGTACTCGCTCTCGGACCAGACGCGGCTCATCCAGGGGTTCCACAAGTTCCAGGGGAAGGACGATCGGCCGGCGGTTCACGTCGAGCGCAGCTTCGGCAGCAGCGGGGTGATGGCGCTCGGTGTGCTGGTCGCCGTGCTCCTCGCCGCGGGGCTGGTCGGCCGGCGCGCCGCGCTCGGCGACGCGACGCACCTGGGGCTCGCGCTGCAGCGGCTGTTGCGGCGGCGGTCACGGCTCGGACCCGGCGGTTGGCTGGACGGAGCGCGGGTGGCGGAACCCAGCCTCTTCGTCGTCCGCCAGGGCATCGCCCGCTACCGCGAGGCGCGCTTCGGACGGCGTCCACTGTCTCCCGGCGAAGGCCGGCGGCTGATCCGTCAAGCAGCGCAGGCGCTCGAGGACGTCGCCCCTTCCGTTCCGGGGCCGGCGAGCCCAACGTCCAGGGCGTGACCACGCCTCCAGATCTTCCGCGCCCAGCCTCCCCGCCGACGGACGTTCCCGCGACGCCGGCACCGGAGATCCGTCCATACACCGGGGTGGAGGACATCCCCGGTCGGAGCACGCCGGAGGTGCAGCCCGGGCGCCGTGGGCCCGAGGCGCCGGAGCCGCCGGGGCCGCCACGCGTTCCCCCGCCCCCGGGCCGGGAGATCGAGCCGCCGCGCAGCTGAATCCTGGCGTTTCTACAGAGTCCGGGCCCGGACACCTCTGCGAGGTCGTGATTCCGGCGGTTTCGGGCGCCGCTCCGTGGCACCCACCTTGCTCATCGTCCGGGGGTCGTCGCAACCCCGAACCCCATGGAGACGTCCAGAATGCAGCTCGCCTCCGAGCACTCCGTCACGCCCGGTTCGCTCTCGCTCTACCTCACGGAGATCAATCGCTACTCGCTCCTGAAGGTCGAGGAGGAGCAGAAGCTGGCCCGCCGGTTCACGAAGGGGGAACTGCAGGCCGGCCATCGACTGGTCACCGCGAACCTTCGCTTCGTCGTCAAGGTCGCCTACGAGTACCGCTCCTACGGCATCCGCATGTCCGACCTCATCCAGGAGGGGAACATCGGGCTGATGAAGGCGGTGCAGAAGTTCGACCCGGACAAGGGCATCCGTCTCATCTCCTACGCGGTGTGGTGGATCCGCGCGTACATCCAGAACTACATCCTGAAGTCCTGGTCCCTGGTGAAGCTCGGGACCACCCAGGCGCAGCGGAAGCTGTTCTTCAGCCTGGCCCGCACCCGTCGCGAGCTCGAGAAGTACAACGCCGGCGACGGCGCCATCCCGGTGGAGGAGATCGCCCGGCGGTTGCGGGTGAAGCCCACCGAGGTCCGCGAGATGGAGCAGCGGATGGGTGGGCGCGACCTGTCGCTCGATGCGCCGATGGGCGAGGACGGCAGCAGCACGCACGTGGACTTCGTCGCCTCGGGCGCCGCCGGACAGGACGAGGAGGTGGCGGACAAGGAGGAGGCGGGGATGATCAACGCCCGCGTCCGCACCGCGCTGACCCGGCTCGACCCCCGCGAGCGCTTCATCATCGAGCAGCGGGTGATGAACGAGCGGCCGATGACGCTCAAGGAGCTGGGCGAGCACTTCGGCTTCAGCCGGGAGCGCGCACGGCAGCTGGAGATCCGCGCCAAGGACAAGCTCAAGGGTGAGCTGGCGGCGCTGATGGCCGAGGTGGAGCCGGACCTCGCGGCGTAGTCGCGGAGGGCTTCCTCCGGCCGTGAACCGAGAAGGGCCCCGCGGTGGCAAGTTGCCTCCCCGGGGCCCGTTGTCTTTCTCCCCTCCTCGGGTAGAACTGGGCCTCTGCCCGGATGAACGACTCCGCCCCCGCCCGAGCGACGCTGGCGCCCGAGGCGCTGCCGCTCGCACCGACCCCGCGCGAGCTGACCGTCCGCGGGCTGGTGCTGGGGAGCGTGCTCGGGGTGATGTTCGCCGCGAGCTCGGTCTATCTCTCGGTGAAGGTCGGGTTGACCGTCTCCGCCTCCATCCCGGTGGCGGTGCTCTCCATCGCGGTGTTCCGGATCCTCGGGCGCTCGAGCGTGCTCGAGAACTGCATGGTGCAGACGACGGGGTCGGCGGGGGAATCGCTGGCCTTCGGCGTCGCGACCGCGCTGCCGGCGCTGCTCTTCATGGGCTACGAGCTGGATCTGGTCCACGCCTTCCTGGTGGCGTTGCTGGGCGGAGTCCTCGGCGTGCTGATGATGATCCCGCTCCGGCACGGGCTGGTGGTGGAGGAGTCGGCGACGCTCACCTTCCCCGAGGGCACCGCCTGCGCCGAGGTGCTCGAGGCCGGTGAGCGCGGGGGAACGACCGCGCGGCTCGTCGTCGGCGGCTTCCTCATCGGCGCGGTCTACAAGACTGCCTACGCCGGGTTCCGCCTCTGGCGGGAGATCATCGGGGGGCTGCTGGGCTGGGTGGAGCGGCTCGGGAACGGGACGGTCGTCCGCCACGGATGGCCCGGCGCCTCGATGTCCATGGAGATCAGCCCCGAGCTCCTGGGCGTCGGCTACATCATCGGACCTCGGGTGGCGGGCATCACCTTCGCCGGCGGAGTGCTGAGCTTCCTGGTGCTCATCCCGATGATCCGCTTCTTCGGGGACGGGCTCACCACGCCACTGCTCTCGCCGGAGGGAATGCTCATCCGGGACATGGGCCCGGACGAGATCCACCGCACCTACGTCCTGTACATCGGCGCCGGAGCGGTGGCGACCGGAGGGCTCATCAGCCTGCTCCGCTCGATGCCCAGCATCGTCGAGGCGTTCCGCCGGGGGATGCGGACCTTCCTCGCCAGCCGCCGGGGGCAGACGGTCGACGTCCCGAGGACCGAGCAGGACCTGCCGATCAGCATCGTGCTCGGAGGGTCGCTCCTTCTGGTCCTGCTCATCTGGCTCGCGCCATCGCTGCACGTGAACCTCGTCTCGGCGCTGCTGATCGTCGTGGCCGGATTCTTCTTCGTCACGGTGAGCTCCCGGATCACCGGCGAGATCGGGAGCTCGTCCAACCCCATCTCCGGGATGACCGTCGCGACGCTGCTGGTGACCTGTCTCATCTATCTGATGCTCGGGTGGACCTCGCCGGAGGATCGCTTCATGGCGCTGACCACGGCGGCCATCGTGGGCATGGCGGCGAGCAACGGCGGGACCACGGCCCAGGACCTCAAGACCGCCCAGATCGTGGGCGCGACTCCGAGCAAGCAGCAGATCGCGATCTTCATCGGCGTCGTGACCTCGGCAATCTTCATCGGCCCGGTGCTGGCGGCGGTGAACCGGGGTGAGACGGCCATCGTGCCGGAGAGCCACCCGGGCATCCGCGTCACGCACCCCTCCGGCCAGCAGATGGTGCAGCGCGAGTTCCCCTTCCGTCCTGGTCCGGGAGCCGGCTCGACCCTCACCGGCCAGGAGCTGGCGCAGCAGCTGTGGGGGCGCGGCCTCGAGGTCCGCCTCGACGGGGGCGCGCCCGTCTCCATCCGGACCTTCCGCACGGACGTGACGGCGGCGAGCCTCGCCGGCGAGGAGCTCCGGGCGGGCGAGGGCAACGTGCGCGAGCAGGCCGTGACCCGCACCACGCTCGGCGCGCTGGGTGTGCTGGGCGAGCCGACCGAGCGCCGCCTCGAGGTGGGCTTCGTCCGGAACGACGCGCCGATCCCCACCGGCAAGTACCTGAGCGATGCGGCCGGGAACATCGAGTACGTGGTGGACCCCGGGATCGGCGGCCGGGTGACCGAGGTCCACGGCGTGAAGCTCACCCGGTTCGAGGCGCCGAAGGCCCGCCTCTTCTCGCTGATCATCGACGGGATCCTCACCCGGAAGCTGCCCTGGGACCTGGTACTGCTCGGCGTCGCGCTGGCGCTGATGCTGGAGATGTCCGGAGTGTCGGCGCTGCCCTTCGCCGTCGGGGTGTACCTGCCCGTGTCCACGAGCGCCCCGCTGTTCGTCGGCGGCGTGGTCCGCTGGTGGGTGGATCGCCGCCGGGCGGGCGCCGAGTCGGACGCGAGCCCGGGCACGCTGCTCGCCTCGGGGTACATCGCCGGGGGTTCACTGGCGGGGGTGGTCATCAACCTCCTCCACATCCCCGCGGGCGGGTCGTGGATCGACGCCCTCGACGTGCCGGCGCGGCTGGCCGGTCGCCCGGGGTGGATCGCCCGGGTGGTGGAGGCGGTGGGAGACTCGCCGCGGGCGCACCCGGCGGCGTCGATCGGCCTCGGGCTGGTCCTGTTCTGTCTGCTGGCGTTGCACCTGGGCCGGGTGGCGCTCCGGACCCGGGAGGCGGAAGGTCCGGGTTCGGTCTAGACTCCGACTTCTGTTGACTGCCGCAACGGATGCTGCGACCGCCCCCGATCCGCTGGCCGACCCGGAGAACCGGAACCGGCTGGATCTGGCGAAGGCGTTCGCCTTCCAGCTGCTGAAGGGCATCAAGCAGATCGGCATGTACCGGCACAACGAGAGCCGGTACACCGAGTACCTCTCCAAGGCGCACGAGGCGATCCACCACTACACCGATCGCTTCGGGCCGCTGGTCTTCAAGGTCGAGCAGCAGAACTTCCAGCTCTTCGACCAGCCGCTCTTCTCCGAGGACACCCCGCTTCCCTTCAAGTTCTGGCGGGACGGGATCCGTCAGTTCATCTTCCGGCCGGGCCTGAGGCCGGACGAGCTGCTGACCTTCACCCTGGTCGCGCTGAGCGACGTGGAGAAGCAGGGAGAGGACACGGTGGCGCAGCTCTGGCGCTCGCCGCTGGACAACCTCGAGTACGTGGTGGTCGAGGGCTTCAAGGTCGACGGGTTCACCGACGAGGAGGTCCAGGTCTCGGTCGACCGGATCGTCGAGTACCTCTACTCACGGCTGCGGAGCCACTCCGACGACTTCCTTCGCTTCGCCCGGGTCAGCGCCGAGGACCTCGAGCTGAAGCTGGAGGGCGTGGAGCAGGTCCGGGGCGCGGTGATCGCCGGGGCGACCGCGACCGACGACCTCAAGGCGAAGCTGCAGAAGGAGATCGCCGAGGAGGAGCAGAGCCGGCTCTTCCCCAAGCTGGTCTCGTCCATCTTCCAGGTGGCCGAGGCCGGAGTGGACGACCCGGAGCTCCTCGAGGAGATGTTCCTCCAGCTGCTGGACGCGCTGCTGCTCCAGGAGGACTTCGCGATCATCAACCAGATCGTCCTGAAGCTCCGGGCGATGGAGGACCGGCCGGGGATGGGTGGCATCCGCCGGCTGAAGGCCACCTTCGTGGAGAAGATGGGCGACGAGCAGCGTCTGGTGCGGGTTGCGGACGTTCTGCGGGCGGCGCGTCCGGGCGTCCTGTCGGACATCGGCCGCTACCTCTCCTCGCTGCAGCCCACCACCCTGCCCGTCCTGCTGGACGTGCTGGAGACGCTCGACGCGCCCGAGCACCGGCTGGTGCTCTGCGACGTCATCGCCGAGTTCTGCAAGGTGAACCCGACGGAGGTCATCCAGCGGCTGTCCTCCGAGCGGCCGATGACCGTGCGGGACATGGTCTACGTGCTGGAGCGAGCGCAGCACCCGGACCGGATGCAGTTCTTCGGGCGGGTCCTGAAGCACCGGAACCTCGCGGTGCGGCTGGACGTGATGGGGACCATCGCGCGCGGTCGCAGCGTCGAGTCCCGGAAGCTCATCGCCGAGGCGCTGAAGGACGAGAACGCGCAGGTGCGGGTGCAGGCGGCGAGGCTGCTGCCGGAGTACGACCGTGAGCAGGCCTACCAGTCGCTCGTGGCGGTGGTGAAGGGCAAGGACTTCAAGAAGCGGAGCGTGGAGGAGCAGGCGGCCTTCTACACGGCGGTGGGAAGCACGGGCCTGCCGGCGGCGATCTCTCTCATGACGCAGCTGCTGGCGGAGAAGGCGCAGCTGTGGAACCGCGCCCGGGTGCTGGAGGAGAAGCTGCTGGCGGTGCACGGGCTCGCCGGGGTGCAGTCGATCCAGTCGTACAAGGCGCTGCAGGCCGTGGTGGACGACCGGGGCCAGCCGTCCGAGGTGCTGGTGGCGGCGCGGCGCGCGCTGGGCGAGACACGGCGAAAGCTCTTCGGGGATGCCGCGCCTCCGGAGACAGCCTGATGGCCGAGAACCTCCGGATCAGTGGCGCAGGTGACGAGAGCGTCCTGGAGTTCGGCCGGGACCACTCGGAGA
>Ga0081540_1002897_pt1 | contig 13839 bp, 14 predicted proteins | sample TabmetS2T1R1_FD_71024 | JGI IMG/M metagenome (GOLD analysis project Ga0081540, IMG submission 71024) | Tabebuia heterophylla rhizosphere microbial communities from the University of Puerto Rico - S2T1R1 | ecosystem: Host-associated > Plants > Roots > Rhizosphere ... | reverse complement strand
CGGACGATGCAACCGTCGGCCAGGAACAGGACCCGGTCGGCGATCGCCGCCGCGCGCGCGTCATGGGTGACCATCACCGTCGTCTGCTGGAGCTCCTCGACCGAGCTGCGGAGCAGCTCCAGGATCTCGCCCCCGGTCTTCGAGTCGAGGTTGCCGGTCGGCTCGTCGGCGAAGACGACCGTCGGCCGCGAGATCAGCGCCCGGGCGATCGCCACCCGCTGCTGCTGGCCGCCCGAGAGCTCGGCGGGCCGATGGGTGCGGCGGTCGTCGAGGCCGACCTTCTTCAGCAGGTCCTCGCGCCACTCCTTTTCGGGCTTCTCGCCGGCGATCGTGAGCGGGAGGACGACGTTCTCCTCCGCGGTCAGCATCGGGAGCAGGTTGAAGAACTGGAAGACGAACCCGATGTGCTTGCGGCGGAGCTTGGTGATCTCGGTGTCGTTCAGCTCGCCGAGCTTGGTGCCGGCGATCCAGACAGAGCCGGACGTCGGGCGGTCGAGCGCGGCGAGGATGTGCATCAGCGTCGACTTGCCGGAGCCCGACGGCCCCATGACGGCCGTCAGCTTGCCCTGCTGGACCTCCAGCGAGACTCCACGCAGAGCGTCGACTGCGGTGTCCCCCTCGCCGTAGCGACGGGTGACGTCCTGCGCCGCGACGACGGCGCTGGGAGCGCGTTCGGCGACATCCGTGGCAGGCACGGCAGCGGCTTCCATTTCGTTCCCCCTCGTTCTCGGAACCCGGTTTGGGACCAGTGTCGCACCTACGGTAGCGCGGAACAACGGGGCAGAGGTTCGGATACCGTCTTCGCCGTGAGCACGGTGGCTCTCGACGTGGCGGCGGTGCGGGCTCGCTTCTCCGCTCTTTCGCGCGACCTCGTGTTCTTCGACGGGCCCGGCGGCTCGCAGGTTCCCGACGAGGTGATCGACGCGATCGCGACGTACCTGCGGGAGTCCAACGCGAACGTCAGCGGCCCCTACGAGACCAGCCGCCGCACCGAGGCGCTGGTGGACGAGGCGCGGAAAGCGGGTGGCGCGTTCCTCGGCTGCGCGGCGGAAGAGGTCGTGTTCGGGGCGAACATGACGACGCTGAACTTCACGCTCACGCGCACCGTCGGCCGGACGTTCGAAGCCGGCGACGAGATCGTCGTGACGCACCTCGACCACGACGGCAACGTCTCGCCCTGGCTCGAGCTCGCGCACGACCTGGGCCTCGTCGTGCGGTTCGCGGAGATCCACGGCGACACGACGCTCGACCTGGGCTCGCTCGCCGCGCAGCTGTCCGAGCGGACGCGCGTCGTCGCGTTCCCGTGGGCCTCGAACGCCGTGGGCACGCTGGTGGACGTGGCGCGCGTCGCCGAGCTGGCGCACGAGGCCGGCGCGCTCGCCTGGGTCGACGCCGTGCACTACGCGCCGCACGGCCCGATCGACGTCGCCGCCACCGGCGTGGACGTGCTGCTCTGCTCCCCGTACAAGTACTTCGGGCCCCACCTCGGAGTCGCGTTCGCGCAGCGCGAGCTGCTCGAAGGCTGGCGGCCCTACAAGGTGCGTCCCGCCGCCGACGAGCCGCTCGGCCACCGGTTCGAGACCGGGACCCTGCCCCACGAACTGCTCGCGGGGTTCGTCGCGGCCGTGCGCTACGTCGAGTCGATCGGCTTCGACGCGATCCTCGCGCACGAGCGCGCGCTCGGCGAGCGCTTCCTGGTGGGGCTGCCCGAGAGCTGCCGTCTCTACGGGCTGCAGACGATGGACGGCCGCGTGCCGACCTTCTGCTTCGACGTCGACGGCCGCAGCGCGAAGGACGTGGCGACGCGCCTGGGCGAGCAAGACATCGCCGTCTGGCACGGCAACTACTACGCGGTGGAGGTCATGAAGCGGCTCGGGCTCCCGGACGGGGCCGTGCGGGCAGGCTTCCTCCACTACAACACCGCCGACGAGGTCGACGGGCTGCTCGCGGGGCTCGCCGCGCTCTAGATCGCGCTCAGCAGCGCGAGCAGCGTGTGCCCGGCCGGCCCGAGCAGCGTGCCGAGCCGCTGGAGCGACTCCACGACGGCCGTGCCGCCGCCGACGAGCGCTCCCGCGTCGCGAAGCACGGTCGTGGCCTTCTCCAGGCGGCCTGCGATGCCGCCGGCGTCCGGCTCGTCGGCCCCGGCCGCCTCCTCGGCGCCGGCCAGCTCTTCCTCGACGGCCTGGCGCTGGTCCGCCGGAAGCTCGAGCCGCCCGACCTCCGTCGCGAGCTGCGAGAGCTCACCGCGCAGCTCGACGACGAGTGATCCCGCGGAGATGAAGTTCCCTTCGACGACCATGTCGCCGCCGACGTTGTTGATCGTCGTCGCCTGCTGGCGGGGGATGTTGAACGTGGTCATCCGGCACCTTCGGAGCTGCCGAACACCCGCAGCGCGACGCGGGGCACGACGACTCCGGCGAACATCAGGCCGAGACCGGCCTTCCAGGGCCCGTCGACGTACCGGTCGTAGGGGGCGTTGAACGCGTTCGCCTGAACCGCGTCGAGCACGTTGTCGACCGTCGCCCAGGCGGTGAGCCCGAGCAGGAGCAGGCCGGTCCAGAAGAGCAGCAGCCCCACCGTCGCGGCCACGCGCTCCTCGCGCGTCAACGCTCCCGTCGATCCGCCCGGGAGCACGATCGACCGGCCCGGCAGGAAGATGTTCTGGTTGCCGCCGACGTTGTTGATCGTCTCGGCGTGCTGATCGTCGAGGTCGAACCGGGATCCCGCCTCGCTTCTGTGGCCCGTTGTGCTCATGCACACAAGACGTGCGCGTCCACGCGGCTCTTCCTGATTCCCGAGTGGATATTCCGAGGGCGGAACTAGACTCGGCCCGTGCCCGCTCGGCTGTGTGTCGCGGCTGCCCTGTGCGCCGCCGTCGTTCTGCCCCCGGCGGCTGCGGCGCCGCGCGCCGCGACCGTCGAGGTCGCCTTCCTGCAGGGCGAGCAGGTCGTCTACGTCGACCGGCCGGGCTCGACCGCCGCCGCGGCTGTCCGCGGCCTTCTTGCCGGCCCGACGGCGACCGAGAAGGCACAGGGCGTCAAGAGCCAGCTCCCGGCCGGCACGCCGCTGCGAGGCGTCTCCGTGCGGAACGGAGTCGCGACGATCGACGTCGGAATCAAGTTCGCGAGCGGGAGCCGCGCCGAGAGCCTCTCGGCCAGGGTCGCGCAGCTCGTGCTCACGGCGACCCGGGTCCCAAACGTCCGCTCGGTCCGCCTCCTGGTGAAGGGAGGAACCCCGCTGGGCCTCTTCCCGGGGATCCTCGCGAGCTTTCCGCTGACCGCGAAGAGCGTCACTGCGCCACCCAGGATGCCGCCGCCCGCGCCGGCGCCGCAGCAGCCGAAGCCGTCGTCCACCACCACGCGGGCGCTCCAACAGCGACTCGCCGAGCTCGGCTACATGCGAGCCGACGAGGTCGACGGCAGGCCCGGGCCGCGCACGACCTCGGCGGTCGTCGCGTTCCAGAAGTGGAGCGGCCTCGGTCGCGACGGCGTCGTCGGCCCCGCAACCCGCGCCGCGCTCAACTCGGCCAGCCGACCCACCCCCGCGAGGCCGGGCACGAGCCATCGAATCGAGGTCCTGCTCGATCGCCAGCTCACGCTCGTCATCGACGGAGCCCGCGTGACCCGGATACTGGACGTCTCGAGCGGGAAGCCGGGCTACGACACGCCGGCCGGCAGCTGGAGGGTCTTCCGCAAGGAAGTGCGCTCGTGGTCGGTTCCGTACCGGGTCTGGCTGCCGTGGGCTAGCTACTTCGTCGGCGGCGTCGCGTTTCACGAGTACCCGGACGTGCCGCCGACGCCCGCGTCGCACGGCTGCGTCCGCGTCCCGGGCTGGGATGCGCACTGGCTGTACACCCAGACGCCGGTAGGCACTCCGGTCACCGTCATCGGCCGTTCACAATGAGAGCGCTCGCCGCAGCAGTGGCAATCGCGGCGCTGGCCCTTCCGGCGAGCGCCGCCACTCCACCGACGAAGACTGCCGGTGTGCTGACCGTCGCTCTGCAGATGCCGAGCGCCGGCTTTCAGGTCGGAATCGTCCGCGGACGCACCGTCCTCCTGGCGAGAGGGCTCGAGGTCGACCTCGCCACTCAGGTCGCCAAGCGCCTCGGCCTGCGAGCGCACTTCCAGAACGAGCCGAGCTTCTCGAGGCTCGTGAAGCCCGGCCCGAACGACTGGGACGCGGCAGTCGCCCAGATCTCCGAGACGCCCGACCGGGCAAAGAAGGTCGACTTCTCAACGCCGTATTTCCAGGCCGACCAGGGAGTGCTCGTTCGCGTCGGCGTCAAGCCCGTGCCCAGGTCGATCGGCGCGTTGCGCAAGCTGGTCCTGTGCGCCCAGCGCGGCACCACCGGTGGCGCGATCGTCACCAACAGGATCAAGCCCACACGGAAGCCGCTGTTCCCTGTCGACGTCTCGGTGCTTCTCTACGACCTGTTTGCGAAACGGTGCGACGCCATCGTCTTCGACGCTTCGACGCTTGCCGTGCTGCGCCGGGAGGCACCCGATCGCTACGGACCGCTGGTCGGACGGATCCCGACAAGAGAGCGGTATGCGATCGCGTTCGAGAAGGGCAGCCCGCTACGGTCGCGTGTCAACGCCGCACTGAAGGCGATCTCCAGGGACGGCACGCTCGCGCGCCTCCGGCACCGCTGGCTCGGCGCGGACACGGCGAAGCTCCCGGTCCTGCGCTGACATAGGCTGCTTCGGATGAAGCTGCTCGTCATCGGCGGGACGAAGTTCCTCGGCCGGGCCGCGGTCGAGGCCGCGCTCGCGCGCGGGCACGAGGTCACGCTCTTCAACCGCGGCGAGACGAATCCGGAGCTCTTTCCCGAGGCGGAGAAGCTCCGCGGCGACCGCACGCAAGACCTCGGCGCACTCCAGAGCGAGTGGGACGCTGTGCTCGACCCGTCCGGCTTCCTACCCGCCGTCGTGCTTGCGTCGGCCGAGGCGCTTCGCGACCAGGCCGGCTACTACCTCTTCATCTCGAGCGTGTCCGCGTACGCGAGCCTCGCCGGCCCGAACGACGAGGACAGCCCGCTCGCGGAGCTCGGCGACCTGCCCGACGACCGGATGCTCGACGACTACTCGAACTACGGCCCGCTGAAGGTGCTGTGCGAGCGCGCGGCCGCGGAAGCGTTCGGCGCCGGCTGCGCGATCGTGCGCCCCGGCCTGATCGTCGGCGCGCACGACGGGACCGGCCGCTTCAGCTACTGGCCCCACCGGATCGCGCGCGGCGGCGAGGTGCTAGCGCCTGCACCGCCGGAACGCATCGTCCAGTTCATCGACGTGCGCGACCTCGGCCCGTGGCTCGTCGACCTCTGCGAGCGACAGGCCACCGGCACCTACAACGCGACGCATCCCGGCCGCAGCTGGGGCGAGGTGCTGGAGACGTGCCGGGAGGTCACGGGCAGCGACGCGACCTTCAGGTGGGTTCCGGACAGCCTCCTCGTCGAGCACGAGGTCGGCGAGTGGATGGAGCTGCCGATGTGGGTCACGGCGGGCGACGACGCCGGAATCCACGAGGCGGACGTCTCGCGCGCGCTCGCGGCGGGTCTCACCTTCCGGCCGCTCGAGCAGACCGTGCGCGACACCCTCGACCTCGCCGGAACGACCCCGCAAGCCGGGCTCACCGAGGAGCGCGAGGCCGAGCTGCTCGCCGCGGCTCAGTCGTAGGCGGCGGCCGCGCGCTCCCAGCGCGGGTCGTCGCGGCGGATCTTGTCCGGGTCGACGCCGCGTGCGTCGGCGAGGTCGAGCGTCAGCTGCTGGAACTGCACGATGTCGACGACCGGGTGCGCCGTGGGGACGAGCGTCGTCTCGCAGCCGATCTCGCGGAGGGCCGCCGCCGCGCCGGCCGCGCGCTCGGCCGCCCGGCCCTCGCCCTCCAGGACGAATGCGCGCACCGTCTCGTCCACGGCCGCGAGGTGCCCGTGCAGGAGCTGCTCGGTCTCGTGTGCCTCGGCGGCCACGTAGGAGCCCTCGCGCAGCTTCAGCACCGCCTCCTGCGCGGTCGGCCAGTCGCGCCCGGCGCCGGCGACGAGGAAACGGTCGTGCTCGCTGACCGCAAGCCGCTGTTCCAGTGCGCGCTCCACGAGGCCCGGCAGCGCGCTCACGTCCCCGCCGTGGAGCGCCCGCACCGTCGCCACCGCGCACGTGTAGCTCGCGGTGTGGCACCAGCTGGGCTCGATCTCCGGCGTGGCGAGAACGACCTCGTCCGCGACCTCGGCGAGCGGGCTCTCCGCCTTCCCGGTGACCAGCCACACCGGCCCGTCGAACGCGCGCGCGGCCTCCAGCGCGAGCGTCGTCTCACCCTCGTGGCTGACGACGACGAGCACGTCGGCCTGCCGCGGTCGCAGGACGAGCTCGAGCGCCTGCTCCGCCCAGCCGGCCGTCTGCGCGGCGTGGAACGACGTGCCGCAACCGGTGTGCAGCACGCGGCCCTCCGGGAGCCGGCGGTCGGTCGGCACCTGCCGCAGCCAGTCCGGCTGCGCCGCGATCGCCCGTCTCATCCCGTCGCCGGCCACGGGCGCAGCATCTCGTACCGGCGGGGGTTACGTCACCTCGAACGTGCCCTTCATCCCGGACGAGGCGTGCGGGTCGCACTGGTACGTGTAGGTGCCCTTCTTCAGCGTCACCGTGACGGTCTTGTCCCCGACGAACGAAACCTCGGTGACCACTTTGTCGACACCGGGGCCGATCAGGTGGAAGTTGTGCGCCTCGGACTTGTCCTCGACCTTCAGCGTGTACGTACCGGCCTTGACGCTCTCGGCGTCCTCGCCGTTCTGCTTCACCTCGATCTCGAAGCCCGGGCCGGTCTCGCCTTCGAGCGTGCCGGACGCGGACCCGCCGCCTCCGCCGCCGCCGCCGCCCTCCGTCGTCGTCTGCTCCGTCGTCGCCTGCTCGGTCGTCGTCTCCTCGCTCGAGCCGCCGCCGCCGCAGGCCGCGGCTCCGAGCACAAGCGCGAGAGCCGCACCGAGAATCACTGCCTTCCTGAGCATTCGTCCTCCCTCGTGGAAGCCGTCGTGGTGAATACGAGTGCAGTCCTAGTCGGTTTGAGCCCTGGAGAAACCCGTACGACGGCCGCATCGTTAGCCTTCCGCCGATGTTCGTCCACACCGAGCGCGTCCGCTTCCGCGACCTGGACCCGATGGGGCATGTCAACAACGCGGTCTTCTTGACCTACATTGAGTCCGCCCGCGTCGCGTTCCTGCAGCACCTCGGCGCGGCCACCAGCCTCGAGGAGATGTCCATCATCGTCGCCCGCATCGAGATCGACTTCCGCGCCCCGGTCGGCCTCGGCAAGGACGTCGACATCTCGGTTCGCGCGAGCCGCTTCGGCGGAAAGAGCTTCGACCTCGACCACGAGCTGCGCGTCGACGGCGAGGTCGTCGCGGAGGCGAAGAGCGTCCTCGTGGCCTACGACTACGGCAAGGGCCAGGCGATCGAGCTTCCGGAGGAGTGGCGGGAGAAGCTCGCGGCATGAGTGTCTTCGAACGCCACACCCTGGACAACGGCCTGCGCGTCCTCACCGCGGACATGCCGCAGGTGCAGTCGGTCACCTGCATGATCATGCTCGCCGCCGGCTCGCGCTACGAGACCCCGGACACGAACGGGATCGCGCACTTCGCCGAGCACATGTTCTTCAAGGGCACCGAGCGGCGGCCGAGCGCACGCGAGATCGGCATGGAGGTGGACGGCCTCGGCGGCGAGTTCAACGCCTTCACCAGCAAGGAGTACACGGGCTACTACGTCAAGTGCGCCGCCGACTACCGCGACCGGGCGCTCGACGTGCTCGTCGACATGCTCCGCAACTCGAAGTTCGACCCCGAGGAGATCGAGCGTGAGAAGGGCGTGATCGTCGAGGAGATGAACATGTACTACGACACGCCCCGCGACTTCATCGGCGGCGTGTACGAGGAGCTCCTGTACGGGGAGCAGCCGCTCGGCTGGGACATCATCGGCAAGAAGGAGACGGTGCGCGCGGCCACGCGCGACACGTTCCTCGGCTACGTCGACCGCTGGTACAAGCCGGAGCGGATGGTCGTCGGCCTCGGCGGCCGGCTCGACGGGGACCCGCTCGAGACGGTCGAGCGCCTGCTCGGCGACCTCCAGCCTCAGGAGACCGGCGCCCCGGCGCCGATCGAGCTGAACGGGGACCGCAGCTCGCAGGTGAAGATCCATCAGAAGGAGTCCGACCAGGCGCACCTCTGCCTCGGCGTTCGCAGCTACCCGCTCGGCCACCCGGACCGCTACGCGCTGCAGATGCTGACGACCGTGCTCGGCACGGGAATGTCGTCACGGCTCTTCAGCGAGGTGCGCGAGCGGCGCGGGCTCGCCTACTACGTGTTCGCCCACAACCAGAGCTACACCGACGTCGGCTCGCTCTACTCCCAGGCGGGCGTCGACATCGCGCGCGCCGACGAGGCGGTGGAGACGATCGGCCGCGAGTTCCGTCGGATTGCGAAGGAGGCGGTCCCGAGCGAGGAGCTGGAGAAGGCGCGGGCACTCGCGAAGGGCCGCTTCGTGCTCCGGCTCGAGAACCCGCAGGGAATGACCGTGTTCGGGCTCAGCCGCGAGGTGCTCGAGGGGAAGGCCGTCGAGCCGGACGAGATCCTGGCCGGCCTCGACGCCGTCAGCGCCGAGGACGTGCAACGGGTCGCACAGGACGTGATCGGCTCGAACGGGCTCCAGCTCGCCCTGATCGGGCCCTTCGAGGACGCCGCGCGTTTCGAAGAGCTGCTCTCGACCGGCTAGACGGTCGCGAGGTCCGCTTCGAGGATCTCCCGCTCCTCCTCGCCTTCGATCTTCGCGCCGAGCTCGTGCGCCTGCGCGAGGCAGCGCTGCGACTCGGCGGCGTCGCCCGCGACCGCGTGCGCACGGGCAAGCGCCTCGTACGCGAACGGCAAGTCCCAGTCCGCGAGTGCCTCCGGCGCCGCTTCGCAGATCTCGAGGCAGCGGCGCGCGTGGTACAGCGCCGGCTCCGCGCGGCCGAGCACCGTGTAGACGCGCGAGCACTGCCACTCGCTGCGGGCCCGGTTCGCCGGCGTTCCGACCTGCATCCAGTGGTAGGAGGACGCGTGCGCGCAATGCAGCATCTCGTCGAGCTCCTCGGGCGTGCGGTCGTCTTTCTCCATCAGCGTCCACGTCTTGTTGAACAGGTCGACGCCGAGCCGCCGGTGGTCGATCGCCTCCGCAGGTGTATCCATCACTGACTCCTTTCCGTCCAGCAGCGGTTGCAGGTTCTGGAGAATCACCTTCAGCTCCGCGAAAGCGAACTCCGGTCCGGTACTGGTGCCCGTGCAGGACGCGCCGGATCAGCTCGGGATCGTCGGTCTCGAGCAGCGTGAACACATCGTCGAGCGGGAGCTCGAGGCGCCGCAGCTTGCGGATCGTCTCCGCGCGCCGGACCTGAGCCGGCGCATAGGAGCGGTAGCCGGTGTCAGGATCGACGGCGGCGGGGCGCAGGAGCCCGACCTCGTCGTAGTGGCGTAGGGCTTTGACGGTCAGGCCGGTCAGCCGCGCGAAGCGGCCGATCGTCATCAGCTGCTCGGTTGTCTCCATCCCGGACAAGGATGGTGCCTCCGGCTACGGGAGAGTCAAGCCTCGTCTTCCGACTTCTCGGACTCCGCCCGATCCTTGATCTCCTCCACGACCGTCGGGTCGGCCAGGGTGGTGGTGTCGCCCAGCTCGCGGTTCTCGGCGACGTCGCGCAGGAGCCGGCGCATGATCTTGCCGCTGCGGGTCTTCGGGAGCTCGGGCGTGAAGACGATGTTCGCGGGCTTGGCGATCGGGCCGATCTTCGTCGAGACGTGGTTGCGCAGCTCCTCGAGCATCTCGACCGAGCCGTCCTCGCCGCCCTTCAGCGTCACGTAGGCGACGATCGCCTGACCGGTGCGGTCGTCCTTGCGCCCGCAGACCGCCGCCTCGGCCACGCGCGGATGGTCGACGAGCGCGCTCTCGACCTCGATCGTCGAGATGCGGTGGCCCGAGACGTTCATCACGTCGTCGACGCGGCCGAGCAGCCAGAAGTCGCCGTCCTCGTCGATGCGAGCGCCGTCGCCCGCGAAGTACGCGTCGGCGTACTTCGACCAGTACGTCTCGCGGTAGCGCTCGTCGTCCTTGTAGATCCCGCGCAGCATCGCCGGCCACGGCCGTCGCAGCACGAGGTAGCCGCCTCCACCCGGCCCGACCTCGTTGCCCTGCTCGTCGTAGACGGCGGCGTCGACCCCGGGGAACGGCCGCGTTGCGGAGCCGGGCTTCAGCGTCGTGATGCCCGGGAGCGGCGTGATCAGGATCATTCCGGTCTCGGTCTGCCACCAGGTGTCGACGACCGGCGTGCGGTCGCCGCCGATGTGCTCGCGGTACCAGACCCAGGCCTCGGGGTTGATCGGCTCGCCGACCGAGCCGAGCAGGCGCAGGGAGGAGAGGTCGTTCTTCTCCGCGTGCTCCGGCCCCCACTTCATGTGCGTCCGGATCGCCGTCGGCGCCGTGTAGAGGATGTCGACCTTGTAGCGCTCGACGATCGCCCACCAGCGGTCCTTGTCGGGGTAGTTGGGGACGCCCTCGTAGATGACGCCGGTGGTGCCGTTGCAGAGCGGCCCGTAGACGATGTAGCTGTGGCCGGTGACCCAGCCGATGTCGGCCGCGCACCAGTACACCGAGTCGGGCTTGACGTCGAAGATGTAGTAGTGGGTCGCCGCGGTGCCGACGAGGTAGCCCGCGGTGGTATGGGCGATCCCCTTCGGCTTCGCGGTGGTGCCGCTCGTGTAGAGGAGGTAGAGCAGGTCCTCCGAGTCCATCGGCTCGCAGGGACACGACCTCGGGTCGGTGCTCTGGCGTTCGACGAGGTCGTGCCACCAGAGATCGCGGCCCTCCTCGAACGGCACGTCGCCGCCGGTGCGCCGCAGCACGACCGCGTGGCGGACACCCGGTGAGGCGGCGAGCGCGGCGTCCGCGTTCCGCTTCAGCGGCACCGCGCTGCCGTTGCGCAGGCCCTCGTCCTGCGTGATCAACACCTCGCAGCCCATGTCGTTCATGCGGTCCGACAGGGCATCCGAGGAGAACCCGCCGAAGACGACCGTGTGCGGCGCGCCGAGCCGGGCGCAAGCGAGCATCGCCACCGGGGTCTCGGGGACCATCCCCATGTAGATCCCGACCGGCGTGCCCTTCTCCACGCCCAGCTTCCTGAGGGCGTTCGCGAGGCGCACGACCTCCGCCTGGAGGTCGGCGAACGTGATCGTCCGCCGCTCGTCCTCGGGCTCGCCCTCCCAGTAGTAGGCGACCTTGTCGCCGCTTCCGGCCTCGACGTGCCGGTCGACGCAGTTGTAGGCGACGTTGAGCTTGCCGCCGACGTACCACTTCGCGTACGGCTGGTCCCACTCGTAGAGCGTCTCGAAGTCCTCGAACCAGGAGACCCGCTCGCGGCCCTCCGTCTCCCAGAACTCTTCGTAGTCGCGCTCGTAGATCTCGGGCTGCGCGTTCGCCTGCGCGGCGAACTCGGGGGGCGGCGGATACCGACGCTCCTCCAGGAGGATCGTCTCGATCGCGTGCGTCATTAAGGCGTCAGGTCGTACGGGTAGTCCGTCAGAACCTCGCCGCCGTCCTCGGTGACGAGCACCAGGTCCTCGAGCCGGCAGCCGCCGTACCCGTTGCGGTAGAGGCCGGGCTCGACCGCGATCACGTCGCCCGCGACGAGCTCCCCGGGGGCGCGGCCGAGGGTTGGCTCCTCGTGAACCTCGAGCCCGACCCCGTGGCCGAGCGAGTGGTAGAAGCCGTCCTGGAGCACCTCGCCGGGCTCCTTCGAGCGCAGCGTCGGGTAGCCGCGCTCCTCGAAGATGTCGCAGGTGATCTTGTGCAGCTCGCTGCCGGCGACCCCGGGCTTGACCGCCGCGACCGAACGCTCCAGCGCCTCGAGGCAGAGGCTGTGCCACTCGCGCACCTCGTCGGACGGCGTTCCCACGACGAACACGCGGGTCATGTCGGCGAAGCAGCCGGACTCGCGGTCGCGCGGGAAGAGGTCGAGGCAGATCGGCTCGTCGGGCGCGATCGGGCCGGAGCCCATGTCGTGACCGACCGCCGTCTGCGGCCCGTGCGAAACGATGAACTCGTCGGCGAAGGCGCCGTTGGCGGTGAAGGCCTGCTCGACCGCGAGCTTCACGCGCTCGCAGGTGAGCGGCTCGCCCTCCAGGAGCAAGCTGCCGTTCTCCCGATCGGCCGCGCGGAACAGCTCGCGCGCCGCGTCCATCCCCGCCTCGGCTGCGCGCTGCGCGCGCCGGATTCCCGCCAGCTCGGCGTCGTTCTTCACCCGGCGCCGGCGGACGAACTGCTTCCGGTCGGCCGTGACCGTGATCCCGTTCGCGCGCAGGTGGTCCGCAACCTCGAGCGGGAACGTCCCGGGCACGACGATGTCTTCGACCCCCCACCGGCGCGCTGCGCGCAGGATCACCTCGAGCTCGATCTCGTCGCGTGAGAGCCCCTGCCCGTAGAGCTCGTCGAGGCCGAACTCCTCGTAGGGCAGCGTCTGCAGGTGCGGCGCGACCTCGCCGATGCGGCCGAGCTCGAACGAGCTGGCGACGACGTACTGCGCGCCGTCGCGCTCCGCGTAGAGGAACGGATCCGGGATCGCGAGCGGCACCTCGTGCCGCATCTCGGGCGAGCGCAGGGTGTCGGCGTAGATGAGGACGTCGGCCACTGCGGGCGGGATGCTACTGCTCCGCGTCCACCCGACGCCACGCGAGCAGCGCGAACACGGCGAGCGCGAGGGCGAAGCACGTCTCGGGCCACTCGCTGAACTTGGCCAGCTCGTGCCCGGGGTGCGGAAAGAACTCCGCGCGCACGGAGATGTACGCGAGCATGGCGAGGAAGGCGCCGCCGAGCGCGATCGGCGGCACGGCCAGCACCGGCCGGCGGACGAGCCACGGCGCGGCCAGGCCGTAGAGGCTGGCCAGCGCAAGCCCGACGTTGAACTTGCCCTGCACCTCCACGACGTCGTGCACGTTCATCTCTTCCTGTCCGTTGACCGCGGCCACGTCCTCCGGCGTGCCGAAACCGAGCACGCGCTGGCCCCACGAGATCTCCTCGCCCGCGGCGAAGAGGCAGCAGCAGGCGAAGAGGAAGAAGAGCGCGCCGAGGCCTCGACGCCCGGTCCGCCACAGCCGCCGGCTGGTGACCGCGGCCAGGCCGGTCGCCGCGGCGTAGGCGACGAACTGGAGGGACTCGAGCACCGAGTCCTCCCGGACGAGCGCGTTGTAGAGCCCCGGGAGCAGGGCGACGAGGCCGAACAGCGCAGCACCCACGAAGGGTGCCGTGAGCAGGGAGGCCGACCACCTGTTGGACAGCCCCCAAAACTGACCATCGAAGGCGAGCCGGCCGCGTTCGACGCGGGGGGCTGCCATGGATGAGGTCCGTAGACTGACGAACGTGGAGGAGGTCCTCAAGCGTGCCCAGTCCCTGATCGCCGGCTACGACGATGAGCTGGGGCGGGAGCTGCCCGAGGGCGCGGAGGTCTTCGACGTCCACGTCCATCTCGGCCACGACATCGACGGCATGACCGGGGTCTACGAAGACCTCGAGCGGATCAACGACCGCTACCGCATCTCGCGCTGCTTCATGTTCTGCATGGACGAGGTCGACCGGCACCCCGCCTTTCGCGCCGCCAACGACCGCACGCTCGCGTATGCGGAGCGCTCGGAGGGCCGGCTGATCCCCTTCGTCCGGCTCGACCTGGCCGAGGAGCCGGTGGAGGAGGCGACGCGCTGCCTGGACGTCGGTGCGCGCGGGATCAAGCTGCACCCGCGGGCGCAGCGCTTCGTGCTCAACGACGAGCGGCTGTCGCCGATCTTCG
>Ga0081540_1002896_pt1 | contig 13841 bp, 9 predicted proteins | sample TabmetS2T1R1_FD_71024 | JGI IMG/M metagenome (GOLD analysis project Ga0081540, IMG submission 71024) | Tabebuia heterophylla rhizosphere microbial communities from the University of Puerto Rico - S2T1R1 | ecosystem: Host-associated > Plants > Roots > Rhizosphere ... | reverse complement strand
GCCCCTCGAACGGATCGAGCACGGCGAAGAACGCGCCGGCATTGGGCGCCTGGGTAAAGGTCGCGCCCGAGAAGCCGACGATGTTCACGCCATGCGCCACGCCCGGCGTCTTCAGGCAGATTTCCGCAATGCGCCGCATCACGCTGTCGGTGCGTGAGAGCGAGGCGCCCGGCGGCAGCTGGGCCGCCACGATCAGGTAGCCGCGGTCGACCTGCGGAATGAACCCGACCGGCGTCTGGCGGAACTCGTTGAGGCCGAAGGCGAGCACCCCGGCATAGACCAGCAGCATGAGGACCGCGAAGCGCACCACGCGCGCGGCGATCCAGCCGTAGCCGCGGGCCAGCGCATCGAAGACGTAGTTGAAGCCGCGGAAGAAGCCGCGGATGGGTCGTTCCCAGAAGCGCGGCGGCCGGTGGTCGTGCGGCTTGAGCAGCAGTGCGCATAGCGCCGGCGACAAGGTGAGCGACACGATCAGCGAGATGATGGTGGCGCCCGCGATGGTCAGCGCGAACTGCCGATAGAACTGGCCGGAAATGCCGGTGATGAAGGCCGACGGGATGAACACGGCCGACAGGACCAGCGCGATCGCGACCAGCGCGGCGCCGACCTCGTCCATGCTGCGGATCGCCGCCTCGCGCGGATTCAAGCCTGCCGCGATGTTGCGCTCCACGTTCTCCACCACCACGATGGCATCGTCGACCACGATGCCGATCGCCAGCACGAGCCCGAACAGGGAGAGATTGTTGAGCGTGAACCCGAACGCCGCCATGAAGAAGAAGGTGCCGATCAGCGACACCGGGATGGCGACCAGCGGAATGATGGCGGCGCGCCAGGTCTGCAGGAACAGCACGATGACCAGGACGACGAGCGCGACCGCCTCGAGGATCGTCTCCTGCACGGCGTCGACCGATTGCTGGATGAACTGCGTCGGGTTGTAAATGATCGCGTGCTTGATGCCGGCGGGAAACCGCTTCGACAGCTCGTCCATCGTGCGGATGATGCCCTGCGCGGTGGTGAGCGCGTTCGAGCCGGGACGCTGGAACACGGCGAGCGCAACCGCCTGGTCGAGATCGAGATACGAATTCGAGCCGTAGTCCTGGGCGGCGAGCTCCACCCGCGCCACGTCGCGCAGGCGCACCACCGCACCCGCGGTCTGCTTCACGACGATGTTGGAGAACTCGCCGGGATCGGTAAGACGCCCCTGGGTCTGCACGGCAATCTGGAATGCGCGCTGGTTCTCTACCGGGGGCTGGTTGAGCACGCCGGAGGCGACCTGCACGTTCTGGCCCTGCAGCGCCAGCACGACGTCGTTGGCGGTCATGCCGAGGGATTGCAGCCGGTCCGGCTCGAGCCACACCCGCATCGCATAGTCGCGGCTGCCGAACACGGTCACGCTGCCGATCCCGTCCACGCGCAGGAGGGCGTCCTTGATCTCCAGGGTGGCGTAGTTGGAGATGAAGAGCTGGTCGCGCGATTTGTCGGGCGAAAAGAGATGCACGACCAGCATCAGGTCGGGCGAGGCTTTCTGCACGGTCACGCCGACCTGGCGCACGTCCTGCGGCAGCCGCGGCTGCGCGATGGCGACGCGGTTCTGCACCTGCACCTGGGCGATGTCGAGATTGGTGCCGAGGTCGAAGGTGACCGCGATGGTGAAGCGGCCATCGGCGGTCGAGTTCGACGACATGTACAGCATGTTCTCGACGCCGTTGATCTGGTCCTCGATGGGAGCGACCACGGTCGAGGCCACGACCTCGGAGCTGGCGCCGGGATACTGTCCCGCAACGTTGATGATCGGCGGCGCGATCTCGGGGAACTGGGCGACCGGCAGGCGCGTGAACGACACCGCGCCGAGAATGACGAAGATGATCGACAACACCGAAGCGAAGATCGGCCGGTCGATGAAGAAATGCGAAATCTTCATGCGTGTGTTCCGAACCCGACGTTCACCGGTGTGCCGGCATCAATTGGTTTTCGCCTGCGGGGCGGTGGCGGCAGACGGCGCCGCGCCCTGCTCCTGCGGCGTCACCTTGCCGCCCGGACGCGCCCGCACCATGCCGTTGACGATCACATGGTCGTCGGCCGAAAGCCCCGATTTGATGATGCGCAGGTTGTCGGTGACGTCGCCGAGCGTCACGTATTTCATCGCCACCGCATTGTCGGGGCCGACCACCAGCACATATTTGCGTGCCTGCTCGGTGCCGATCGCGACATCCGGCACGAGCAGCGCCTCGTAGGGCGAGGAGCCCGGAAGGCGAATACGGGCGAACATGCCGGGGGTGAACAGGCCGGCGGAGTTGTCGAATACGGCACGACCACGGATCGTGCCCGAGGCGCGGTCGATCATGTTGTCGACGAAGTCCATGCGGCCACGATGGCTGTAGTCGCTCTCGTCGATCAGCCGCAGCGTCACCTGGGTGGAGGACCAGCTCTCCGCGCTCTTATTCTCCTTCGAGAGCCGTTCGTAACGCAGGTACGAGGCCTCGTCGAAGGTGAACTCGAAACGGATCGGATCCGTCGACACGATCATGGCAAGCAGCGTGGTGGTGCTGGTGCCGGCGGTCGTTCCGCCGGCCACGAGGTTGCCCGGCGAGACCCGCCGGTCGCCGATGCGCCCGGTCACCGGTGCGCGCAATTCGGTGAACTGGACGTCGAGCTCAGCCTGGCGCACCGCCGCCTCCATGGCGCTGACGGCGGCTTCCGCGTTGCGCTTGGCCTGGGCCCGCTGCTCGAAGGTCTGCTCCGCGATGGTGCGGTCGCGCACCAGCTGCTGCCCGCGCGCGAGATCGCCTTCCGCATAGGTGTGGTTGGACTTGGCGGTGGCGAGATTGGCGCGCGCCTGGTCGAGCGTGTTCTGGAACGGTCGGCGGTCGATGGTGAACAGGAGATCGCCCTGCTTGACGATCTGGCCATCGGTGAAATGCACCTTGTCCAGGTAGCCCGACACACGCGCGCGCACCTCGACGGACTCGATCGCCACGAAGCGCCCGACATATTCGTCCTGATCGACGATGGTCCGCTTGGTTGGATTGGCGACCGTAACGGTGGGCGGCGGCGGCGGGCCACCCTGAGCCGGCTGCTGCCCCTGCCCGCAGCCGGCGACCAGCAACACGAGAGCGAGCGCAAAGGCTGATCGCGACACATGAGTCATTGAGGAGGGGTTCCCGCGCGCTCCGGCATACCCGGCCTTGGCGCCACTTATCTATGGCTGCGGCGCGCCGATCACCAGACCGTGATGTCCCGTCGCCGCATCAACGCAATGGCATCTCGGTATCAACGGCATTGATCAATCCTTCGCGGCCGGGCTCTTGCCGATTCGGCCGCGCGATGCCAACCATTGGCGGCCAAACAGGGCGGCGATAAGACCGCCATACACGATACCGCCGATGATCGCGAGGGCCGCGAGCGCCGCCACGTCGCGCAGGTGCGGCCACGGCTGGAACAGCGCCAGCACCCGATCGCGCGCGAGCCACAGCGCCAGCGCCAGCGCCAGACCGGCAGCAGCGATCCGCACGGCAGAAGCTTTCAGGCGATCGTCGGCCCCGATCAGGCCGGCGCGCCACGCGAACCACACCACCAGGAGGAAATTGATCCACGCACCGATCGCCGTCGCCAGCGCCAGCCCTACCTGCGCCAGCGGCCCCATCAGCGCCACCTTGAACGCGATATTGACCACGGCCGCGATGAGCGCCGCCTTGACCGGCGTCCAGGTATCGCCGCGCGCCAGGAAGGTGGCGGTGACGCTGCGGATAAGCACGAACGGAATGAGTCCCACCGTATAGGCCGCGAGCGTCGCGCCTGCCGCGGCGGCGTCGGCGGCCGTGAAGGCGCCGCGAGCGAACAGCCCGCGCATGATGAGATCCGGAACCAGCAGGAAGGCGACGACGCACGGCACGGCCAGGAACAGCGTGAACTCCATGGCGCGGTTCTGCGCGTGGAGCGCGCCCGCCTCGTCGCCGGAGGCGATGCGGCGCGCCATTTCCGGCAGCACCACGGTACCGGCCGCGATGCCGATGACGCCGATCGGCAGCTGGTTGATGCGGTCCGCGTAATAGAGTGCCGATACCGCGCCGGCCGCCAGGAAGCTCGCGATGATGGTGTCGGCGAGCAGCGCCAGCTGGACTCCCGACGAGCCGATCACCGCCGGGCCGAGCGCCTTGAAGAAGCGCCTGATGTCGTCGTCCCAGCGTGGCAGCCGGAACCGCGTCGCGGCGCCCACGGCAGCCGCATCGCCGCTCACCAGCAGGAGCTCGAGGAAGCCGGCAACGAGAACGCCCCACGCGGCCGCATGACCGGCGCTGGGGAACAGCCAGGAGAGCGCCAGTGCCGCCATCATGCTGAGATTGAGCAGGATCGGCGCGCCCGCCGCGGCAGCAAAGCGTTCGCGCGCGTTGAGAATGCCGCTGTAGAGCGTCACCAGCGTCATCAGCATCAGGTACGGGAAGGTGATGCGAGTGAAATCCACCGCCAGCGCGAAGCGGCCGGGATCTTCGGTGAAGCCAGGGGCCAGCGCGGCGACGACCCACGGCATGAACACGAGCGCGAGCGCCAGCAGCACCGCCTGGCTCGCGACCATCAGGGTGAAGATGCGGTCGGCAAACAGGCGCACCGTGTCGGCGCCGCTCTGGGCGCGGATGCGCGCGTAAGCCGGCACGAAGGCGGCATTGAAGGCACCCTCGGCGAAGATCGCGCGGAAATGGTTGGGCAGCCGCAGCGCCACGAAGAACGCATCGGCCACCGGGCCGGCGCCGAGCACATAGGCAAGGATGATGTCGCGGGCAAAACCGGTGACGCGCGACAGGAGCGTGAAGCCGCCAACGGTCAGGATGCGATCGATCATGGCCGCGGCGTTCGCTCGCGCTGGTCCTCAAGGCTACTCACGCCATCCCTCCGATCCCGTCAGCGACAGCCGGAGCGATCACCTCGATATCGGAGGCTCGAGCAGGACGCGTTTCACCAACGTCAAACCGGGATCGGCTGGGGTTCGCGCGCCGGCCGCTCTTCCAGGCAGCGCATGGCGATTTCCAGGCTGGCCACGCCTTCCTCGCCACTCACCACCGGCGATCCACCGCGACGGATCGCGGTGAAGAACGAGATGAGCTCGGTACGCAGCGGCTCGGTATAGCCGACCGAAAGATGCCGCATCGAATAGCTGCCGTCGGGCTGGAAGCCGAAGCATTCGGTGACGGTGCGGGTGAGCAGGTCGCCGATGATGTACTTGTCGCGCGTCGCAACGTGCACGGTGCGCGCCTTGAACGGCGTCAGCCAGTTGGTGTTGATCTGCGCCAGCACGCCGGAGGTGGTGCGGAACTGCAGCAGCGCGATGTCCTCGCGCTCCGCCACCGCGTTGGTGGTGAGCGGCTGCACATCCACGATCTCGGAATCGGTGAACCAGCGGATCAGGTCGATGTCGTGCACCGCGAGATCGATGACGACGCCGACATTGGACATGCGCGGCGGGAACGGGCCGACGCGGGTGATGGCGATCGACAGGATCTGCTCGCCGCGGATCGCCTCCTTGATGGTCTCCACGGCCGGATTGAACCGCTCCACGTGGCCGACCATCAGCATGACGCCGGCGTGCCGCGCCGCCGCGACGATCTCGCGCCCTTCCTTGGGATTGGAGGCGATCGGCTTCTCCACCAGGACATGAACGCCGCGCTCGATGCAGTTCAGCGCGATGTCGTGGTGCAGATGGGTTGGCGCCGCGATGGTGACGGCATCGACGCCGAGCGGCAGCAGCGCATCGACGTTGTCCACCGCCGTGGTTTCCAGAGCCCCGGCGACGAAGCGTGCCTGCTGCCGGTCCGGATCGGCAACGCCCACCAGTTGAATGCCCGGAAGCCCGGCGAGCACGCGGGCATGATTGCTGCCCATGACGCCGACGCCGATCACGCCGACGCGCAGCACATCCTCGCCATTGCCTTTGGTCGTGTGCGCCATGCTGGACGAACCCCCTCACCCGACTGAACAAACCGTGTAGCCCGGACGAAGCGCAGCGCAATCCGGGGTCGTCCGGGCGAGCCTTTCCCTCCGCCGAAGAATTGACGGCTCGCGGGTAACGACGACAAATCTCCCGGACTGGGCTTCGTCCGGGGTACCGCCGAATCCCCTAGCACGCCACAGGCCGGCTGGCGACCCGTTTGCCCCGATTGGTGGAAAACTCCAACGGGTTCATTGCTCTAGCCGGCCTTGTTTCGCCCGCGGCGCCGGTCCAATGTGCCGACCCCTCGTGGAAACGATCAATGGCGTCGACGTCGCATATTTCCAGCCCATCCCAGGTTGTTCCGAGCTTCGGCCTCGCGGTTCTGCTGCTCGCGGGGCTGATGGTGATTCGGCTGATCGGCCTGAAGTTTTCCGTCGTCGACCTGTTCTTCGACGAGGCGCAATACTGGGCATGGTCGCGCGAACCCGCCCTCGGCTATTTCACCAAGCCGCCTCTGCTCGCCTGGATCATCGCGGTGGCCGAGCGCATCTGCGGTACGTCGGAGGCCTGCGTCCGCGCTCCCTCGCCGGCCTTCTATTTCGCCACTTGCCTGGTGGTGTTCGCAGTGGCGCGCCAGCTCTACGGCGACACCGTCGCGTTCTTCGCCGCGATCGCCACCGCGCTGACGCCGGGCGTGATCTTCTCGACGCGCATCATCTCTACCGACGTCCCGCTCCTGTTCTTCTGGGCGCTCGCCCTGCTGGCCTACGTCAAGCTGCTTTACGGCGCAGACCGGCGGTGGGCCGTGGCGCTCGGCGTCGCCATCGGTCTCGGCACGCTCGCCAAATACGCCATGGTCTACTTCCTGCTCGGCGTGGCGCTGACCGCCTGGTTCGATCGCGACGCGCGGCACCTGCTGCGCCGGCCCGAGATGTGGCTCGCGCTTTTGCTTGCCGCGCTCATCATTGCGCCGAACATCTACTGGAACCTGACGCACGGCCTCGCCACCTTCCGGCACACCGGCGACAACATCCAGGGCAGCGGATTCAAGATCAATCCGCTGCGTGCGTTCGAATTCATCGCCTCGCAATTCGCCGTGCTGGGGCCGATCCTGTTCGCGGTGCTGCTCGCGGCAATCGTACGCTTCGCTGCGCCGACGATGACGCGCGCCGACCGGCTCATGGTCGCCTTCGCGATTCCGCCGCTGGTGCTGATCACCTTCACGGCGATCATCAGCCGCGCCTTTGCCAACTGGGCGGCGACCGCCTTCATCTCCGGCACCATCGTGGCGGTCGCCATCCTGATCCGCCACGGCGCCTGGCGATGGCTCAACGCGAGCCTCGCCATCGGGCTTGCCGCACAGGCGATCGTGCTCGCCGGCGACGCCCACGCGACACGGCTGAGCCTGCCTTGGCTCGGCGACGTCTACCGCCGCACGCTCGGCTGGCGCAGCCTCGGCCAGGAGACCGGCCGGATCGCGCGCCAGGTCGGCGCCCGCGCCATCGTCGGCGAATTCCGGGACGACGTGGCCTCACTCGCTTACTACTGGCGCGACCAGCCGGAGACCGTATTCGCCTGGCCGATAGGCGCCACCCCGGCGCATCAGTTCGAGCTCACGCGCGCCATCTCCAACGCGACGCCACGCCCGATCCTGTTCGTCAGTCGCTGCTACGGCGCAAACCGTCTCGCCGCCCAGTTCGCCAGCGTCGAGCTCGTGGACAAGTTCAACACGCCCACCGGCAAGACGTCGGCGCGCACCTACTTTGCCTACAAGCTCGACAACCCGAAGGGCACCATCGGGCCGATCGGTCCGTGCGGCGGCGGGTGACGCTGGACGAGCAAGCGCCCATCGGCATCAGCGCCGCGTGTAGTCCCGGTACCACGCGACGAACCGGCGGAGCCCTTCCTCGATCGGAGTGTCGGGCTTGAAACCGACCACGGCCTGCAGGTCGGTCACGTCCGCATAGGTCTCGACCACGTCCCCGGGCTGCATCGGCGCCAGCTCGCGGATGGCGGGCTTGCCGATCGCCTCCTCCAGCACGCGCACGAACTCGGTGAGCTCCACCGGCCGGTTGTTGCCGATGTTGTAGAGGCGCCAGGGCGCCCGGCTGGTCGCCGGGTCGGGCGCTTCGCCCGACCAGTCGGGATTGCCGGCGGGCGGGTGATCGATCAGCCGCACCACCCCTTCGACGATGTCGTCGATATACGTGAAGTCGCGGCGCATGCGCCCCTGATTGAACAGCCGGATCGGGCGTCCGGCCGTGATCGCCTCGGTGAACAGCCACGGCGCCATATCGGGACGGCCCCACGGCCCGTAAACGGTGAAGAAACGCAGGCCGCTCACCGGCAGCCCATAGATATGCGCATAGGCATGCGCCATGGCCTCGTTGGCTTTCTTGGTCGCGCCGTAGAGGCTCACCGGATGATCGACATTGTCGGTGGTGCGGAACGGCACCCGCGTGTTGGCGCCGTAGACTGACGACGACGACGCATAGACGAGGTGGCGGCAGCCGGTGCGGCGGCAGCCTTCGAGGACATTGAGGAAGCCCTCGATATTGGCATCGATGTAAGCGTGCGGGTCGACCAGCGAATGGCGCACGCCGGGCTGCGCCGCGAGGTGCACCACCTGCGCGAAGCAATGCGCATCGAACAGCGCCGATGTGGCATTGCGGTCGCCGAGGTCGAGGCGCTCGAAACGAAAGGCCGCATGCGGCGCCAGCCGATCGAGGCGTGCCTGCTTGAGTGCCGGATCGTAATAGGGACTGAGATTGTCGACGCCAAGGACGCTGCGGCCCTGTTGCACGAGCCGCAACGACACATGAAAGCCGATGAAGCCGGCGGCACCGGTGACGAGGATGGGCGTGTCGTTCGGCGCGCTCATGCGCCGCGTTATCGATCGGATGCGAACGCGATTGCAAGGGCCCTGACGTGACAAGGGCTGGCTTCAAGGCTAAAGCCGCCGACCGATGACCCTTGCCGTCGACGCCGCCCCCTTCGGCACGTACGCGCCCGAGCCCTTCGTTCGTGCGGTTCTTGCCCTCACCCGCGCGCTCCCCGCGAGCTGGCTTGGCTTGCGCCTGTCGACGCCGTTCCGCCGCGTCGCCATCGACTGGCTCGGCGAGCAGCCGGTGGACACCGAAGTGTGGGGCGCCAAGGCGCGCCTTTATCCCGGCCGCAACAGCTCGGAGAAGAACGCGCTGTTCACGCCGCAGATTTTCGACGCGCTCGAGCGCGGCGTGCTCGCGTCCGCCATCGACTCGAGCATTGCGGCCGGCAGGACGTTCACCTTCGTCGACATCGGCGCCAATGCCGGGCTCTACTCGTTGTTCGTGGGCGCGCGCAGCGGCGGCCGCAGCCGCATCCTCGCCGCCGAGCCGCAACCCGGCATCGTCGACCGGCTGTCGTTCAATCGCAGCGCCAACCCGACCTTCGACATCACGGTGCTGCCGGTCGCCGTCACCGACCGCGACGGCGAGATCGAGCTGGTGATCCACGATCGCGATCGCGGCGGCAGTCATGTCAACAAGACCGGTACCGCCACCGATGCCGTACACGCGGTGCGCGTCCCGAGCCGGCCGCTGGTGGCGCTGTTGAACGAAGCCGGCGTTGACACGATCGATGCGGTGAAGATCGACATCGAAGGCGCCGAGGATCTGGCGCTGGCGCCCTTCCTGCGCGACGCGCCATCGAGCCTGCTGCCGCGCCTCCTGGTGATCGAGGACCGGCCGGACTGGACCGTCGACCTCTACGCCCTGCTGCACGAGCGCGGCTACGTGCGCATGACGCGCAGCCGGCACAATGTCGTGCTGCGGCTGGACGGTCGAACGTAGCGACGGCGAAATGTCCCTCAAGCGCTCTTGCGCAGCACGTACAGCACCGAATTTTCCGCGACGCCGTGACGGCGAAACGTGTCCTTGCCGAAGAAATCGACGCCGAGCTGGTCGACCCGGAAGCCGGCGGCGGTGAGCCGGTCGACGAAGTCGCGCTTGCCGTACTGGCGCACGTGATCGCCGCCGGCGAAATATTTCCAGCGCTCCTCGATGGTGACGATCTTCGGATCCTCGTGCGTCTCGTCGGTGTCGGGAAAGAGCGGCACCAGCACGACGCCGAAGCCGTCCGCCGCGAGGATGCGGTGCAGCTCGCGCATGGCCTTGCGGTCGTCGGGAATGTGCTCGAGCACGTGCGAGCACAGAAACACGTCGACCGAGTTGTCGGCGTAAGGGCAGTTGGTGATGTCGAAGCGATCGTCGACGTCGGGACGCGACAGGTCGGCGCTGCGATACTCGACAAACGGATAGCGCTCGACCGTGCGATGCAGAGCGTGCGCCGGCGAGAACTCCACCAGCCGGCGGCGGCCGCCGTTGCGCATCTTCGGCAGCTCGCGATCGAGATAGAGCGCGGTCAGCCGTTCGCGGTCGTAGGAGTCGCAGCACGGACAGGCGAACGCCCCGAAGTTGAACGTCTCCATGGCGAACGGCGAGCGGAAGTATTCATACTGCTGGTAGTGGATCCAGTACGAGCGCCACACCGGCAGGAATGCCTTGAGGCCGGTGCCGCAGATCGGGCAGCGATATTGCGTGCCAAGGTAACGGGACAGCCGCATGCGCCGGCGCACCGACTTGTTCCACTCCTTGAACCGCATATACGCCGCGGTGCGCTTGACCGTCGCCAGCATGAGCTTCCCTGCGCGAAGGGCCCGATTGACCCACCATGCGCCAGTAGTTAGGACCCGCATGCGCAGTAGTTAGGACCCACCCGGATTTAGCGAAGCGCCTGCGTTGACGCCAGCTTAAGAGACTATGGCCGTGCGGCCTGCCCTACCGTCGAGACACTGATGGCGATGCCCAACGACCAACGCGCCAATGCGACCGAGCCGGTGTTCAAGCCGCCGTCGGAGATCACCAAGGTTTTCTACCGCGTGCGCTACCGCCCCTGGTTCTGGCGCGGCAATTTCACCTCCGACTGGATCTGGAAGAATTACTCCATCTGGCGCCGCGTGCTGGCGCCCTTGCGCATGCGCGACACGCGCATTCTCGAGATCGGATCGTTCGAGGGACGCTCGGCGCTGTTCTTCCTGAAATACCTGCCGCGCTCGACCATCGTCTGCATCGATACCTTCGCCGGCACGCCGGAAGAAGGCCGTGCCTACAAGTTCCTGGAGAGGCAACTGCCTGGCCTGGAGGAGCGCTTCGACCGCAACACCGCCCCGTATGCGTCGCGCATCGAGAAGATCAAGAGCCGGTCGGAGCCGGCGCTGGCGCGGCTGGTGGCCGAGGGCCGCCGCTTCGAGCTCGCCTATATCGACGGCGGCCATCGCTACGAGGACGTGATGGGCGACACCATCGCGGTGTGGAAGATGTTGGAGCCCGGCGGCATCGTCATCTGGGACGATTACGAGTGGGCGCCGGAATTTCCGCCGCGCGAGCGGCCGAGGCTCGCCATCGACGACTTCCTGCGCGAGCAGGATGGCAACTTTGCGCTCCTGGCCAAAGGATACCAGGTCATCATCCGCCGCAACGGCTGACGCGGCCGGCACGATCTCTCACGCTGCCGCTGGGTTTTTTGCCGAACCTGTGCGTGCACCGCGGAGCCGGTGTGCATTGCGAAGAGAGAGCGCCCCCCGACCCTCGTTGCACACTGCCCGAATTCGGGGGTAATCTGCGGCACCGTCAACATCAGCAGTAATCGGACTGCTGGATGCGGGGGAAACTTGCCATGACATTTGACTTTGGCCGATGTGCGTTTGCGATGTCGGCTGCCTTCGCGGCTTTGGTCGCGGTTACGCCCGTTCCGGCCACCGCGCAGCAGTCGGGCGCCACCCAGGTGGCAATCGATAACGACGATATCGGCGGCGTCGTCACTGGCCCCGCCGGTCCGGAAGCCGGCGTATGGGTGATCGCCGAGACCCACGACCTCGGCGTGCGTTACATCAAGATCGTCGTCACCGACGACCAGGGACGCTACGTCGTGCCCGATCTGCCGAAGGCCAACTACGACGTCTGGGTGCGCGGCTACGGCCTCGTGGACAGCCAGAAGGTCAAGTCGGAGCCCGGCAAGCAGCTCAATCTCACCGCCGTGCCGGCGCCCGACGACAAGGCCGCCGCGCAGTACTACCCGGCGATCTACTGGTATTCGATGCTGCAGATTCCGACGGAGGATCAGTTCGGGCCGAACAACAAGTTGGGCATCCCCGAGAAGGTCAAGCAGTCCGACTGGCTCAACGCCATGAAGAACAACGGCTGCGTCGGCTGCCATCAGCTCGGCCAGCTCTCCACGCGCACGATCCCCAAGTTCCACATGGACCGGGCCAAGTCGCACGAAGAGGCCTGGATGCTCCGCACCCAGTCCGGGCAGGCCGGCGAGAACATGGTCAATATCCTGGCCGGCGAGATGGGCGGCGTACCCTACCGGTTCTTCGGCGAGTGGACGGAGCGGGTCGCCAAGGGCGAGCTGCCCTTCGCCAAGCCGACGCGGCCGCAGGGCGTCGAGCGCAATATCGTCGTCACGCTGCGCGACTGGCACAACGACAAGCAATACCTGCACGACCTGATCGCCAGCGACCGGCGCTATCCGACCGTCAACGCCTACGGGCCGCTGTACGGTCAGTGCGAGCATGCCTGTAACGACATGCCGATCCTCGATCCGATAAAGAACGTGGCGACGAACTTCGTCCTGCCCACGACTGCCGACATGCCGCTCGCGCTCGGACCCGGCAATGCCGGCTCGATCAAGATCCTCGGGCCCTCGGCCTACTGGGGCGAGGAGAACATCTGGGACAGCAAGGCCAACAACCACAACTCCATGCTGGACCGGAAGGGCCGCGTGTGGCTGGCCGCGACCGGCCACAAGCCCGACAATCCGGCCTACTGCAAGAAGGGCTCGACTCACCCGTCGGCTGTTGAATTCCCGCTCAACAGCACCAATCGCCGGGTGACGATGTACGACCCGAAGACCGGCAAGTACACCGCCTTGCAGACCTGCTTCGGCTCGCATCATCTGCAGTTCGGCTACGACGAGAACGAGACGCTGTGGATGAGCACCGGCGGCGGCGGCGGCAACGTCGGCTGGATCAACACCAAGATGCTGGACGAGACCGGCGACATCGAGAAGTCGTCGGGCTGGACCGCGCTGGTGCTCGACACCAACGGCAACGGCCAGCGCGACGAATACGTCGAGCCGAACCAGCCGCTCGACCCGACCAAGGACAAGCGCATCGCGCAGACGTTCTACGCGGTGATGCCGAGCCCGGCGGACGGCTCGATCTGGGGCACGCTGCGCGGCAGCCCCGGCGCCATCGTGCGCCTCGACCTCGGCAAGAACCCGCACAAGGCGCTGGCCGAGATCTACAACGTGCCGATGCCGGGCTTCGGCGTGCGCGGCGGCGACATCGACAAGCAGGGCCGCGTCTGGGTATCGCTCGCCAGCGGCCACATGGGCATGTTCGACCGCCGCAGGTGCGAGGGCCCACTCAACGGTCCGAAGGCCACCGGCAACCATTGCCCGGAGGGCTGGTCGTTCTACCAGTATCCCGGCCCCGGCTTCCGCGGCATCGGCGAGAACAGCGCCGAGGCGAGCTACTACTCGTGGGTCGACCAGCACAACACGTTCGGCCTCGGGGATGATATCCCGATGTCGACCGCCAACCTGATGGACGGCCTGGTGGCGCTGAACAAGGACGGCAAGATGGTGTCGATCCGCGTTCCCTACCCGCTCGGCTTCTACGCCAAGGGCTTCGACGGCCGCATCGACGATCCGAATGCCGGCTGGAAAGGCCGTGGCCTGTGGGCCGCCAACGGCGACCGCACGCCGTGGCTGATCGAAGGCGGCAAGGGCACGAAGCCGCTGGCCGCGCACTTCCAGCTGCGGCCCGATCCGCTGGCCAAGTAACTGCCAAGAGACATCGGCGCGACCTCACGAT
>Ga0081540_1002895_pt1 | contig 13848 bp, 12 predicted proteins | sample TabmetS2T1R1_FD_71024 | JGI IMG/M metagenome (GOLD analysis project Ga0081540, IMG submission 71024) | Tabebuia heterophylla rhizosphere microbial communities from the University of Puerto Rico - S2T1R1 | ecosystem: Host-associated > Plants > Roots > Rhizosphere ... | reverse complement strand
CGCCGGTAGGCCGGTGGCGAAGGTGCTGACCACCGCTTTCAGCCGCGCGTTCTCCTCGAATGTCGTTCCGGTCTCCTCGGGTTCAGGCACACCTAGGTCGCCGGCCGAGACCACCTCGATGCCGCAAGGCGAGAGCAGCACGCGGAATTCTTCGAGCTTGCCCTTATTGTGGCTGGCGAGGACAAGCTTGTCGCCGGGCGAAAGCCGTGCCGCCATCAGCCGACCGTTAGCTTCTGCAGGCTGATCAGCTCGCGGATGCCCTTCTTGGCGAGGCTTGTCAGCTCGGCGAACACCTCCTCGCTGAACGGCTCGCGCTCGGCAGTCGCCTGCACTTCGACGACGCCGCCCTTACCGGTCATGACGAAATTGGCATCGGTGTCGGCCTCGCTATCCTCGGCATAGTCGAGGTCCAGAACCGGCTTGCCGCGATAGACGCCGCAGGACACCGCCGCCACCTGATCGCGCAGCACCGTCGCCGGGATCATGTCGCGGCTCTTCATCCATTGCAGGCAGTCGTGCAGCGCGACCCACGCACCGGTGATCGAGGCGGTGCGCGTACCGCCATCGGCCTGGATCACGTCGCAGTCAACCGAGATCTGATGCTCGCCGAGCGCCTGCAGGTCAACCACGGCGCGCAGCGAGCGCCCGATTAGTCTCTGAATTTCCTGGGTGCGCCCGGACGGGTGCCCGATGGTCGACTCCCGGCGCGTGCGCTCACTGGTTGCGCGTGGAAGCATGCCGTATTCCGCCGTGACCCAGCCCTTTCCCTGGCCCTTGAGCCAGGGCGGCAGGCGGTCCTCGACCGAGGCTGTGCACAGCACATGGGTTTGCCCGAATTTGATCAGGCACGAGCCCTCGGCATGCATGGAGACGGCCCGCTCGATGGCGACCGGGCGGAGGACGTCGAAGTCGCGTTTCGAAGGCCGCATGGCTGGTCCCGCTTTCTGGTGGAGGCGGAACACTACGCAAGAGCCGGCCACCGATCAACTGCTCTTGCTCATGCAAGCGGGAAAATTGCAGCGTTGTCCGAGACCGCGAAATCAACGCCGCGTCGCGATCACCTCCATGCAGGCCCGATATCGCTCCGAAATGCTATATTGCAGCGGCGTGAAGCCGGTCTGCTCAAGCAGCGCATAGAGGCGGCTCCGACCGAAATTGTGATAGTGCTCGATCTCGCCCCAATAGGGATTGCTATCATTCGCATCCATCGCATGCCAAATGATCGTCTCCATATTCGGCATGGACACGAATAGCACGCCACCTTCCTTTAAGAGCCGGTGCACCGCCTCAAGGGCGGGCTTCGGATAAGGGATATGTTCCAGCACATCCGCCATGCTGATAACGCTGAACCGGCCGGGAAACGGCAGTTCCTCGACAGGCGTGCAATGCGCTTCAAAACCAAGCTTTGCCAGCGCCTCGACATTGGCGGCCCGCAAGTCGACGCCGACAGGTTTGTAGCCCCATTCCTGCGCGGTGAACAGCAGCGAGCCGTTGCCGAAGCCGATATCCAGCCAGTCGCCGCCGGGAGCGAAGCGTGCCACCCGCTCGACAATCCGCGCCGATACCACCCGCTGCTGCTCCATATCATGACCCAGAGCCTGATGCGGGAGCGTCTTGGAGAATACAACAGAGGCAGCTTCAGGCGTGAAATGCCCTTCCGTGAAAACATGAGAACAGGACGCGCAGCGGCACCAGGCCATCGTCGGCGGCAGGGCAGGTTGATAAACGGGATGGCGCGTGCAGTCGGCGTCCTTGATGCGTGCGATGTCCTTGGACTCGCATAAGGGACAGGCAAGATAAGCGATCCGTGGCTTCTGCAGCGTTCGGAGCGCCGGGCCTTTCTCTGCTTTCGCCGGCCTCGCAGCACCATCGCGCTGCGCCGTAACGATCGGGTATTTCCGCGTGCGGTCGAGATCGGCAACGGCAAACGCCTTTGGCCCTTCGCGCGAAGCGGCGATCGCGGCCATGTGCTCGAACGCCGCTTCCAGATCGGCTGTATAGCTGGCGATGTCGAACAACGGTGCTGTGTTCCGGTTCGATGCCAGCCTTTCGCGGATCGCAGCGAGTTCTGAAGGATTCTGGGCGAGCCGCAGCGCGGCCGCCTCATAATCTCCGAGGGAATGCGTCACCAGCTCTGGGAGTCCGACTGCGTTTACCAGACTGCTGGCAACGCGACTGGCGAAGCTTCTGCCTGTGCAGGTCAGTACCGGCAGCCCCGCCCAGAGCGCATCGCTTGCCGTCGTATGCGCATTTACCGGGAGCGTATCGAGAAACAGATCGGCATTGGCATGCCGGGCGAGGTGCTTGGACAGCTCGACCTTGGGCGCAAAAACCAGCCGGCTTGCTTCGATTCCCCGTGCCGCCGCCTCGCGTGCCAGATTGTCTTTGACGAGCGGGTTGGACTGAAGCAGCCACAGCACGCTTCCGGGCACGGCGCTAAGAAGGCGCATCCAGATGTCGAAAATCTCGGGCGTGATTTTGTAGCTGTTGTTGAACGAGCAGAAGACAAAGCCACGCTCGGGCAGACCGCAATCGGCGCGCGAATGCCTCGAGAGCGCGATCAAACGCTTGGTATCGTTTGGCTGGTAACAGTTCGGCAGATAGACGAGCTTTTCGTCGAAAAATGTTTGCTGCTCTGGCGGGACGATGAAGCTATCGGCGATCAGGTAATCGATGAATGTGGCGCCCATAGTTCCGGGATAGCCCAGAAAGTTGACCTGGATAGGCGCCGGTCGATGGGCAAGAATTTCCGTGCGTGTGTAGGTGGTATAGCCCTTCAGATCGACCAGAATATCGATCTCATCGCCGTGGATCCGCCTTGCCGCTTCCGGATGCGGCAAGGCTTGGATATCGACGAAGGTGTCGAACGCGGCGGTGATACGGGCGCGCATCGCGCTCTTGTCGTCCTTGCCATAGGAATAGCCGAACACTTCGAACCGGTCGCGGTCGTGGCGCTCGATCAGTTCGCTGATGAGAGCGGCCGTCGCATGCTGGCAGAAATCGGCCGAGAGATACCCAATGCGCAGCCGCCTTCGATTGGAGGCCGAGGGAAGCGCGGCGTATTCGAAGGCGGTATGGCTGATTTTGCCGATATGCTTAGCCCATACGCGCGCACAGAGCTGCTCTTCTTCCGGTTCCCCGTAAAAATTGAGGATGGGAAAGGGCGCAACCGCATGCCCCTGTCGATAGGTGCGCTCGCGGATTTTCTCCTCTTGCGCCGCAAGATCACGCCAGTCGCAGGCATTGCGGCGCAGATTGTAGAGATCGACCAGAGCGTTGGGGTGATCCGGCTCGATGGAGAGGCTGTAGCTGTAGGCCGCGATCGCCTCGGCGATCTTGTTCTGCTCCCACAGCGAGCCGGCGAGATTGACATAGGCGACCGCCAGGTTCGGCTTCATCGCCGCCGCGCGCCGGTAGGCGTCCACCGCTTCGTCATGCCGCGCGAGCAGATCATAGGCCGTGCCGAGATTCGACCAGGCTTCCGCATAATCGGGCTTCAGGTCGATTGCATGGCGGTAGTGCTGAACGGCCTCCAGATAGCGGCCGAGACTGCGCAACGCGATACCCATATTGTTGTGGGCTTCGGCATAACTCGGCGAGAACTGCAAGGCGCGTTCGTGTGCCTGGATCGCATCGTCATGCTGGCCAAGCTCACTGAGCAGGCAGCCGAGATCGGAATAGACCGGCCCATATTCGGGCCGCAACTCCAGCGCATGGAAATAGGATTTCATCGCCTCGTCATGCTGATCCAATCGACGCAGCGCATGGCCGAGCACGACATGAGCCTCGGCATGCATCGGCGCGAGCTTCACCGCTTTTTGTGCAGCCGGCAGCGCCTCTTCCAGCCGGTCCATCAGCACGAGCACGTTGGCGAGATTGATAAGCGCGTCGGCAAAATCAGGCTCAACTTCCAGCGCCTTGCGGTACCAGGTCGCCGAGTCCTCGAGCCTGTCCTGCGCCTTGAAGATATTGCCCAGATTGGAATAGGCCGGATGAAAGCCGGGCTTGAGGCCGATCGCCTTCTCGCAGGCTTCCCGGGCCTCGCTGAGCTTGCCCATCTCCTTCAGAACGACGCCGAGATCGGAATAGGCTTCAGCAAGGTCGGGCTTGATGTGCAGGGCCTGGCCGATGAGCTGCGCCGCCTCTGCATATTGGCGCTGCTTGTGTGCGATCAGGCCGAGTAGATGAAACCCGCGCCAGTGCTGAGGGTCTTCGGCGACCACATTGCGGAACAGGTTTGCGGCCTCATTCAGCCGTCCGGCTTTGAGATGATCGATGGCGCGCGCTTCGGCGGCGGGACCGGGCGACGGCTTCAGCTTCGGCGTGAGCGTGTGGGTATTCTTCATTTTTTTGCACCGAAATGACAGCTATCATCGTCCCAATTTGCCTCTGCGGCCCTGTGCGAGGCTTGCCAATCGATGCTGATCAACCGGATGAACGGATTTGACGCGCAGGTGCGACACTCTTAGATTCAAGTGTGAAATGTTTGCGTCTGGTTGAGCCCTGATTCTGTGCCGATACGCCCGATTCCTCCTGCCATGCAACGCGCGCGAGACCACACTCTGACCAAGGACTGGACCGCAGCCGTTCGCGTTGCGCGCGGCGATCTGACGGGCATCAATGAGCTTAACGAGCGCTCGCGCGCCATCTTCCGGCAGATCGTCGAGACCTATCTCTCCACCGGAGAGCCGGTGGGCTCGCGGAATTTGAGCCGTTCCCTGCCGATGACGCTGTCGCCGGCTTCGGTGCGCAATGTGATGGCCGATCTGGAGGCTCTCGGGCTGATCTATGCGCCGCATACCAGCGCCGGCAGGCTGCCCACTGAGTCGGGCCTCAGGCTGTTCGTCGACGGCCTTCTGGAACTCGGCGATCTCAAGGATGCCGAACGAGTGCAGATCGAAGCACAGATCGGTGCCGGCCAGCGCGGTCTCAGCGATCTGCTCACCGAAGCGAGCGAGCTGCTTTCAGGACTGTCGCGTTGCGCGGGGGTCGTGATTGCGGAAAAGCAGATCGAGCGGGTCAAGCATATCGACTTCGTCCGGCTTGATGCCGGCAAGGCGCTGCTGGTGCTGGTCGGTGAAGGCGGCAGTGTCGAAAACCGCATCCTCTCCTTGCCGCAGGGGCTGCCAGCCTCGGCGCTCGCCGAAGCTTCGAATTATCTCAACTCGCGGCTCAAGGGCACGACGCTTGCTGAAGCGCGCCAGCGGGTCGAGGAGGAAATCACCGCGAAGAAGGCGCAACTGGATGAGCTGGCCGCCCAGGTCGTGCAATCGGGTCTCGCCCAATGGTCGGGCGGTAAGGACGATACCAAGAGCCTTGTGATCCGCGGCCAGTCGCATCTGCTCGAGGATCTCAAGGCTGTCGAGGATCTCGAACGCGTGCGGCTGCTGTTCGACGACCTCGAGGCGAAGAAAGATATCATGCAGCTTCTCACGCTTGCGGAACAAGCCGAAGGTGTGCGAATTTTTATAGGATCGGAGAATCAGCTGTTTTCGATGTCGGGATCGTCGCTCATCGTGGCTCCGTTCCGCGACACCGAACACAAAATCGTTGGCGTCCTTGGGGTCATCGGACCAACGCGTCTGAATTATGCCCGTATTATCCCCATGGTTGATTACACGGCGCGTTTGGTTGGCCGTTTGCTGACTTGATTATCGTTTGCTTCTGGCCGATATCCGGACCACACTCGCTCCTGAAAATCGGAGCCCTTCAATAGAGGGTATAGACCGTTATGGATGAAGAGAAGCGCGTTTCAAGCGAGGCCGCCGAAGAGCCCGCCAAGCAAAACGCCGAACCCGAAAGCGCCGCGACACCGGAAGCCGCGGCGGCGGATGGAGCGCGCGAGGTCGATGCTTTAGCCGCGGAGAACAAGGCGCTGCGCGCCCAGGCCGAGGACCTTCACGATCGCAATCTGCGCCTGGTGGCCGAGATGGAGAACCTCCGTCGCCGCACCGAGCGTGACAAATCCGAATTCGCCAAATATGCGATCTCCGAATTTGCCCGGGACATCCTCACCGTCGGCGATAATCTGCGCCGGGCGATCGAAGCTGTGCCGAAGGAAGCCGTGGTCTCGGATCCTGCCCTTAGCAGCCTCATCGAAGGCGTCGAAGTCACCGAGCGCGAACTGCTCAAGGTGCTGGAGCGTTTCCAGGTGAAGCGCTTCGATCCGTTGGGCGAGCCGTTCAATCCGCATCTGCATGAAGCTATGACCAAGGTGGACGTGCCGAACGTCCCGGCCGACACGATTATCCAGACGATCCACGCCGGCTTCATGATCGGCGATCGGGTGCTGCGCCCGGCTGCGGTGATCGTGGCGAAAGGCGGAGGCGCAGCCGAGCAGACGCGAGGCTCCGATGGCGAAGGATCAATCCCGCCGGGTGCCATGCGTGTTCCCGATGATGCCGTGTCTTCGTCGTCGGCGCGCCAGTCAGGACCAGGTGGGCCTGACGCGCGGAACCGGACTCATAAGCCGGATGAGCCGCAGGCGTCATGGGCACCTGATGAGCGCGTGGCGCAATTCCGCAGGGCTCGCCAACAGGGTGGTGCTTTCGAAGGTCAGCCGCGGCACAGCACACCGCACCGCTCGCCGTCGACGTTGCACAAGCCGGTGATCGGTGGCTCCAAGCAGGATTGGTGAGCAGTCCCCGGGCCGGTTTAATGGACTCAGCTGGGTTAAGGTGCCTGTTCAACATGCATAGCGGTCATCCCCGCGAAAGCGGGGACCCAGTACTCCGCAGCGGAGCGCAAGGGCGCTGAGCCCTGCATGTCGCCCCCACCTTTGTTACACCGGAACGCCTGCGTTTACTGGATCCCCGCTTTCGCGGGGATGACGTTTGGAGGTGGGTGCAGCCTGTTTGCGGCGGGTACATGCCGCCCGGATTCCGCAGGTGGTCAGGTAATATCTTCGCCCTTCTGAGCTAATTCACCTTTGTCATCGTGAAGGTGCCGTCGCAGCTGAAATCCCGCTCCGGTCGGCGGAAGAGTGCCTTTCCGCTGCCAGTCGTTCCGGTGAGTCTGCCATTAAAGGTGACAATCCCGCCCTCGGCGGGATTGCCCGTAAAGCTGAAATCGCCGGCGGCGGTCACCGAGCCGGAGCCGCGCCCCGTCATCGCCACGCCGTCCTTGATGTTCACGTCGAACTCGACCACCTTCTTCGCACAGGTCTGGGAGGTGCGAACGACGCGCCACCTGCCATTGAATTTTGCGGCCGGGGAGGAAGGGGTCAGGGCGGCAATATTCACGCCGGCTCGCTTGGCTTCCTCCGCCGCCTTGACGGCGGCTTGCGCGCGCTTCACCTCCTGTCGCGCACTTTCCAGTTCGCGTTGTTGCCGGGCTTCGGTCTCAGCGCTCTTGGTTGCCGCTTCCTTCTGCTTTTTCAGCGCATCGACCAGTGAGCGCGCGAGGACGGCGAAGGTGCCTTGCGGATACTCCCGCGTGTACTCGGAGATGACATCCGGATCGAGACTGTCCTTCACCTTTTCCCAGAGCGCGAGTTCGGCCGCTTCATCCTCGGTGGCCGGCCGGTCGGTGAAGTAGAACCTCGATGTTAGCGAAGAGTGCTCCCACGGCACCTGGCTTCGTCCTGTCGCCTCGATGACGTCGGTGCGAACCTTGATGAGGATATCGGACAGGTCGTCGCCCGGCTTACCGATGTGCTTGACCAGGGCAGCCGTGAATGGCGAATTGCGACCGCCTCCATCGAGGGCCACGGCGCCGGGCTGCGTCGAGAAGCTGATGAGTGTGCCCTGGCCCGCTTCAACAGAGGCAAGGCCGTTTCCAATCTCGACGGAGCGGGTGCCGAGCGATCGCGAAAGATTTCGTGTGAGAGGATTGTTTCTGCACGCATCGAGGAAAATGATGTTCGTCCCGGCTTCGCGCTCCATGGTCCGCTGGATCAGATCCAGCTTCACCAGCTCGAAATCCAGTGCTGAGGCGGTGGTCAGCTGGGTGTCGATCGGCGCGAGGTAATTCTGTCCGGTGACCTGCAGACCGTGCCCGGCATAGAAGAAAACACCCGTGTCTGCCCCAACCAGGGCTTCCGCATATTTTCGGATCAGCGCATCCATCCCGGCTTTGTCGAGGTCGAAGCCGTCGAGGACTTCGAAGCCGAACGTCTTTAGAGAATTTGCGAAGTCCTGCGCGTCATTGCGCGGGTTCGCCAGCGCAGCAGTGTATTTGTAAGCGGAGTTGCCGATGACCAGGGCAACTTTCTTTCCGGCATGGGCCAGTTGACTGTCGGAAATGCTACTCAGAATTGTCAAAGCAAAAATGCACAGGATTCGTAACATAACACACCTGAACACACCAAAGGAACACGCATAAACTTCACAATACAGAGCCGCCGGCAGTCTCGCAAGCTGAGGGTATTTCGTTATACCTGCGTGCTAGAGATCATTTCGCTCTGCGTCAAACAATTTTGCGCCCGACAGGCGGCGCGATGTTGTGGCTGAGCGCTGGCGTCGGCATCGCAGCCGATTCATGCTTTGCCTTCTGATATTGACGGACGCTGATCGGAATGAGCGCCAGATAGATCAGGCTGCCGATCGCCAAGGTGAGGTAGGGATAGGTCGCGAGCACAGCGGCGAACGCGACAGCCAGGGCCACCACGGGCGCAATATATTCGCGCGCAATCCGGCGACCGATCAGCTTGCCGGAAAAGCTGCGCAGGCGGCTGACCATCAGCCCGGCGATGCCGATGGCATAGATCGAAAGCGCCGGCGCCACCATGACGGACTTTGGCACGCCAAGCGCTTCCAGATACAGCGGTAGCAGCACGAGGATGGCTCCGGCCGGTACCGGGATACCGATGAAGAAGGCGCTCTGCCAAAGCGGCTTATCGGGGCTGTCGAGCGCCACATTGAACCTGGCCAGCCGCAAGGCAGCCGCAAGGGCAAACATCAGCACCACGATCCAGCCAAGACTGTGCGCATCGCCGAACCCCCAGAGATAGAGCACGAGCGCCGGGGCGACGCCGAAATTCACGAAATCGGCCAGCGAGTCCAGTTCCGCGCCAAACCGCGAGGAAGCCTTCAGCAGCCGCGCCATCCTCCCGTCGACGCCGTCGAGCAGCGCCGCGACCACGATGGCCGCGAGCGCAATGTCGAACCGCCCCTCGATCGCCATTCGGATCGAGGTGAGCCCCACACAAAGCCCAATCAGGGTGACGATGTTCGGCACAAGCGCCCGCAGCGGCACCGTCCGGCGCCGCGCGGCAAGCAGCGCTCGGCGGCTTCGGGAGAGGTGCGGGGAGTAATGGCGCTCCATCGATAGGTCCGACCGGGTTTAAATGGCAGGCGTTTTACGACAATTCCGCTAGGGTTTCATCTCCCTTGTCGAAACCGAGCTGGCGCCTGACCTGATCCGCGGTCACGCCCTCCGAGCGAAGGCTGCGCAGGCTCTTGTCCCGATGCGTCTTCGACAGCTTGCGATCCGAGGCGTCAAGGATCAGCCGGTGATGGCGATAGAGGGGCGCCGGCAGGTCCAGGAGGATCTGCAGCAGACGGTGGACATCGGTGGCAGCGAGGAGGTCGGTTCCGCGGGTGACGTGGGTTACGCCTTGAATCGCATCGTCGACGACCACCGCCAGATGATAGCTCGCTGGCCGGTCACGCGAGGCGAGCAGCACGTCGCCCCAACGGGCCGGATCGGCGGGCATGGAGGACATTCGTCCCATTTCGTCGAAACATTCATAGGATATCGGGCCTGCATTCATTTGCGCGGCGAGGCTAAGTGCCTTCTCCACATCCAGCCGCCAGGCATGGGGGTGGCCGGCCGCGATGCGCGCCGCCATGGCGATGGGATCGGCGCCCCGATAGAGGCCGGGATAGACGGGCGTGCCGTCCGGATCACGTGGCGCGCTGGTGCCGAGTTTGGCGGCGGCTTCGGCGATGTCCTTGCGACTGGCAAAGCAGGGATAGATCACGCCCAGTCCGCGCAACCAGGCGAGAGCTACTTCGTAGTCCGCCAAATGCTCGGATTGCCGCCGTACGGGCTCCTCCCATCTGATGCCGAGCCAGGCGAGGTCCCCATAAATCGCCGTCTCGAATTCGCGCCGGCAGCGCGTCTGGTCGGTATCCTCGATGCGCAGCAAGAAACGGCCGCCAAGCCGGCGTCCGGCGGCCTCAGTGAACAGGGCGGAATAGGCATGGCCGAGATGCAGGGCGCCGGTCGGGCTCGGCGCGAAACGCAAGATGGGGCGCGTATCGGTCATTACGCCATCTTCACCCCTGGAGAAATTTCTGCAATATGCCCGTCGAACCCGGCCGCCAGGCGGCCCTTAAGGATTAGGAATGCCAGCACCTCTCCCGAAGCTCGACGGCCCGCGCATCATGCCGGCCTCCGGCGGCGCACCCAAGCAGCTCGTCATCCTGCTGCATGGCTACGGCGCCGACGGCAATGATCTGATTTCCCTCGGCCAACACTGGCGCGGCCTGTTGCGAGACGCCGCTTTCATCGCTCCCCACGCGCCGGAGCCCTGCGGCGGCAACCTGCTGTACGGTCGCCAATGGTTCGAGCTAACGTTTCGCGATATGGGTGAGCGCTGGCGCGGTGTGTGCCACGCGGCGCCCGCCCTTAACGCCTTTCTGGACGAGGAGCTTGCCCGGTTTGGCCTTGCGGACGAGGCGCTTGCGCTTGTCGGCTTTAGCCAGGGCACGATGATGGCGCTTCACGTGGGCCTGCGACGGCCTCGGGCGCTTGCCGGGATTGTCGGCTTTTCCGGGCTCGTTGCCGGGCCGGAGCACCTCGCCGCCGACATCGCTTCGCGGCCCCCCGTCCTGCTGGTTCACGGTGACCGCGACGACGTCATTCCGGTCGAGGCGCTCGCCCAGGCCCGCACCGTTCTCGGTGCCGTCGGTGTGCCGGTCGAGTGGCATATCAGCGCTGGTCTGCCGCACGGCATCGATGGTGACGGTCTGGATCTCGCCGGGAATTTCCTGCGCGGTGTCTTTGACGGGAACAGGAGCGGCGGTAACGAATGAGCTGCTCTCGCGGGATGAGATCCGATCCATAGTTACATAAAATGATGTCGTAACAAACAAGCTGATGAGAAGGAGCAGCCGAAATCCTGTCAAAGTCATTGCGCTCACCGCTAAATTCTATTTTAAATTTCATGCCAACAGTTAACAGCTCGACGCTCCTCACTCAAACTTCCCTAGCCCATGCACCTGACAAGCGGCCTATTACACTTAAGTGGTGATGCGGGAGGGAAGCTTGATCGGCAAATATACTGCCTGGATTGCCTATTGTACGTTCCGCATAATAGGTGATTTGCGTCAAGCCATCATTACGCCAGAGCCAAGCCTCTCTTAAAACAAAGTCAACATCGAGGTAATCCGGCCACGGCGGTCGGAGCGAGGATATTTCCGCCACAAGCACGCACGCTCCCACGCAAGAATTACGCCCTCCCCGCAGGCTTCGGGACCGGAACCAAAGACCAGGCTGAAGGCTTGATCATCCAAGCTGCAGATGCAGCTCCGGGAAACTATTGGGAGCACAAGAATCATGTCCAGTCTGCGAATTGGAATGGTGGCCCTTGCGCTGGCCTGCGCCATCGGGACGGCCTCCGCTCAGAATACATCTCCAGACCCTGCGACTCCTCCGGCCGATAAGCCGATGCGAGAAACGCCGAGCAATGCGACCAATCCGCCTCTGCCGGGCGCAAACAGTTTCACAGAGGCCCAGGCGCGCGACAGGATCGCGGCGGCGGGCTTTCAGGACGTAAAGAACCTGAAGAAAGATGATCAGGGCGTGTGGCGCGGTATGGCCCGCAAGGGCGACCAGCAGGTGAACGTCGCGCTCGATTTCCGCGGCAATGTTGTCCAGGAGTGAGGGGGCCACCATGACCGAGACGGTAACCTACATCTATGACGATCCCAGCTTAGCCGGGCAGGCAGTCCGGGCTTTGGAAGCGGCCGGTTTTGCTTCCGACGAGATCAGCATTGTGCGTCAGAACAGCGATGTAGAGCTCATGGAGGAGCGCAGCGATCCTGTCGGTGACGGCGCAACCACAGGCGCTTCGGTCGGCCTCGCGGCCGGCGCCGGAGCCGGGCTTCTCGCTTCGCTCGGCCTCATTGCCATCCCTGGTCTTGGGCCGCTGGTGGCGGCTGGCGTCCTGGCCACGACACTGGCAACAGGTGCCGCGGGCGCGGTGGGAGGGGGCATACTTGGTGCCCTGATCGACTATGGCATCTCAGAAGAAGAGGCGGCGGTTTACGCCGAAAACCTTCGCCGTGGCGGCACCCTCGTTTCGGTTCGCGCCGATTCCGAGAGGGTTGAGGAGGCCGAGTTGATTATGCAGCGCTTCTCGCCTGTCGACATTGTCGAGCGAGGCGAGGCTTATCGGAACGAGGGCTGGACAGGCTATGATCCGGCCGCCCCGATACCTCCTGGCGAGGTCGATAGCGAGCGCCGCAGATAGCGCTCCCACCCTTCCTCTGGTCCCCTTAGGCGTGCCGGAATGGCCTTAGCCGGCGGGGACCGGAGTTCCTTACTGCCCTTGCGTGACGACCTTCCTTTTCGCCGCGCGCTATGACGGCGAGCCAATGCACGTAACCGAATGATTCCGCAATTGTCTCAGCGCCCACGAAATACAGACTCTTCACAGAACTGAAACACAGATATAGTATCCCTGACGTGCGACGTAGTGCGAGCGTGGCTGCAAGGTCTAACGGTTAACCGTCAGGAAAGGCAGACGTGAGCGCAGCAGCGACAGCGTCATCTCCGCCGGACGCATACCCGGCTCTCGTACTCAACGCGGATTATCGTCCGCTCTCCTACTACCCTCTCTCTCTCTGGGGCTGGCAGGACACCGTGAAGGCGGTGTTTCTCGATCGGGTCAACATTGTCTCGCATTATGAAAAATGCGTGCGAAGCCCGACCTTCGAGATGCAGCTTCCGAGTGTCGTCTCCCTCAAGGTGTATGTGAAGCCGGCGCTCTATCCGGCCTTCACCCGGTTCAATGTGTTCCTGCGCGACCGGTTCTCCTGTCAATATTGCGGTGATAGGGACGATCTGACCTTCGACCATCTCATTCCACGGTCACGTGGCGGCCAGACGCGGTGGGACAATGTCGTGACGGCTTGCGCGCCCTGCAATCTGCGCAAGGGTGGCGATCTGCCGGCAAAGGTCAAGATGTGGCCACACCAGATGCCTTACCGGCCGACGGTGCATGAGTTGCATCGCAATGGCCGGCTGTTTCCGCCGAACTATCTGCATGAGAGTTGGCTCGACTATCTCTACTGGGATACCGAACTGGAGCCATAAACCGGCGGAGTCGGGCACGAACACCCAGGGCCTTTCCGGCGTTTGATGTGATTGCGGCCGGCTCGAATGCCGTAATGCGCCTATCGGCACTACAATGCTGCTCTCTTCGGTGATCAGTCCGCAATTCCCGACCCGCCTGCAGACCGATCCTAGAGGCGCGGCAGGCGCCCGATGCGGAAATCCCGATGCGCGCGAGAAGCAGGGGCGGTAAGCGGAAGCTCAAGCTGAACCGAGATAGCACCCGTTGAGGGCTGAAGGGCGTCCGCATGATCACGCGCCACCGCAGCTTTCCATTCGGTCAGCTTCTCACGCCTTTCCATGGCAGATCGCAGAATCCCGCTGGCAAGATCGCCGACTGGCTTCCAATTCGACTCTTCCATCACGCAACGCTCCACTGTTAACCAACTCTTAACCATTTCTCTCTCCTGCTTAGCGTGATTCGCCTGCAACCGTCTTGGATTAGCAACGGTCAAGTGAATTATCGCTGACAGTATGTGGAGAAGTTACGGAGAGGGAGAGAACCGAGGCAAAGGTGCGGGAGCGGCGAGCCGTCCATCGGCAATGCAAAGCTTCAGCCAGACTGCG
>Ga0081540_1002894_pt1 | contig 13857 bp, 9 predicted proteins | sample TabmetS2T1R1_FD_71024 | JGI IMG/M metagenome (GOLD analysis project Ga0081540, IMG submission 71024) | Tabebuia heterophylla rhizosphere microbial communities from the University of Puerto Rico - S2T1R1 | ecosystem: Host-associated > Plants > Roots > Rhizosphere ... | reverse complement strand
TGCGGGCCCGCGCGGGTACGCCAGGATGAAGGGCTCCCGGCCCCGTGCCCGCAGGCCCACCCGCCGCGGGCGGCGCCGGGTGGGATGGAAGGCCGCGTTCTTCGGCGTGGCGGCCGTCGCGATCGTCGCCGGGGCGGCGTGGGCGCTGCTGGGTTCGCGGTTCCTGGTCGTGCGCTCGGTCGAGGTGACCGGCACGGGCCCCGTGGTCTCGCGGGCGGAAGTGCTCGCCGCGGCGCACATCCGGCGCGGCCTGCCGCTGATCCGGGTCAACACCTCCGCCGTGGCGCACCGGGTCGGCGGGATCCGGCAGGTTGAGTCCGCGCAGGTCAGCAGGAACTGGCCGGACACGGTCGTGATCTCGGTCCGGCTCCGAACCCCGGTCTTCGCGGTCGCCGTGCCCGGCGGTTACGCGCTTGTGGACGCGTTCGGGGTGGACGTGCGCGACTCGGCCCGCCGACCACCCGGATTGCCGCTGCTCAGCTTGACCTCGGGGCCCGGTGTGACCAGCGTCGGCGACGGTGCTGGCGGTGGCTGGGCGGACGGCCCGGGTGGGGTGCCGTCCCTGCGGGACAGCCCGCTGGCCGGGGCCGCCGCGGCGGTCCTGCGCGATCTGCCGCCGCGGATCGGCCGGCAAGTGCGCGCGGTGAGCGTCGCCGCTTCGTCGGATGTGTCCCTGCGGCTCGCGGGCGGCGCGGTGATCGTCTGGGGGGACACGTCACGGCCGGCGGAGAAGGCTAAAGAACTGTCCCTGCTGATGCGCACGCATGCCCACCTCTACGACGTCAGTGCGCCGGGCACCGCCGTCACCGAGCGCTAGCGCCCGACCCCGGGCATCCCCGGATCCCGTCCGCGGCCTTCGTGATCATGACGTCTGGGTAGCTGGGTGCGCATCCAGCCCAAGATCATGAAAGAAACCGGCAGCGAAACACCGGGCGAGGTTCACGCGTGGCGAGTTGACCCTGCTTCCGGGCAACCCTACTGTCCGTATCAATCGCCAGCCTAGCATAACTCTAAGTCTCAGGTAGAGAGTGAGAGTTTTGACTCACCGGAAATCGCGGGAAAAGCCCAGCCGGTGCCATGGGGGCGCACGTCGGCAGGCCGCTGACACGGTCGAATTCCCCGTTTGGCGGATTCACCGGCCGTTTAAGCGGTGGGCGGGAACACGATAGAGGCAAACGAGCGGAAAGGGCCCTCCTCGTGGCAGCACCGCAGAACTATTTGGCGGTCATCAAGGTCGTCGGTATCGGAGGGGGCGGCGTCAATGCCGTGAACCGGATGATCGAAGAGGGGCTCAAGGGCGTTGAGTTCATCGCGATCAACACGGACGCACAGGCGCTGCTCATGAGCGACGCGGACGTCAAGCTCGATGTCGGGCGCGAGCTCACCCGTGGGCTGGGCGCCGGCGCCAACCCCGAGGTCGGCAACCGCGCGGCGGAAGACCACCGTGAAGAGATCGAGGAGGTCCTCAAGGGGGCCGACATGGTCTTCGTCACCGCCGGCGAGGGAGGCGGGACGGGCACCGGAGGCGCGCCGGTCGTCGCGAACGTGGCCAGGTCGCTTGGCGCGCTCACGATCGGAGTGGTCACCCGCCCGTTCGGCTTCGAGGGCAAGCGCCGGGCATCCCAGGCCGAGCTGGGCATCGAGCGGCTGCGCGGCGAGGTGGACACCCTGATCGTGATCCCGAACGACCGGCTGCTGTCCATCTCCGACCGCCAGGTCAGCGTGCTTGAGGCGTTCAAGGCGGCCGACCAGGTGCTGCTCTCCGGTGTGCAGGGAATCACCGACCTGATCACTACCCCTGGCCTGATCAACCTGGACTTCGCCGACGTGAAGTCGGTCATGTCAGGTGCGGGCTCTGCGCTGATGGGTATCGGCTCGGCGCGCGGAGATGACCGGTCGGTGGCCGCCGCCGAGATGGCCATCTCCAGCCCGCTGCTGGAGGCGAGCATCGACGGGGCCCACGGAGTGCTGCTCTCGATCCAGGGCGGCAGCGACCTCGGCCTGTTCGAGATCAACGAGGCCGCGCAGCTCGTCTCCAACTCGGCGGCGTCCGAGGCCAACATCATCTTCGGCGCGGTGATCGACGATGCGCTCGGCGACGAGGTGCGGGTCACGGTGATCGCCGCCGGGTTCGACGAGGCGAACAACTTCCGCGCCCGGCTGTCGCGGTCAGGCAGCAACCAGGCCACGGTCGCGGGCGCCAACGGGATCACGTTCCACTCCAGCCCGTTTCCGGGCGAGCCGCTGGCGGGCGATGGCCAGCCGGCTGATCCGCTGGCTGAAGCGCCGGCCGCGCGAGCCGGAGCGGCCAGGGACACCGGGCCGGCCCATCCCGCGGCCGCCGTGACGAACGGGGGTGCCCCGCAGGACCATTCCGGGGCGCCTGCCGCGGCAGCCGCGCAGGCAGGGGACGCGGACGGCGTCTCCTCGGTCCTGGGGCCCCAGGAGCCGGCGCGCCAGCGCCCGGACACCACGTCGGCGGCGCGGGTCTTCGACGCCGCCACCACACGCCGCCGCAGCGTCATCTTCGAAGAGGATGACGAATTGGACGTGCCAGACTTCCTCAAATGAGGCGGGTTGGTGCGGGGCGCCCGCGCTAGACAGCGGGGCCGATTCGGGCCGGGTGGGCGGGCAGCGTCATGATGTGGCCGTGACGGGCGAGGAGTCGGTGGCGGGCGCGGGCCGGAGGGGGGAATTGCGTGGCCGCCTGGAGGCTGTTCGGGGGCGGATCGCGGCTGCGTGCCGGGCGGTGGGGCGCGACCCGGGGGAGGTGACGCTGATCGCGATCACCAAGACCTTTCCGGCGTCGGACGTCCGGCTGCTGTACGAGCTGGGGGTGCATGACGTGGGGGAAAACCGGGATCAGGAAGCCGCTCCCAAGGCCGCCGAGTGTGCCGATCTCGCGCCGGGACTGACCTGGCATTTCGTGGGACAGTTGCAGACCAACAAGGCTGCGAGCGTCGTCCGTTATGCCCGAATTATCCATTCGGTGGACCGGCTGCGGCTGGTGCGCGCCCTTGGGGAGCAGGCCCGCAAGGCCGACCGGCTGATCACCTGCCTCGTCCAGGTGAGCCTGGATGCCGACCCGCGCCGCGGGGGTGCCGTGCCCGGGCAGGTCCCGGAGCTCGCCGCCGCCGTTGCGGCCGAACAGGGCCTGCTCCTGGGCGGCGTGATGGCGATCGCGCCGCTGGGAGTGCCACCCGCCCAGGCGTTCGCGCCGCTCCCCGCCGCTGCGGCCGCGGTGCGCAAGATCCGGTCGGCGGCGGAGATGATCTCGGCTGGGATGAGCGCGGACATGGAGGCGGCCATTGCGGTCGGCGCGACACACGTGCGTGTCGGTACGGCGTTGCTCGGCGATCGGCCACCGTTCGTCGGGTAGTGTCCGTCGCAGCGAGCGCGCGACTGGACCACGGAGGGCGGACGGATGGCCGGCGCTATGCACAAGATGGCGGTCTACCTCGGCCTCGTCGAGGACGAGCGGCGCTACGACGACGGCTACGACTCGTACGAGGAATACAACGGGTACGGGGAGCAGTCGGAGGACCCGCCCGCGGAGGCCGAGCACGCGAGCCTGGTTCCGGGCGAGCCGGGCGCGGATACCGTGCGGCCGGCGGCGATGACGATGCATGCTCCTGACCTCACTCGTATCACGACGCTGCACCCGCGGACATACAATGAGGCTCGTACGATCGGGGAGCACTTCCGCGAGGGCACTCCGGTGATCATGAACCTGACTGAAATGGTCGACAGCGACGCCAAGCGCCTCGTCGACTTCGCAGCGGGCCTGATCTTCGGCCTCCGAGGCAGCATCGAGCGGGTAACGAACAAGGTGTTCCTGCTCTCACCAGCGAACATCGAGGTCACGGCCGAGGACAAGGCGCGGATGGCGGAACGAGGGTTCTTCAACCAAAGTTAGGCACCGCGTGACGAACAACACAGCAGGGCGACCGGGCAGCGGTCGCCCCCGCGGTCGGCTGTGAGAACGGGACAAGGCCGTGGGCATCGTAAAGACCGTTCTGTACTACATCCTCTGGTTCTACCTGCTGCTCCTGATCGGGCGGCTGATTTTCAGCTGGATCCAGGCGTTTGCCCGCGACTGGCGCCCGCGGGGGCCGGTGCTGGTCGTCGCGGAGGCCGTCTACACCGCTACCGACCCGCCCCTGAAGTTCCTGGGCCGGTTCATCCCCGTGCTGAGGCTCGGCAGCGTGGCCCTCGACCTCAGCTTCATGTTGCTGTTCTTTGTTGTTCTTCTCCTGATCCAGGCCGTACAACTGCTCTGATCCGGTACGGTCCCATTGGGAACACACCCAAGAGCGCCGAGGAGACGAGATGCCGCTGACGCCCGCGGATGTGCGGAACAAGCAGTTCAGTACCACCAGGCTCCGGCCCGGATACGACGAGGAAGAGGTCGATGCCTTCCTCGATGAGGTCGAGGTCGAGCTTGACCGGCTGAGCCAGGAGAACGAGGAGCTCCGGGCGAAGCTGACTGAGTGCTTGCGCGGGGGCAAGTCCGCGGTGTCCGCGCTGAACTCGCCGCTGACCGAGCCCGAGCCGATGGCCCCGGAGCCGAGGATGCCGGAGCCGGAGCGCCGTCCCGAGCCAGCCATGATGAGCATGGCGCCGCCGCCCGAGGACAACATGGACACGGCTGCCCGGGTACTGGCGCTTGCCCAGCAGACGGCGGACCAGGCGATCGCCGATGCCCGGCGCGAGGCGGACGAGACCCTGGGCCGGGCACGCCGCGAGGCGGACGACATCCTCGGCAAGGCTCGCCGCCAGGCCGAGCAGATCACCAGCGACGCCCGGGCCAGGGCCGAGAGCCTGGAGCGCGATGCCCAGGAACGTCACCGGCAGGCGATGGGCTCGCTGGTGCAGCAGCGCGAAGAGCTGGAACGGCGCGTGGACGACCTGCGTGCTTTCGAGCGTGAGTACCGCAGCAGGCTCAAGGCGTACCTGGAAGGCCAGCTGCGTGACCTTGAGGCGGGAGCGACCGACAGCGGCACGTTCCCCGCTATGCCCGGATCGCCGCCGGTGGGCGCGGGCATGCGGATGGACTCCCGCAACGGGCAGCCGGCCGTGACCGGAGCCTATGTCGGCTCGCCGGAGCCCGCCGGCGGGTACCACCCGGCTGACAGCCCCCCGCACGACCGACGTTAGCCTGCTGCCTGGCAGCTTTTGCCCGGCACGTGGAGGGCGCTAGTGATCAGGTTCAGCGCCATCCTCGTCGCCGGTGCGGTAGTGGTGCTTGTCACGGGGGTTCTCGCCACCAGCCTGACACTGGTTTATCTGTCGATCGGCGTCAGCGCCCTCGCCACGGTGCTGCTCGGGGTCGGGGTCATGCTGCGCCGGAGAGAAATCTTCGGCGAGGCGGATGCGGCGCCCGCCGGCCACCGGCCCGCCTGGCCGGCCGGCACGGGCGCTGGGGCGCCCGCGATGGTCGGTGGCCAGGCCAGGGTCCCACGGCCCGGTGGGCAGGCACCCGACGCCCAGGCACCCGACGCCCAGGCTGGCTTCGCGAACGGCCGCCCCGAGGCAACGGCCGCCTGGAACACGGCCGCCGGGACCGGCGCCGCCCCGCCAGGCCAGGCAGATTCCCCGAAGGTGGGCCCGGCGAGGGCTCCCCGGGAGAGCAACGGCCCGGAAAGAGACCACCGGGGGAGAACGGAAAGAGCCGACCCGGGGAGAAGAGGCCCATCGAGCGGCCGTCCCGGAACGGGCGGTTCCCCGAAGGGAGAGCCCACCCGGATCGGCCGGGTCAGCGGCTACCCCGGGACGCCCGGCTCGGGACGAGGACGGCCCACGACTGGGCCGCCACGGCGGCCCGCGGCGGCCCCGCCGCCCGCGGGCACGGCACCGAAGGGTGCCCGAGGACCGGCGGCCAGCGGCCCGTCGTTCGGGGGTCCCTCGGCCCCGGCCCAGGGCACGCATCCCGGCCAGCCGGCGGCCGGGACCGGGGCCGGCCCGCCCAGGGACTCCGGCCAGGCCAGGGACGCCGGCCCGCCCCGGGACGCCGACCGATCCAGGGACTCCGGCCCGCACAGGGACGCCGACCGGCCCAGAGACGCCGGCAAGACCAGGGACTCCGGCAAGCCCCGGCGAGAGCGGGCCGGTCCCCGGCGGCCATCGCGTGAGCCTGACGACGGGTGGGGGCCGCCGTCGGCCTGGCCGCCTTCTCCGGCTGGGTGGCCGGGCGTGGGCGAAACCCCGGAGCCCGGCAGGCCCCGGCGGGAGCGCGCGGGTCCCCGGCGGCCATCGCGTGAGCCTGACGACGGGTGGGGGCCCACGCCGCCGGTGTCACCGTCGGCCTGGCGTCCCCCTCCGGGTGGGCGGCCGGACCCGGACGCGGCCCGGGAAGCCGACGAGGCGCGAGGCGCGGACGAGGCGCCGGACCTCGGTGAGGTCCGGGACATCGGCACGGCCCGGGGCGCCGACAGGGTCCAGGGCGCCGACACGGTCCGGGAGGAGGACAAGACCCGGGAAACGGGTGAGACCCGGGACGCCGCCACGGTCCGGGATATTGGCCAGGCCCGGGACGCCGACACGGTCCGTGACACCGGTGAAGCCCGGGACTCCGAGACGGTCCGGGACACCGGTGAGGCCCGGGACGCCTACATGGCCCGGGACACCGACATTGCCAGGGACACCAACGGAGAGCCGGACGCTGACGAAACGCGGGACGCCGGCATGGCCCCGGACACCGGCATTTCCCGGGATAACGACACGGCCCGGGACGACACCGCCGGGGATGACGCGATGACCTGGCGAGAGGCGGTGGGCCCACCGCGGCCGTCCCGCCAGCCCGACGAGGCATGGGAGCCCACCCCATCCGAATCGCCGCCCCCAGCGCCGGTTCCGGCCGCGCCTGAGGCGCCTCCACCGCACGACGACTTCTGGGACCGGATCAGCGAAGAACTCTCCGCCGACGCCGGACGCGACAAGGACACCCCGCTGTGGCCGGTGACCGGGCCGGGGGCGGCGGGCGGCGAACGGCGGAGCACGTCGGCCGGGGAACCGGCAGATCAGGTCGCCGAAGCCGGTTCCGGCAGCGGCGGCTCCGGGTCGGGCCGCGCTCCGGCGCCTGACCAGTGGAGCGCCTGGGAGCGGAGCGTATCCGGGCGGCCAGATTCCCCGCCGTCGAGCGCTGAGGAAGCGCCGCCCGAGCGCGCTGACGCCGGTGCCGAGGCCGCGGCCCCCGCACAGGCGCGGCCTGACGCGGCGGCCGACCGTCTGGGTCAGGCCGAAGCGGAGCAGGCAGCCGGCACCGGGGCGGAAGAGGCCGAGGAAGCGGAAGAGGCCGAGGAGGCGGAGGAAGCCGCCCCTGCGCCTTGGAGCACGCCACTGACCCTCGTCGGAGACCTCCGTGAGGTCGGGGAGGAGGCCGACGAGCGGCAGCGCACCGGGCCGGAGCCGCTTGCCGACGACGGCGGGACCGGAGCCGCCCCCGCGACCGGCACGCGGCCAGCCACCGAGACGCCGGGCTTCGACGTATGGTACCGGGAGGCGAAGCCCAGCAGCGCCGAGCGGACGCAGGCCGGACCGGCGCAAGCTGGCGGTGACGGCGCCCGCGAAGAGCCGGAGGAGGCTCCTCGGGCCGGGGCTGGCGCCGATGCAGCCGGAGCCCCGGAGGCCGGAAGGGGCGCCGGCGGGAATGGCGATGCTGCCGCGTCCCGGGCCGGGGTAGATGCCGGTGCCGACGCGGTCCCGTCCCGGGCCGGCACCGATGCCGATGGTGACGATGTGGCTCCCAGGGCCGGGGACGGTGGCGCTGGCGGCGACGCCCGGGCCTCCGCGCCCGACGGCGATGCCGGCGCCGGCCCCGCGGCTGGCCGGACCGACGATGACGCCAGGGCAGCGGCTGGCTCGGCCCTGGACACGGCCTCAAAGGCCGCGGACGCCACGCCATCCGCGCCGGGCAACGCCGCCGGGCCGGCGCCGGCGGACCGCGCACAGGCCACGGAGGCACCGAGCGCGCCGCGCGCAGACCGCCCCGGGCGGCCGGCCGAAACCAAGATCGATCATGAGCGGAACGGCGATTCCCAGGCCCCGGCCGACAGCGTCGTTGTGATCGTCCCGGGGATCAACCGGTATCACCGCGGCGGGTGCATCCTGATCCGGTTCCTCGGCAGCGACGACCTCGAAACCTCCACCAAGCGGGAAGCGGAGGAGAACGGCTGCGTGCCCTGCCGGGCATGCGAGCCACAAAAGCCGCTCTCGGACGGGACCTGAGCGGCCCGGCAGACGCAGGCCGTTACGCCCGCCGCAGCCAAAACGTCAGGCCGAGATCCTCGTCGGTGTGCGCGGCCAGCCCCTGGCCGGCGTCCACACCGGGCGACGCCTCGCGAAACTCGCCGGCCAGCACCTCGCCGGCGATGAGCCGGCCGTGCTCGGCCAGGGCCGCGGCCAGTTCCGGGTTCGCCGTCTGCCACCACAGCGAAATCCGGTCGCTGACGTCGAGCCCGTCGGCCTTGCGTGCGTCCTGGATCAGGCGGATCACCTCACGGGCCAGCCCCTCCCGCCGCAGTTCGCCGGTGATGTGGGTCTCCAGCGCGACGGTCTCCCCGGCGTCGGTGGCCACCGTCCAGCCGGCCCGGGGAGTCTGGGTGACGATCACGTCGTCGGCCCCGAGCGGCACCTGCTCCCCATCCACGACGACCCGCGTCTCGCCCGCCGCGCGGAGATCGGAGGCGAGACCGGCCGCATCGGCCGAGGTGATCGCGGCCGCGACGGCCTGTGTTCCCTTGCCGAAACGCCGGCCCAGCGCCCGGAAGTTCGGCTTCACGACGTAGTCCACCAGGTCCTCGCCGACCGCGGCGATGGCTTCCAGCGAATGCACATTGAGCTCGGTCGCGATCTGATCCCGCAGTGCCGGGGGCAGGTCCGCGAACCCCGCCGCCCCTACGAGTGCCCGGGAGAGCGGCTGGCGGATCTGGATCGAGGCGGCCGCCCTGGCGGACCGGCCCAGCTCGACCAGCTGCCGGGCGAGGCGCATCTGCCGGGACAGCCGCTCGTCGACGAGGCCCTGGTTGGCGGCCGGCCAGCTCGTCAAGTGCACCGAATCCGGGTCTTCGGCCGCCCGCAGCACGCCCCAGACGTAGTCGGTGAGGAACGGCACGATCGGCGCCATCAGCTGGGTGAGCGTCTTCACGCACTCATACAGCGTCGCGAAGGCCGCCGCGCCGTCCGGCGTCCGCGGCCCGTCCCAGAACCGGCGCCGGGACCTGCGCACGTACCAGTTCGACAGGTCGTCGACGAACGCGGCGAGCCGGCGCCCGGCCGCGGCCGTGTCGAAGCCGTCCATGGCGGCGGTGACGTCGGCGGTCACCGAGTTCAGCTCGCTGAGCGCCCACCGGTCGAGCAGCGGCCGGGCGGCCGGCTCGGGCGCGTCCGCCGCCATCGCAGGCGACCACGCGCGCCCGTTGGCGGCGGCCGCGTTGGCGTAGAGAACCAGGAAGGAGACGGTGTTCCAGTAGGTGAGCAGCACCTTGCGGACGATCTCGTCGAGCGCGCCGCTCCCGATCCTCCTGGTGGCCCACGGCGAGCCGCTGGCCGCGAAGAACCAGCGGACCGCGTCCGCGCCGTGCGCCTCCATCAGCGGGATCGGCTCGAGCACGTTGCCGAGGTGCTTGCTCATCTTCCGGCCGTGTTCGTCCACCACCAGGCCGAGGCAGACCACGTTCTCGTACGCGGACCTGCCGAAGACCAGGGTGCCGACCGCCATCAGGGAATAGAACCACCCACGGGTCTGGTCGATCGCCTCACAGATGAACTGCGCCGGGTAGGCCTGCGCGAACTCCTCGGCGCCCCGCAGCGGGGCGCCCACCCGCGCGAACGGCATCGACCCCGAGTCATACCAGGCGTCGATCACCTCCAGCACCCGGCGCGCCTGGCCACCGCACTCGCGGCAGCTGATCACGACCTCGTCCACGTAGGGCCGGTGCGGGTCGAGGCCGGACAGGTCCGTGCCGGCCAGCTCGCTGAGTTCGGCCAGCGAACCGACGCAGGTCAGGTGGCCTTCCCCGCATTCCCAGATCGGCAGCGGCGTGCCCCAGTACCGGGTACGGGACAGCGCCCAGTCCACGTTGTTCCGCAGCCACTCGCCGTAACGGCCGTACTTGATGGTCGGCGGCTGCCAGTTGGTCCGCTCGTTCTCGGCGAGCAGCTGGTCCTTGATCTGGGTGGTGCTGATGAACCAGGACGGCAGCGCGTAGTAGAGGAGCGGCGTGTGGCACCGCCAGCAGTACGGGTAGCTGTGCCGGTGGGGCTCGGACCGGAACAGCAGCCCCCGGTCGGCGAGGTCCTTGATCAGTGGGGGGTCGGCGGTCTTGAAGAACATCCCGCCGACCAGCGGTACCGAGTCCTCGAACCGGCCGTCCGGCCGGACGGGAATGACCACGGGCAGCCCGTGCGCCCGCCCGGCCTCCATGTCCTCCGCGCCGAACGCGGGCGCCAGGTGCACCAGGCCTGTGCCGTCCTCGGTGGTGACGAACGACCCGGGCAGCACGCGGTGCGCGCCCGGGATGTCCACCAGGGTGAACGGCGGCCGATAGGTCGCGCCGACCAGGTCCGCGCCGGGCATCCGGGCGACGATCTGCCAGCCCTCGCCGAGCACGCGGGGCACGAGCTGCTCGGCCACCACGACCGTGTCATCGCCGTCGGCCTGGCGCGCGACCGCGTAGCTCTCGCTGGGGTGCACGGCGACCGCCGTGTTGGACACCAGCGTCCACGGCGTCGTCGTCCAGACCAGCAGGTCCGCGCCGGCCAGCAGCGGGCTGGCGCCTTCCGGCAGGGTCCGCAGCGGGAACCGGACGGTGATCCCCGGGTCGGTGACCTCCCGGTACACGTCGGGCTGGCCCATCTCGTGGTCGGACAGCGGGGTCTCGCACCGCGGGCAGTACGGGCTGATCCGGAAGTCTTTGACCAGCAGGCCCTTGTCGAAGATGACCTTCAGCGACCACCAAACGGATTCGATGTAGTCCGGGTCCATGGTGCGGTAGGCCCGGGACAGGTCGATCCAGTAGCCAAGCCGGTCGGTGAGGTCCTCGAACGCGTCGACGTACCGGAGTACCGATTCACGGCAGCGCTCGTTGAAGGCGGCGATCCCGTAGCCTTCGATGTCCTTCTTGCCGGACAGCCCGAGTTCCTTCTCGACCGCCACCTCCACGGGCAGGCCGTGGCAGTCCCAGCCGCCCTGGCGCGGCACGTGGAAGCCCTGCATGGTCTTGAACCGGGGGAAGACGTCCTTGAAGACACGCGCCTCGATGTGGTGCACTCCCGGCGTGCCGTTGGCGGTCGGCGGGCCCTCGTAGAAGGTCCACATCGGCCCCTCGGCCGTCCGCTCCAGGGAGCGCTCGAACACCTTGCCGTCCTGCCACCGCCTGAGCATCTCGTGCTCGAGGGCGGGCAGGTCGATCGCGGCGGGCAGAGCCGGGAAATGACGGGTGTCGTCGGGCTGCTGCATGGTCGGGTGGCCTCCTGCGGGTCGTCGCGCGGCCGGCGGGCGGCCGCCCGTACGCGTCGCCGGAGGGACGAAGACCGCCGCCGGCGGCTCCGCGGTACCACCCTCCTTGGCCGTGCCCGCCGGTTGCGGTCGCGGCCCACTCCACTTCGGTTCCTGCGGCCGGTTCTACTGAGCGTCGCGCAGCCCGGCCGGTTGGCACGGCGTGGCCCGCGGTGGCTGTTCTTCCGGCGGCTCAGGGGCGATCTGGTCCGCTGGGCGGCCCCCCGGGCTTCCACCATCCCCGGGTCGCTGCGGGCCGCGGTCAGCGGCAGCTGTCCCCATCAAACGCCTTGCAGGTCCTCCACGATAGCCGATCACCGGGCCGGGAACCGAATGGGTTTACGGCCCCTGCTCGATGGTTTGCCGCCTCCGGCGCCACACGTTCATCCCCCCGGCGCCGCCGTCTCACAAGCCGGGCCGCGCGTGTTTGCGGAGCCGTGCCGCGGCGAACTATCCTCCGGTGACTGCCCGCATTCAAGATCGATTGAGCGGGCTGTGCATCATCGCGCGGAGGGAGGCAGACATGGCCACAGCGAAGCGCTCTGGCGCAGCTGCGCTTCCCGTGCGCCCGGGGGAGAAACCCTGGACCGAGCCGGAGCTGGACAAGGTGCGCTCGGAGCTCCTGGCCGAGATCGAGGAGCTGCGCACCAACATCGGCCAGGCCGAATCGGAGATCGCGGAGCGGCTTGGTGATGCGGTCGGGGGCGCGGGGGACGATCAGGCGGACGCGGGCGCCAAGACATTCCAGCGTGAGTACGACCTTTCCCTCACCCAGAACGCCCGGGAGCTGCTTGACCTCACCCAAAGCGCGCTGGCCAGGATCGATGACGGCAGCTACGGGGTCTGTGCATCATGCGGGGAGCCGATCGCGAAGGCCCGCCTGAAGGCGTTCCCCCGGGCAACCCTGTGCGTCACGTGCAAGCAGCGCGAGGAACGGCGCTGACCGGGATGCCGGGGGCGACCGACTCGGCCGGCCCGCACCGTGCGCCCAGCCCGCCCGGGCGGCGCCGGCTCGGCCTCCTGCTCGCCATCGCGGCCGGTATCTATGTCGCCGACGTCGTCTCCAAGGTCATCGTGGTGGCCACCCTGTCGCACCGGCCGCCGCTCCACGTCATCGACGGCGCGCTGACCCTGGTCGTTCTGCGCAACAGCGGCGCGGCGTTCAGCATCGGGACATCGATGACGATCGTGTTCAGCCTCATCGCGGTGGGGGTGATCTTCTTTATCCTGCGCACGTCACGCCGGCTGCGCAGCCTGCCGTGGGCGGTCACCCTGGGCCTGCTGCTCGGCGGGGCCACGGGGAACCTCACCGACCGGCTGCTGCGCTGGCCCGGCCTGTTCCGCGGCGATGTTGTGGACTGGATCCAGTTGCCGCACTGGCCGGTTTTCAACGTGGCCGACTCCGCGATCGTCTGCGGCGGCGTGCTCGCCGTCCTTCTTGCGGCGCGGGGCATCCGGCTTGACGGAACCCGCGAGGGGCACCGCGGGCCGAGCAGGCCCGGCACCTCCCCGCAAGACCGCGGGGAGATCGGTGGTCCTCCGTCCAGCCACCGGGCCGAAGGCCAGGCTCGCAAGCGGGGAAGCCCGGCCGGGGACAGCCGGGCGTGACCGCGCGCAACCCGGCGGGGGCGAGCAGGAGTGTGACCGCGCGGGAGGACGGGCAAGCGGTGAGCCCGACCGCCGGGGACCAGCGCCGGGTGGAGGTCCCGGAGGGGCTCGACGGCGAGCGCCTCGACGCTGCGCTCGCGCGCATGTTCGGGCTTTCCCGGGCGGCGGCGGCGGACCTGATCTCCAACGGGCGGGTGCTGGTGGCCGGCCGCCCCGCGGCCAAATCGGACCGGGTGCCGGCCGGGGAGTGGCTGGACGTCACCCTGCCGGCGCCGCCCGCCGTCCGCGCGCCCGTGCCGCAGGCTGTGCCGGGGCTGGCCGTCGTCTATGAGGACGCCGACATCATCGTGGTCGACAAGCCGGCCGGGGTGGCCGCCCATCCCACGCCCGGCTGGAGCGGGCCGACCGTGCTGGAAGGGCTGCTCGCCGCCGGGCACACGATCGCGACCAGCGGCGCCGCCGAGCGGCAGGGAATCGTCCACCGGCTGGACGCGAACACGACCGGGCTGATGGTCCTCGCCAAGAGCGAGCGGGCCTACTCCGCGCTGAAGCGGGCTTTCCGCGAGCGCGAGGTGGACAAGGGCTACCACGCCCTGGTGCAGGGCCATCCCGACCCGCTCCGGGGGACCGTGGACGCCCCGATAGCCCGGCACCCCTCCGGCGACGGCAGGTTCGCGGGGGGGGGGGGGGGGGGGGGGGGGGGGCCCGCCCACACCCCCGACCAAGGCGTTCTTGTCGGCGGGCCCGGGGCG
>Ga0081540_1002893_pt1 | contig 13858 bp, 17 predicted proteins | sample TabmetS2T1R1_FD_71024 | JGI IMG/M metagenome (GOLD analysis project Ga0081540, IMG submission 71024) | Tabebuia heterophylla rhizosphere microbial communities from the University of Puerto Rico - S2T1R1 | ecosystem: Host-associated > Plants > Roots > Rhizosphere ... | reverse complement strand
GGCGGAGAGCTGGATCGAGTTGCCGGCTCGAACCTGAGCTGAAACGCTTCGATTCACGGAGGCGTTCCTGTCAGCAGGTCGAAGCCGAGGATGAGGAAGGCGACAGCTCCCGCGAGCGAGCGCACGGCGTGGAGGTGTCCCCAGCGCGCGAGCAGCGCCCCCGCCTCGGGCTGCTGGGGATCGAGGCCTGGAGCGAGCAGACGCTTGTTCGTGGGCAGGATGACGATGAGCGTGAAGGGGATCATGGCGCCGAGCAGCAGCCCGGCGATCAGCATGGAGATGTGGCCGCGCTGGAGCCACGCCACGAGCGCGGCCAAGCAACCCAGGGCGGCGAGGCTCCCCTGCATGACGGCGCCGCGCCGGTAGCTCGGCCGGAACTCCGCCAGGGCCAGGGCGATGCCGCATTCGAGTCGGGCGGGGTGCTCGACGAGCGTCACGTAGATCGCCGCGCCCGTGAAGAGTCCGGTGGCGAGGAGGGTGACGAGCTCGGCGGCCCCCACGTCATGGCCGCCCGATCAGCTCGTTGGACGGCAGTCGCGGGTCCACGACCTTCCGCGCCGTCTCGGCGCCCGCCACGGGCAGGCCCGCCGGGCGGAGCAGGCCGAGCTGGACGAGGACCGAGGCCTGGTCCCAGTAGATGTGCTCGTGGGCGAGCTTCCCGTCGCGGAAATGCACGATGACCACGAGGGGGACCTCCACGCGCCGGCCCGTGGGCGCCACACCCGGCAGCATCCACTCCATCACCATGGTGTGGGTGAAGCGGAAAATCATCTCGTCGACGATCCGGTCGACCCCGATCGTCCGGGAGACGGACACGGTCTCCGTGTCGGGAGGCATCTGCGGGATGAAGAGCGTCGAGTAGAAGGCGCGCAGCGCCTGGTGGCCGAGGCCGCCCGTCATCACCGGGACGTGGTTGACGTAGGCGTCGGGGACCATGGTGTCGAGCGTGGCCTCGGTGTCGCGCGTCACGAACTCCTCGCGCAGGTGCTTCTCCCAGAGATCGTTGAGGCGCTGCTGCGCGGCGGTGAGTGGGGGCTTGGAGCCCGTTTCGGTCATGTCGTGTCCTCTCTTGCCCCTCGGGTCAGGGGCGTCCCTCGAGCGCCCGGCGGAGCTGGTCGAGGTGGTTGTCGTCATGGACAGTGAGGCTGGTGACCCAGTCTCGCAAGGTGAGGCGACCGCGGGCGGGATGAATGCCGACTCGCTGCCAGTCCTCGGCGGACAGGGAGCGCAGCACCGTCAGCACCTCCTCGCGTCGGCGCGCGAAGGCCGCGTGTGCCTCGTTGGCGTCGTTGCGCGCATATTGCCGGTCCTCGGCCCAGCGCACCGGATCGAGGGGGTGACGGATGGCGCCGCCGACTCGCCATGGCGCCAGCTCGCTCGCGCTCGCCCCCAGCACGAAGATCTGTGGCTCGTGGACGGCGAGGATGGTGTGGAAGCGGACTTGGAAGAGCTCCTCGACATCGCGGAGGTGGCAGATGATCTCCGTGACCGACCAATTCTCCGCGGCAGGTCGCCTCGACAGCTCGCGCTCGGACCTGCCGTCCAGCGCTCCCGCAAGCTCGCGGGGAGTCTTCGCGAGATGCTCGAGAACCGAGTCTACGGCCAGCACTCGATGTTCCTCCGCCGCTATTCCGTGGCGAGGGCCTGCCGTCGCTCCCGGTGGTAGCTGAAGAGGGTCCGGTTGGCCGCGGCGATGGTCTGCGCCGCGTCGGCAATGGCGGTCAGATGCCGGCCGGGAACGGTGACGTAGAGCTCGTCCTCGCCCAGGTCCGTGTAGACGCGGTTGCCCACGCATCCCGTGCTGGCGATCACGCCGTGGGCGAGCGCGGCGGGGAGCGACATGCAGGTGGGCCGGCCGAGCAGGGGCGCCTGGGCAGGGACGCCGGCGCGCGCCGCCGCTTCCTGGAGCAGCATCACGCGTCCCGGCGGCCCCGTGAAGAGCACGACGTCGGGATCGACCGGCGTCGCGCCGAGGGGCGTGTAGATCACGACGGCCGGCGGCGCGGGCAGGCGCGTGATGCCCGGCACCTCCTCCATCTTGATGTAGCCGATGCTCGTCATCAAGGAGAGCGTCTGCTCGAGCTCCGTGGCGCGTTCCGCCGGCAGGGCGAGATTGTGCGTGTAGCTGCCGATGGGGCAGTTGTAGTGATCGCTCGCCACCGTATAGAAGCTCCGCCCGCTCGCCGCGACCCGCCAGAAGCTGCATCCCGACGGCTCGCTGCCCGAAAACTTCGTCACCCCGGTAGGCGCGGCATCTCGGAACGCCACGGCCACCGGGCGCCGCCGCAGGCCGAGCGCCTCGGTCAGCTGCTCCTCCATCCGTCGATAGTCCGCCATCTGCTCCTCCGTTCAGCCGTACACGTGACGGGACGACGCGAGCTTGGAGTCAGGCCGTCCCGGCGAGATGCGCTTCGAACTGGTGCTCACGCGGGCACTCGAAGACGCCGGCGCTGGACATGATGGAGGCTAGCCTAACGTCGGGCCGAGCGGATCGCAACCGACGGAGCGTTAGCCCGCCGCGCAACGCTGGAGGACCCGCTCGTAGACCCGGAGATCGCTGGCCGAGAAGCAGCAGAAGATCACTTCTTCCAGCGTTGCATGGTGCGTCACTGCGGTGCGGACGGCGGTGACGGCTACTTCCGCGGCCAGCTCGATCGGATAGCCGTAGATGCCTGTGCTGATGCTCGGAAAGGCCAGCGTGGCGAGGCCGTGTTTGGCCGCGAGCTCGATGGACGCGCGATAGCACGAGGCGAGGAGCTCGGGCTCGCCCTGGCCGCCGCCGCGCCAGATCGGACCGACGGCGTGGACCACGTGTCGCGCGGCGAGGCGATAGCCGCTAGTGATGCGAGCGTCGCCCGTGGGACAGCCGCCGAGGCGGCGACACTCCTCCAGGAGCTCCGGCCCAGCCGCGCGATGGATGGCGCCGTCCACCCCTCCTCCGCCCAGGAGCGAAGTATTGGCCGCATTCACGATGGCGTGCACGGAGAGCGTGGTGATGTCGGCCTGGATGGCGCGCAGCCGGGCGGGCATGCTGGACCGCGACTCGGCCAGACTCGGTCAGAGCCTCGGCTCTTCGGGAACCTCGATCTTCAGTCGGCCGCCGCTGCCCGCGGGAGGAGAATCGGCAAGCAGGCGAGGGCCGCGCTCGAAGATGGGCTCGAGCAGCGTGAGGAGGGTCGACACGAGGAGAGCGCCGAACGCCGCGACGATCTTTCCGGACTGACTGTTCAGATAGGGCGTGGTGGGCACGGCGAGCGCCCACACGCTGAACGCGATGGTCGAGGCCACCAGCTTCCACCAGGGCAGGTCGCCCCATCCCGGAAACGGAGAGAGCCCTTCGCGCCGCCGCTTCCCGGCGATCACGAGGAGCAGGAGGGTGGGGGTGAGGATCGCGAAGAACCAGTACACGCGCACGTCGGTGACCTGGGCGAAGGTGGCGGTGAGGGCGGGCATGGCCGAGAGGGCCGTGAGATACAGCGTCACGATCTCCGTCGGGACATAGCGTGCGAGCGCGTCGAGGACGGTGGCGGCCGCCGTCGTCCCGCGGGATGCGGTGCGATCGCGCAGGTTGAGCGTGGTGAGGTTGCGGGGCGCCACGAGGCCCGCCCCGTAGTCCGTCACGGAGCCGCGCCGCTGCGCATTGGCAACCTCTTCGTCAGCCAGGCTGCTGAGACTCATGAAGACTCCCTTCGCGGCACCCTCACGCGGGCGCGATGTTGGCGTTCATCCTGAAGAGATTCGTCTTGTCGTAGACGGCCTTGAGCTGGCGCAGGCGTGCGTAGTTCTCGCCGAAGGAGGCGCGGACTTTCTCCGGCCGATCGTCGGCGGCGAGGTGATTGACGTAGGCGCTGCCCTGCAGGTGCGGCTCCACGCGGTTCCAGATGCCCCGTACCCACTCGATGTGTCGCGACGACCCGGCGCCGTCCGTCCACTGACCGATGGCATCGAAGTCCCACTGAGGCCGCCGAGCCGCGAAGGCGGTGGCGGCCGGCGAGACACGCGTGGCTGCCCCATGCATGTAGAAGAAGATGAAAGCGCTGAGCGGCGAGCTGAAGGCGGCCGCGGCTTCCACCAGCGTGTCGATGAGCTTGTCCGGAAGCTCCTGCGTGAAGGCCGAGCGCCAGTAGCGATGGAGGCCGTTCTCGGCGTTGCCCTGGTCCAGCATGGTCTGGCGCGCGCTATATGGCATTGGCCCCACGAGGTCGGCCACGGGCTTTCCAAAGGCGCGCGCGGGGGCCAGCACTTTCGTGCCGTCCTCGATCGGGCCGTTGTAACCGAGGATCATCGCGGCGACCGGGTGCCCGTCGGGCGAGGTGAGGAGGCCGCAATTGGCCTCGGCCTCGTCGGGCAGCGTGGGGCAGAATTCACGATAGAAGCGGAGCACGTCGCGCGCCTGGTCGAGCGGATAGATCACGAGTCCGCCCAGCACGGTGGACACGGGATGCAGCCGGTACTCGAACGACGTCACGATGCCGAAGTTCCCCCCGCCGCCCCGGAGGGCCCAGAACAGGTCCGGATTTTCCGTGGCGCCGGCGCGCTGGAACGTCCCATCCGCCATTACAACGTCGGCCGACAGCAGATTGTCCACGGTCAGACCGTGCTTGCCCATGAGCCAGCCCAGCCCGCCGCCCAGGGTGAGGCCGGCGATGCCCGTGTTGGAGACGGTGCCGCCCGTGGTGGCGAGCCCGAACGCCTGGGTTTCATGGTCGAGCTCGCGCCAGAGCACGCCGCCCTGCGCGTGCGCGATGCGGGCGCTCGGATCGACACGAATGCCCTTCAGGGGAGAGAGGTCGATGACGAGGCCGCCGTCGTTGGTGCCGTAGCCGGGCGCGCTGTGGCCGCCCCCGCGCACCGAGACGGCGATGCCGTGCGTCCGAGCGAAGTTGACGGCGACCTGCACGTCGGCCACGCCGGTGCAGCGCGCGATGAGCGTCGGCCGGCGGTCGATGTTGCCGTTCCACACCCGCCGCGCCATGTCGTAGGCGGCGTGATCCGCTCCGATTAGCTCCCCGCGCAGTCGGTCCCGGAGGCTCTTGACGTCCGCGTCGCTCAGATCGACACGGGGTCCGTTTGCGGTCAGGGCTGCGAACGTGGCCATGCGCTTATCCTCCTTGGTGGTTGGCTTTACGACTGCCCGATGCGCAACTCCACGCGAACGCCGTCCGGATCATGGACGAACACCGAGGTGCCGTCCCGCCGCTGCACGGGCCCGCGAACGATGCGCAACCCGGCTTCCCCCAGATCGGCGATGAGGGCATCCATCGACGCGGCGTCCATGTCGAGGCAGTAATGGTGCATGCCCGTCCGGTGCTCGTCATCGCCGGCGACGAGACCCGAGGTATGGAACACGTTGAGCTCCTGGCTGCCGATCCGCAAGACGGCCGAGCGCACCCCGTCCGCGCCGGGGCCGGACGTGCGCAAGAGCGTGAGCCCCAGCGCCTGATAGAAGTGGAGCGTCTTGTCCATGTCGGCGACGGTGAGCGCCACGTGATGCAAGGCCTTGGGTCGCAGCATGTGCGCTTCTCCTCGGGACGGTTACTCGGCGTCCCCGAGCGATTGGATGGGCGGCTCAGCCGAGGGATCCCAGCCGGAGTGTCCACGGCGTGATCCGGGCGATGCGGAGGAGATCGTTGCGCGACCAGGGATCCTCCCCGAGGCGGGAGCGGATCTCGTCCGCCGTGTCGGCTTTCACGATCAGCAGCACGTCGGCGCTGCCTTCCAGGGGGCCGCCGAGCATCACGAACTTGTCCTTGGCGAGAGTGTTCATGAAGGAGGCATGCGAGGTCCACTCCGGTTGGCCTTCCAACGGCTGCGACTCTCGCCAGGCCGAGCCGCGCGTGCGAATGACCGCGAAGAGCGGCATCCTCCCTCCGGTGCTTTCGATGACGCCAGCGGACAAGCGGAGCCCGTACCGTACCGCGCGCCACAGCCTAGCGCGGTCTGGCGATCTCCGTCGGGGAAATGTCAGGAGCGGAGGGTGAGCCTTCGAAGACGCGGTGGAACGCCGAGCCTAATCGAGGTTGCGATAGTACACCGTGGTCGGGCACAGACCGCCGCGCGGCAGCAGGGCATAGCCGGGAATCACCCCCACGCGCACCCATCCGTGGCGCTCGTACAGGCGCTCGGCATCGTCGCTCGCGGTGTCGAGCACGAGCAGGGTCTTGCCGCAGTCGTGCGCGGCCGCCTCCGCCGCCTGCATTAGCGCCGCGCCGATGCCCCGGCGTCGCGCGCGGCGATGCACGAGCATCTTCGAGAGGTCGGCACGATGCGGCTGGTTCTCGGGCTGGTCGAGCACGAGCTGCACGGTCCCGCAGACTCCCTGTCCGTCCTCGGCGATCACAAGGGCGCGCGCTCCCGTGGCCACCCCCTCGGCGACACGACGCCAGAACGCGACGGCGCGCTCCCGTGACAGCGGATGCATGAAGCTCACGGAGGCTCCGCCCTCGACGCAATCGATGAGCACCTCGGCCAGCCCCTCGATCTGCGCGTCGTCGACGGCGTGGAGGCGGCGCAGGGTCCAGGTCGAGGCGCTCATCGCCTCACCCCGCCGGCCTCGGAGGCGATGACCACGGCATAGCGGGCGGGCTTTCGCGTCGGGTTGTGGAACATCGTCGGGCGGTCGAGCTGCATGGCGAGGCAATCACCCTCGCGCAGCCGATGCCGGTCTGCGCCCAGGGTGACGTCGATGGCGCCTTCGAGCACCCACACTTGCTGGTGCACGCGCACGTCGCGCGCTCCCGTCTCGAAGGCGACGCGACCGCCGGCGGGAAAATGGACCTCCACGATCTGCATTGGCTGGGGGACGCCGGGGGGAGAGACGTTGCGGCGAAGATAGCCGGACGCCGGGTCGCGCCACAGCGGCTGATCGTCGCGCCGGGCCACCGGCCCCGCGGACGCGGGCCCCGCGGCGGCGGGCGCGTCGAACAGCGAGGCCAGCATCACTCCCAGCCCCGCCGCGAGCTTCTCCAGTACCACCGCGGTGGGGCTGCTCTCGCCACGCTCGATGACGGAGATCATCGAGCGGCTCACCCCGCTCTTGCTCGCCAACGCCTCGAGGGAGAGACCCTGCCGACCGCGCAGCTCTCGCACGCGCTCGGCGATGCGCTGGTTCACGTCGGAGGCGACGGCCGCGGAAGCATCCATGATGATGGATACAATATCCATCATATGGGATAGCCGTCAAGCCCGATTTGCGGGCCCTACTCGATGACCTTGTCCGCCCGGGCAAGGAGGGAAGGAGGGATGGTCACCCCGAGCGCTCGGGCCGTCTTGAGGTTGATGATCATGTCGAACTTCACCGGCTGCTCCACCGGCAGCTCGCTCGGCTTCGCCCCCTTGCGGATCCGGTCCACGTAGACGGCGGCCCGCCGGTACATCTCCGGGATGCTCCCGCCATAGAACATGAGCCCGCCCGCGTCTACGTATTCCCGGCCGGGGTACATCGAAACGAGCCGGTGTTTGTTCGCGAAGGCGACGATGTGGGTGCGATAGGAGGCGATGAGCGGATCGGCGGTCGTCATGAGCGCATCGGGGCGATGTCGGGCGATGGTCTCGAACGCTTTGTCCATGTCCTGGGGCCCGCGGAAGGGCTGCGGATCGAGGGTGATGCGCAGGGGCTGCGCCCAGCGCTTCGTTTCCTCCAGGGCCAGCACGCCGCCCGCGTTCTCGGGATTGTAGATGATGGCGACCCGCGCGAGCTTTGGCACCGCTTCCTTGAGCAGCTCGAGACGCTTGCCGTATTCCGGGCCGATGAAGGCGACACCGGTGACGTTGCCGCCGGGATGAGCGTAGCTCGCCACGAGCTCCTGCTGGACGGGGAAGGCGACGTTCGCGAATACGATGGGGATGGTAGCGGTGGCGTCCCGGGCCGCGCGGGACGCCTGGGTGCCCGCCGTGCAGATCACGTCGACGCGCAGGGCGACCAGCTCGCGAGCCAGGGCGGGGAGCCGCTCGGAGGCGCCGTCCGCCCAGCGCGCCTCGATCACGTAGTCGCGGCCTTCCTGATAGCCCTGATCCCGCAGTCCCTGTCGGAGCGCGTCGAGGTTCGGCGCTCCCATGGCGGCCCCGGCTGGGGAGAGCCAGCCGATGCGGTGCGGCTTGGGCGCCGGCTGAGCGGCGGGGCCGGGCGCCACCGCCATCGCGAGCAGGGCGGCCAGAAGGCCCGCGACGCATCCTCGTCGTCCTCGGCTGCGCGTCGAGCTCGTCACGGCGCGGCCAGGATCAGGAGTGACGCGAGGACGATCAGGCCAGGGGTCATGCACACCTCCTTGGTGCGCTCGATGCGAGCCAGCTACGGCGCCTCGATCGCGCGCGCAGCGAGGAGCGATGCGATGCGGGGCTCGTCGTACCCGAGGAGCTTCGACAGCACCTCGCGCGTGTCTTCCCCGACACGATAGGCGGCCGGCCGTCGCGGCTGCACCGGCTTGCCGTCCAGGTGGTACGGGCTCGCCGTCACCCGCACGCTGCCGCGGCCGCGATGCGGGAGGGTCGGGAAGAACTGGCGCTCGGCGAGATGGGCGGAGGCGATGACCTCCGCGGGATGGAGCACGGGGGCGCAGGGCACGCGCGCCTTTTCCAGCACCTCGAGGGCGGCCTCCACGCTGGCGAATCCATCGAGCCATTGGCCGAGGATCTCGCGGAGGGCGCGCCAGTTCTGGCGTCGGCCGTCGGAGGACTTGAAGCGCGGATCGTCCGCCAGCTCGGGATGATGCATCAGGTTCACCAGCCTCGCCCAGATCACCGTGCCGCCCGCGATCTGGAAGGCGAGATAGCGATCGCCGATGCGGTGGACCATCATCCCCGGCCTCGGGTTGCCGTGCTCCTTGCCGCCGTTGAGCACGGAGGCGAAGGTGACGCTGTCGGAGGCTACGAGCGCTTCCAGCATGGAGACGTCGAGATGGGCGCCGGTGCCCGTCCGCGCGCGCCGGAAGAGCGCGCCCAGGATGGCCGCGGCGGCGTGGGTGGCCGCGAGCATGTCCGCGGCCTGCAGGTTGGAGGCGCGGGGATGCGCCTCGTCGCCCTGCTCGAGGTGCATGAGCCCGGAGATGGCGTTGGTGATGTGGGCGAAGGCCTGCTTATGACGCCACGGTCCCGTCTGGCCGAAGCCGGAGATGGAGCAGTAGACGACGTCGGGCTTCACCGCGCGCACCGCCGCGTAGTCGCAGCCCAGGCGCCCGACCACCCCGGGTGCGAAGTTCTCGATGAACACGTCGGCGTGCCGGGCGAGGTCGAGCACCACCTGGAGGCCGTCGGGACTGGAGAGATCGACGGCCACGCTCTCCTTGCCCGCGTTGACGCGCGCGAAGTAGCTGCTCTGATCGGTGCGGCCCGGCTCGAGCTGCTGCACGTTGATGCGCGTCTCGTCGCCCGCGCCGGGTCGCTCCACCTTGATGACGCGCGCGCCCATGTCGGCGAGGAGTCGCGTGCAGTAGGGTCCGGCCAGCACGCGGGTGAGATCCACGACGAGCAGGCCATCCAGCGGGAGCGAATCGTCGCGCACCTGCGGGAGTATAGCAGGGCGTCCCCGGCTTCTGGACGGTAGCCCCGGCTGGATGGGGGAAGGGCGGGCGCACCACCAGATTGATCTGACGCCGTGCGTGCCGGCCATGTCGGAGCGCTCGGGGATCTGCTATGCTGGCGCGGCCCCGAGGGGCGGCACGCCACTACGAGTTCTTCCGAGGAGGTAACGCGATGGCCGAGACAGCGCGGCTGGCGGTGTTCCACGGGACGGGCAGGCCCTTCGAGATCCGCGAGTATCCGGTGCCGGATCCGGAGCCGGGGGCGATGCTGATCAAAATCTCCCTTGCCAACGTGTGCGGCTCGGACATGCACTACTGGCGCGGCGAGCAGGACTACGTGAAGATGGGCCGGCCGCTGCCGCTCAACACCGGCCACGAGCACATGGGCACGGTGGCCAAGCTCGGGCAGGGCGTGAGCACCGATTCCACCGGGCAGCCCCTCAAGGTCGGCGATCGCGTGCTGTATCGCTATTTCTGCCCGTGCGGGCACTGCAAGGCCTGCCTGCGCCGCCAGTACAAGTCCTGTCCCACCCGCCAGGCCAACTGGCTCGTTTCCTGCGAGGTGTGGCCGCACTTCCAGGGTGGCTTCGGCCAGTACTTCTACCTTCGTCCCCATCACGCGGTCTTCAAGGTCGGTCCCGAGATCACCGACGAGATGGCGGCGGGCATCAATTGCGCGTACACGCAGGTGTACGCGGGGCTGGAGATCGCTCAGCTCCGCGCCGGGCAGACGGTGGTGGTGCAGGGCGCGGGGGGGCTAGGCGTCTACGCGTGCGCCGTCGCCCGCGAGATGGGCGCGGGCCGCGTGGTGGTCATCGACGGTCTCGACGAGCGCCTCGAGCTCGCCCAGCAGTTCGGCGCCACCGATGTCATCGACATGCGCCGGCATTCCACGCCCGCGGAGCGGGTGGCTGCGGTCAAGAAGCTCACCGACGACTGGGGCGGCGACGTGGTGCTGGAGCTGGTCGGCCATCCCGGAGTGGTGGACGAGGGGCTGCGCATGACGGCGCCCGAGGGGACCTATCTCGAGATCGGCAACATCAACGTGGGGTGGAAGGCGGAGTTCGATCCCTCCTGGATCATCTTCGGCAACCGCAAGATCATCGGGCTCGCCCACTACGAGGCGGAGCACCTTCGCGGCGCCCTCGATCTGATGCGTCGCACCCTGACCAAGTATCCGTGGGGGCGGGTGGTCTCCCACAAGTATCCGCTGGAGCAGATCAACGAGGCCTTCATCGAGCAGGACAAGGGCCACGTGACGCGAGCCGCGATCGTTCCCAACTGAGATCGTCCCGTCTGATCGTGAAAGCGCACTGCTCGTGGTGTCGCGCCGAAGGCGTGCCCGACTATCTGGGCGAGCGCGAGCCCCTGGAGAATCCGGGCCACACCTATGGAGTCTGTCCGCGCCACATGGCGCAGGTCCTCACGGCGCCTCGCACCAAGCTCGCGGGGAGCGTGCCTCAGCTCGTCGTGGTGGTGGGAGCCCAGGACCGCAGTCTCTACGACTACCTCACGCGCGGGCTGGCCAGCGTGGAGGGTGTGCAGGTCATCCTCGAGCGCCGGCAAGGAGAGCGGCGCGCCTCGCCGAGCCCGGTGAACGTGGAGCGGCGGCAGGGTGACCGGCGTCAGCCGCGCCAGGTCGTGCAGTTCATGGGGTGCACCTTCGTCCGCTTGAGCGCTCCCGCCAACACCGTCTCCTGATCGTCGCGCCGGTCGACGTGTAGCCGGACGCCTCAAGAGGCCACGCGTGCCTCGCGCTCCGCACCTTCGTCAAGAGATCCGCGTCAGCCCGCGGGGTGGAAGGCGTCGCGTCCGCGCTGATAGGTCGCCTGCCGCTGGGCCGCGTTCCGATTCACGAGCGGGCGCGCGAACATCGGATGCGTGTAGCTCCGCACCTCGTGCTCGATCACGTAGAGCACCTCGCGGGTGTCCACGTCCACGATCTTTTCGAAGCGGTACTGGTAGTCCTGGCTCTCCTCGCTGATCAGCCCGTGCTTGTCGAGCCATTCGTGAGGACCCGAGAAGTTCGCGATGTACACGGCGATGTGGTAGCCGTCGTAGGGCCGGATGGGCGCGGTGGTCTCGCGGAACACCAGCTCCTGACGCTGCCCGATGCGCACGTGGGCGGCCACGCCGGCGGGGTCGGGGGTGACGCTGGCCGGCGCACCCATGACCTTCTCGTAGAAGCGCGCGATGCCCGCGGCGCGCCCGGACTCCACCGGGAATTCCACGTGGGTGATGCCGAGGGTCAGGTCGCCGAAGGAGGGTCCCGCCGGATGCAGCCGGAGCTGATTGCCCCACGGCGTGGTGACGGCGAGGTACTTGTCCTCCATGCTACAGGCGAACTTGGTCCCCGCGAGGACGTCCTTCACCGCGGCGAGCCGCTGCGTCAGCGCCTCGAGATCTGGCACCACGATCTCCACGTGCCCACGCATGACGTTGGGCTCACCCGTGGGCAGATGGAACTGCGTCTGCCCCATGTTGATCCACATGTTCTCGATTCCCACCATGATGTACGGATCACGCGTGAAGCCGAGGCCCTGGATGTAGAAGGCGGTGGCGAGCCGCTGGTCGGGCACGCGCACGTTCACATGCTCCAGCATGAGGATGTTGCCGACGTCCTGCTGCCGCCGATCGTAGCGCTTCATGTCGATCCTCCTCGTGAGCGGGGGTGCCGCCTATCCTAGCCCAGGGTGCGCAGCGACGCCACTGCCGGCATTTTACGCTATGATCCTTTTCCATGGATGCGTGGACCCCGATCTTTACCGACAACGAGCATGTGCAGCGAGCCCGCGGGCTGGCCTCGCAGATCGAGACGTGGGCGGACCACATCGAGCGCGAGCGGCGGCTGGCCCGCCCCGTGCTGGACGCACTCTTTGCGCAGGGGATGTTCCGTCTCCTTCTGCCACGGTCACTCGAGGGTGCCGAGGTCGATCCCGTCACCTTTGTGACGGTGATCGAGGAGATTGCCAAAGCCGACGCGAGCACCGCGTGGTGCCTGTGTCAGGCTTCGGGCTGCTCGATGGCCGCCGCCTATCTAGCGCCCGACGTGGCGTGGGAAGTCTTCGGCAAGGATCGGCGATCCGTGCTCGCCTGGGGCCCGGGTCCGGACGCCCGCGCTGTCGCCGTCGACGGCGGCTATCGCCTCACCGGGCTGTGGAGCTTTGCCAGCGGCTGCCGCCACGCCTCGTGGCTCGGTGGACACGCGCCCATCTGCGAGCCCGACGGATCGTTTCGGCGAAACAGTGCGGGCAAGGTCGTCGAGCGAACCCTGCTCCTCCCCGCCGACCAGGCGCAGATCGTGGACGTGTGGCACGTGAGCGGGCTCAAGGGCACGGGGAGCGACGCGTTCACCGTCGCCGATGTCTTCGTCCCTCACGAGTACTCGATCTCGCGCGACGATCCGGCGGAGCGGCGCCAGCCCGGACCGCTCTACTGTTTCCCCGCGGGGTCGCTCTACGCCTCAGGCTTCGCGGGCGTGGCTCTCGGCATCGCGCGTCGCATGCTGGACTCGTTCCGCGCTCTCGCCGTGGAGAAGACGCCGCGCGGTTTCAAGCGCACCCTCGCCGAAAACGCGGTGATCCAGTCGCAGATGGCACAGGCGGAGGCGCAGCTCCGCTCGGCCCGCCGCTTTCTTCTGGGATCTCTCGACGAGATCTGGCACGCAGTGGGCAGCACGGGCGTGCTCACCCTCGATCAGCGCGTGCTCATCCGGCTCGCCTCGACCTACGCCATCCACCAGGCGAAGGGGGTGGCCGACATGACGCACCACGCGGCCGGGGCTACCGCCATCTTCATCGAGAGCGCATTCGACCGCGGATTCCGCGACATCCATGCCGTGACCCAGCAGCTCCAGGGTCGGCAGTCGCACTTCGAGACGGTGGGCCGCTTCCTGTTCGGCCTCGAGCCCGACACCACCTTCCTCTAGCTCGTCACGGAGAGACGATCATGGACAAGAAGCGCGTCGGCATTCTGATTTTCCCCAACGTGGAGGTCCTCGACTTCTGCGGACCCTTCGAGGTGTTCTCGGTGACGCGGCTCCACGAGGAGGCCCGCCGCGAGGAACCGTCGCCCTTCGAGGTGCTGCTGGTGGCGGAGCGCATGGACACCGTGGTCGCCACGGGCGGCCTCAAGGTCGTGCCGGACGTCACGATCGACGCGTGCCCACCCCTCGACATCCTCGTGGTGCCGGGTGGCTGGGGCACGCGGACCGAGGTCAACAATCAGCGCTTGATCGATTGGATCGGCGAGCGCGGCCGCTCGGTGGAGACGCTCACCTCCGTCTGCACCGGTTCCATGCTCCTCGGCCAGGCCAAGCTGCTGGACAGCCGGCGCGCCAC
>Ga0081540_1002892_pt1 | contig 13858 bp, 14 predicted proteins | sample TabmetS2T1R1_FD_71024 | JGI IMG/M metagenome (GOLD analysis project Ga0081540, IMG submission 71024) | Tabebuia heterophylla rhizosphere microbial communities from the University of Puerto Rico - S2T1R1 | ecosystem: Host-associated > Plants > Roots > Rhizosphere ... | reverse complement strand
GACGGGGACATTGCCGTTCCGTTGATATCAGCACGATCCGGACAACGGCGGATCACGTTTCGGCCACTCCACCTCGGCGCCCGTCGTTGCGCTCGCTTCCAGGGGATACGCTCTGGCCCATTCATGCCGGCGGTGGTGTCGGTCAGGAGGACGCGCCGACGTCGAGTCCAGAACAGCGAAGGAGAACACCCTTGCGACGGGTGACGAAGCTACTCGCGGTGGCCGCGTCCGCAGCCATCGCTCTCACCGCCTGTGGCTCGTCGAGCGGCTCGAGCAGCTCGACCAGCTCCGGGGCCGCCGGTGGCAGCTCGTCGGCTGCGACGAAGCTCAAGGTGGGCATGGCCTACGACGTCGGGGGGCGCGGCGACCAGTCCTTCAACGACTCGGCGGCGCGCGGCCTCGACAAGGCCAAGTCCGAGCTCGGCGTAGAGACGAAGGAGCTGGAGGCGACGCAGGGTGAGACCGATGCCCAGAAGGAGGAGCGGCTCCGGCTGCTCGCGACGGGCGGTTACAACCCGATCGTCGCCGTCGGCTTCGCCTATGCCACAGCGCTGAAGAAGGTCGCCGGCGAGTTCCCGGATACCAGCTTCGCGATCGTCGACGACGACTCGATCCAGGCGAAGAACGTCACCCCGCTGGTCTTCTCGGAGAACGAAGGATCGTTCCTCGTCGGGGTGATCGCCGCGCAGGCCAGCAAGACCGGAAACATCGGCTACATCGGCGGGGTCAACACCCCGCTCCTGCAGAAGTTCCAGGCCGGCTACGAGGCGGGCGCCAAGGCGGTCAAGCCCTCCATCAAGGTGCAGGTCAAGTACCTGACCGAGCCGCCGGACTTCAGCGGCTTCAGCGACCCGGCCAAGGGCAAGACGGTGGCCCAGGGCATGTTCGACGCGGGAGCCGACGTGGTGTACGCCGCGGCGGGCGGGTCCGGCAGCGGCGCGTTCGATGCCGCTTCGGCGTCCAAGAAGCTCGCCATCGGCGTCGACTCCGATCAGTACCTCACCGCCCCCGCAGCGGTGAAGAGCGTGATCCTCACCTCGATGCTCAAGCACGTCGACGTCGCCGTGTACAACTACATCAAGGCCGACGCGACGGGGAAGCCGCTGACCGGCACCCAGCGCTTCGATCTCAAGGCGGACGGTGTCGGCTACTCGACATCCAACACTGCCGTGCAGCAGTACACCGCCAAGGCCGACGAGTTCAAGCAGAAGATCATCTCGGGCCAGATCCAGGTGCCGACGAAGCCGTAGTCCGCACCCCGACCTGCTTCAACGGGTCCGGCCGGACGCGGTAGCGTTCGGCCGGACCCGCTGCCGTCGGTACCGTCCGACCACCGCGGCCGGTCCCTGTCCGTAGGAGGACCGCCATCGCCACGCCGAGCGAGACCGGCCCCGTTGCCGGAACCACCCCCGCGCCGGCCGCCGTGGAACTGCGCGGGATCACCAAGCGCTTCCCCGGAGTCGTCGCGAACCGCGACATCGACATCACCGTGACGCGTGGCACCGTGCACGCCATCGTCGGCGAGAACGGTGCCGGCAAGTCGACCCTCATGAAGATCCTCTACGGCATGCAACGGCCGGACGAGGGGACCATCGAGGTCGATGGGCAGCAGGTCACCTTCGCCAACCCCTCCGACGCGATCGCCCGCGGGATCGGCATGGTGCACCAGCACTTCATGCTCGCCGACAACCTCACCGTCCTGGAGAACGTGGTCCTGGGCGCCGAGCCGCGCAGCGGGCTCCGGCTGGACGCCGCGACCGCCCGCCGCCGGATCCGCGAGCTCGGCGAGCAGTACGGCCTCGGCGTCGACCCCGACGCACTGGTCGAGGACCTCGGCGTCGGCGAGCGCCAGCGAGTGGAGATCCTCAAAGTGCTCTACCGGGGGGCGCGCATCCTCATCCTCGACGAGCCGACGGCCGTGCTCGTCCCCCAGGAGGTCGAGGACCTGTTCCAGGCCCTTCGCGAGCTGAAGTCCGAGGGACTGTCGATCATCTTCATCTCACACAAGCTCGACGAGGTGCTGGGCGTCGCCGACGTCATCACGGTCATCCGCCGCGGCACGACGGTGGCGACCGTCGATCCCAAGGACACGACCGCTCGGCAGCTCGCCGAGCTCATGGTCGGCAGCGAGCTCCCTTCGCCGGCGACCACCGAGTCCACGGTGACCGACGTCCCGGAGCTCACCGTCGAGCATCTCACTCTGACGGTGCCGGGCGGCCGGGCGGTGCTGGACGACGTCAGCCTCACCATCCACCGCGGCGAGGTCCTCGGCATCGCCGGCGTGGAAGGCAACGGCCAGGCCGAGCTCATCGAGACGCTGCTCGGCACCCGCACGCCGACGGGCGGCCGGATCCTGCTCGGCGGCGAGGACATCACGCAGTGGTCGACCCGGCGCCGGCGGGAGGCGGGGATCGGGTACATCCCCGAGGACCGCACGCGGCACGGGCTGCTCCTGGAGGCCTCGCTGTGGGAGAACCGGATACTCGGGCACCAGACGCAGGCCCCGAACTCGCGTGGCCCGCTCATCGACCGCAGCGGCGCGCGGGACGACACCGAGCGGATCGTGCGTGAGTACGACGTCCGGACGCCGTCCGTCGACGTCTTCGCCTCCGCGCTGTCCGGCGGCAACCAGCAGAAGCTCATCGTCGGCCGGGAGATGAGCAACGAGCCGAGCGTGCTCCTCGCGGCCCATCCGACGCGGGGCGTGGACGTCGGCGCGCAGGCGGCGATCTGGGAGCAGCTGCGGGCCGCTCGGGCCCGCGGCCTCGCCGTCCTGCTCATCAGCGCCGACCTCGACGAGCTCATCGGCCTCTCGGACAGCCTGCAGGTCATCCTGCGGGGCCGGCTCGTCGCCGCGTTCGACCCGCAGAAGGTGAATCCCGAGCAGCTCGGTTCGGCGATGACGGGCGCGGGAGGTGAGGCGGCGTGAGGCTGCTCCGGCGGATCGGGCTCGTTCTCGCCGCCCCCGTGCTGGCGATCGTCTTCAGCGTGGCGGTCACCTCCCTCGTCCTCCTGGCGATCAAGGCGTCGCCGCTGGACACCTTCTCGACGATGCTCAACTACGCGGCGCAGCCGCGGACCCAGGTGCTCATCATCAACTCGGCGGTCACGTACTACTTCGCCGCGGTCGCCGTCGCCGTCGGGTTCCGGATGAACCTGTTCAACATCGGCGTCGACGGCCAGTACCGGCTCGCAGCGATGCTCGCCGCCTCGGTCGGCGGCGCGGTCGCCCTACCCGCTCCGCTGCACGTCGTGCTGATCCTCGTCACTGCCATGCTCGTCGGCGGGCTCTGGGCGGCGGTCGCCGCGGTGCTCAAGGTGCGCCGCGGCGTGAGCGAGGTCATCTCGACCATCATGCTGAACTTCATCGCCACCGGGATCATCGCCTACCTGCTGGCGCCGGGCCGGCTGGCGGTCACCACGCAGGGGTCGAACAACCTCGGGACGAAGCCCATCCCGCCCTCCGGCCAGGTGCCGGGCATCTCGCTCATCCCCGGTACCCAGGCCCAGGTGTACGGCCTGATCGTGCTGGCGATCCTGGTCGGCGTCGCCTATTGGTTCGTGCTGGGCCGGACGCGATTCGGGTTCGACCTGCGCGCCACCGGGATGAGCGAGGCGGCGGCCGTGGCCAGCGGCGTGGACGTGCGTCGCATGGTGCTCTCGGCGATGGTGATCTCGGGTGCGGTGGCCGGCCTCGTCGGCATGCCGCAGCTGCTGGGAGCCTCGTACACGTACTCCCTCGACTTCCCTGCCGGGCTCGGCTTCACCGGCATCGGCATCGCGCTGCTCGGGCGGAACGACCCCGTCGGCATCGCGGTCGGCTGCCTGCTCTGGGGCTTCCTCGACAACTCTGCGCAGATCCTCAACCTGGAGAACATCCCGGTCGAGATCGTCCAGATCACGCAGGGGATCATCGTGCTGTCCGTCGTCGTCGCCTACGAGCTGGTCCGTCGCTACCGGGTGGTCGCCGAGCAACGTGACGTCGCCCGCGCACTCGCCGCCACACCGAAGGACGAGCCCGCGCTCGCCGGGGGTGCGGGGTCATGAGCCTCACCAACGACCGCGCGATCGACTCCGAGATCGTCACCACGTCCCCGGGTGCCTGGCGCATGCGCGACTGGCGCAGCGTGCTCACCGCCGTCGGCGCCGGCATCCTCCTGCTGTCCGCCGTCCGCGTTCTCACCAGCGCGGATGCGCTGACGTCGGCAGGCACGGTCGGGGCGGCGCTCGCCGCGACAGTGCCGATCGCGATGGCCGGCCTGGGCGGGCTCTGGTCGGAACGCGCGGGCGTGGTGAACATCGGGCTCGAGGGCATGATGATCCTCGGCACCTTCGGCGCCGGATGGATCGGGTGGCAGCACGGCCCGTGGGCCGGCGTGGGCAGCGCCGTCGTGTTCGGCGCGCTCGGCGGGCTGTTGCACGCCGTCGCGACGGTCACCTTCGGCGTCGACCACATCGTGTCGGGGGTGGCCATCAACATCCTAGGCCTGGGGGTCACCCGGTTCCTGGCGTCGATCCTGCTCGAAGGGACGCCGGGCGGCGGCCGCACCCAGTCGCCGCCGATCCCGCCCGTGGGCTCGTTCTCGGTCCCCGGCTTCGGCGCCCTCGACACGATCGAGAAGAAGCACTGGCTGCTGATCTCGGACCTCGCCGGGATCGTCCGCGGCCTGACCACGAATCTGTCCTACATCACGATCCTCGCGCTGCTGCTCGTGCTGCTGACCTATCTCGTGCTCTGGCGGACGCCGTTCGGCCTTCGGCTGCGTTCGTGTGGCGAGGACCCCTACACCGCCGAGTCGCTCGGCGTGAACGTCTACCGCTACAAGTACGTGGGAGTGGTGGTCTCGGGCGCGCTCGCCGGGTTCGGCGGGGCCTTCCTCGCCGTCGTCGCCGCGAACATCTATCGGGAGGGTCAGACCGGTGGCCGCGGCTTCATCGGCCTGGCCGCCATGATCTTCGGGAACTGGCGGCCGGGCGGCTTGCTCGCCGGCGCCGGGCTCTTCGGGTACACCGACGCGTTGCAGCTGCGCAGCGCGGTCGCCGTCCACGCACTGCTGCTCATCATCGCGATCGCCCTCCTCGCCGGGGCGGCCTGGCAACTGTGGCGGCGGCGATTCGTCTCCGCGGCCGTCCTCGCGGTCATCGGTGCCGGCCTGCTCACCTGGTACCTGCGGACCGACACCCTGCCCGGGCAGGTCACCTTCGTCGCGCCCTACGTGACCACGCTGCTCGTGCTCGCCGTGGCCTCGCAGCGACTGAGGCCGCCCAAGGCCGACGGGCAGCCCTACCGCCGTGGTGAGGGACGGTGACAGCGGGAGAGGGCACCTCTCGCGGACCCGGCGACGGATACGACAAGGGACCCGACAACGGACCCGACAACGAGGACCACTCGGCCCCCGACGTGGACTGGGAGGCGCTGAGCACCGCCGCGCGCGCCGTCCTGCCGAACGCCTACGCGCCGTACAGCCAGTTCCGTGTCGGGGCGGCGGGCCTGGTCGACGACGGCGGCGTGGTCGTCGGCTGCAACGTCGAGAACGCGGCGTACGGGGTCGGCCTGTGTGCGGAGTGCGGCATGGTCTCGGCCCTGCACGCGCGCGGCGGGGGGCGCCTCGTCGCGGTGGCGTGCGTCGGGCCCGACGGCGAGCCGCTGATGCCGTGCGGCCGGTGCCGCCAGCTGCTGTGGGAGAACGGGGGGCCAGCGCTGCTCCTCAGGACGCCACGCGGCGTCGTGTCGATGGCGCAGGTCTTGCCCGACGCGTTCGGACGCGAGGACCTGGAGCGGGGCGTCGCAGGGCGCCGCGCTTGAGAACCCGAACGTGCGTACTTCGGCGCGTACTTTGAACAGATGCCAGCGATCGAGCCCGTCCCCGCCCGGTCGACGCGGTGACCATCGCGTCGTTCGATCCGACGGACCCGCGGTTCCTCGCCGACCCCTACCCCACATTCGCCCGGCTGCGCGCCGAGGGCCCGGTGCACTGGCACGACGGCCTCGGCATGTTCCTCGCCGTCTCCCACCCGGCGGCGGATGCGGTACTGCGCGACCGGAATCTCGGACGCATCTGGCGTGACAAGGAGCCGGCGGAGCTCTATCCCTTCTTCAATCTCCTGCACCGCACCTCGATCCTGGAGAACGAGCCCCCGACCCACACCCGGCTGCGGCGGCTCGTCGCGGGGGCGTTCGGCCGCGGCCACATCGAGCGGATGCGGCCGTGGGTGTCCGAGCTGGCCGACTCCCTCGTCGCGCAGTTCGCCGAGAAGGCGGTCGCGGACGGCGCCGGCGACCTGCTCGCTCTGGTCGCCGAACCGCTTCCCGTCGAGGTCATCGCCCAGCTGCTCGGCGTCCCCGCCGGGGACAGGGTGAAGCTACGGCCATGGTCCAACGCCATCGTCAAGATGTACGAGTACGGACTGCCGTTCCCGCGGCGCGCGGAGGCGGAGACGGCGGCCCGGCAGTTCGTCGAGTACCTGCGCTCGCTGGTGGCCGATCGACGGGCCTCGCCCCGGGACGACGACCTGGTCACCGACCTCGTCCGCGCCGCCGACGGGGCTGATCGGCTGACCGAGGACGAGATCGTCGGCACCTGCGTGCTTCTCCTCATGGCCGGCCACGAAGCTACCGTCAACGTGATCGGCAACGGCATGCTCGCCCTGCTGCGGCACCCCGACCAGTGGCGGCGCGTCGTTGCCGACCCTGCGCTCGTGGGGCCGGCCGCCGAGGAGATGATCCGCTTCGACTCCTCGCTGCAGATCTTCGAACGGACCGCCACGCGGCCCGTGCAGATCCTCGGGACCCACGTGAGGGCCGGCCAGAAGATCGCCGCGCTGCTGGGCGCAGCCAACCGTGACCCGGCGGTCTTCGCCGAGCCGGATCGCCTCGACGTCGCTCGTGCGCCGAACCCGCACGTGGGGTTCGGCGCCGGGATCCACTTCTGCCTGGGCGCGCCGTTGGCCCGGGTCGAGGTGCAGGCGGTGCTGGGCGCCCTCCGGGGACGCGCGCCTTCGGTCCGGCTCGCGGCAGAGCCGATCCGCCGGCCCGAATTCGTGATCCGAGGGCTCACCGGCTTGCAGGTGGCCGTGGAGAACGGCCGCTGAGAGCATGTCGGCCATGACCGAGGCCTTCGCCGCCGTCGACGTCGTGGTTCGCAAGCGCGACCGCGGCGAGCTCAGCGACGAGCAGGTCGACTGGGTCGTCGACGCCTACACCCGCGGCGTGGTGGCCGAGGAGCAGATGGCCGCGCTCGCCATGGCGATCCTGCTCAACGGGATGAGCCGGCGCGAGATCGCCCGGTGGACGGCGGCGATGATCGGTACGGGGGAGCGGCTCGACTTCTCGGGCCTCGGCCGTCCGACCGCCGACAAGCACTCCACCGGCGGCGTCGGAGACAAGATCACTTTGCCCTTGGCGCCGCTCGTCGCCGCGTACGGCGTGGCCGTCCCCCAGCTGTCCGGCCGCGGCCTCGGCCACACCGGGGGCACCCTCGACAAGCTCGAGTCCATCCCGGGCTGGCGGGCGTCGCTCACGAACCAGGAGATGCTGGCCCAACTGCGGGACGTCGGCGCCGTCGTGTGCGCCGCCGGCAGCGGCCTCGTCCCCGCCGACCGCAAGCTCTACGCCCTGCGCGACGTCACGGGAACGGTCGAGTCGATCCCGCTCATCGCCAGCTCGATCATGAGCAAGAAGATCGCCGAGGGTACCGGTGCCCTCGTCCTCGACGTCAAGGTCGGCACCGGCGCGTTCATGAAGACCCAGGACGCCGCCCGCGCCCTCGCCCGCACCATGGTCGACCTCGGCACGGATGCCGGCGTCCGCACGGTCGCCCTGCTCACCGACATGAACACCCCGCTCGGGCTCACGGCGGGCAACGCCCTCGAGGTCAGGGAGGCCGTCGAGGTCCTGGCGGGTGGGGGCCCTCCGGACGTCGTCGAGCTGACCGTCGCCCTCGCTCGGGAGATGCTGACGGCGGCGGGACGGAACGGCGATGACCCCGCCGAGGCGTTGGCCGACGGCCGGGCCATGGACACCTGGCGCCGAATGATCACGTCGCAGGGCGGCGATGCGGACGCGCCGCTGCCGTCGGCGAGACAGACGCACGACGTCCTCGCGCCGGCCGACGGCGTCCTGGTGCGGTTGGACGCGCTGGGAGTGGGCACGGCGGCGTGGCGCCTCGGTGCGGGGCGCGCCCGCAAGGAGGACCCGGTCCAGGCCGCCGCGGGGGTCGAGTTGCACGCGAAGCCCGGCGCTGTGGTGCGCGCCGGTGAGCCGCTGCTCACGCTGCACACGGACACGCCGGAGCGGTTCGAGGCGGCGTTGCGCGACCTCGACGGCAGCTACGAGATCGCGCCCGACGGGTCGAGGCCCCGCGCCGGCCCGCTCGTGCTCGAGCGCGTCGCCTGACGTGGCCGCTCCTGTCGAGGATCGCGGGGACCGCCGGCGACCACGGTCGCTCTACGGGCGGGGCCGCGAGCCGGACCCGCGGTTCTCCATGGCGAACGAGCGCACGGCGCTCGCCTGGGTGCGGACGGCGCTGGCCTTCGTCGCGGGGGGCGTCGGCCTCACGTCGGTGGCGCGGTTGGCGAACCTACCCGGATTCTTCGACGCGGTCTCCGTGGTGCTGTGCCTCGCCGGCGGGGCCCTCGCGGTGATCGCAGTGACGGGATGGCGGCGGCGTGAGCTGGCCATGCGTCTGGATGAGCCACTGCCCGCACCGGTGGCCTTGCCGTGGCTCGGCGGCGCCGTGGTCGTGATCGCCCTGGCTCTCGCGGCCTACCTCGCCCTCGGGCACACGTCGTGACACGGGACCCGGGGCTGCAGCCGGAGCGGACGAGGCTGGCGTGGCAGCGGACCGGAGTCGCGGCCATGCTCGTGGGCTCCGGCGCGGCGTTGGCCGCGGCCCACCGCCGAGCGTTCGTGGTGCTGTTCTGCGCCGCGCTCGCCTCCGTCGTCGTGGGCGGGGCAGCGGTCGGCGGCGACCGGCTGCCCGCGGCGTCTCCCTTCGCCCGCATCGTCCTCGGCGCCGCCGGCACGTTGGCGATCGCCGTGGTCGGGGTGGTTCTCGCCGTCAGCTGAGCGGTGGGCGGCAGCGTCGATCCGCAGGGGCTGCGGTCGCCGACGGCGTCAGGCGGGGGTGGGGCGGACGACGACGGCCGTGCCGTAGGCGCAGATCTCCGTGCCCATCCCGGCGAACTCGCTGGTGTCGAAGCGCATAGCGACGATCGCGTTGCCGCCGCGGGACTCCGTCTCCTCGGTGAGCCGGTCGAGCGCCTGCTGCCGGCCCTGCGCGAGCATCGTCGTCATCCCCCGAAGCTCGCCGCCGACCAGCGACTTCAAGCTCGCGCCGAGCTGCGAGCCGACATTTCTCGACCGCACGGTGAGGCCGAACACCTCTCCGATCACCTTCGTGATCTCGTAGCCCGGCAACTCGTTCCCGGTCGTGATGAGCATGGGCCGACGCTACATCGCCGGGCCGTCGCGGGGGGCCACGACGATCACACGACTAGGGACCGCCGCACCGCCAGTGCGAGCCTCAGCATCGCGGGGACGTCGTCCTGGTGGTACGGCCGCTCGCTCTCCTCGATCCCGTCGAGGAACGCCCGGTAGATCAGCGCCGCCCGCAGCGCTGCGACGGGTTCGACGAGCTCCATCGCCCGCAGCGGATCTGCTCGCGGGCACCATCGGGTCCATTCCCGGACCAGGAGGCCGCGCAGTCGCTCCCGGACCGCCCCGCCGCCCGATGCTCGACGCCCTCGGGAGAGGAACGCGAGGGCGTCGAGCATCGGGTGGCCGATGCCGCTGTCGCCCCAGTCGACGAGGGTCAGCCGCCGCCCGTCGCCGATCCAGTTCCCAGGGTGGAGGTCGCCGTGCACGAGGGTCGCCGGGAGGCCGCACGACTCCAGCGCGTCGAGCTGCGCCGGCAGGGCCCGGACGAGGTCGTCCAGGGCGGCGAGCTCGGCGTCCGTCAACCGGGACCGCACGTCCCCCCTCGCCGTCAGCCGGCGGACGGCGGCGAGCAGGGGCCCGCTCCGCCAGTCCGGCAGCCCCAGACCCACCAGTTCGTCGAGCCGGCGCGCCCAGCGGGCCTGCGCGGCCGCCCAGCGCCGGATCATGGCGCCCAGGACCGGCTCCGGCGCCTCCCACTGGTCCACCCCGTGGACGCCGGCCATCAGGACCGCACCCGTGCCGTCCGGGTCCCGGCGTCGGGCGACGACGTCCGGAGCGAGCCCGGGCTCAGTCGTGGCCAGCCTCGCGAGCAGCGCCCCCTCGTGGGCGAGGAACGGGGGCACGTGCTTGCACCAGAACCCACCGGTCGCGGTCGGCAGGCGGACCACCGACGACAGGTTCCACGACTTCACCTGCACCGCCGAGGCGGTCCTCGGCGCACCGGCCTCCGCGAGTCGCTCGCCCGCCCACGCCAGGTCGGCCGCGACTCCGCCCGGCCGTGCCCAGGGCATCCGCAAGGGGTCGTCCTGCCCGGCGAGCAGGCGCAGTCTGTCGCCGTCCGCGAGCGGGCGGACCGCTGGGAAGCCGGAACCGGAGCCGGCCACCTCGGCCAGGTAGACCCCCGTCCCGCCGCCCGGGCCGTGTCCGTCGGCCTCCAGCAGGCGCAGCACTGTGACGTCGACTCCCAGCCGCTCCCGCGCGACGGCGACGACCGGTTCGACGTCCGGCCACCACGGGCTCGCGACCCGCAGGTTCGGGACGGCCCCGAGCACGTCCCCGCGGCGTGAACACAGGACGAGGGTCACGCTGCGCGGCACGGTGTCAGGTTAGGGTCGGTCGATGAGCACGGCCGACCCGTTTTCCGCCTCACCTGCGGCGTCTCCGGCATTTCCGGTCGCCCCCGCCCCGTTCAGCGCCGCCGACCCGGTGTTCGTCACGGTGCCGAAGGCGCTCCTGCACGATCACCTCGACGGCGGCCTGAGGCCACGCACGGTCGTGGAGTTGGCCGCCGACATCGGGCACCCCCTGCCGGCACAGGACGCTCAGGGCCTGACGGACTGGTTCGTTCGGCAGTCGTCCTCCGGGTCGCTCGAGCGCTACCTCACGACGTTCGTCCACACCGTCGCGGTCATGCAGTCGCCGGACGCGCTCGCCCGGGTGGCCCGCGAGTGCGCCCTGGACCTCGCTGCGGACGGTGTGGTCTACGCGGAGGTTCGCTACGCGCCGGAGCAACACCTCGACGGCGGCCTGACGCTCGACCAGGTCGTCGCCGCCGTCCAGGAGGGGTTCGACGACGGGTGCGCCGAGGCCGCCGCCGGCGGCACGCCGATCCGGATCGGCACCCTGCTCACGGCGATGCGCCACGCGGCTCGCAGCCGGGAGATCGCCGAGCTCGCCGCACGGCACCGCGACCACGGCGTGGTCGGGTTCGACATCGCGGGAGCCGAGGCGGGGTACCCGCCGTCGCGGCATCTCGACGCGTTCGACTACCTGCACCGCGAGAACTTCCACGTGACGATCCACGCCGGTGAGGCGTTCGGGCTGCCGAGCATCTGGGAGGCCGTTCAGGTCTGCGGCACCGACCGGCTCGGGCACGGGGTCCGGATCGTCGACGACATCGAGCTGCTCGGTGGCCGAGACCGGTTCGGCCGGACGCGTGCTCACCTCGGAGGGCTGGCGGCGTGGATCCGCGACAGCCGGATCCCGCTCGAGCTGTGCCCCTCGAGCAACGTTCAGACCGGTGCGGCCGCGACGGTCGCCGAGCATCCCGTGACCATGCTGAAGAACCTGCGGTTCCGGGTGACCGTCAACACGGACAACCGGCTCATGTCCGCGACCTCGGTCAGCCGTGAGCTGGAGCTGCTGTCGAAGGAGGCGGGCTGGACGCTCTCGGACGCCCGCTGGGTGACGATCAACGCACTGAAGAGCGCGTTCATCCCCTTCGACGAGCGGCTGGCGTTGATCGAGGACGTGGTCAAACCCGGCTACGAGGCCATCGGCGTGCGCGGCTGATCAGGCGTAGGAATGGTCGGGCAGCCCGTCGAGCACGAACGCGACGTCGTCGACGTAGCACCACACCCAGTCCTCACCCGGCTCGTACGACTGCACGAGCGGGTGCCCGGAGGCGCGGTAGTGAGCGGTCGCGTGCCTGTTCGGTGAGTCGTCGCAGCAACCCACGTGCCCGCACGACAGGCACATCCGCAGGTGAACCCACGTCGCACCGATGCGCAGGCAGTCCTCGCAGCCCTGAGAGCTCGGCTGCGCGTCGAGATCGACCTGATCGAGATGGGTGCAGAGCTGGTCGTCCGGCATGAGGAGATCCTGCCGCAGCGGCCCTCGCACCGCGCGCCCGGCCTCGATGCGATGTCGGGCGCGTCAGGCCGCGTCAGGCGCCGTCAGGCAGTCGCTCGCCATCGCCGCAGCGCCGTCTCGGCCTCCGGCGGAGTGCACGGTCGGCAACCCAGCGCCGTCCAGTGCTCGACCAGTCCGCGTTCGGCCCGGGCCAGCGCGACCCCGCGACGCAGCAGGGTCAGCGGCGGCTTGCGAGCCTCGCCGAGATCGCGGAGCAGTCGACGGACAAAGGTGACCGCCGGGTGCACGATCAGGCAGATGGCGTCGGCCAGCACGCCCGACTCGCGCGCCGCGGGGACCAGTTCGGCCGCGAAGATGCCTTCCGCCACGACCAGCCGCCGGCCGGCGAGATCCAACCGCGCCTCGCCGGTGCGACGGGAGGTGGGGATGTCGTAGACGGGGACGTCGGCGGCGCCGTCCCGGCACAACGTGATGATCGCGGCCATCGCCCCCGCCGCGTCCCAGGACGCCGGGTCGTCCCAGTCCACGATCCCGAACCGACGGGGGAGGGGCGGACCGTGCCCCGCTGGGCCGACGTCGCTGTCCGCGTCCCGGTAGAAGTCGTCGAGCGCGAGCGTCGGCAGTCCCGACCGGCGGGTGAGTGAGGTCTTGCCGGATCCGCTCGGTCCGGCCAGCAGCACGACCCGTGCCGCCACGCGTCGACCTCCTCGCGTCCGTCGGCCCTGCCGATCTGCCTGCCGATCTGCCTGCCGATCTGCCTGCCGATCTGCCTGGCGAACGGCCAGTATCGCGGCCTCGCCGCTGCGCGTATCCATCGGTCGGACGGCGGCTCGTCGAGAAGAGCGAGGCCTCAGCAGAGGGAGGCGATTTGCCCATTCCGGTCGCCCGAAAGGGCGAGATTAGGTAAGGCTTGCGTTCGTCCGGACCTCTCGGCGCGACGACGGCCCCGTCGCGTCGATGATCCGGCGACGAAAGGAGTTCGCGGTGGGGGCGGCGGCGAACGTATCGATCGGTTCGAGGATCAGCACGGGGAGCGGCTCGGGGAGGATCAGCAAGAGCGGCGCGGGCGCCGGTCTGGAGCTGTCGACGGAGCGTGAGGCGCGGCGGCTGACCGAGGCACGGCGGGCGATGGTGTCCGACCCGGTGCTCCGGACGGCGGTGGCGGCTGCCGTCGGCTGGCTCGCGGTGTACGCCGCTGCGACGACGGCGACGGCGGGACATCCGGGTGGCCGCCGGTTCGTGGGAGAGATCCTTGCCCTCGTTCCGGTGGGCGTGGCCACCGGGCTCAGCGCTCTGGCGGCGCGCCGGACGACTGGCCGTCGCCGACGGTTGTGGAGCCTCCTCGTCGTCTCGAACGCGCTCTGGCTCGCCGGCGGGCTCGTCTGGGCGGGCTACGACTACGTGCTGCGTCGCTCGGCTCCGTTCCCGTCCCTCGCGGACGCCCTCTACCTCGCGTCGTATGTCGTCGTGTCGGCGGCGGTGCTGGTGGGGTTTCGCGCGGGGCGCAGCCGCCGCAGGCTTCGCGGCCTGCTGGACGCGGTCGTCGTCGGGCTCGGCCTCGGTGCGGCGGGGTGGCAACTGCTCATCGCCCCACGTCTGACGACCGCG
>Ga0081540_1002891_pt1 | contig 13859 bp, 10 predicted proteins | sample TabmetS2T1R1_FD_71024 | JGI IMG/M metagenome (GOLD analysis project Ga0081540, IMG submission 71024) | Tabebuia heterophylla rhizosphere microbial communities from the University of Puerto Rico - S2T1R1 | ecosystem: Host-associated > Plants > Roots > Rhizosphere ... | reverse complement strand
CAGCGTTCCGGAGCCAGCGCTCGGCAGCCACCGCAGCGTAAGCGAAAACAGCAGAATCAGCAGCACGCCCAGGAAGTAGGTCGGAACGCTGTAGCCCAAAACCGAGATCGTCATAAGGGTTCGATCAATGAACGTGCCACGCCTCAGCGCGGCAACAGTGCCTGCTGGGATACCCAGAAGGACACCGACCAACAACGCCGACAAACCGAGCTGCAATGTTTTTGGCACGCGCTCGATTACGATGTCGATCGCCTCGCGTCCATCCCGAAGGGAGCGCCCCAGATCGCCACGAACCACGTTGGCAACGTAATATCCGTATTGAACCAGCAACGGCCGATCGAGCCCCCAGCGTTCGCGGTAGACTTCCACGGTCCTCGGATCAGTGTCGTCCGGCAAGAGGACAAGCAACGGGTCGCCCGAGACGCGAAGCAGAACGAAGACGAGCGTGACGACCAGCCAGAGCGTCGCCATCGCTCGGGCCATTCTTGAGAGGATGACGCGCGTACTCATGCGCAGGCTCCGACGAGATTGTTATCTCCCGCGTCATGGTGGCAAGAAACCTGATGCCCCCTGCCCCCGTTCTCTCTCAGAGCGGGCTCCACCGTCCGACATATCTTGGTCGCGAGCGGACAGCGCGTATGGAAATGGCAGCCTGCGGGCGGCGATGCGGGATCCGGTGGCTCCCCCGAAATCTGCGGAGTCGGTGGTGGAGCTGTTGGTTCCGGGATCGGCGTCGCGCCCAACAAAGCCCGCGTGTAAGGGTGGAGCGGTCGGCCGAGCACTTGCTCGCGGCGCCCGATCTCGACAATGCGACCAAGATAAAGCACCGCGATACGATCGCTCATATATCGGATCACGTTGAGGTCGTGCGAGATGAATAGATACGTCAGGCCCAGCTCTGCCTGAAGATCCTGCAGCAGATTGAGCACTTGAGCTTGGACCGACAGATCCAACGACGAGACAGGCTCGTCGCAGACCACAAAGCGCGGCCGGACCAGGAGCGCGCGGGCAATGGCGATGCGCTGTTGTTGCCCGCCGCTCAACTGGTGGGGAAAGCGCTGCATCACATCCGCCGCGAGCCCCACGCGATGGAGCATGTGCATCGCCGCAGCGCGACGGTCGCGCGGCTTTTCAAGATCGTGGATGTCAAGTACTTCCGCCAGCTGGTCTCCGATGGCCATTCGGGGGTCCAATGCGGTTCCCGGATTCTGTTGAATGAGTTGCATCTCGCGCCTCAACGCGCGCCATCGCGCCGGCCCCACATGACTCACATCCTCGCCGTCAAAGCGGACCTGTCCACTGCTTGCGGGCAATGCGCAGAGCAGCAGCCGACCGATGGTCGACTTTCCGGAGCCGCTTTCCCCGACCAGTCCCAGCGTCTCGCCCGCCGCGATGGCAAGATCGACGCCGGCCACCGCGCGGACGTATCGCTTCGGTCCGAAAAGCGTTCCGCGTCCAGTATCAAAATTGCGGGTCAGTGAAGCCGCTTCGACGAGCGGCGGTGCGGGGCTGGAGCTCACGCGGCGGCCTTTGCATCCGAGGCCTGGTGACACGCGACCGATTGTGTCGCCGATTTCGGCGTTGGAACGGGTCGCTCGGCCGCGCATCTGGAATCGGCTTTTGCGCAGCGCGACCGAAAGGCGCAGCCGCTCGGCCGCGATGTAATCGGCGGAACCGCACCGGGAATCGACGCCAGCCTCCCGCCTTCTGGCATTCGATAAGGCAGCGCTGCAAGAAGCGCTTGGGTGTATGGATGCTGCGGACGGTCGAACAGCTCGCGAACCGTAGCCCGCTCGACGATGCGGCCCGCATACATGACGGCCGCCGTCTCGGCCATTTGCGCGACCACCCCGAAATCGTGAGTGACGAGAATGAGCGCCATCCCGAAGTCACGCTGGATGTCCTTCAACAGCGCAAGGATCTGTGCCTGGACGGTAACGTCCAGGGCAGTCGTCGGCTCATCGGCGATAAGGATTCGAGGACGGCATGCGATGGCCATGGCAATCATGGCGCGCTGGCACATTCCGCCCGACAGTTCGTGTGGATATTGATGAAGCCGGTGTGCGGCTGCCGGCATCTGAACGAGATCGAGCAACCGGCGGACTTCAGCGAACGCCGCGGTCCGTGTCATTCCACGGTGCCGGGCAAGAGATTCGGCGACCTGAAATCCGATCGTAAGCACCGGGTTGAGGGCGTTCGATGCATCCTGGAATGCCATCGCGATCTCGCTCTCACGAATCCGCTCCAATCGAGATTCCGGGAGTGCCAGCAAGTCAACGCCATCGAACCGCACCGTCCCCAATGCGGATGCTCGGGGCGGCAACAGCCCCATCATCGCGAGACAGGTCATGGTCTTGCCGGACCCGCTCTCGCCCACGAGGGCCATCGTGGCACCGGCTTGCAACTTGAATGAGACCTGATCCACCCCAAGAGCCGGACCATGCTCGGTCGGCAGGGAGACGGAGAGATCCCGTACGTCCAGCAGAACATCCGTCGCTACGGTCGTTTTGCTTCCTCCACTCGTCATTTTCGGGCGCCTCGCAGGTGGAGAGCGTCCTGCCGGAAGTCCATGAAGAAGTGCGGATAGGGCTGCCAATCGATCTTCTCGCGCGTAGCGAAGATCTGCACCTGCTGGTACAGCGGAGCGGAAGGGGCGTTCGCGCGCAATTCATCGAGAATCGCCCGGAAGATCTCGCGGCGCTGTGCACCGTCCGAGACACCAGCGATCTCGGCGCAAAGGTGGTAATAGCGCTCCATGCCCTCAGGCATCCACGCCTTGTATCGTGTGCCCGCGCCGCGATACTGACAGATGGCGAATTCAGGCAACGGCATGTCGTATGTGAACGAGATGAGCACCGACGAAGCGCCGCCGCCGGTTACCTGCCCAATCGTCTCAACGGCTTCGAGCTTCACATTGACCCCGACGTCCCGCCACATCTTGGCGATGGCCTGCACCACGGTATCGCCGCTGGGGTAGTAGCCGACCGCATAGCGCAGAGTAATCGGTTCGCCCTTGTATCCGGATCCTTGCAGCACGCGCCTTGCTTCGGCGGAGTCGAACTTCACGTCATCCCGGTCGCCGATGTAAATCGCCCCCATTTCCGGGATTTGCCAGGAATTCGGGACCGACGTTTGGCCATGAAACAGGCTGCGAACAATCAACTCACGATCGATGGCCAAGCTGAGCGCCTTGCGGACCTCCTTGTCGGCCACCACGCCCCGGCGAACGTCGAACAGGATTTCCTGCGTATTCTGCAATCCGGCGGAGCGGACCGCGATATCGGGATAGCGTTTGAGCAGATCGGTCTGGTCAGGCGCAATCTGGGTGACGATGTCGAATTCTCCGCTCACGAGTCCCGCGATGCGCGCCGCCTGTTCCGGCACGATCCGAAAGGTCACGGATTGGAAAGCCGGTCGGCCGCCAAAATAGTCGTCGAAAGCCCCGAAACGGAGGCGATCGTTGTCCAACCATTCGACAAACCGCAGCGGACCCGTGCCGATAGGGTTACGCTTGAACGCGTCTATTCCCTTCGCATAGGCATCCTTCGGAATGATGCTAGCCTGTGGTTGAGCGAGGCGATGAGCCAGGATTCCGTCCGGCTTTGCGGCGCGGACGCGCACGGTGTAACGATCGATGGCGTCGACCGCCTCGATATCGCCGATAAACGGCTTGGCTTGAGGCGCGATCGCCTTTTCGCCGAAGATGCGCTCCTGTGAGAGGCTAAACGCAACGTCTGCGGCCGTCATTTCGACGCCGTTGTGGAATCGGACGCCCTTTCGAAGGTTGAGTTCGAGCGTGCGATCGTCGATGCGGGTCCAATCCGTCGCAAGTCCCGGCGCGAGGCTGACGCCTTTTTCGGGATCACGGATCTCCGCGACGAAGTCGCGCCTGATCAGGGTATCGAAGATGGAATAAGTCACCCGGAAGTTTGCGCCGAACGGGGTCTCCGCCGGGTCAAGATTGGATGGCTGCGCGTTCAGGGCGACCGTGAGGTCGGGCCGCCCGCCGGAGGATTGGGCAGACGCCGAAGATCCCCAGACGACCATCGCTGCGAGCACGAGACATTGGCGCTTCACTACCGTCCTTCCATGTTGATGCTGATTGATTTCACCGGGGCAAGACTAGAACGCCGTTATGACAGTCGCGTGACGATTGCCTGCAATATGATTGTTGACAATTTTTGGAGACTCGGCCCCTATGTGCGGCATGGAAGACAAGCCGGCACCATCGGGAAGCGCGATCGCGCTGCTTCGCAACTACTCCTTGGCCTCGGCGGCACAGGAGGAGATCGAAAGGCTCATACTCTCCGGCGAAATCCGCTCCGGTCAAAAACTCGGCGAGGCGGAAATCGCCCACCGATTGGGGGTGAGCCGAGGTCCCGTCCGCGAAGCATTCCGAGGTCTCGAGGAGGGAGGTCTGATTTACTTCGAAAAGAATCGTGGGGCCTTTGTTCGAAAGGTCGAACTCGACGAAGCGGATCAAAACTACGTCGTGCGCGGCGCCCTCGAGGAGCTGGCGGGCAAAATCGTCGCCCAACGAATCACGGACGAGGAAATTCGGGAATTGCGAGCGCTGATCGAGCGCATGGAGAGGGCTGTATCTCGCAACGAGACCGCATCATATGTCGATCAGAATACGACGTTTCATCTGCATATCGTCGAGTTGACGCAAAATGGCAAGCTGGTCGAGGTGTACCGAAAGATCACCAAAGAGCTGACATTGTTCAGGCGCCAGAGCTTGGCGCCATACCAAACCCTCGACGAACATCGCGAGATCGTCGAACGAATAGCCTCACGGGATCCCATCGCGGCGAGCGAAGCGATGTCGCGGCACGTCGAGGGCGGGCGGCGGCGCATGCTCGCGACATATCGTCCCTCATGATGCCTCCTCAGTCACGTGAACGAGGCATGGTCCGACGCAGGCGATCATTTGGAACCTGATCACGACAAACAGGACGTCAGAAAATGCCAAGCACAAAATCGGCGGCGCAGAGGGCGGAAGCGTCATTGGAGGTGAACGGCCGGACGCTGCTTTGGCCGAAGCGCTCGACGGTCGTCATTTGCCTGGACGGCGGCGATCCGTTGTATCTCGAAGCGGCCCGCGCAGCGGACGTTGTACCTACGCTCGACCGCCTGATGCGCGAAGGCTTTGCGACGACGGCCGCTGCCGCCATGCCCACTTTCACGAATCCCAACAATGTCTCGATCGTGTGCGGGGTTCCGCCATCCGTTCATGGCGTATCCGGAAATTATTACCTCGACCGCGCGAGCGGCAAGGAAATCATGATGTTGGACGCGTCTCCGCTTCGCGCGCCGACGATCCTCTCGGTGTTTTCGAAAGCCGGCGCCTGCGTCGTCGCAATCACCGCCAAGGACAAGCTACGCAAGGCACTCGGCAAGGATCTCGACGGAATCGTCTTCTCGGCCGAAAGAGCGGATGCCTGCTCGGAGATCGAAAACGGGATTTCGGACGTCGTCGGCCTCATGGGCCAAAGCGCTCCTGACCAGTATTCGGCGGAGCTGTCCCTGTTTGTTCTGGATGCGGGTGTGCGTCTCTTGAGCCTCAAGAAGCCGGATCTGATGTACCTCTCGCTTTCGGATTATGTGCAACACAAGCACGCGCCGGAAAGTCCTGAAGCTCTCGCTTTCATGGCTGCCGTCGACCAGCGGCTCGCCAAACTTGTAGCTGGCGGAGCCACCGTCGGCCTGACCGCGGACCACGGCATGAACGATATGGCACATCCTGACGGCGCGCCGAATGTCGTCTACTTGGGCGATCGCCTCGACGATGAATACGGCGCGGCAGCCATGCGAGTCATCTGTCCGATTACGGACCCGTTCGTACGACACCACGGCGCGCTTGGCGGTTTCGTGAGGGTACATCTACTTCAGCCGGAACACGACGTGGATTCGGTGACCCGATTCATTCGCGCATTACCGGGAGTAGAGCTGGCCCTAGCCAGGAACGACGCCTGCGAGAGATTCGATCTTCCCCCGGATCGTGAGGGCGACATCGTTGTCATCGCCAGGAAGTGTGTGGCGATCGGCTCGCGCTCGGTCGAACATGACCTTTCACAACTCGCGGGGGAGAGATTGCGGTCGCACGGTGGATTGGCGGAGCAGACGGTGCCGTTTATTTTGTCGCACCCTCTCAACGCGGAGTACGCGGCACGTCCCGTCCACGGGTTTCGCAACTACGACATCTTCGAGTACGCGATCAACGGCGTGATCTAGAATTAGCGCCCGGATCCGCGATTCCCGCCCCCGAAGCCAGCGTGTGATGGGCCCGATAGCCCCCTCGTTCCTCCAGAGTTCAAAGGAAGACAAGTATGAACCGAGCTCAAGCGATCGCCGGGGCCCTCGCCTATTTCGACGATGGCCGCTTCCATAGCGACCTCGCACGCAGGGTCTCGGTTGAGACGGAAAGTCAGGAAGGGCGTGGAGAGCAGTTGCACGCCTATCTCGAGCGTGAAATCGGTCCCGTGTTGGCGCGGGTCGGATTTCGTTGGCGTAGTGTAGAGAACCCTGTCGCGCCCCTCTGTCCCTTCCTGATCGCTGAACGATGGGAAGGCGATGACCTGCCGACCGTACTCACCTACGGCCATGGAGACGTCATACGCGGTCAAGCCGAGCGGTGGGCACGCGGGAACGGGCCTTGGAAGCTGGCCGTCGATGGTGATCGGATCTACGGCCGCGGAACAGCTGACAACAAGGGGCAGCACACGATCAATTTTGCAGCGCTCGAACAGGTCCTGTCCGCGCGGGGCGGCTCGCTCGGCTTCAACGTCAGGGTCCTAATGGAGACCGGCGAGGAACTTGGCTCACCAGGAATTCGTCAGGTTGCGGAGGCCCATCGCGAGGAGCTCCTCGCCGACGTGTTTATTGCGTCCGATGGGCCAAGACTGCAGACCCACACCCCGATGCTCTATCTGGGATCTCGCGGTGTTCTGAACTTCGCGCTAACCATCAAGTTCCGGGAAGGAAGCCACCATTCCGGCAATTGGGGCGGATTGCTTGCGAATCCTGCGATTGTTCTCGTCAACGCGATTGCCGGACTTGTGGACCAGCGTGGCCATATTCTTCTTGACGCTCTGCGCGCCCCGCCCATGTCGGATGCGGTTCGCCGCGCTTTGGCAGACTGTCGTTTCGACGAGGGGCCAGAGGACGGGGCGACGATCGATCCGGATTGGGGTGAGCCGAACTTCACGCCGGCAGAGCGCGTGTTCAGTTCGAATACCTTCGAAGTTCTGGCATTGACCGCCGGCAACCCCGCGCAGCCCGTCAACGCGGTTCCACCGAGTGCCATCGCGCACTGTCAAATAAGGTTCATTGCAGGATCCGACTGGCGTGGTTTCTTGCCGGCGATTCGAAGTCATTTGGATGCCAATGGCTTTGGTGCAGTGACGGTGCAGCTGCGCGATCACCCCATGCCCGCCACGCGGCTTTCTCCGGATGATTCCTGGGCCGTGTGGGCAGCTCAATCGATTCGGAGCACGACCGGCATAAAGCCGGTCGTCGTGCCCAACACCGGTGGCTCGCTCCCGAACGACGTGTTTTCGGAGGTGATCGGTGTGCCGACGGTTTGGGTTCCTCACAGCTACGGTGGCTGCTCGCAGCATGCGCCGGATGAGCATCTGCTGGCTTCCGTGGCGCGACAGGCGCTATCGATCATGGCTGGCTTGTTTTGGGATCTGGGTGAATTGCGGGACTGGAAACGGGGGCGACGAGATGCCGAGTACGCCACCACGTCCAGCCGGGTCACGATAAGGGATACGCGCGAATCGGAAGAGTTGGGCGTCGCGCCGCGATGAACATCTTGGCGGTATCCGCGACGACGGTGGTCTTCAACGTGTCATCCGGTTCGCCGACAAGGACATGCGCCAACACTGGAATCTACGGCGTTTCCCGATCATATTGGATCACCGAGTGATCCAATATGATCGGGAAACGCTATAGTTGATCAGGAGAGAAGATGACAGATCACCGGGTTCTTCACCTTTCGGACTTGCATTTAAGCGGTGTTCGCCCCCACAACACCGGCAACTGGGAGATCTGTCTCGCTTCGATCCGCCGAACCACGCCGGATTTCGTCGTGCTCGGTGGCGATATGGTGCTCGATGACCCGGACGCCGAGGAGGACCATGCATTCGCCCGCGCGCAGGTCGAGCGTATCACGGTGCCCTGGCGTGCCATTCCGGGAAATCACGATGTCGGGGACACCCAGCCCAGACCTTATAAGGATCAGGCGGTTACGGACGCTCGGCGAATGCGATACCTCGCCCATTATGGCGAGGATTACTGGAGCCATGATCTTGGTCGCTGGCGGCTGATCGGGCTCAACGACTTGCTGTTCGCGAGTGGCCTCGAAGCGGAACGCCATCAGTTCGAATGGCTAAAGGAGCGCTTGGCGGAAGCGTCCGGACGGCCTGTTGCACTCTTTATGCACAAACCTCTGTGCCTCGACGTCCTCGATGAAGGCGTCATCACGCAGTCGGTCGTAACCCCTCTCGGACGTCAACGGCTCCTCTCTGTGATCGCGGGTAGCGATGTCCGTCTGATCGGCTCCGGCCATACGCATCGGTATCGTTCGCTGCTCTGCGGCGGCCTGGCCATGGTATGGGCGCCGACGATCGGTCAACTCAACCACAATTTCCAGATGTCACGCGGCGGCCTGCAGCGCACCGGCTGGGTTGCATACACCTTCCGGGAGGACGGGGTCGAATGGCAACTTGTACAGCCGCCCGAACTGCCGCCGGTGGATATCACCGAGCTCTCCGCACAATTCGGGGCCATGCGCTTCGTCCCGCCGGAACTTTCGTCGGCTCTCATGACGCCGGCGCGAGGCGAGCTCCTTCCCTAGCTCCAGAGCGGGATGACGCTTCGAAGACAAGTCATCCCGACCTCAGGTCCGATGGACCAGATCACCGGAAGACGCCGCAGCTGCCAGGACCCCTGCTGCACCAGGCGGGTGCGACGTGGCCGCGGCCAGCAGGCAGGGTGGCTGAGCTCGCAAGACATCCGCCCTCAATGAATGAGATTCAGCGTCTCGGATCGCTTTCCAGACCCGTTCCGGCGTGGCCGGCATGTCCAGATGCAGCACGCCGCATTCGGACAGGGCATTCGCCAGTGCGTTCATCACCGTTGGTGGGGCCCCTGCCGCGCCGCTTTCACCGCAGCCCTTGAACCCTCCCGGATTACTCGGGCATGGCGTCGGTTGCAGGTCGAAGACAATGTCGGGCATGTCGTCGGCCCGAGGTAGGCAATAATCCATCATCGAACCGGCTAGTGGCTGGGCCGCGGCGTCATAAACGCAACTCTCGAATAGAGCTTGACCGATTCCTTGCGCAACACCTCCGACCACCTGTCCCTCCAGCAGGCTCGGATTCAAGACATTTCCGAAGTCATGCGAGATGACATATCTCAGGATTCGGACCATGCCGGTATCCCGCTCGACCTCGACTTCCGCAACGTGGCAACCGCCCGGAAATGTGAAATTTGCAGAGGCGAATTCCCCGCCGGAGTCCAGCTCGCTGGCATCAACTGCGCCGTCGTTGCCGTTATCGAACGACGCCTCGATAACCTCCCGCATGGAAATGTTTCGATTGCTGCCCCTGTCGTGAAAGAGACCGTCGGAAAACTCGATCGCGGACGGCATCGTCTCGAGACACCGCGCGGCGATCGTCACGCCCTTCGAGATCACTTTGTGACAAGCTTCCGACAGCGCCCCGGTTCCGAGTGGAATCGACCAGGAGCCGCCGGTTCCATTGCCATTTTCAATCAGGTCGGTGTCTCCCTGCCGAACCTCCACCGCATCGATATCCACTCCCAGTACGTCCGCCATGTATTGTGCGAATGCCGTTTCGTGCCCTTGGCCGTTCGACATGGCTCCGCTCAAGACAATCGTGCGTCCGTTCGGGGTAAAGCGAACGTTCACAGTTTCCACTGGCCCCGCTCCACAGCGTTCGACGTAGGTGGCAAGACCAATGCCTCGCAAGAAGCCGCGAGCCGCAGCTTCTCTCCTGCGAAAGGGAAAATTCGCCCAATCGGCCAATTCAAGCGCGCGATCCTGATTTGCGCGGAAATCACCACTGTCGATTGAGAGACCCAAAGCCGTCGTGTAGGGCAGATCCTGCGTTTCGATGAGATTACGACGGCGGATTTCGTCGCGCGACAGATTCAGTTCATGAGCTGCCAGGTCGACCAAGCGTTCGATCACGTAGATCGCCTCGGGTCTTCCCGCGCCACGATAGACATCGGTCGGCGCGGTATTGGTGAACACGCCTCGGACCCGCACATGCGCGTACGGAATGCGATACGCGCCTGTAAGTGAACGGACATTGTTGGTCGGAGAGGACGCGCCGCCCCCGGAGAGATGCGCGCCAAGATTTGCGAGGGTCGATACGCGCAGCCCAAGAAAATGTCCCTGTCCGTCGAGAGCAACCGCTCCGAGCGTGACGTTGTCGCGCCCCTGGACATCGCTCAGAAAGGACTCGCCGCGTGAGCTGACCCATTTGACCGGCCGTCCGACACGCTTTGCGGCCCACAGCACGAGAACCTGTTCGGGGTAGAGGGGGTTCTTCGCGCCGAACCCGCCTCCGACGTCCTTGATCACGACCCTGATGCACTCCTGGGGAACGCGAAACACGGATTTTGCAAGTTGCCGGCGAAGGGAATTTGGCTTCTGTGACCCCGTGAAGAGCGTATAACGCCCTGTTCCGGGCTCGTAGGCGCCGATGTCCGCGCGCGTTTCCAGAGGAGCCGCGGACACTCTGTTGTTGACGAGCCGGGCCTGCACTACCCTTTCTGCTGACGCGAACGCCCGCGCAACGTCACACTCACTCCCGAACTCCCATTCAAATCCAACGTTCCCAGGTGCCTCGTCCCACAATTGCGGAGCGCCGGGCGAAACGCCACCTTCGCAATCCGACACCGCCGCGAGGCTTTCGTACTCGACATGGACTCGTTCTGATGCATCGCGGGCTTGATTGGCATTCTCCGCGACAACCGCCGCAACGGCATCTCCGACAAATCGGGCCCGCTCGAACGCCAGCGCCGGATAGCCCGCCGCGCGAATTCCGCCCGGCGAATGGGATCCTTGCCACGAAGGCAGTTCGAATGTGATCGGCAGGCATCCGACCTCGTCTTGCGCAAGATCGTTCGCCGTTAGAACTGCCAGGACGCCCGGCATGCTAAGTGCTTCCGCAACGTCGATGCGCACGATTCTGGCATGAGCGTGAGGCGAGCGCACAATTACCAGATGCGCCTGCGCTCCCAAGCAAAGATCGTCGACGAACTCGCCTTTTCCGGTCAGCAGCCGGCGGTCTTCCCTGCGGGTCACGCGCTGACCGATGAATCCATTTCGGGCCATGGCCAAACCTCGATCACGCGGACTACGACATGAGATGCGATGCGAATCTGCAGCCGATAAGGGGAAGCTCATAGCGGCTCGCAACCGATAGAGGGGGCTCCTCCTGCGTCGCAGTCTTCACCCAGAGGAGAGAAGGCCCGGGCCGCCAGCACCGAAGCGCCAACTCGAGTTCTTCGATGGTCCTGCACAACGATGCGTTTGCATATCCGCACGCCGTCGCACAATCAGCGAACGAGGTCGTCGACGACGTCGTGCTCTGCCCTCCCGTGGTCGCGTACGTCCCGTTGTCCAGAATGATGTGCAGCAGCGTGGGCGGCGCGTAATGCCCGACCGTCGAGAGCGTCCCAAGATGCATGAGAGCAGCACCATCGCCGTCGAGAACCACGACCTTGCGCATTGGAGAGGCCGAGAGTGCCACGCCGAGCCCGATCGCGATCGCATGCCCCATCGAGCCGAGCATGTAGAAATTTCTCTGGGAATCGGCTTGGAGCATCAGTTGCCTGCCGGTCAGACCGGTCGTCGCAATGAGGACGTCTCGCATGTCCAGGCTCTCGACGACGCTCGAAATCACGCTTTCGGTCGAGATCGCGCCGCCGACTGAATCGGACATTGTCGTCGGGGACGCGCGTTCGACCGTCCCGGCCGCAACCAGAAGAGCGGCCGTGTCGCCGCGCTCGACGGCCGCGCTCAACAGCGAAATCGACGACGCAAGGTCGTTCACCTCGCGTGGCGCGCGCGCGCAGACGATGCCGCAATGTTCGAGCAGGGTCTGGTTCAACCCTGCCATGCCGCGGTGTTGCGCCTCATCGTTCTCGTCGTGGACACTCACAATGATCAGACAGGGAAGTCGATAGGCGGTGGAAAGGGACGTCAGGGGATTCAACAAGTTTCCGAGTCCGGAATCCTGCAGCATCACGCAGGATTTTCGGCCCGCCAGCTGGAAGCCTGCCGCGACGGCCAGGGCGGCGCCCTCGTTCGCCGCGGCGACGTACTGCACACCGTCATCGCATCGCAAAGCTGAAAACAGTCCCCCGAGGCGCGAGCAAGGCACTCCGGAGTAGGCGCGAAAGCCGTTCGATTTCAGTAGTTGGAGAATATCCGCACCACTTAATGCCATCGTGGGGCCTCGGCGGTTTGAGCGGCTCGCATCGCGACCGGTCCGCCTTGACCTGCCCCCGTCGCGAAGATTGCTTCCGCGCTGTGGAGGTCTTCCTCTCTGTCGATCTCGAACCACTTCAGGTCGCTACAGTCGGCCGCGGCCAGTCGCAGTCCGCACTCGCCGATCAAATAGGTGAGCACCTGCTCCACATGCGCCGTGACGGCGCCGGAACCGACAACTTCGTCCAGGGCCGGCACGACGGCACGTCGCAAAGTGTCCTGCGCGAAGCGAAACAGGTTCATGGTCTTGAATAGCGTCTCGTCACGATTGAGATCGGCAGCCGTCTGTTTCATCAGAACCTGATCGATAGTGCCTCCGTTGGAGATCGTCGCGGCCGACCCCGTCATCGTCTCGTCGAACGGTGCCACCGCGGCCACGTCGCCTCCGCATCTGACAAGGCGGTCGAGAACCGCGGTCTCGAAGAATACGTCGCCCCCGAGCAGCAAGACGTCACCCGAGAGCAGAGCCTCGCGAGCGAGCCAGAGCGAGTAGGCGCTCCCCGTCCGGTCGAAGACTGAAGACTCGACATAGCGCAGCTCGACATTCCTGAAGCGGGATCCGTACGTCGCTCGGATGAGTTCCTTGCGATATCCAACGACGATGCTCGCGGTCTTCACTCCCACCTCGGAGAGAGCTGACAGCGTGTTGTGCAGGATGGGTACCCCGTGCACGGAAAGCAGAGGCTTCGGCCTTTGCACCGTGAGTGGACGGAGTCGAGATCCGAGTCCTGCAGCGAGAATAACTGCGTGATCGGGCACCCGATGAGTGGGCGTCGGCATGTGTCTGCTCCTTGTTGGGTCAGGTAGCGGAGTTGGGTCAGGTAGCGGAGCGTTGCCCCGAAGTGATGGTATTGATCGCATCGGCGCCGGGATCGGCGTAAGCATGAACTCGGCAAGAGCCTCTTGCTGACCATGTCCCGCGATCAACGCTTCAATCCGCGCCACCAGCACGAAGTCGGCAGCGGGGAACGTGTCTTTGACTGCCTCAGACGTCCGCAGGATTGCTCGATGTCGGCAGCGGGATGGTGATCGTCGAAAGGAAATTCATCTTCGAGGAGCTCCCTGCGTCAACCTTACGTACATTGCTCGAGGTCTCTTTGGACGCCCGACCTTGATTTCGCCTTCTAACTGCAGGTTGTCATTTTTCAAATTATTGGTCAATACCTAATTTTAGTTGTTTTTCGAAATTCCCCTCCAACCCACATCAAAGATAATGTCTGGACGTCCGCGAAAATCAGGAACTACGGTAGCCCGGCTTCAATTTTTTCGATCAGCGCGGCGATCTCATCGGCCTCGGCCGCCTTCTGCGCGGGGCTGCAACGTGCCAACGCCT
>Ga0081540_1002890_pt1 | contig 13861 bp, 11 predicted proteins | sample TabmetS2T1R1_FD_71024 | JGI IMG/M metagenome (GOLD analysis project Ga0081540, IMG submission 71024) | Tabebuia heterophylla rhizosphere microbial communities from the University of Puerto Rico - S2T1R1 | ecosystem: Host-associated > Plants > Roots > Rhizosphere ... | reverse complement strand
GTGATTGCAGCACCGCTTGCGTGGCTGTTAATGCATAACTGGTTGCAGGATTTTGTCTATCGTATCAATATTGAATGGTGGATGTTTCTCGTTGCCGGCTTACTTGCCATTGCATTTGCTTTGGCAACCATCAGTTTTCAATCCATCAGGGCAGCCATGGCAAACCCGGTGAAAAGTTTGAGAACAGAGTGAGTGCTGTTTACCGGGAAGGGCATTCATAAAACCCGTCTTTCAGTTGATCTTTGCTTACAATTCTAAATTCCAGGATCTGAAAGTCTCTAAATTTACCAAACATAGTATTTGTTTTATTCCATGTCCCGCTATTGTTGGCAAAATTAAAGGTCCAATTACCACTGCTAAAACCAGAACTCCATTGACCGGTGGCCACATTGTTCGACAGTTGGCCGGTGAGCGTAGTCTTGCTTGGGGATTTTTTCCAGTCCGTCCACTGTTCAACAATAGTGATCTTATCACCGGAAACAGTAATCGAAGTGACGTGTACATGGTGGCATTTACCGTCCTGAATATTGTTAGGGTAATGATGAATAGCCTGAACCGATTTTTGAGGGTCATTGACAGCTGTCACCAACGAATTCAGGACCTGAGCCTTCCCCGTTAGAAAAAAGCAGAACATCGCTGTCACAATTAATTTGATCTTTTTCATAAAAGTCGATTTGGATGGTTAGGTGGATAGTGACGAGTTTACGTATTTTTTTTCGGCCGGGCAAGGTGAATTGAACCGGAATAGCTTATTCTAGCCAAAAAAAGGTGTTTTAACGGTGCCTTAGCGGACAGTTTCATATCTTCAGGTTGTATTTCTATGAGCCCGATGCCAAAATCCTTTATTGCCTGTTCGTCCCTCCTTCTACTTTCGTTTTGCCAAAATGTTCAAGGCCAAAACATTGTGCCCAATCCCTCTTTTGAGGACATAAACACCTGCGCTGAATTCGGTCAGCCCTGTAGTCCCTCTGCGTGGTTCTATTTAAGCCGGAAATTTACAACAGGCTATTATCCCCGGTATCCCTCCGCTACGGGTAGCCGGCACCTGCAGATCGTCGCCGTCAGCGGGGAAACCGTCAACCGTCAATATTGGGAAACAATGCTGCTTTGTCCGCTTCAGGCGGGGGAACGGTATGCCGTCAGCTTAAAGATCGCCACGCCTTCCAACAGGACTCAGCTTGGCACCACCCGGCCAAATCTGCGCGATATTGGGCTGTGGTTTACTTCTCGATTTATTTTTGTTCAGGGAGATTCCATTTTGCAACCCCGAAGTTTTCTTTCTTTAACGGATGCTTCGACTACGGATCTGAAGAACGGCTGGTTTGAGATCAAGAAAGAGTTTGTCGCCGCTTCCAATGCCACGATCCTGATGGTCGGCAACTTTGCCCGGGCGGCAAACGCCGATATCATGCTACAGCGGAGTATGGTCAACCCGACGATCGATGTCCTCGTGGACGATATCTCCGTCGCGCGGGTCAAGGGGGGCGTGTGTTCTAATCTTCAGAAAGTCAGAGACTCGCTTTATGCCATCCGCAGGCGGCATTCGGATAATATTTCCGATGAGCCGGACGTGGATATCGCCGGTAAGCAGCCGGATCCGGGAGGAAAGAAGGGACAACTGCCGGAGCCGCGTCGAACCGTGGATACGCCAAAATTATCGCCTGCTCCGCCGCCGGTGACCGACACTATTGTCATTCACAATATCCAGTTTGATTTCGACAAATATTTAATACAAAATCCGGACACCTTACAGCGATACCGGAGCCTGCTGACCAGGCCGGATGTAAAGAAAATACAAGTGGTAGGATTTACGGACGATGCCGGTTCGGAAGCCTATAATCTGGACCTCTCACAAAAAAGGGCCCGGGAAGTCGCGAGGTTGCTGTCGTCAAAATTGGATATTCCCGCTGCGCTTATAGAAACGGAGGGGAGAGGGATATCGAGGAAGTATCCGACCAAATATCTGAACAGGCGCGTGGAGATCTATATATTTCATTAGTTACTCCGTCCGCAGGCTCTTCACCGGATTGGTCATCGCCGCTTTGATGGCCTGGAAACTCACCGTTATGAGGGTGATGACCAGGGCGGCGCCGCCTGCCGCGGCAAAGATCCACCACGAGATGGTTGTCCGGTATGCGTACGCCTGCAGCCATTGATGGAGGAGCCACCAGGCGATGGGAATGGCGATCAGGATAGAAAGGCCGGTTAAGAGAACGAAATCTTTCGACAGCAATTTCCAAAGATTGAATATAGACGCGCCGAGGACTTTGCGGACGCCGATCTCCCTGATGCGTTGTTCAGCGACAAAGCTTGCCAGACCGAACAAGCCGAGACAGGAGATGAGGATGGCCAGTGCGGTGAAGAAACCGGCCAATTCGCCGATGCGAAGCTCGTCGCGGAACCTGGCGTCGTACTGTTCGTCTACGAATTTGTAATCAAATGGCTCCCCGGGGTTATATTTTGCGAATACAGGAGCGACCTGACGCAATGCGTCGTGAGCGCTCAGCCGGGGATCGATTTTCATCGTAAGGTAAGACATGGTAAACGGAGCAAGGTAATATAAGGCGGGGTATGGCGATTCGTAAGGAGATTCCATGACGACATTTTTTACCACGCCGATGACCGTGAAATTTGTGTTCATCCAGTGCACGGTCTTGCCGATCGGGTCTTTCCAACCCATCGCCTTAAGGGCGGCTTCGTTGAGGATCATTGTCAGCGCGTCGGCCCCGTTGGGATCCGTACGAAAATCCCTTCCCCGGATGAACTGTAATCCCACGGCTTTTGCGAAACCCCGGGTTATGCCTTTCATGCAGAAATCGGGATCGTTGGGATCCGTCCGGGAATGTTCGGACCATGTAAGGCCGCCATTGAAGTTCCAGGCGGCCGTTACGGGGGCCATGGATTCGGCGACTTCGGCAACCGCACCTGTCCTCAACAGGTCGTTGCGGAAGGCCAGGAAATGATCGTGGATATTTTTTGTATGCTGCTGAATGGAGACCAGGCCTGTTTGGTCATAGCCAACCGGTCTGTTCCTGGCATATTGCACCTGCCGGAACACGATGATCGTCCCGATGATCATCGCAATCGAGACCGTGAATTGTATGACGACGAGTATTCTCCGGGGTAGCGAAGCGAGGCGGCCTGAATGAATGAACTTCGCCCAGCGCGTCGTCCCTCGCGCCGGGCTCGTTCGGAACCTTGCGGTTCCCTTTAAAACCCTGATGGGTTTGAAAGAAGAGAGATAGAGAGCCGGATAACTGCCGGCGATAAAGCCGGTGAAGAGACAGAACCCAATGCAGGCGATCCACCAGAATGGGTTTAGCCAGGGGATGGACATATTTGTATCCGCGAGTTGATTGAAGGGACCCATCGCGAGTTGAACCAGGCCCAGTGCGATGATCAGGGCGAAGAAGGTGACGAGTATGGATTCACTAAAGAATTGCCCGATGAGCTGGCTGCGAAGGGAGCCTACTACTTTGCGAATGCCCACCTCCCGGGCTCGCTTTTCTGATCGGGCGGTGCTTAGGTTCATGAAATTGATGCAGGCGAGCAAGAGGACGAGGACGCCGATGAGCCCGAATAGCCGGACATATTTGATCCTGCCGCTTGCATTGTAGCCGTCGCTGAAATCAGAATAGAGATGCCACCGGCTCATCGGATGTAAAAAAAGTTCCATCGTATTGCGGTTCTTGCCGGTGGAGTCGATCCAGGGGTCGTTGTTCCTTTTTACATCCCTGATCTTTGCGGAGACTCTTTTGAAATCCGTATTGTCCGCAAGCTGCACATAGGTGTACCAGTTGTTATCGCCCCAGCTATGGCGGTTGTTATTCGTCTCTGGGTCGTTGGTTACATACAGTTCCCAGGGCGCCAGGAAGGTGATATCCCTGAAGGTGCTGTTATAGGGAAAGTCCTGGTATACACCGGTCACTTTAAGGGCCACTGTGTCGTCCATGTTCAGGATTTTACCGACGGGGTCCGCGCCGGGGAAGAGCGCACCGGCCAGGGAGGCCGACAGGATGATCGAATGGAGGTCATTCAGTGCGGAGTGGCTTCCCTGGAGCATCGGCACGGTCAGTACATTCAGGCCTGCCGGTTCCATGAAATTTCCGGACCTTATCAGTCGCTTGTCCCCGGCAGCGAAGACGTGCTCCTGTGGCCGGGAGGATGAGAAAACCTGTTTGAAGTCGCTTCCAAATTTAGCGCGCAGTTCGTCGGCCACGGGTGCGGGCAATATAGCCTGGGCGCCATGTTTGCCGGGATACATCTCCCAGACCTGGGCGATGCCGGCGTAGTTGGCAAAGGGCTTGTCGAAGGAGAATTCGTTATATATCCAGGAGGCGATGAGCATGGCGACAGCCATGCCGATGGAGAGGCCACCGATATTAATAAAGGAAGATAGCCTGTTCCTGAGCAGGCTGCGCCAGGCGGTTTTGAGATAGTTCCGGAACATAGAATAAGCAGATTTGGGACTGCCCCATTCTAAGTACTGGCATTCCCGGTAAAGGTTACATGACCGGCATCAAAAAATTTGCCCGATGCCGAACTGATTCCCGGCGAGAACGGGTTTTTCGCCGTCGAAGTCGACTTCCACCATTTTCTCGCTGGCCACGTTGTTGCTGAATTCGTCTTTGAGGGTCAGGAGGATCTTGCGGGTTTTTACGTCGATGACCTCGCCGCTGGAGGGGTAGGCATATTTTCCGTCGATGCTGAAAGTGATCCAGCCGGGCATGTCCTGTACCGGGATGGTGGTCAATTGCTGATAGGGTGGCTGGGCGCAAAAGACGTGCATGCGCATGTTGTAGCCATCGCAGAGCCAGAGTTCTTTTTCGTCGGGGGTAAGGGCGATGCCGTGACTGGGATTGCCATGGCGCCGGACGGGGCCGGGCTCCCACCCTTCTACTCCGATATGGGCGATGTTTGTGCCCTTTCGCAGATCGCCGACCTCGAAACCCAGGAGACTGTCGACTGTGACATAGACCCGGTCTTCTTTGCCATTGATGGTGAACGGTCGGATGAAATTGGCGAATGGGCCGACCTTGCGGGCAATTTCGTGTTTACGAGCGTCGGCGATGAAGAGCCAGGGGCTGGCGATGTCATCGAGATATACCAGATCCCCGGTTCGGCTATAGATGGTGTTGTGAGCGCGTTTGTGCACGGGAATCTTTTTGATGATAGCACCGGTTTTACAATCCACGACGTTCCAGAAGGTATTCTCGAGGGAAGGCAGGTACATGGTGAGGCCGTCGGGGGAGATGGCCATGCGGTCGCAGCCGCCGGGGAAGGGTTTTTCCCAGAGAATGGAGTCTGAGCGAAGATCGATGCACTGCAAGCCTTCGAGGGTGCTGATGTAAATGCTGTTGAGGGGAATGCTGGCCGCGATACCTTTAACATTGGAGGGTTTGCCGTTTGGATGGTAGCCGCGGAGGGGGATGCGTTTTACGAAGCGGTGGTTGTTGTCGATGTCGAAGACGAGGAGGCCATGACCGCCGTAGCCGAGATAGTCGCGGATGCCGGGGGTAGCGACGTAGAGGTAATGGTGTTGGGCGGCGATTGGAGCGGAATAGCTCAGGGCCAAAAAAACGAGAACCGCGCTGATCCAAGTTTGCGGGGATAGCAGTTCAACTTTCATAAATGCTTTGAATTTATTGAAATTTCTTCGGATAATTTGTAAACTTGCGGTAATCCCTTTTTCAAAAGTATCCATGCAAATACATTCCCTTACCCGGCCCTTTGTCATATTTTCTTCCGTGTTACTATTTCTGTCCTGCGCCAAAACGGGATCAAATCCGCCGGGCGCAGGAAATCCACCGTCATCGGCAGACACGACAATTTCTCATCCCACGGCCGATAATGCCGGCAAATTTGCCGGTTATTACAAAGTAACGGAAAACGCAAGCGGGATCGGGGATTATTTCGCCAATGTATCCTTCATCTTCACGGGTCAAATAGCCAAAGTGAATGACAACACGCTGGGAATCGTTCAAACCGTGAACCGGACACCCGTCACCTACTGGACCCTTGACTTTTACCTCCACATTCACCCCGATTTGAAAGATAGCCTCGATAACCCACCGCTCACCCCCACCGGCCGCATACTGGACGATTCGACTATCCGGATACATTATCTATTGGGTACGCCGGCCGGGTTGTTCACCGTGGATCAGGTGTGGCAAAAGATAGATAACCTGGCGGACACGAGTCTGTACCAATTCAAGGATACGGTAAAGAACAAGATCATCACGATCGCTGGTTCATCGTTTCGCTACGGCCCGCTGGAGGCCGCGCCGAAAGATGATGGTCCGGCTATTGCTGCCGATATATCGGGACCACGATATATCATCACGGACATGGATGGTAATATCTATGTATCTGACATTGGCCATCATACGATCAGAAAAATAAGCCGATCGGGAACCATCACGCGGGTGGCAGGAAACAATACGAAAGGATATTCCGGAGATGGCGGGTCTCCTTTCGATGCCCAGTTGAACGAACCGGCTGGGATCGCCTTGGATAAGGCCGGAAACTTGTTCATCGCCGATCTGGGCAATCATGTTATTCGCATGGTGAACCGTACCACGGGACTTATAAGCACTTTTGCCGGGACCGGTGTAAAGGGTTTTTCCGGCGACAATGGTCCGGCGGTACAAGCGCAGCTGTACAGTCCGAATGGATTAACTTTTGACGGAAATGGGAATCTGCTTGTTGCCGATCAGGACGCCCAGGTGGTGAGAAAGATCAGCCCGGGCGGGATCATTACCACAATCGCGGGCACTGGCGAGGTGGGATATTCTGGAGATAATGGACCCGCCACTCAGGCAAAATTATCCATTCCAACCGATGTCCGGGTCGATGCACAAGGCAATATCTACATTGCCGACAGTTGGAACAATCTCGTTCGAAAAGTCGATGCATCCGGCATCATTACGGTTTTTGCAGGAAGATATCCAACCAGTGGTTATGAAGGGAACGGTGGCCCTGCGGCACAGGCTCAGTTATCCAGGCCTAATAATCTTGCCATCGGCAGCGATGGCAGCATTTTTATCTCAGATTTCGGCAATTTGCTGATCCGGAAAGTGACTCCTGATGGCATTATTTCGAATTGCGCGGGATTCGGCGTCGAAACCTGGGAAGGCTACGGGATCTACAGCTATTGTGGAGACTATGGCCCCGCCCTGAAGGCCTACCTTTCCCCGCTGGGGATAGAATTGGATCAACAGGGGAATCTCCTTGTAGCGGACATAGTCAATCAGCGTGTCCGGAAGATCTTCTTTCCATAACGTTCGAACTCCCGGTCTTACTTCTGCCGGGTGTAGCAAACTTCGTATTCCCTGGCATCGACCGTGCTGGTCCGGAGCAGGTAGAGTTTGTCCGTCCAGGTATTGCCGTTGTCATAGCTTTCCTGTTCGAGCCGGAACCAGCCTTTTGCGGGGTTGGTCTTGTCGTGGTCGGGCGTGAGAAGAATGGAAGAGCCGTTCAGGGTGTAGGAGCCGTCGCCGAAATATGCGTCGGTGATGCTGAGCACTTCGTTTGTCGAGGTAGCAACGTATCGATGGGAGGCGGATGCGCTTGCGTAGCGGCCGTTGGGAGCGAAGACCCACCTGTCACCGGCGGTGGCCGTGGCGGCCATCCAGACGCCGGCCATCTTATTCATCATCTGTTGGGCGGGCAAGGATGAGTTCCAACCCCTGAACTGCAGGCTGTAAAAGAATTTGGGCCAGACATCCGTGAGGTTGAGCCCGAAGCAGGAGCTGACCAGCGGGTCTTTGGAAACGCCTGAAATGACGGCCAGGCGATTCCCGAGCGAGGCGACGAAAACGAACCCATACACGACCTGGTAGTTCCCGGCGGGCGGTTGGATAGCGTTCTTGATCATGAAATACTGCCAGCCCTGGGCGGAGATGCCGCGGATGATGGAATTGCGGGTCGCGTATTCGCTGTTCCTGGGCACGAATGCCTTGAATATTTCGCGGAAGGCCTGAACGGCATCTGCTGCGAGATTGCCGCTCGGGGTGCGCATCGGCCAAAGGGTCAGGTTGCATTTTTCGCCGGTGTTGGAGACGGGTGGGGCCATCACGATGCCGTCGGAGTATTGGGTGGGGGTCCAGCCGGGAGGGGTCGCATAAATATAGTCGGCGAGATTGGAGGTTTGCGGGGTTTGGCCGGTTGTGTGCAGCGTCAGCAGGAGGAGTCCCGCGAGGATGGGTTTCATGGTTTTGCGTTTGGGCAAACTTAATCAGCGGCCGGACAGGAATCAATACAACGAAAGTTATTTGGCGGCGAAGTATGGGGTATCGTCGGGGGATTCTGGGTCCTTTTGTTGCCAGTAGGCGAGGGTGACGATGTGGCCGTCGGGGGTTTTGAGCAGGCGGCCGAAGACCGCGTTGATGGGGTTGAAGGTCACGTCGGTGACACCGACGGTGACCGTTTCGGGCGGCGGTGGTGGGGTGGGTGCGTTTTCCGCCGGGGCGGCGACTGCGGCTTCGGGGGAGGCCGGTGCGGGCTTGGGTGTTGGGGCAGTCGGTTTTGCAGGTGGGGTAGGAACGACGACCACGGTGTACCGGTTGAATTCGAGCAGGGTGCGAAGGAAGCCGGCGCGGGCGGGGGAAGCGTTTTTTTCGACGATGGCGCATTTGACGCCGTTGAGCTCTTCGAACAGATGATTTTGATTGATCGCCATATTTTGTTTGGGTTTACAACCCGGTGCTCAGTGAATAAATGTAATCGTATACCCAGCCCATCAGGCCTGTGACGAGCACGCCGGCCAGGCAGACCACGAAGGCGATATTCGGCAGCGGGGCAATTCCGAGTTTTGGGATTGGGTCGGGTTGTTTGTCCATAAAGATCGCTTTTATTACCCGCAAATAATAGTACAGGGAAATGACCATGTTCAGCGCGGCGATGCTTATAAAGACGTAGTTCCCGGCCGCGGCGCCCGCCATCAGCAAAAAGAATTTGCCGAAGAAACCCGCGGTTGGAGGAATGCCTGCCAGAGAGAACAAGGATATGGCCATGACCCAGGAAAGAAGCGGGTTACCGGCATAGAGACCTTTGTAGTCATCGATGGTTTCGCGGCCTGTTTGGGCGCTGATGAGCGCGATAACCCCGAAGGCGCCGAGGTTGGAGAAGATATAGATCAGTACAAAATAGACTACCGAAGCATCAGCCGCCTTGGTGCCGCCGACCATACCTGCGAGGATAAAGCCCGACTGGGTGATGGACGAAAACGCCAGCAGCCGCTTGAGCTTGTTCTGGCGGAGGGCGAAGAGATTGCCGGTGAGCATGGTCAGCACGGAAAGAAGCATGAGGATGTGTTGCCAGTTTCCGACCAGGGGTTTAAAAGCCGTGTACAGGGTTTGCACAAAGATGAAGAAGACGGCCCCCTTGGAGATCACGGAGAGATAGGCGGTGACGGGCACCGGGGATCCTTCGTATACGTCGGCCGTCCACAGGTGGAAGGGGACCGCGGCGATTTTGAAGGCAAATCCTGATAGAATGAAGATGAATGCGAAGAGTTGGAGGGGGCTGCCGTCGAGATGCCGGACGATGCCGTTGAAGTCAAGCGTGCCGGTGGCGCCATACAGCAGGGAGATGCCGAAGAGCAGCAGGGCCGATGAAAAGGCGGAAGAGATGATGAACTTCATCGCCGCCTCAGAGGATTGGCGCTTTTCGAGATCGAAGCCCGAGAGGGCGGTCAGCGGGATGGTAGATAACTCGAGGCCGAGATAGAACATCAGCAAGTGTCCGGCGGAGATCATAAAGAAGAACCCCATCAGCGTCGACAGCAACAGCATATAAAATTCCAGCAGCTGGCGGTGGGTCTTCAGCCAGTCATAAGCCAGGAGGGAGACGATCAGCGTGCCGAGATTCAGGATATTCTTTTCCAGGACGATTAGCCGGCCGGTATGGAACATTCCATTGAAAAGGGTTGCATCGGAGACCGGAAAGAACCCGAGTATGAGATTTATCGTGAGCAGAAGGTTGATGCCGTTGAGGATGGCTCCGGGGCGGGGTTCCGAGGCGAAAACCTTGATAAAAAGCAAAAGGAAGAGGATGCCGGTCACTATTAACTCTTGTCTTAAGGAAATCCACATAAGCGCTTGGGTCATTTATTGATCAATTCTTTCAGCCAAAAAGGTGCCACGCCGATGAGGAAGATGCCGGCGGCCAGCAGGATGGCGGCCAATCGTTCGTTCCAGGTTGCATCGGTGAGGCTATTGTATTGAGGTTCTTTTACGGGTCCCATTATCGTCTGCCCGGTAGCCCTCAGAATATACACCGCCGTGATGACGATGGAGGCGCATGCCAGGATCGTCGCGAAATGATATGCACCGCCCGGGCGTTGCCAGGAGCCCATGAACACCGTGATCTCTGCTGCGAAGCCGCTGAGGCCGGGAAGGCCGAGGGAGCAGAGGCCGGCGATGACGAATATCGTGGCGATGAAGGGCATTATTTTCTGTAGTCCGCCCAATTTTTCGACCAGCCGGGTGTGGGTACGGTCGTAAATCATGCCGATCGCGGCGAAGAAGAGGGCCGTCATCAGTCCGTGGGAGATCATTTGCAGCACGGCTCCTTCAACGGCCGTCTGAGTGAACATGCCGATGCCCAGGAGGATAAAGCCGCAATGGCTGACGGAGGAATAGGCGTTGATGTATTTGAGATCTTTTTGCATCATTGTCGCGAAGGCGCCATAGACAATGCCGATGGTGGCAAGTACGACGATATAAGGCGAATAGTAACGGGCTGCGTTGGGCATCAGGTCTACAGCGATGCGAAGGCAGCCATAGCCGCCGAGTTTCATGGAGATGCCGGCCAGGAACATGGATGCCGCAGTCGGTGCAGAAGAGTGACCGTCGGGCACCCAGGTGTGAAAGGGAAACAAAGCGGTGAAGATACCGAAGCCGATAAACAGGAAGGGAAAGAAAAGCCGTTGAGAGGTGGTCGAAATACCGGAGTCTGTTATAACAGTCCAATCGAAAGTACTGCCGCCGTTGGTATTGTAATAGACACCCAGGAGGCCGATGAATACCAATGCCGAACCGGCCATCAGCATGAGCGCCAGTTTTGTGGCGGCATATTCTTTGGTGATGCGCAGTTTTGCAATGGGGCCGGTGGGGGGGGGATCGGAACCCCAGATGCCGATGAGCAGGAATTTTGGGATGACCGAAACCTCAAGAAAGAAGAAGAGGGTGAAAAGGTCGAGAGAGATGAAGAAGCCGTATGCACCTGCGCTTAACAATAACAGGAGGATGAAGAATTCTTTTGTGCTGGAGGTAATATTCCAGGACACGAGCACGGCGCCGAACATCACCAAGGCCGTGAGCAGGATCATCGAGACCGAAAGGCCGTCGACCCCGATATGATAGTTTATATTCAGCGTGGAGAACCAGGGGTGGTTGTATTCGAACAGCATCGGGGCGGCGTTGCCGCCGGTGCGTTCCCGCCAGTACGATGCCAGAAGCAAGATCGCCAGGATGAGTTGCAGTGTTACTCCGAGGAAGGAAAGCCAGCGGACGGCAGCGGGTCCCCAGCTGAGGAGTACGGCGAGGACCGTCAGTAGTGGCAGTATGACGAGCAATGACAGGTTCATGTGACTATATAGATGAATAAAACGGCTAATCCTGCTATTCCGATGAAGAAGAACCAGGCGTAGTCCTGGACCCGCCCGGACTGCGTTCCTTTGATGGTCGCTGAGATGCGGGCGGTGGTCGCGGCCAGCCCGTTCATGATCCCATCGACGATGTTGCGATCGATCCAGGCGGCGGGCCGGCCGATCCAATTGAAGATGATCTTCTTTGTGACGAAGAGATAGATCTCGTCGACGTAGAATTTATGATATGCGAACGTATAGAGACTGCGAAGGGCGGTTGCGGCCTTTTGGGGCCGGCTGCTCTGCCGGAGATAGAGCCAGGCGGCGATGCCGATGCCGGTGAATGCGATCAACACAGGGGGAATGGCGTTGGTGCCGATGCCTTCGGATTTAAAGGGTAAGTCGGCGGAAGTGAACAACCTGGAGAAGGGAATGAAGCCGGCGAAGGCGGCGCCGAGCGCAAGGATCGCCAGCGGGATCGATTCAACGAGGGGTTGTTTGTGTGGATGGCCGGAAGCGGGCTTGTTCCAGAAGACGGCGAAGTACAGGCGGAACATATAGTATGCCGTTAGGCCCGAGGTGAAGAGACCGATGGCGTAGATGAATTTGTCCGCCCGCCACGCGGCCGTCAGGATCTCTTCCTTGCTGAAGAAACCGGAGAAAGGCGGGATGCCTGAAATGGCGAGACAGGCAATGAGGAAACAGATATGAGCGAGCGGAATTCGTTTTCGCAGGCCGCCCATGTCTTTCAATTCGTTGCTGTGTACGAGATGGATGATGACGCCGGCACAAAGGAAGAGAAGGGCCTTGAAGAAAGCGTGGGTGAAGAGGTGGAACATGGAGGCCGTGAGTCCGAGGGAAGGGTTGAATACGGGTTCCGGCGGCGGCAGCCGAAAGGTGCCGAGGGCGAACATCATATAGCCAATTTGCGACATCGTAGAGTAGGCCAGCACCCGTTTAATGTCGGTCTGCGTGCAGGCGATGATGGCGGCCAGGAAGGCCGAGATCGCGCCGACATATAAAATGATCTGCAGGACATCATATGTCAATGCATAAAGCAGGTGCAGCCGGGCGACGAGGTAGACGCCGGCCACGACCATCGTTGCGGCGTGGATAAGGGCGGATACGGGTGTCGGTCCTTCCATTGCATCCGGGAGCCAGATATGGAGGGGGAAGAGCGCCGATTTGCCGGCGCCCCCGATGAATACCAGGGTTAGTCCCCAGGAGATGAGTGGGAAGCCAAGAAAGGCGGGACTTTTGGCAAAATTGTTCAGTGAATCCGAGGTTAGCGTTTCTATGAGCTGATTGACATCGAGCGTATGAGCCCGGGAGGAAAGGATGAGGATGCCGATGAGAAATCCCAGGTCGGCAAAGCGGGTTACGATGAAGGCCTTTTTTGCCGCCGCGACCGCCGTCGGACGATCGAAATAAAAGCCGATAAGCAGGAAGGACGAGCAGCCGACCAGTTCCCAAAAAACATAGATGCCGAAAATATTGGAGGATAGCACCAGGCCGAGCATGGAAAAAGTGAAAAGGCCGAGAAAAGCGTAGTAGGTGGAAAAACGGTCCTCGCCTTTCATATAGCCAAGCGAGAAGAGGTGTACCATGAAAGAGATGAAGGTGACGACGACGATCATCATCATCGAGATTGGATCGATGAAAATGCCTGTATCGATGGAAAGGTGAGGGCCAAAGGCAAGCCAGGTAGTCTTGAACACCGTTTCTATAAGGCGTCCGCCGGCCGGCGATTTATAATCAGGTCCGAAGAAATAGTTGTACGCGATCCCCAGGGCCAGTAGTGTCGAACCCAATAGTAGTGTAGTGGCGATGACGCCGGATAAGCGGCGAAGATATCGTTTACCGAACAGGCCCAGCAAAACGAAGCCGGTCAGCGGCAGTAAGAGAACCAGGAGAATATAAGCAGTTGTTGGCATCTTTTGAACGGGCTAAAATTTCATTTCATTGGCCGCTTCCACGTCTACGGAGCGGATGTTGCGGTACAGATTGATGATGATCGCAATGGCAACGGCCGCCTCGGCTGCAGCGATGGCGATGATGAACAGGCTGAAGAAAACGCCTTCGAGCTTTTCAGGGTACAGGTATTTATTAAAGGCGACAAAGTTGATGTTGACGCTGTTTAGGATCAGTTCCACCGACATCAGCATCGTGATCATGTTACGGCGGGTGAGGAGGCCATACATACCGATGAAGAAAAGGGCAGTGCTGATGATCAGGATATGGGAGAGCGGGATGGAGGTCATTTTTCACCGG
>Ga0081540_1002889_pt1 | contig 13864 bp, 11 predicted proteins | sample TabmetS2T1R1_FD_71024 | JGI IMG/M metagenome (GOLD analysis project Ga0081540, IMG submission 71024) | Tabebuia heterophylla rhizosphere microbial communities from the University of Puerto Rico - S2T1R1 | ecosystem: Host-associated > Plants > Roots > Rhizosphere ... | reverse complement strand
GACCTGCTGCTCGGCGCCTTCGTCGGCGGCGGCTCCGGTCGGCTGTCGGTCGACAAGAGCTCGCAGGCCATCACCTCCGATTACGTGTTCGGCGGCACCTACGGCCGCTTCGACTGGGTCTCGCACTTCCTCGACTTCACGCTGCAGGGCGGCGGCTCCGGCAACAAGTCGACCCGCACGGTGGCGAACAATCTGGTGGCCGGCGGCCTGGAGCGCGCCACCGCAAGCTATCGCGGCTGGTACGTCAGTCCGGAGGTCGCCTACGGCTTGCGCTACCAGCTCGGCAACGGCTACACGCTCACGCCCACGGCGCGTGTGCGCTACGTGGCCGGAATGTTCGACGGCTATGGCGAGACGGGCTCGGCGCAGAACCTGATGGTCGGCGGCCGCACGCTGCAGAACTTCGAGGAGCGCGGCGAGCTCGAGCTTTCGCGGACCACAAGCTTCGGCAGCCAGCCCAACGCGATCAAGGCCAGCGTGCGCGGCGGCGTGATCGGCCTGCAACGCGTCGGCGACAGCACCGTCAACGCCGTGCTGCTCGGCCAGAACCTCGCCTTTGCGGCCCCGGGGCAGGGCAGCGCAGTCGGCGTGGTCGGCGGCGCCGGTTTCGACTTCCGCATCGACGAGCGGGTGTCGATGTTCGGCGTGGTCGAGGCCACCGCGATGTCCGACAAGAGCCGCACCGCCACCGCCAAGGGCGGCCTGGTCGTGAAGTTCGATTGATCCGGCGGGAGCGCCCTTCACGCCGAAGAAAACATGGCCGTCAAATCCGATCCGGACCCGCAGGCGACATTCTTCCCGTCTCCGCCCGGTTTGCTGCGGTCGGCCGCTTCGGTGTTTGTGCTCGGCTTGCTGCTGTCGGCCGCTTTGACGTCTTTGCTGCTGCTGTCGATCACGCTGATCATGCTCGCGGTCTGACGATCATCTTTCTGCCCCGGCCGTGCGCGGGTTCGTTTTTGTCCAAGTCATCGTCGCTCCTGTCCAAGTTTCGCAGCGCCGCCGCGATTAGGGTCCGCGCATGTCGAGTCCGGGGAGCCCGCTCATGATGAGCCCGCTCAGAGGGACTCGATCCGGAGACAGTTTGTACGGGTCGTTGCCACGCCGTGGTCGCGGCCTGATCTGGGGTTTCACATGAGGACGCTTCACATCAAGAAGTTTTCGTTCCCGGTTGTTCTGCTCGTTGCGTTGGCACCCACGTCACCGTTCGCGGCGGATTTGGCGGCTCCGCCTCCCACGAATCCCCGTTCGATCACCAAGACGGCTCCGATCGATCCCACCTACAATTGGTCGGGCGGCAGGCCGATCGAGGCGTCCGAGCTGCTGAATTCCGAGCTGATCCTCCGGCTGTCCGAGCAGCGCGCGACGCTGAGCGCGCAGCTTGCGGGGCAGTCATCCACGCTGCTCGACGGCCATCCCCGCATCAAGGAACTGAAGGCGCGGCTTGCCGATCTCGACCGCCAGCTCCGCGAAGAGGCCAGCAAGGTGTCGCGCTCGCTCGACAACGACGCCCGCATCGCCGGCGGTCGCGCCGACAGCTTTTCGGCGAGCTTCGAGCAGCTGAAGAAGCAGGCGTCCTCCACCAACGGCCAGGACGTGCAGCTGCGCGCGCTGGAGCGCGACGCCAAGGCGCAGCGCGACCTGCTCGAATCCTATCTGGCGAAGCATCGCGAAGCCGCCACGCGCGAAAACATCGACTCCGATCCGTCCGACGGCCGCATCGTCTCGCCGGCCACCGTGTCGAACATCCGGGACTATCCAAAGAAACTGCTGATCGTGTGGATCACGACGCTCGCGACCTTCCTCCTGATCGTGACCATCGAACTGTTGCGCATGACGATGGCGCGTCCGATCGCGCCGGCGCCGGTTGTCTCGGAAGCCCCCCTGGCCCCCGCAGCGGAGCCGGTCTTTATCGAGGCGCCTGCGGCAACGCTGGCTCCGCTTCAGGTTGCCACGCGAGGAGCGGCCGAAGAACCGGCTGTTGAAAAGGTTGAGCTTGCGCCTCGCACTGCCGAGCCCGATCTCGGCGAGGCCACCATGGCAGCCTCAGGCGAGGCGCTGCCGGCCTGCGACCCCTCGAAAGCGACCGAGCCGGGCCTCGCGGGTGGTCGCGGCCTGAAGTAGCCAAGGCAAAGCTACCCCAGCTCCAGGGCTATCGCATATGGTAGCGTGCCCGCCACAAACACGTCATGCCCGGGCATAGCCGTCCGAAGGACGGCGTCGCTTCCGCTCGCCTATGTCCCGGGCATCCACGTTCTTTGTGCCGCGGCTGCGAACGCAGTTGATCCGAACGCGCTCCGGGCCGCGGGCGGCGCAGTGTCGCAAATCTGCATCACCGGCCGAAACAGTGCGCGGGTTCGCTTCTCTCCAAATCATCGTCGTCCCTGTCCAAGTTTCGCGGCGCCGCTGCGATTAGGGTCCGCGCATGTCGAGTCCGAGGAGCTCGCTCATGATGAGCCCGCTCGCATGACTCGATCCGGAAACAGTTTGCACCGGTCGTTGCCACGCCGTGGTCGCGGCCTGATTTGGGGGTTCACATGAAGACGCTTCACATCAAGAAGCTTCACATCAAGAAGCTTCACATCAAGAAGCTTTCGTTCCCGGTTGTTGTGCTCGCTGCGTTGGCATCCACATCGTCATTCGCGGCGGATATGGCGGCTCCGCCTCTCGCAAAACCCCGTCCGATCACGAAGGCGCCTCCGGTCGATCCCACCTACAACTGGTCGGGCTTCTATGTCGGCGCGCATGGCGGTTACGCCGCCGGCTCGTCGACAGCTGCGACCTTCGACCCCACGACATACTCGAAGGCGCTCATTCGCGACGACAACGATGACTTTCACGTTGAGGAAGGCACCACTGCTCCCTTCGGACTTTCGACAGCACCGAAAGGCGGCTTCGGTGGCTTCCAGATCGGTTACAATTGGCAGGCTGTCGGCTCGCCATGGGTGTTCGGGATCGAAGCGGATGCCAGTTTCGGGCGCGTTCGTGGCGAGGATGCCAAGCCGTTCGCCGTGGTTGCGCTTTTCGGTAGCGTAAACGAAGGTGGTGACGCCAGCTATACCGGCGTTGCGCGCCTGCGCCAGAACATCGGCGCTTTCGGCACCGTCCGCAGCCGATTCGGGTATGCCGCCGACACGGTGCTCGTCTACGCAACCGGCGGCCTGGCCTGGGCGAGCATCGAGACGCGTGTCGCCGTCGATAGCCTCGCGTTTCCACATCTCTCGGGTCTCAGCTCCTCGGATCTCAGTCCTGAGGATATCGCAGCGCTGACGTCGGCCGGCAATGCTTCGACAAAGCATGTTCATGTCGGTTACGCCGTCGGCGGCGGCGTGGAGTGGGCATTCGCCCGAAGCTGGTCCATCAAAGCCGAGTACCTCTACCTCGGCTTCTCGCGCGGCGGAAATACGCTCGTCACTCCCGGTGGCGTCGCCAGCGCGGCCCGTCTCGACCTGCAAACCGTCAAGGGCGGCCTCAATTATCGCTTCTGAGGCCCGCGCGAAATCATCGCGCGGTACACCGCGAGCTTGCTCGTACGGAGATCCAGTCGTCGCAAGATCCAGATTGCCAAAATACTGAAATCCGTAGAGCGCCCGCTCTACGGTAGGCCGAGGAGCAGATCCCTACCTCGGCTGCAAGATGGCCCCGGCTGGATCGGACGCCGGCCGGGGCCATCGGTCGTCTTTTGATCGGGATCGGCTTTCGATCGACAACGCGGTGCGATCCGGCGCCATGCCGCCCGGCAACGTTGTCGGGATGAGCCCGCAAGAGCGATGGTTCCTCGCCCGCCTGGCTCGCCGCCTGCGCATCGCCGAAGTGAGGCGCGCGAACGCGCTTGGATCGCCCCTCGCGCCACCGGTCCGGCCGCACGGCGTTGCCGAAATGCTTCACTCCTCGAAATGCAATGCAAGCGCGTTGCCGTCTCCTCGGTTCGGAGGACGCGGCTTCCGCGCCCGGTTTGATACGGCAACGTACTGGCGCACCGGAATCGCGTGGGGACCGGCCGTGGACGAGAGTTGGGATATGGACAAGGCAATGCCGGGCGCGAGTCATCTTGTACGACGGAGCGCCGTCGCGCTGCTGCCGCTGTTCGCGCTGGTCATGGCGAGCGAGCAGGCAAAGGCCGAATGCACGCCGGCCGCGCCGGTCGACAATCAGACGGTGACTTGCCGCGACAGGACAGACAATCAACAAGGAAATGGCAACGGCTACGGTACCGAGAACGACAGCGGCAACACCTACAACATCCTCTCCGGCGCCACGTTGACTGGAACAACATTCGGTTTGCAGGCCGGCAACTTCGGAGGAGCGAATTTCTCTCCTGGCGTCCTCAACAATTTCGGGACCATTACCGGCGGCGCTGGCGGCTACGACAGCGGATTAAACGCCATCATCAACAACAACGCCGGTGGTGTCATTTCGGGAACGGGTGCGAACAGCTTTGGCATTCGGAACGATAGTGTTGCGACCGTCGTCAATTCCGGCCCCATTTCCGGGGGATCGACGGGCCTTACCCTGCAAAACGCCGACGTGACCAACAAGAGCACCGGCTTCATCATCGGAGGGAATGACGGCATAATCATTAGAGACTTGGCCAAAGTGTCCAATGCAGGTCTGATCCAGGGCCTGCTGGGTAACGGTATCAGCCTCGGCGAGGGGCCCAACGGCAAGATAGCCGAAATCTCCAACGCCGACACCGGCACCATCACGGGCGCAGCAAACGGAATATTCAGCCTCCAGGCGGTGAAAGTCGACAACGCCGGCACCATCTCCGGACTCGCGGTAGACCTTACCGGCACCATCGTGGGTGGCAACAGCGGCATCTTTGGCAGCACCGTCACTGTGACCAGAAATACCGGCACCATCTTTGGTTTCTCATCCGGCATCCGCGCTACCAAGGATGCCGATATCACGAGCTCCAACCTCATCACGGGAGGCACGGCCGGTATCAACGTCGATGGTACTGCCAAGGTGGCGAACGCGGGCACGGGCAAAATTTCCGGAACGGGGGCAGACGGTGTCGGCATCTCTGCTGCCACCGTTATCGTGACCGGCAATACCGGCGAGATCTCGGGTGGCGCCGTCGGTGTTCAGGCATCGGGGAATGCCGACATCACCAACTCCAACCTCATCACGGGAGGGGGTTTGGGCATCTTCGCCGGTAACAACGCCAAGGTGGCGAACTCGGGCACCATTTCCGGAACCACGGGTGTCGGCATCGAAGCTGGCACCGTCAATGTGACCGGCAATACCGGCGCGATCTCGGGTGGCTTCGCCGGCGTCTTCGCCCATTCCGCTGCCGACATCACCAACTCCAACCGCATCACGGGAGGGAGTGCGGGTATCTTCGCCTCCAACGCCAACTCCAACGGTACTGCCAAGGTGGCGAACTCGGGCATCATCTCCGGAACCGGCGACGGCAGTAACGGCATCATTGCCAACACCGTCACCGTGAAGGCCAATACCGGCGAGATCTCGGGTCTCCAAAGCGGCATCCGCGCTACCAAGGATGCCGACGTCACCAGCTCCAACCTCATCACGGGAGGCGTGGCCGGTATCAATGTCGATGGCACTGCCAAGGTGGCGAACGCGGGCATGGGCACCATTTCCGCAACCGCGGGTGACGGTATCGGCATCAGTGCCACCACCGTCATTGTGACCGGCAATACCGGCACCATCTCGGGGGGCAATACGGGCATCGACGCAACCAAGGATGCCGACATCACCAACTCCAAATTCATCACGGGAGGAGAGTTTGGCGCGGGTATCAACGCCGGTGGTACTGCCAAGGTGGCGAACTCGGGCACTATTTCCGGAGGCAATAACGGCATCTCTGCTGCCACCGTCATCGTGACCGGCAACACCGACACGATCTCGGGTGGCAGCCGCGGCGTTTTCGCGTCGAAGGATGCCGACATCACCAACGCCAAATTCATCACGGGAGGCAATGCGGGTATCGTCGCCGCCGGTGCCGCCAAGGTGGCGAACGCAGGCACCATCTCGGCAATGGACAGCGACGGTCTTGGCATCTTCGCCAATGCCGTCAACGTGACCAATCTGCGCGGCGGCACCATCTCCGGCAATGTCGCCATTCGGGCTGTCGGCCTCGGCGGCATCGGCAGCACCATCACCACGGCCAGCGCCATCGTCAGCACCGCCGGCGCCAACGGCATCGCGATCCAATTGTCTGCCGCCGCAGACACGCTGACCTTGCTGTCCGGCTCGCGCATCGTAGGCCTGGTCGACATGGGCGGCGGCAATGACACCGTCAATGTCGTCACCGTCGCGCCGACCACCAAGGTGTCGTCGCTGACGACTGCCGCAGCGCTGCCCACCCTCGTCAATTTCACCGGCGTTACCAACAAGACCTTCTCCGCCGGCGGCTTCGCCGGTCCCACGGTGACGACCGCCACCCAGATCGCCACGCTCGATCCCACCGCGCTGGCGCAGACCGACCGCACGCTGCTGGACTTCTCCGGCGGGGTGTCGTCGCTGGTGCAGGGCCGGCTCAACGGCGCGTCGCCGTCGGCCAATGGCGCGATGATGGCGATGAGCTACGCGGCCGAGAGCGGCAATGACGGGCCGTTCGCCAAAATTCCTGAAAAGATTTCCGGCAAGACTCCCGGCAAGGCTGCGCCGACCAGCGGCGGCTGGCTGGACCCCGCGCCGATCACGGTATGGACCAGCAGTTTTGGCGGCCGGCGCATCCAGGATGAAGCGGTCGATACCTTGCGCGCGACGTCAACGGCGTGGGGCGCCGCGCTCGGCGTCGACCGCAAGGTGTATCCAGGCTGGCTGCTCGGCGCCTTCATCGGCGGCGGCTCGGGACGGCTCTCGGTCGATCTCAACTCGCAGAGCGTCGACACCGATTATGTGTTCGGCGGCGGCTACAGCCGGTTCGAATGGGCCGCGCAGTTCTTCGATTTTACCCTGCAGGCCGGCAGCGCGTCGAACAAATCCGACCGGCTGGTGCTAAACAACCTCGCGGACGGCGGCAGCGAGAGAGCGCGCGCCAGCTATCGCGGCTGGTACGTCAGCCCGGAAGTGGCCTACGGCTTCCGCTACGCCATCGGCAACGACTACGTGTTGGCGCCGACGGCGCGCCTGCGCTATGTCGCGGGCGTGTTCGACGGCTTCTCCGAGAGCGGCTCGGCGCAGGGGCTGAGCATCGGCGGCCGTACGTTGCAGAACTTCGAGGAGCGCGGCGAGCTCGATCTGTCGAGGACGACCGGCTTCTTCGGCGGCGACCATGTCTTGAAGACCAATGTGCATGGCGGCGTGATCGCCCAGCAGCGCGTCGGCGATGCCACCGTCAACGCCATCCTGATCGGACAGAGCCTCTCCTTCGCGACGCCCGGCAAGGGCAGCACGGTGGGCGCGGTGTTCGGCGCCGGCTTCGACTACCACACCAGCAGGAACGTCGCGGTGTTCGGCGCGGCCGAGGGCATCGCGATGTCCGACAACAGCCGCACCGTCACCGCCAGGGGCGGCGTCCGTGTCGACTTCTGAGAACATGACCTACACGCGATATCGACACGCTCATCCGCTTTCAGGGCACCACGCAGCACGTCCAGACCACGCTCGCGGTGGGCTAAAGCGCGATGAAATGAAGTCGAATCGATGTCTCCATTCGTCATTGCGAGCCAACGGGTCGCGCGAACGCGCGCCCGATGACAGGCTCCGCGAAGCAATCCAGCTTCGCCGCGACAAGAAAGCTGGATTGCTTCCGCCTTCGCGCCGAGGTGCTTCGGCGGACTGCCAGCCCGGCGTAGCTTGCGAAGCAAGCGTAGACGGGTCGTCGCTGTCGCTCCTCGCAATGACGATCGGGTCAATGATCGCACTCAAAATCATCATGCGCTAAGCGCAAGAAGTTTAAGCCTCGCAGAAAACCAGGAAAGGAATACGATGATGAGATACATGCTTCTACGCAGCGCCGCTGTGGCGATGGTATTCGCAGCGACCGCGGCGCACGCCCAGGTCTCGCACGCGCAGATCTCGATCGGGCAGCTTGTGGACTATTCGGGCCCGACCGCCGACGTCGGCCTGCCGTTCGGCCAGGGCGCCGTCGACGCCATGGGCTTCGTCAACCAGAAGGGCGGCGTCAACAACGCAAAGGTCAGCGTCGACGCGGTCGACTACGGCTATCAGGTGCCGCGCGCCGTCGGCCAATACAAGAAATGGGTCGGCGAGAAAGTCGCGGCCATTCTCGGCTGGGGCACCGCCGACACCGAAGCCTTGACCAGCTTCGTGGCGGAGGACCAGATCCCGTACGTGTCCGCGTCCTACGCCGCCGCCCTGACCGACCCGGCCGGGCAGAGCAACAAGGCCAAGCCCGCGCCCTACAATTTCTTCTACGGTCCGAGCTATTCCGATGCGCTGCGCGGAATGCTGACCTGGGCGGCGCAGGACTGGAAAGCCAAGGGCAAACCGGGCCAGCCCAAATTCGTCCACATGGGCGCGAACCATCCCTATCCCAATGCTCCGAAGGAGGCCGGCGAGGCGATCGCCAGGGAGCTCGGCTTTGTCGTCCTTCCGCCGGTGCAGTTCGCGTTGACGCCGGGCGACTACACGACGCAATGCCTGGCCTTGAAGAGCTTCGGCGCGAACTACGCCTATCTCGGCAACACCTCCAGCTCGAACATCTCGGTGCTCAAGGCCTGCAAGACCGCCGGCGTGGACGTGCAGTTCCTCGGCAATGTCTGGGGCATGGACGAGAACGCCGCCAAGGCCGCGGGCGATGCCGCCAACGGCGTGGTGTTTCCGCTGCGCACCGGCGTGAGCTGGAATGGCAATGCACCCGGCATGAAGACGCTGCAGGACATCTCGAAGCTCTCCGACCCGTCGGGCACGGCCTATCGGTCGGTGCACTATTTGGCCGCCGTCTGCACCGCTCTCTATCTGAAGGAGGCGATGGACTGGGCCGCCATGAACGGCGGCGTCACCGGTCCGAACGTCAAGAAGGGCTTCTATCAGAAGAAGGACTGGGTGCCGGCCGGCACGGAGGGCGTCTGCCTGCCCTCGAGCTGGAGCGAGACCGACCATCGCTCCACGCTCACCGTGAACCTCTATCGCATGAACGTTGCGGGTGCGACCGACGCGCCGCTCAACGAGCTGATCAAGAACGGCACCATCAAGCTCGAGAAGGTGACGTCGATCGAGCTGCCGCGCAAGGCCGAATGGCAGGGATGGTGATGAGCTGCTCGCATCGCGTGCCGCCGTCCCGGCCCCTGCGCCGGGATGTCGGCTCGCCGGCGAGCTCGATCCCAAGCGCGCGATCTGCGAAGGCGCGATCTTGGGCAACCGGATCTGAAACACTTCGGCGGCAGCGGTCGCCGTGAGAAAACAAGGAAAACCCCAATGGCGATAGATCTGAGTGCGGAGTTTCTGCAAAGGCGGGCGGCGAACTTTTCTCCGATGACGCCGATACAGTTCCTTCGACGCGCAGCCGATGTCTTTCCCGACCGCGTGGCGGTCATTCACGGAAGAATCCGGCACACCTGGCGCGATCACGAAAAGCGCTGCCGCTTGCTTTCGTCGGCGCTCAAGCGCAGCGGCGTCGGCAGGGGCGACGTGGTGGCCATCCTGTCGCCGAACACGCCGGCCATGCTCGAGGCCCATTTTGGCGTGCCGATGGCGGGCGCGGTGCTCAACACGCTGAACACCCGCCTGGACGCAGCGGCGATCGCCTTCATCCTCGAGCATTCCGAGACCAGGGTGCTTCTTGTCGATCGCCAGTGGAGCGGCGTGGCCAGAGAGGCGTTGTCGAGGATGAAGTCTTGTCCGATCGTCGTCGTCGATATCGACGACATCTATGCGGAGAGCGGTGAGCTGATTGGAGACTGCAACTACGAACAGCTTCTCGCAGTCGGGAGCGGCGAGGATGCCATCGAGTGGCCGGCTGACGAGTTCGATGCCATTACTCTGAACTACACCTCGGGCACGACGGGCAATCCAAAGGGTGCGCTCTACCACCACCGCGGTTGCTATCTGAACACCCTGAGCCAGATCATCCACCATCAGCTCAACAGCGATTCCAACTACCTCTGGACGCTGCCAATGTTTCACGTCAACGGATGGTGTTTCTCCTGGGCGATGGCCGCGATCGGAGGCACCCACATCTGCCTTCGCAAGGTGCTGCCTGCGGAGATCTTCGACGCCATCGACAGGTACGACGTGACGCATATGTGTGGCGCCCCGACCGTGCTCGGCATGTTGATCGAAGGCGCCGCCAGGACGGGCATCAAGTTGAGCCGTCCCGTGGCTGTCATGACCGCGGGAGCCGCACCGCCAGCGCCCATTCTCAAGGCGACGGAGGAATTGGGCTTCGTCGTTCGTCACGTGTACGGCATGACCGAAGTGCACGGCGTGGCCGCTCTTTGCGACTGGCATCGGGAATGGAATTCGATGCCGCCCGAACAGCGGTCGAAGCAGATGGCGCGTCAAGGGGTCCGCACTGTGGTCACCGACGACATGATCGTGGCCGATCCGAATTCGCTTGAGCCGGTCCCCTGCGACGGCTCGACGATCGGCGAGATCCTCTTCCGCGGCAACAACGGAATGAAGGGTTATCTCAAGAATCCCGACGCAACCGACGAGGCGTTCGCCGGAGGTTGGTACAGGACCGGCGATCTGGCCGTGATTCATCCGGACGGCTATGTCGAGATCAAGGATCGTTCGAAGGACATCATCATCTCGGGCGGCGAGAACATCTCGTCGATCGAGATCGAGGAAGCCGTGTTCCAGCATCCTGCCGTCTCCTACGCGGCGGCCGTTGCCATGAAGGACAAGCGTTGGGGCGAGACTCCTTGCGTGTTCGTCGAGCTCAAGGAGGGATACGACGGCAACGTCACGGCCGCCGAAATGCTGGATTTCTGCCGGGCGCGATTGGCGAAGTTCAAGCTTCCGCGAAAGTTCGTGTTCGGGCCGATCGAGCGGACCTCCACCGGGAAGGTCCAGAAATTCAAGCTTCGCGAACGTGCCCAGGATACATGAAATGATCAACAGAACCGGGCGACTGGAGAAATCCGCTTCTCGCGCAGCTTCCACTTGCCTTGCCGTCGCTGTCAGCTTCCTGAGCCCGCTCACCGGTACCGCAACCGCGCAAGAGTTGTTCATCCATCGGGACGGCGGGCCGGATGAGTTGCAGCCGGCAGCGCTTCGGCGTGCCTGGACGGCGGATCCTGCGATCCGCTCCTTCAGGGGTCTGCAGGAGAACGATTGGAATTTCAACGAGCCGGGTGTCCCGGGCTTTGGCGGACTCGGCCCCGAGGTCGATGTCAAAGGAATGGTGGCGAAGGTTTTCGGTGAGGCTCCGCGGTTGTCGCTCGCCGCCGCGGCGGTTGGGCGAGCGAAATAGCAGCCCTGCACGGATCATGAAAAGAAGGACGACGACATGCAAATGCGGCCCTGGACATATCTGCGGTCTACTCCGTTGTGGCGATCGCTTCTTCGCTTGATGCGGCAACTCGATGCCGGGGCGTCTACCGAAATCTCACCGCTCCTAATTTACATCACAGTCGCTCTCATCCTTGCTTTGGCCGTCCTGGAGATTGACGCTCACCAGGTTGCGCTGAAATCGCTCGGTCTCCTTGCGAACGACGACTATCCGGTTCCGGCGACCCTGTTAGGCCCATAAATGACCGCAAAGCTCGAAGCCCGGCTGACCCCGCCGGGCTTTTTGACGATTCGACTTCAACGAATCGGCTGCGGCTGCGAACGCAGTTGATCGAAACGCGTTCTGGGCACGGCGGAGTGTCCCCAAATTTTCACCATAGCTTGGAAGAGTCCCGCGAGTTCGTTTTTCTCCAAGTCGTCGTCGCCCCCGTCCAAGTCTCGCATCGCCGCCTCGACTAAGGTTTGCGTACGAATCCGTAGAGCGGCGCTACGGGTAGGCCGGGTAGCTGTCCCCGGCCGCATGATGGCCCCGGTGGACCAGCCCCCGCCGGGGCCATCGGTCGTGATCCGACAGGAGCTGCGCATGTCGAGTGGTCCGATTGCGAAATTGGAAAGCAACCCAGCAGTCGAATTGAGATACGATGACGAAGAACGCGACGGGTGATTTGAACTTGGAAGGCATGCACTTCGACGAGCTCTCGCTCTTGCACCAGGAGCTCACAAAGGTTCTCGCGAGGAAGATCACCGCGGAACAGGTGGAACTGGACAACCGTCTTGAGCGATTAATCTCGGGCACGGCGAGTGTCTTGAAGTCGAGCGCCGAGCGGCCACGACGAAAATATCCCAAGGTCATGCCAAAGTATTTCAATCCGGAAGTGCCGACGGAAACATGGTCAGGCCGAGGCAAGCAACCGCGGTGGCTGGTGTCGGCGCTGCGGTCCGGACACCGGCTCGAGGAATTCCAGATCGCCGGCAAAAGAGCCGCGTCACCGTCCCGTCGCGGAAGGCGCTCTTGAAAGACAATCCCGCGACGGCTTGTGACGGTTGCTCGCGCCACTTCTTTTGCGTCGCGGCGGCCCAATCAGCGCCAGGCCAACCTGAGCAGCCTCAACGCGGGTCGGAGCTTTAGCGCAAGCCACTCAAGCGATCGCATGTGCAGCACGCACGGGTGGGCTGTCAGACATGAACCGCGACCTTCAATGCCTCGGCGCGGATCTCTTCGACAAGCCGTTCCTTGAGCTTGACGAATTCGGACGTGGTCTTGATCTTGTAGGAGCGGGGATGGGGCAGATCGACTACGATCTCGGCCTTGATACGGCCGGGACGCGCGCTCATTACGATGACGCGGCTGCCCAGGAAGATGGCCTCCTCGATATCGTGCGTGACGAACAGCACGGTCTTCTGGTCGCGTTCCCAGATCCCAAGCAGCATTTCCTGCATCAGCGCGCGGGTCTGATTATCCAGCGCCCCAAACGGCTCATCAAGCAACAGGATCTTGGGATCGTTGGCGAGGGCACGTGCGATGGCCGTGCGTTGCTGCATGCCGCCGGACAGTTGCTTCGGCCAGTGATTTTCAAATCCCGATAAACCGACCCGATGGATGAAGCCATCGGCAATCTTGCCGCGCTCCGCCTCGGAAATCCCGCGTTCGCGCAGGCCGAACGCGATGTTTTCGCGCACGGTCAGCCACGGAAACAGCGTGTACGACTGAAACACCATGCCTCGATCCGCGCCAGGTCCCGTCACCTCAAGACCGTCCAGGATGACGCGGCCGCTCGTCGGCCGATCGAGCCCAGCGATGATGCGCAACAACGTGGATTTTCCGCAGCCCGATGGGCCGAGGATGGTGACGAAGTCATTATTGCCGACGATGAGGTCGGTTGGTTCCAAAGCCCGCGTCGGGGCATTGCCCTGTCGTGCAGGAAAGGTGCGGGACACCTGATCGATCTTCAGGCTGGTCATGCCAATTTCCACGGAAACAGCCAGGCGTTGAAGGCCTTGAACAGGAAGTCCGATGCGAGGCCGATCAGCCCGATGACGATGATGCCGAAGATGATCTGGCCGGTGTTGAGCAGAGCCTGGCTGTCGGTGATCATGTGGCCGATGCCCGACGATGACCCGATGAGTTCGGCGACGATGACGTAGGTCCATGCCCATCCCAGAACCAGCCGAAGAATTTCCGCGATTTCGGGGGCAGACGAGGGCAGCAGCACGCGGCTGATGATGCCGCGGTCGCTGGCGCCAAGTGTGTATGCTGCTTCAACCAGATCGCGCCGTGTGCCGCCGACCGTGACAGCGACCATCAGGATGATCTGGAAGACGGCGCCGATAAAAATAACCAGCAGCTTCTGCAGCTCGCCGATGCCCGCCCACAGAATCAGCAGCGGAATAAAGGCTGACGCCGGCAGATAGCGGGCAAACGAGACAAACGGCTCCAGGAAGGCCTCGATCGGCTTGTAAGAGCCCATCAGAAAGC
>Ga0081540_1002888_pt1 | contig 13865 bp, 10 predicted proteins | sample TabmetS2T1R1_FD_71024 | JGI IMG/M metagenome (GOLD analysis project Ga0081540, IMG submission 71024) | Tabebuia heterophylla rhizosphere microbial communities from the University of Puerto Rico - S2T1R1 | ecosystem: Host-associated > Plants > Roots > Rhizosphere ... | reverse complement strand
TAGGATATCAGCGATCACAGATTCAAGTAACCTTCAGTGGATCTCATGGCCGGTGATGGCGGCTACTCTTTTGGGACCGCGCGTGAGGGTGAGCTGCTGTAGCAGGTAGGAAATCGTTTTCTCGAACGGCCCTAGGCTGGATTGAATACCAATTAGGCCGTCAGAGCGCTGCCTTCTTAGAAGCCGTACACGGCGAGGAGAGGGTAGCGTATCTCTCGTGCAGAACTTTGTACAGTTTCAAATGGTGAATAGATTACAATGCTGCAGATTGAGGTCGCGACCGTTCATAGAGCACAAATGTTCGCGCGGAACGAGATTGACGCTATCAGCTTGACAGAGGAGAACCATACGTGGGGCCAAACCCGTTGCTGGGAGTTTTCTTGCATTGGCTGGGCGGGCTTGCATCTGCCAGCTTTTATGTTCCATATCGTGGAGTAAAACGGTGGGCCTGGGAAACGTACTGGCTCGTTGGCGGCGTCTTCAGCTGGATCATTGTTCCCTGGATTCTCGCGGGGCTGATGACGCGCGATCTATCGGCTGTGCTGCATGAAGCACCTCTGAGCAGCCTTGCATGGACATATATCTTTGGCGTGTTGTGGGGGCTGGGGGGTCTTACCTTCGGCCTTACGATGCGTTATCTCGGCATGTCGCTCGGTATGGCGGTTGCGCTGGGTTACACCGCTGTCTTTGGTACGCTCATGCCGCCGATCTTTCGCGGAGAGTTTGTAAGGGAGGTGCTCGGCACGCACTCCGGAATGATTATCCTCGTCGGAGTCGGTGTCTGCGTTGCGGGAATCATCTTTGCGGGAGCGGCAGGCATTTCGAAGGAACGAGAGCTGTCAGAAGAAGAAAAGCGCGCAGCGATCAAGGAGTTCGATCTTAAGCGCGGGCTGCTGGTCGCAACCTTCTGCGGAATCATGAGTGCCTGTTTCGCCTATGGACTGGCTGCGGGTGATCCCATCAAGCAGATCACGCTGCGCCACGGCACTTCTACTCTCTGGCAGGGACTGCCCGTATTGGTGGTTTTGCTCGCCGGCGGGTTCACGACAAATTTCATCTGGTGTCTGATCCTCAACATACGTAACCGTACCGGTTACCAATACATTGCGCTGAAAACCCGCGGCCACGTCCCATCCATCAGCGAAGAGCCCATCCTGGAAACCGCAACGGATGCTCCTGGTATGGAAATCGCTGTCGATCGCACAGAACATACTGAAGAAAACGGGCACGTCCCCATCACCGCGAATTATCTCTTTTCTGCGTTGGCCGGAACGACGTGGTATTTTCAGTTCTTCTTCTACACCATGGGCGAGACGCAGATGGGCCGCTTTAAGTTCTCAAGCTGGACGCTGCATATGGCCAGCATCATCATCTTCAGCACACTGTGGGGAATAGCTCTGAAGGAATGGCGCGGTACTGGCAGACGCACGCGCCTGCTTGTCGCGTGCACGCTGCTCGTGCTCGTTGGTTCGACGGTGATTGTCGGATACGGAAACTATCTCGGAGTAGCGGGAACTGCATCAAGCGCAGCTTTGCGACGTGGAGTTCGCTGAGTGGCACGAACATCAACACTCGTGCATGCTGCCAAGCGCTCCTGCCCAGTAAGCAATTCGTTCGCGAGATTCGCCTGCGCCTTCGAGGACTGCGAGCTGCACCGCAAAATTGCCTACGGTTGAGCTTTCAGCGACACCGCAAATCAAATCGAGTCCCGTTGCTTCACTAGTCAGGCGGTTCAGGAATTGATTCAGGCTGCCGCCACCAACTATCGAGAGTCGCTTTAGTTTTTTGCCGGAGAGAGCAGCGGCATTTTTCAGCACCTCGCCATAACGCGCGGCAAGACTATGAAAGATGAGCGAGGCATATTCCGGCATTGCAGAAGCATTCTCTTTGAGAGGCTCGAGGCCGCGGGATTGCAGCTGTGCATTGATGCGTGAGGCCATGTTTCCGTGCAGTAGTAATTCGGGGTCATCGACCTCAAGAAGATCTTTTGGAGCTGACAAGGATTCGGCCGCCGCCACCAGTTCCTTCATGGGCCACGTATTACCATCCGGGCAAAGCTGACCGATGCATTGCCGCAGAAGCCACATGCCATTCACATTTTTGTGGAAGCAGATTTGATTGCCTGCTGCACCGAGATTGGTGAATCCTGCCCGGAATGCTTCGACGCTGTTGACGGAATGATCAAGGACTGTGCCCACGAGGGACCATGTACCGGAGCTGATGTAGGCCCAATCATCGCCGTAGAGTGGAATGCCAGCGACTGCGGACGCTGTATCGTGGCAGCAGGGCGCAATGAGCTTTGTAGCTTCGAATGCCTTCGAATCGGCGAGCGGGCCCTTGACTGAGCCCAGCAACTTTCCGGTCGACACCATCGATGGGGCAGCAGTTATGTCGAGGCCGCAGGCTTCAAAAAGAGCCTTGCTCCATGTGTGCGATTTGGCATCGATCAACCCTGTATGCGTCGCATTGCTGAATTCAGCGACCCGATCGCCGCCAATGCGCATGAGTACATATTCCGGCAAGTTGACCCAGGGAGTGGCCGGGGACACTCCAGCGAGACCATCGGCAACCAGCTGATAGAGCGTGTTGATGCGGAGCGGCTGCACACCGCTGAGTGAAAAAATCTCTTCCGCAGAAATGCGTTGGCGCACTTGCTCTTCAGCGGCTTCGTTTCGAATGTCGCGATAACAATGCGGCGGCGAAAGCGGAGTTCCGTCGGCGTTCAAGCGAACGTAGTCGACTGCCCAGCCATCAACACCGATGGAAACGATCTGGCCGTCAACCAGCTGTGCGCAGCGGACCAGACCATCGTTCAAGGCCTCACAAATGCGATCCAGATTCCAGTAGAGGCCACCGTTACGCTCAACGGGCGCGTTGCCGAAACGATGAATCAGTTCGATGCGTGGCCGCCGGTTCTCCCATACCAGCAATGAGACGCGGCAACTCTCAGCACCCAGATCGATTGCCACAATCGAAGGAAGGTCAACAGGCATAGGAGCGCTCTCGCGGTGTACTAACGCAGGAAGGCGTCCGTCAATCCGCCGTCCACGGGAATCATATGCCCGGTGGTGCATGGAGCCTTAGGCCCGGCAAGGAAGAGGATCGATTCGGCGCAGATGCGTGGATCAATCGGTTGATTTGTCAGAGTGCGCTTGGCGTAGAACCTCGCGAGAAGGCCGCGCAATTCTTCATCGCTTTGATTTGCATCGAAGGCGATTTCATACTTCTTGAGCGAAGCGATGACGCGGTCGCGCGGAAACATCGTAGAGCCCTTCACGACGGTTGCCGGACTGATGCCGTTGATTCGCACCAGCGGTGCCTGCGAAACGGCAAGCTCACGCACAAGGTGGCTCAACGCCGCCTTACTTACGTCATATGCTTCGCTACCCTTTTTCGGCACGACCGCATTCGCGGAACTGGTAAGCACCACGCTGCTGCTCAGGTTCTGGTCGTGGAGCAATTTGGCGATCTCTTCAACGAGGAGGTAGTTTGCTGTGACATTCACTTCGAGCGTCAGTGCCCATTGCGCTTCTGTGATGACTCCGTCCGCCGAGGAAGGAAAAAGCGCAGCGGTATTGACGAGAATGTCGATTCCGCCAAAGTTTGCTACCGTTTCACGCATGGCGGCGCGGATCGAGTCGCGGCTGCGAATGTCGACGCCTACCGCAATTGCGCCTTCTTTGCCGCCAATGGACTTAGTCTCATCTGCGACGCGCTCCGCTCCGGCCTGGTCGCGGTCTGCAACAACTACATGAGCACCGCGCTCGGCTGCGAGCAGTGCGACTTCCCTGCCGATTCCGCTGCCACCACCAACGATGAGAACTACCTGCCGGCTCAATTCCTTCTCCGGTGGCTGGCGGCGAATTTTCGCTTCTTCAAGCTTCCAGTATTCAATGCGGAAGGCCTCGGATGCCGGTAGAGCAACGTAATTATCTTCTACCTTGAAATCGTTCGCGGCAGCTGACGTCTTGGACTGAGGAACGGTGCCGGTGACCTTGCCTTCTTCAAGGGACGCGGCGCCCTTCATGACATGAATCGCGTTGACGTAGAACTCGCCGGTGATCCGCGACTCCGCCTTGTTTTTGCCGAAGCTGAACATGCCGACGCCGGGAATCAGCACAACCGTTGGGTTCGGATCCCGCATCGCTGGTGACTCCGCGTCACGATGGGACTCGTAGTAAGAGCTGTAGTCCGCACGGTAATGAAGAAGGCGGTCTTCAATCTGTTGCTTCAATGCGTTGACACCGCTTGCGGGATCCCAGTCAACGAAGAGAGGCCGAATCTTGGTGCGAATGAAGTGATCGGGGCAACTCGTGCCCAGATAGGCCAGCTTTGCCGCATCTGCGGAGTTTACGAATTCAAGCACCTCGGGCAGATCGCGGTAGGTGCCAATTAATCTCTTTTGCTGCGAGACTCGACCGCGCAGGAAGGGGAGAATTTCAACTGCCACATCGTGGCGGGTATCAAGCGGCTGGCGCTGCTGTCCGCCAAAGATTTTTTTGCCCTTTGATGCAGTGTGTTTTTCGATGAATTCGGTCATTTGATCGATGACCGCGAGGGTATTTGCGTAGCATTCGCGTTGCGTGTTGCCCCACGTGAACAGACCGTGTCCGCCGAGAATGACGCCATCGCAGCCGGGTTCCTGTGCAACCGCGCGCTTGAGCATCATGGCCAATTCAAAGCCGGGACGCTGCCATGGGAGCCAGATGAGTTTATGGCCATAGCTGCGGTTGAACTCTTCCATCTTCTCCTTGCCATTTGCCGATGCAGCCAGGGCAATGGCGCAGTCAGGATGAAGATGATCGACATGAGGAAACGGCAGATATCCGTGCAGCGCAGTGTCAATCGAAGAAGCAACCGGGTTGACGCCGAACGTGCAGAGTGGATAGTAATCCACTATCTCATCTTCAAACTCGACACCTTTGTAGAGCGACTCGAGTGCCAGCAGCTTATCGAGATAGAGAGTGGCAAAGCCATTTCGCTTGATGCTGCCCAGATCGCCGCCGCTGCCCTTAACCCAGAGCACCTGACGCTCTTTTCCATCCAGGGGATCGGGGGACCCGATCTTTGAACTGGTGTTGCCGCCGCCGAAATTTGTGATGCGCAGGTCGGACCCTAGCAGATTGGAGCGATAGCGGAGCAATTCCGGCTCGTCCATCTTGAGCGTCTCATTTTCGTTCCAGCGGTCTTCCAGATATTTGAGATTCAGCTTTTGATCGGCGGCAACGGTAGATGACATGACTGCTTCCTCACTTCCAGTTCTCCGGTTTCGCGTCGAACGATATCCGTATTATCTGACAGAAAATAATTTCCTATCAGGAATGATCAGGCATAACTGGTGGAAAGGGATGCGTTGCGGGCTCTTCTCTCACGTTCGATCTTTTCAACATAGCCGCTCTCACGCAAGGCTTTCAGCGGATCCTGGGGCAGCCCGCTGCGCTCACGCCAAGTTTTCAACACAGGCCGGACATCGCTCCAGAAGGCCTCGCGCAGGCACTCCTCCGCCTCCACAGTCTTTGCCTGGGCCTGTAATTCCGCTAGTCTTGCACGATCGACCAGGAGTGCCTTGGCAAATAGTTCCTGAGCGGCAACCACTGTCTGAACCATTGCCTCGAGCTTTCCTTTGATGTTGTGGCTCTGATCAATCATGTAGGCAATGCTTCGGGTAACGTCGTTCGCAGACTCACTTAGTATCTCGTGGAAGATGCGGAAGACCTGGTAGGGATCAATGGAGCCAATGGTGAGATCGTCGTCTGCGTAGCGGCGATCGTTGAAGTGAAATCCGCCGAGCAGCCGCAGATGCAGCAGCCATGCAACGATCTGCTCGATATTCTGGGACTGATAATGATGCCCCGTATCCACCAGCACAAACGCTTTAGAACCAGCAACGCGAGCAAGATTCGCAGCCATGCCCCAATCGGCCAAATCAGTGAAATAGAACGCTGGTTCAAACGGCTTATATTCGATGAGCATGCGCTGGCCTTCTGCCAATGCATCATGCGTCGCCTGCATCGCCTCTTCCAACCAGAGGATGCGCTTTCGAATGCTTTGCGCGCCGGGATAATTCGAACCGTCTGAGACCCACAACGATACATCCTGCGAATCGAGCGCCCTGGAGATTTCGACGGAATCCAAAAGATGATCAATGGCCTTGCGGCGGATGTTCACATCGGGATTACAGATCGAACCGAATTTGTACTCCTGATCCTGAAACAGATTCGGGTTGATCGACCCGGCGCGAACGCCATATTCAGCCACGAGCCGCTTTACCTTTGGCGCATCATCCACGCCACCGGGCAGGTCCCACAAAACATGAAGTGCCATGCTCGGTGTGGCACCCGTGAGTGCTCGCACCTGAGCGGCATCTGCGAATTTTTCATCGAGCGTGCCTGCCGCGCCTGCCTGCAGAAACTTGCCGAATCTCGTGCCCGTGTTGGCAAACCCCCAGGAGGGTATCTCGATCACGAACTCATCCACTCGATCCAGGACTTGCTCGAAGCGGTCATCGATATGCATTTCGCTCTCTCAGGAACACTACCTAATAGTAGATAGATACTAAGCAAGCCGGAGTGTATTCCTCCGGTAACTTATTTTCAATAGAAATTCTATTTCATATTTGTATCTAACTAAAGCCGACTTCACCCTTTTTCCCGGAAACAGCTTCGGATGGATAAAGCGACCGAAAATTGGCTGCCGTGACCATCTGATGTTTTACGAAGGTCGCTGGCGGCACATATCGACCAGAAAGCAGGTCTAATGCCAAGGGAATTACCCCCTCGCCATAACGCTCCGGGAAGTATCCAACCGACCCGATGAGACCTGTGCCCGAGTTTTGCAGCTCGGCATGCACCTCCTGCGAGGCATTTTGACCGGTGATGGCGCATTGAGCCTCTCGTCCCGCTTCACGAAATGCGAGGAGGGCGCCCAGAGCGCACGGGTCATTGATAGCGGAAACCAGAATGCGTTTCGCCCGGGTCTTCTGGAGATGCTGTCTAACCTTTTCATAGGCCGCTTCCTGGTGACCGTTGGTTTTCAGAACGCGGATTTGGCGATTGGACAATCCGGCAAAGCGCTCCAGGACACCGAGGAGGCTTCCAAGAATGCGGGCGTTCGGCAACTGCCCGGCCTTTGGCAGTTCGAGCAGTAATAATTCGTCGGCAGTTCCATTCCATCGCGTCTCCGCCCAACGCGCGAGATGGCGACCTGCTATTAATCCTGCCTGGGTATTGTTTGCGCCAAAATAAGTTGCACCCGGGAGGGGGATTTCGACTGCGATGATCGGGATCTTTGCCGACTTGAATCGTGCTGATATCTGGCCGGCCACGCGAGCATCTGTCTGCGACTCGATCACTAAGTCGACTTTTTCGCGGATAAAGATATCGGCATTTTTCAAGGCAGTGCGCGGGGAATCGCGGTTATCGAGCAGGAGCAGTTCGACATCGGCTGCGGCCGCGCTTCGCTGGAGGCTGTCGGCAACAGTACGTGAGAAGGCAAATTCACTGCTCTGCAGCGCGTAACCGAGACGATGGCGCGGTCGCTTTTTGAGTTGCACTCTCAATTGATATCCCTGACCGGCGACCTCTGCCACAAGCCCACATTGAACAAGCGTCGTCAGCATACGAAACGCGGTGGATTTGTTCAGGCCTGTGCGACGGACTAATTCCATGAGGCGCAAACTCTCGGAGCTGTCGCGGAAGGCCGACAACAGTTCATGAGCGCGGAGGATGGATTGAACTGGACGAAAACCGGAGGGAATTCTGTTGTCTCGCATAGTGAAACAATTGAATGCTTCAAAATACATTTATGCAAAAGAATTCAGCCTTGAGTCCTTCGATATTAGACCAACATTTTGGCCCCACATATGGCATTAGCCGCAATGCTCCAAATCGAACCCATGTTTCGCAATGTAAAACAACACCCTTATGATTATCTTTTTGCTTGTCGACGGTGTTCTACGAAGAATAGTGTCCACACTGATTTCTAGAACTAACGGAGACCACCGTGATGAACCAATTGAAACGGTCCTGCATTCCTTCGATGACACGTCTGACTACGCTGCTGGCGCCCTCTATTCTCGCTTGTGCCATGTCTGCACAACAGAGCCAACCGATCAAAATCGACTGGAACAAAACGATCATCGTTTCAAAGTCGACACCAACTTTGCAGGTGGTTGTAAATCCGATGCTGCGCCAGGGCGCGTCCATGCATGACGGGAGTTTTGCGGCGCTGAAAGATCTGAAAGCGGACTATGTCCGCTACGTTCCATGGTTGCCTTATCCGAAGCTTGGAGTCGCTGAACTAGAACCGCCGACAAAAGAGAAAACCTCATGGGACTTCTCGCTCATAGATCCGATGACCAAGGACTTTCTCGCAGCAACCGAAGGTCACACCACGATCATGAATTTCAGCACGATGCCTGCGTGGCTCTTCAAGACTGACAAGCCAGTGACCTACCCCGATGATCCGAATCAGGTGACATGGGATTACACGCAAGGCACCGAACTGAGAGATCCATCAGGAAAAGAACTGGGCGACTACTATGCGCGCCTTGTGAGTTGGTATACCAAAGGCGGTTTTACCGACGAGAATGGGAAGGTTCACACCTCGGGATACCACTACACCTTTCCTTACTGGGAAGCGCTGAACGAGCCGGATTTTGAGCACAACACAACACCGAAGCAATATACCGAGCGCTACGATGCAATTGTTTCTGCGATTCACAAGGTGAGTCCGGAGACTAAGTTCGTCGGCCTTGCTCTGGCTGACGCCGCGCGTCCGGAGATGTATGAGTACTTCCTCGACCACAAGAACCACAAGAAGGACGTCCCGCTCGATTTTATTTCGTATCACTTTTACGCGAGCCCTACTCCGGGCCAGGACATCAATGACTGGCAGTACACCTTCTTTGATCAGGCAGATCGCTTTCTTAACGTGGTCAAGTTCATAGAGTCCATCCGCAAGCGGCTCTCACCCGAAACCAAGACCGACACCGACGAACTCGGCGTGATTCTGCCCGGTGATGGGGTAGAGATTGCGGAGAAGAAGGCACATCCCTTCACCTCACCCGAGTTGTATTGGAACGCGGCGGGCGCGCTGTATGCCTATCTGTTCATCGATCTGGCAAAGCAAGGCATCGACGTCATTGGCGAGTCTCAACTCGTCGGCTATCCAACGCAGTTTCCCAGCGTATCGATGGTCGACTGGCAAACAAACAAACCGAATGCCCGCTATTGGGCGTTGAAGCTGATCAAGGACAACTTCCATCCCGGCGATAAGCTCGTGGGAACGGAATTCACCCCGGAACATGCTCCTGCCGACATCGTTGCACAGGCATTTGTCACGCCGGAAGGAAAGAAGCTCCTGCTGGCGAACAAGCGAAATCAATCCATAGATGTCACGCTTCCACAAGAAGCCAATGGCGCAAAACTTTCCATCGTCGACGAGTCCACTGGACAAAATGCTGCGCGCTCTTCGCAGGCTGAAGGCACGGCAGTAAAGCTAGCGCCCTTCGCTGTGGCTGTAGCCACATGGCAATAGCTAGGGAGAACACTTCATGCAAAGAATTGCTTTTCTTCTAAAACTGCGTCCTGGGACTGGCGAAGCATACGACAAGGCTCATGCGGAAGTGTGGCCGGAGATGCTTGCACTGCTCAAGAGGGCCGGCATCTCCGAATACTCGATTTTTCGGCGGGATGAACTGCTCTTTCTCTACCTCCATGTCGATGACTTCGAAAAAACCTGGTCGGAGATAGAGAGCGATCCTGTGAATACGCGCTGGCAGGAGGCTATGTCAGAATACTTTGCGCCTTTAGGAGAGTTGCGCCCTGGCGAGCGGTTTCCGATGATGCGTGAGGTCTTCTATCTCGCATAGCACGCGAAGCAACATTTCGACGAAAGGTAGATCGCCAATGGCATCGCAAGATCTTTTGCGAGTTGGCCTCTGCGGTATTGGCCTCGAAGCCTACTGGGAGCAATTCACAGGACTGAAGGAGCAGCTGGAAGGCTATGTTGCAGCCGTTGAAAAACGCCTTACTCGCCACGGCGTGGAATTATTGAATCTTGGCCTCATAGACACCACGCAGCGAGCTCGCGCAGCACGCCATGAGCTGCGGCGCGGCGACATAGACGTGCTTTTCATTTATGTGACTACCTACGCTCTGTCGAGCACGGTCCTGCCGCTAGTTCGACAAGCCGGAGTTCCCGTCATCGTACTGAACCTGCAACCAAAGGCTGCGATCGACTATGCAGCATTTAACAAGATGCAGGATCGCACGGCTATGACCGGCCACTGGCTGGCGTATTGTTCCGCATGCCCTGTGCCTGAAATCGCAAACGTGCTGATGCGTGCAGGCATTCCCTTTCATCAGGTGACGGGTGTTCTCGATGAAGATGCCACGTGGAGTGAAATCGAAGATTGGCTTGCAGCAGCTCGTACGAGATCAGCGCTCGAACAAAACCGGCTCGGATTGTTAGGCCACTACTACAGTGGAATGTTCGACATCATGACGGATGTTACGCAGATATGCATCACCTTTGGAAGCGATGTAGAAATTGTTGAGGTGGATGAGTTGAGCGCATTGCGTACAGACGTTGCCGAGAGCGCCATCGAAGCCCGTGTTGACGAGTTCCGTTCACACTTCGACGTTCAATCTGACTGTTCCGGTGAAGAATTGCGCAGGGCAGCGCGCACGTCTATAGCGCTTGATCAGTTCATCGAGCATCACCAACTTACTTCCCTTGCCTACTACTACAAAGGTTCAGGTGTAGAGGCAAATGAAGACACGATGAGCTCGATTATTCTCGCTGCTTCGATGCTCACGGCGCGTCATATCCCCGTCGCAGGCGAATACGAAGTGAAGAATGCAATCTCGATGAAAATCATGGACAGTCTGGGCGCGGGGGGATCGTTCACGGAATACTATGCGATTGATTTTGATGCGGACCTGGTTCTGATGGGGCACGATGGCCCTGGGCATATCGCCATTGCGGAGGGTAAAACGAAGGTTCGTCCCCTGAAGGTCTATCATGGCAAAGTGGGTCGAGGCCTTTCGATTGAAATGTCGGTCAAACATGGTCCGGTCACGCTGCTCTCCGTCGTTGAAGATCCCGTGACGAGGTTCAAGCTGGTGGTGGCAGAGGGTGAATCTGTTCCGGGTGAAATTCTTGAAATTGGAAATACAAACAGCCGCTACCGTTTTCCGGTTGGAGCGCGCAACTTCATCGAGACATGGAATGCGCAAGGCCCTGCACACCATTGCGCGATCGGTGTGGGTCATGTTGCCCATACGCTCGAAAAGCTGGCAAGACTTTTGAATGTGGGCTTCTGCCAGATCTGCTGATCTAGCGCCTGCTCGTTTCGATCTTCGTGTAATTGGGACTGCCGATATTCGCCACGAATACATTGCCTGAATCGGAATCGACCGCAATTGCAAACGGGCTTCGTCCAGCTTTTACAGTGGAAAGAACCGCATTCGTCGATCCGTCAATAATACTGAGAGTGTTATCGCGTGTGTTTGCGGTGTAGATCGTGTTGGTTTTCGTATTCACCGCAATTGCCTGAGGAGATTTACCTACTGGCACAGTGGCAACTGGAACCTTTTTTACGCCGTCGATGACGGTCACGCTGTTATCTTCGTAGTTCGCTACGTAGGCTCTATTCGTTGCCGGATTTACCGCAACCGCACACGGCATTTTGCCCGTAGGAATCGTCGAGACTGCCTGCGATTTTTCGTCGAAAGCCGTCACCGTCGCACCGCCCACATGCGTCACATATAGCAAATGGGCTGACTCGTTCAAGCCCATGGCCCACAAGTGCATGCCAACTGGTATCTTCGCGACTGCTTCGGTGGCTCCATCCAAAACATTGAGGTTGTTGTCTTCATAGCCCAGCATATAAATCCTGTTCATATTGGGATCGACGACCATGGCATCCTTCGAGCCCATCTTTTGTCGTGTGACGGTATTTGATAATCCGTCGATGATCGTGAGCACATCGCTGAATGTATTCGAGACGTAAATCTTGTTTGTGGCTTCATTCGCTATTAGCGCATAAGGATGGGCACCGACATCCACCGTGGCAATTACGGAATCATTCTTCCCATCAAGGACACTGACAGAGCCGCTGCCAGCATTGGCTACGTAGATGCGATCCGTGACAGAATTGACGGTGATGGCAACTGGCTCCTTGCCAACCTTCACGCTCGCAGATGAGTTGGTCGAAATGCGGATGACTGAGATCGCGCCGCCATCCCGGTCTACAGCGTAGACTTTGTGGCTCACCGGGTTAATGACGATTGCTCGGCTGCTGAGCAACGTACCGGATGGCGGTATGTCCTCTGCGTTTAACGGCCGCAGGGGAACGATCGAAATCATTGCGCTGCAGATGGTCGCCACAATGAAGCTTTTCCTGCGGTTGCTTCCACAAACAATAGAAAATGGCCACAACCGTGAAGGTGCCAGCGCTGCGCGAACAGGATTCATATGACCTCAGACAAAGACTTTTGAAACATCGGCGAGATGAATGAACATCTGCAATCTGTTTCGTGATCAAGAAGAGATGTGATACTTCGTGAAGATGAGTATCCATGTCCAGCAGAATTGGTGCAACCAGATCCGGATTGAGATCCTTATGGGTGACAGGCGTGGCGGTCTCTATCCGATTTCACGAATGATATGCAGGAACAAGTTGATGATTTTTCAGCAAGAACTTTGGGCTCATAAATTCGGCGCTCGAAAGGTGTTGTGGCTTGTATGTATGGCTCTTGTCTGTACGCTCAGGCTGATGGCAGCGGATCATCAGCCCAAATTCAAAGTAATCGCCATTGCCGAGAAGGGTGGTATTCACAAGCCCTTTGTGGATGCAGCAAAGGTTTGGCTGCAACAAGAAGCGGCGACCGATGATTTTTCGATCGACTACATCGAAGATACGGAGAAGATCAACGATGCATTTCTCTCTCAATATCAGCTCTTTATTCAGCTGAATTATCCACCCTATATGTGGACACCAACGGCGATGGCGGCGTTTCAGAAATACATTGAGGAGGGCAAAGGGGGCTGGATCGGATTTCATCACGCAACTCTTTTAGGAGAGTTTGACGGCTATCCAATGTGGCCGTGGTTTTCAACCTTCATGGGTGGCATTCGCTTCAAAACGTATATCCCTGACTTTGCCACCGCGAAGGTTAACGTTGAAGACGCAAGTCATCCTGCGATGAGAGGCCTCGGCGACTCGTTCGAGATTGAGAACGAGGAGTGGTACACCTACGACAAGTCACCGCGGCCCAATGTTCACATGCTGGCGAGCGTCGACGAGAAGACCTACACACCTTCCCGATCCATCACCATGGGCGATCATCCGGTTGTGTGGACGAACGAGCATTACAAAGCCAGGAATATCTATATCTTTATGGGGCATCACCCGGAACTTTTCCAGAACAGCGCCTTTACGACGCTCTTTCACAACTCGATTTTGTGGGCGGCTCACCAATGACGCGGCGATTTCTCTTTTTTGTGGTCGCTCTGCTGACGATCTTGCCGATCACAGGCGTTGCTCAAGACGAATCTTTTCGGGTGCTTGCTTTCTACTCAACCAGTGTCGAGTCGGATCACGTTGATTTTGCAAAGCAGGCCCTTCAATTCTTTACGGAATGTGCGCAGAAGGACCACTTCCACTTCGAGTCGACCACACGGTGGGATGATCTGACAGCTTCATCGCTTACGCAATATCAGGTCATTCTGTGGCTGAATGACTTTCCGCACTCACAGGAGCAGCGCGAGGCCTTTGAGAAATACATGGAGCATGGCGGAGGCTGGCTTGGGTTTCATGTATCGGCGTACAACGACAAGGACACCCGCTGGCCATGGTT
>Ga0081540_1002887_pt1 | contig 13867 bp, 11 predicted proteins | sample TabmetS2T1R1_FD_71024 | JGI IMG/M metagenome (GOLD analysis project Ga0081540, IMG submission 71024) | Tabebuia heterophylla rhizosphere microbial communities from the University of Puerto Rico - S2T1R1 | ecosystem: Host-associated > Plants > Roots > Rhizosphere ... | reverse complement strand
CGCTCTCGCGGCGGTGCGGCTTGTGTTATGGCCCGACGGTTGCGGTGAACAGGTAAAGCCAGTCGGCGGCCCGTAGGCAGTCGGGTTCGACCGATAAGGCGCCCGCAGGACGGACTCCGTCCCCGAGATATCACAGCTCCGCCTTCGCGGTCTGGTAGGCGGCGGCCAGCGCCTCTCGAAGGGGAAGCTGGCGGAACTCCTCGGACAGGATCTCCACGCCCCACGGTCCGGCCCAGCCGGTGGATCGGAGCGCCTGGATGAGCTCCGGCAGCCGGAACGAGCCCTGACCGCATAGCCGGCGCCGGTTCACCGTGTCCTCGAACAGCGTGCCGACTGGTGCCCTGTCTGCGTCGTTGAGCTCGACCCCGACGATCCGTCCTAGGGGGATCGCGGCCAGGTCTTCCGGCGGTGTTTCGGCGCGCTCGGTGTGCCAGACGTCGATGATCAGCCCACCGGCTTCGTGGCCGGCGTCCTCTACCAATCGGAGGCCGTCGTGCACTGTCTCGATGTTCGACCAGGGAAGGAACTCCAGGCCGACGCGCGCTCCCGCTGTGTGTGCGTCCGCGGCTAGTCGGGCGAATTCCCTTACCCAGTTGGCATAATCCCAGGGACCGCCGGAAACGTCGGGGGCGACCTTGATGTGGTGGGCGGCGAGGGCCTCGGCGGCCGTCAGCAGAGTTCGACGCACCTCGTCCGATCGTTCGCGGGCAAGCCCGGCCGCCCACCAATCGGTTAGAAGCTCCAACTCGAGGTGGATCAGCCCGTTGTCGCGGAGCATCGACCGAATCCCGGCCAGGCCATACCGTTGCTCAGCCGCGAGGAGGTCGGCGTGGACCAGGCCGAAACCACGAAACCCGGCTTCGGCGACGGCTTCGATTCGATCGCGAAGGGGGAGTGGGCTTCGTTCGTCGCCACGCAGGGGTGCTGCGTCCCCGGCGGAGGTCCAACAGGTGGCCAGTAGAGGCTCGTCGCGCACGGGGTTTCCGATCAGGTGAGTTGGCCGGCGGGGATTCGCGGCCGAGGCTGGAAGCCGGCGGTGCGGTAACAGTCGTCGATGAGCTGCATCGTTTCCACGGCGTCGTTGGTGTCGATGGGAAAGGGATCAAGACCCGGTCATCGATGTGCGGCTCGACGCTTCACGCACTTCGCGGGCTTCGTCGGCGTTGCTGGCGAAGGGCTTCTCGGTCAGAACATGTTTTCCCGCGCGGACCGCAGCGAGGTTCCATGGGCCGGGAAGTGCGTTGGCGAGCGGGTTGTACACAACCTCGACCTCAGGGTCGCTCACGACGTCGGCGTCGGAAGGTAGAGCCCGTTCCACGCCGTACCGATCCGCGAACGCCTGCGCTCGGCTGTGGTCGCGGGCAGCGACCGCCACCAGCCGATCGCCGGTCGTGCGAGCAGGACTGACGATGGCCAACTCGCTGATACGGGCGGCGCCGAGGACGCCGATGCGCAGTGGTTCCACGGATTCTCCTGTCATGGCGGCGACCGGGTTGCCAGGGCGTCATCCGCTGCGGCCGAGGACCTCTCGGAGGTATTCCGCGCTAGTGGCCACATCCTCGACCGGTCCCTTGTTTGTGGGCTCCTCGGCCAGAATCGTGTCCTGCTCAAGGGTGTACCAGCCGTCATAGCCGCATGCGCGCAGATGCCCGACGATGGCTGGGACGTCGACGTCACCGGTTCCCAGCGGCCGATACATGCCTTGTGCAACGGCGTCGGTGTAGGTCAGTCGGCCGGCCTGCACCTTGGCGGCAATTGCCGAGTCCACGTCCTTCAGGTGGAGGTGCGCGATCCGATCCGGGGCCTGGCGCGCCAGGTCAGCGGGATCGCTACCGCCGATGAGCAGGTGACCGGTGTCGAGGCACAACGTGATCCACGAGCCGTCGAGGACCTGCTGTACTTCCGCGCCCGTCTCGATCATCGTGCCTACGTGCGGGTGCAGGACCGCGCGGACGCCGCGGCCGGCGGCCAGATTCGCAACGCGATCCAGGTTCACGAGGAGGGTGTTCCAGCCGTCGTCGTCGAGCTGCGGGCGGGTGTCGTACCCGTTCAGCCCGCTGTCCGCCGACAGCACGAGAACCTTCGCTCCGGACGCGGCATAGCCGTCCAGAATGCGGTCGACCTCCGGTACCGGGTCGTGTCGGGGAACGTGCAGCACGAGCGGTGTGAACCCGCCGACGGCTTGCAGCCCGTGCTGGGAGAGCGTGTTCGCCATCGCCGTTGGCTGGCTGGGCAGGAAGCCGTCGGGTCCGAGCTCAGTGGCCGACAGGCCAACCTCCCGCATCTCCTTCAGCACTCGAGCCGGTTCTAGCTGGTAACCCCAACCCGCTACCTCGCAGACCCCCCAGGAGATCGGTGCGCCGGCAATCTTCTGCTCCGGGCGGGACGTTGTGGCGGTCACGTGACTCGTACCTCCTCGATGCGCACCGGACGGTGCTCGGTCAGAGACTTCGCGCACGCTTCGGCGATCCAGTCGGCTGCCAAGCCGTCGACGACGGTGCACGGCGACGGTCGTTTTCCTGCGGCCACGTCGATGAACGTCTCGAACTCGGCCCGGAAGGCGGGCTGGAATCGGTCCATGAAGAAACGGTGCGGTTGGCCGGACGGAAAGGCGACCCCGGGTTCGAGGGACCGCAATGGCCACTTCTCGTCCACGCCGGCCGCGACGCTGTCCTTCGACCCGTGTACTTCTAACCGCACGTCGTAGCCGCGCGCGTTGTAGCGGGTGTTGGACACGACGCCAAGCGCGCCGTCCGCGAAGGTGACGATCGCAGCAGAGGTGTCGACGTCGCCGTACTGCCGGAAGAAGTCGGCGCCGCGGTTGCTGCCGGTGGCATACACCTCGACCGCTTCCTGGCCGGTTACCCACCGGATGATGTCGAAGTCGTGCACGCCGCAGTCGCGGAACATGCCACCGGAGACGGCCACATACGCCGGGGTGGGCGGCTCCGGGTCGAGTGTGGTCGACCGGATGGTGTTGATCCACCCGAGCGCGCCGCTCTCGACCGCTGCGCGGGCCGCCGCGATAGCGGCGTCGTATCGCCGTTGGAAGCCAATCTGTACCGGGACATCGGACCCGTTGAGCCGGCGACGTAACTCCGCTGTCTCAGCGCCACTGGGTGCGACCGGCTTCTCGCAGAAGGTGGGTAGGCCGGCTTCCACGCAGGCGAGGATGAGCTCGGTGTGTGCGTCCGTACTCGCCGCTATGACGACACCGTCGATGCCGGCGGAGACGAGGTCCTTCAGTGAGTCGACGCCTTCGACTCCGAGGCGATCGACCACGTTCTGCACTTTTGATTGGTCAATATCGGTGACCACCAGGGAGTCGATGGTCGGAATGCCGGCCAGCGTGTTCGCATGGAAGGCGCCGATCCTTCCCAGCCCGATGAGTCCAAGCCGCATGAGCGAAGCCCTTCCGTGGGTAGTTGTTGGGAACAGTCAGTCCCGTCGTAATAGTTGTGTTTGAGCCCAGTCCGGATTTGCGACCGCTGCGGGTGTTCGGCCGGCGAGCACGTCGACGATTCCGCGGGCCGCGTCGGCGAACGTGGCGGCTGTCGCCCGCCGGGTGAGTCCCATCAGATGCGGGGTGAGGACGACGTTCGGGCGGTCGAACACGGGGTGGTGCTCGGGCGGTTCCGGATCGAACACGTCGAGCCCTATACCGGCGAGTTGACCGGAGTCCAGCGCATCGAGCGCGGCATCGAGGTCCACCAACGCGCCCCGTCCGCAATTGACCAGGACTGTCCCTGGGCTGACCTGGTCCAGGAATGCCTTGTCGACAAGGTGATGGGTGGTGTCGGTCAGCGGCACGTGCAACGTCAGTACGTCGCTTGCGACGGCGAGACGCGCAAGGTCGACCGCTGCGATCTCGGCCGGTGGCGGGCTGACCGGGTCGTAGGCCAGCAACCGCATGCCGAACGCCTTGGCGAGCTCGCCGACTCGCTGCCCAATTCGCCCGTAGCCGACAATGCCCATCGTCGCGCCGTCCAGGTCGCCGATCGGCACCTTGCCCCGTTCGGCCCACCGGCCCTGTCGGACGAGTTCGGTCAACGCGGCCAGACGCTTGACCAGGTGAAGTGTCAGCGCGAGCACTCCCTCGGCGACGGCGCGCGTCCCACTGCCCGGCGTGACGACGACTGGGATGCCTCTCCCGGTTGCCGCGGCAAGGTCGACGAGCTCGACACCGACACCGGTACGCGCCAGGACGCGCAGCCGCGGTGCTCGGTCCAGGAAGGCTGCATCGACGACGGCATCAGCCCGGACGATCGCACCGACGGCGCTCGCAAGGTCGTCCGCGGTGGGATCGGTGACGAAGGTGAGTCCGGCGCCGAGAATGCCTGTCACCAGCACGGGATCTACCGCTCCAATACCGACGACGACCGGACGACCGACTTGCATGTCCTCACCCGTCGCCGAAGGTCGAGCCGGGCACCATCGGAACCTGTTGCCACGCACCGCTCTCGGCCGACTCGGCTGCTGCCGCGATGACTTCAGCGACATGGAGGGCATCGTCTGCTGTGGAGTTGCGGCGCTCCCCGCCGGTTACCGCGACGAGGAACTTCTTCGCCTCGATCACCTTGAGATCGTCGTAGCCCATGCTGTTGCCGGGTCCGGGCTGGAAATGTGCGTAGTCGCCGAGGTGGGCGTTGCCGAGCACAGTGGTGTAGCCGTAGTGCGGTCCGCCCCGGCCGATGCAGACCCGCAGCTCGTTCATCTGCTCGAAGTTCCACGCGGCCGAGCCTTCGGTGCCGTAGATCTCGAAGCCGAGCCCGCACTGTGGCCCAACGATGACGCGCGACGCCTCCAGCGTGCCGACCGCCCCGGCGGCCCGCGAATTCGGTGCGAAGCGCACCAGCGCGGCCGCGTAGTCATCGTTCTCGACGGTGCCCATCTCCCCGTCCTCGATGACCGCGAAGTGGGTACCGGAGCCCATCGGCAGGACCGGCCGCTCGGTGTAGACGGTGTGGGTCAGGGCGTTCACCGCGCCGATTGGCCCGAGCAGGTACTGCACGAGGTCGACAACGTGGCTGAGCAGGTCACCGAGGGCGCCGGCGCCGGCGAGGTCACGGATGAACCGCCAGGACAGCGCACCCTTCGGCTCGGATGCGTAGCCGTTGAAGAACACTGCGCGGACGTTGGTGATTCGGCCGAGGTCACCGTTAACCACAAGCTCTCGGACGCGCTCCACCGCGGGGGTGTGGCGGTAGTTGTAACCGATGGACGTGACTACGTCAGCTTTCGCCGCGGCCGCGGCCACGTCCGCTGCCTCCTGCGCGTCGCGGCCGACCGGCTTCTCGATCCAGAATGGCTTGCCGGCCTCCGCGGCCGCCACCCCGATCTCCCGATGCAAACCGGTGGGGGCGCAGATGGACACGACGTCGACATCCGGATCGGCCAGTACGTCGCGGTAGTCGGTGCTCGTCGTCCGGTAGCCCAAGACGTCCTCGGCATACTCAGCCCGGTCCGCGGCGGTGTCGGCGGCGTGTATCAGCTGCGGGCGCAATCCCAAGTCTGGATAGACCGACGGGATGGCCTGGTACGCCCGGGTGTGCAGTTTGCCCATCCAGCCGACGCTGATCAGCCCGACGCCGATGCCCCGGTGAGTATTGCCGTTCGTGCTCATGAGCAGTGCCCTCTCTTATCTGGTTCTGGAATCGGCTCGGGACCGCGTCAGCTGGACACCCGCGCGCGGTCGAGCTCAGCGGTCACTGCGCCGGCCAACAGCGTCGAGTCGGAGCCGATGGCCACGAACGCCCAGCCGGCTGCGTGCCGTTCGGCGGCAGCCGCGCCGTCCGGGACGAGTAGCCCGCAGGCCTTTCCGAACTTCGAAGCTGCGTCGCGAACCCGGTCGAGAGCAGCCAGGTAGTTCGGTGCTGTCACGTCCCCAGGAGCCCCCAGGTCGTGGCTGAGGTCCCGTGGGCCGACGAACAGGACATCTACCCCGTCCAGGGCGGCGATCTCCTCCACCTGTTCTACCGCCCGCGCCGACTCGATCTGCACGACTGTGAGGACTTCGTCGTCCGCGCGATCCAGGGCCCCTGGATCGAGACCGAAGCGGCAGGCCCGGTTGTACGTGGCGACCCCGCGGTCACCCGCTGGCGGGTAGCGCAGGTGCCGCAGCGCCTCGCGGACCTCGTCGGCTGTGTCCAGCCGGGGCAGCATGACTCCGGCAGCACCCAGGTCGAGGATGCGACCCAGCCGGATCCGGGCGGCGGACTCCGCGCGTACGACGGTCGGCACGCCATACGCAGCCGCAGCGAGGACGACGGTGCCGATCTGCTCCTCACCGCCGGCGCCATGCTCTAGGTCGAGCAAGACCCAGTCCACGCCCGCCGCGGCGCACACTTCCGCGACGACCGGTGAGGCGGCACCGATGAAGATGCCGGCGGTGCGTTCGCCGTCAGCCAGCTGCCGAGGCAGTCGGCCGTGATCGAGGGGAGACCGAACCGCTCGAGAGGTGTCCGTATGGGTCGTCATCCAAACCACCGTTGCGTCACCAGGCCGGCCTCGTACTCTGCCCGAAGCCGGCGGACGGCGTCCTGGTCGGACACTTCGGCCGGGGCGACGTCCCACCAGACTCCGCCCGGCGGCAGGTCGGCGTGGGGGATGACCGGGACGACGATGACCACGGGTCCCTCGTGGTCCCTCGTGTCGGCGAGCGCGTCGCGGATCTCCGCAGCCGTGATCGCTCGCACCGCCCGTGCCCCCAGGCCGCGGGCCACTTGGACGAGATCCACCGGGAGGTACGCGCCCTCTAGTCGGGCCGGCTTTTCATTGTCCTGGCCGTCGGCGAGGGTCAGACCGCCGTCTCGATACCGAAACTCGTTGCCGAACTCACGCCCGTTGCGGAGCATCTGCAGCCGATGAATCACCTGGTAGCCGTGGTTCTCCGGGATCACGACGGTCACCGCCAGCCCCTCCTGCAAGCCAGTGACCAGCTCGGTCGGGGCCATCAGAAACGTTCCGTCTCCCAGGAACGACACCACCCGTCTGGTCCGGTCCGGGAAGGCCAGCCGGACACCCAGGCCAGCAGGAATCTCGTAGCCCATGCAGGAGAAACCGAACTCCAAGTGACAGTAGCGACCGTCGGTCGCGTCCCAGACCTTCTGCAGATCCCCGGGCGGCCCGCCCGCTGCCGCAATGATCGTGTCGCCGTGACGCGCCTGTTCCTGCAGCAAGCCGATGAGCTGGCCCTGGGTCAGCACCGCCTCCGTGGTGGTCACGACGTCCGAGTCAGCCGGTACAGCGGACTTGTCGAACGGTACGTCCGGGTCCAGGACGGCCGCTCGCTCGGCCTGCCATCTCTCATTGCGCTCGCGTACCTGTCGTTGCCAGGCCGTTGGGCTGGTGATACCTGAGTCTTCAGCGGCGCGGGTCAATGCGGCGAGCGCGCGCTTCGCGTCCGCGACGATTCCGGTCGCCCCGAGCCGGCCGGCGTCGTGGACGTCGACGTTGATGCTCGCGAAGCGCACGTCAGGGTTCTGGAACAAGGACTGCGACGCGGTCGCGAAGTCGGTCAGCCGTGACCCCACCGTCAGGATGAGGTCCGCGGCCGCGGCCAACTCGTTGGTGGCTGGTGTTCCCTCCAGCCCGATCCCACCGAGCTGCCACCACGCCGGTTGCTGCACGGCTCCCTTGCCGGCGAACGTCTCCGCTACTGGAATGCCCACGGCTGCGGCCAACGCTTCCAGCTCGGCGGTGGCACCGGAATAGACGACCCCGCCACCGGCGATGATCAGCGGCTTCTCCGCCGTCCGCAGCAAGCGCACGACCGCGTCGATCTCGTCCGGATCGGGTATCGGACGACGGATCGCCCAGTCGCGCTCGACGAACAGCTCCACCGGCCAGTCGTAGGCCTGGGATTGCACGTCCTGCGGCAACGACAGCACGACGGCACCGGTCCGGGCTGGGTCGGTCAGCGCTCGCATCGCGGCGGGCAGCGCGGTCAACAAGCCCTCCGGTCGGGTGATCCGATCGAAGAACCGGGACACCGGCCGGAACGCGTCGTTCACCGAGGCGTCTGCCTCGACCGGGTGCTGCAACTGCTGCAGTACGGGACCCTGGCGACGTGTGGCATAGGTGTCGCCCGGCAGCAACAACACCGGCAGCCGGTTCACGGTCGCCAGAGCCGCGCCCGTAACCAGATTCATCGCGCCCGGGCCAATCGACGCGGTCACCGCCAGCGTCGCATGCCGCCGGGTCGCCTTCGCAAAGCCGGCCGCCATGTGCACCAGTGCCTGCTCGTTGCGGCCCTGGATGAACGGCAAGATCTCGCTGTGCTCGTCCAGCGCCTGCCCCAGACCGGCCACGTTGCCGTGGCCGAAGATGCCGAGCGCCGCTGGTACGAGCCGGCGGCGGTGCCCGTCGGCGACCGAGTACTGGCGGGATAGGTAAGAGACGAGGGCTTGCGCAACTGTCAGCCGCACCGGGCCCGGCGATGGGTTCTCCATCAGTCGATCTCCTTGTTTGATGAGCAAGCTGGCGACCAGCGCGGAACCGCGTGGCCTACCAGGGCCGTCCGTGCAGGATGACGGTCTTCAGCTCGGTCATTTCCTCGACGGCCCACCGGGGTCCTTCCTTGCCGATCCCGCTTCCCTTCAGGCCGCCGTAGGGCATCAGGTCAGCGCGCCACAAGGGTGTCCAGTTGATGTGGATGCTGCCGGCGTCGATTTCGCGTACGGCCCGGACGGCTCCGGCGACGTCGGAGGTGAAGATGCCGGCCGCTAACCCGTAGGCCGTCCCGTTCGCCTGCGCCACCGCCGACGCCCAGTCCGCCGCGGTGCTTATCGCCACAGCCGGTCCGAACAGCTCCTCCTGGGCGAAGGCGGAGGACGGCTCCACGTCGGCAACGACGGTAGGCGCAACCATGCTGCCGTCGCGCGCTCCGCCAGTAAGCACCCGTGCGCCCGCGGCGGCGGCGGACGCGATCGACTGCCGCACGCGCTCCGCCTCGCCGGAGTTGATCAACGTCCCCATCTTCGTCTCAGGCGAGGACGGGTCACCGACCTTGATTGCCTGCACTCTCGGCACGAGCGCGTCGAGGAAATCGCCGCTCACCGCGGGGTGGGCGATGACCCGCTGCACTGAAATGCAGACCTGTCCCGCATTGACATAGCCGCCGTCCGCGACCGCGCTTGCGGCCAGGTCCAGGTCGGCGCCCGGCAGGATGATCACCGGGCAGGAAGCGCCCAACTCCAGCGAGAGCTTCTTCACCCCGGCCATCCGGGCGATTCGCTCGCCCGTGGCCGTCGACCCAGTGAACGAGATCTTCCGGACGCGACGATCCGTGACCAGCAAATCGCCGAGCTCGCCGCCCGGACCGGTCAGCACGGACAGCACGCCGTCCGGCAATCCGGCATCGACGAAACAGGCCGCGAGCGCGAGGGCCGTCAACGGCGTTGTGCGTGCGGGCTTGAGGACGACCGCATTGCCGGCGGCCAGCGCGGGAGCGATCTTGTGCAGCACGAGGAGGGCCGGGTAGTTGAACGGGGAAATGGCAACCACTACGCCACACGGCTGGCGTTGGGTGAAGCCGATCTTGTCCAGACCGGTGCCGGGATTGGCGTCGAGCGGCAGCGTATCGCCGTACAGCTGGGTACCCTCGAACGCGGCCAGCCGGATGATCTCACCGGAGCGCGACGCCTCCCCACTCGCCTCGTTGATCGTCTTGCCAACCTCGGCGCTGATAGTTCGGGCGATCTCGCCGGCTCGTTCATCCGCCAGCTGCGCCGCGCGTAGCAGGATCCGCATCCGCTCATGCGCCGGGGTGCGGCGCCACCGGGCGGCTCCCGCCTCAGCAGCCGAGAGCGCAGCCTCGACGTCGTCCGGCCCCGCCACCGGCACGGTGCCGACGATGGCGCCGTCGTAGGGAGATGTCACGTCCTCCGTCTTCCCGGTCCCGACAGCCGGACGCCATTGCCCGCCGATCAGCATGGGGGTCAGGTCCATCGAGGGTTCCTCCCAGGTCGTGGTAAGTACTTGCCGGCCCGCAGACGGGCAGGCGTGAGCGAGGGTCGGGTACTGGGGTCCGACCGATGTCCGTCGCGGTTAGTGGGTGCGATGTCGGTCGATGCATGTCAGCCTAGGTGTCAGAACCGCCGAGTCAATGCCAGAAATCCGCCAAAAACCCGCCAGGAGAAGTCGTGGGCCATCCGTATCGGATCCGGGAGATCGCCGTGCAGGCTGGGCTGAGCGAACGAACCGTCGACCGGGTGCTGAACGACCGGGGCGGCGTGCGCGCTAGCACGGTCCGCGAGGTGCAGCAGGCGATCGCTGATCTAGAGCGGCAGCGGTCCCAGCTGCGGCTTAGCGGGAGAACGTTCGTGATCGACCTGGTGATGCAGGCGCCGGACCGGTTCTCCTCCGCCGTCCGCCACGCCGTTGAGGCTGAGCTGCCCGCCCTGCGACCAGCTGCCGTGCGGGCGCGGTTCCACTTCCGCGAGACCGGTGACGTCGAGGACATGGTCGCCACGCTGGACCGTATCCAGTCCCGCGGCTCACATGGGGTCATTCTCAAGGCGCCCGACCTACCGGAGGTGGTCACCGCCTGCTGGCGGCTGCGGGCAGCCGGAATCCCGGTCGTGACGCTGGTGACCGACCTGCCCGGCAGCCAGCGGTTGGCCTACGTCGGGATGGATAACCGGGCCGCCGGCGCGACTGCCGCCTACCTGATGGGCCAATGGCTCGGCGACCGACCTGGGAATGTGCTGGTAACCCTGAGCCGGGGCTTCTTCCGCGGCGAGGAGGAACGCGAGGTCGGGTTTCGCAACGCCATGCGCAGCCGCCACCCGGACCGCGGTCTGGTCGAGATCGACAACACCGACGGTCTGGATGAGACCATGCGCGGTCTTGTCCTGTCCGCCCTCGATGCTGACCCGCAGATCGCCGCGACGTACTCGATCGGCGGCGGCAATATCGCCATCGTCGAGGCCTTCGCGACCAAGCGACGAACCTGCGCGGTGTTCATCGCTCATGACCTCGACCAGAACAACACGGAGCTGCTGCGCGACGGCCGGATATCAGCAGTACTCCACCACGACCTCAACCAGGACATGCGCCGGGCTTGCCACGTGATCATGCAGGCGCACAAGGCGCTGCCGGGAGGTATCTACACCTGGCCCTCCAACATCCATGTCATCACTCCGTACAACATGCCGGCACCGGCCCTCCCCGAACGGTGAACCGCGCTCTAGCACTGGCTGAACAAGAGCCAGACGTGAGGGTCTTCAGGGCCTCTCGAGCTTGGCGCGCGTGACCCAGATTCGTGTTGTGCGCGGCGCGAGCGGGCAAGACCGCCGAGTCGATCGCCGGAAACAACCGTTGACCTTGCCCGAGCGGAGCACCTAGCGTTTGAGTACGACGTGTCGGGTCTGCACCAAGGAGGTAGCAAATGCGTCGATTAGCAGTAGTGGTGGCGTTCGCGGCCGCGATCACATCGGTCGTTTTCGCGGCGCCGGCCTATGCCTTCAACCCGGACACCCTGGTCACGGTCGGCAGCCCACCGGGCCCGTTTTCCGCGAACAAGCAGAACGAGCCGGCGGTGGCGATCGACGCCAATCATCCGACCGTGCTCGCGGCCGGCGCGAACGACAACATCGACATGGAGGCGTGTAACGCTGGCCCCGACAACGATTGCCCATTCACCGACGGGGTGGGTGTCTCCGGGGTCTACTTCTCGTTCGACAGCGGCACTACCTGGATTCAGCCCACATACAGCGGCTGGAGCGCCCGCGACTGCACGGGCGCGCCTGGCGACGATCCGCCCTGCGAGCCTGAGGTCGGGTCGATCGGCACTCTGCCGGGGTACTTTGACGCGGGCCTTGTCTCCGACGGTGATCCGGCGGTGGCGTTCGGGCCGGTATACGCGAACGGCAGCTTCTCCTGGGCGAACGGGTCGCGCCTGTACTACGCGAACCTAACCTCCAACTTCCCGGGCCGATCGGCGTTCAACGGCTTTGAGGCAATCGCGGTCTCCCGGATCGATGGGTCAGCGACCGCCGGGCTTACCGCAAGCGTGGTAGCTGACCAGGCCAACTGGAAGGCGCCGGTGATCGTCAGCAAGCAGAACTCCGCCCTGTTCTCCGATAAGGAGCAGGTCTGGTCGGACAACGCGTCGTCGAGCCCATTCTTCGGCCACACATACATCTGCTCCGCGGCCTTCCGTGGGGTCCCCGGCCGATCGCAGCCGCTGATGGTGGCCACGTCCGCCGATGGCGGTGACAGCTGGCAGTCCCATCAGATCAGCTCAGCGACCAATAATCCGGTGAGCCCGCAAGGCTTCGGCCGATCCGGCTGCACGATCCGAACCGACAGCAACGGCGTCGCTTACGTGTTCTCTTACCAGTTCGCCTCCGGTACGCCGGGTAATGGAGTCCAGATCATGTCCAAGTCCGTCGACGGCGGGCAGCACTGGACTCGCCCCGTGCAGATCATTCCGGCCACCGACCTGTGCAATGCGTTCGAGCCGTCAATCGGGCGCTGCGTCGAGGACGGTGTTGGCGGGGCCCGTGACGACTTGGGGCCGAGCCCGAGCGTTGACATCGCTAACGGTGCGCCAACCGGAGCGGACGCGACGAACCAGATTGTCGACGCATGGGCCGACGGACGCGACGGGCTGAACAACGAGCACGTGATGTTCGCGACCTCGACCAACGGGGGTACCAGCTGGACTGCTCCGGAAACGATCGAAACAGCTGATGACCGCGGCTATTACGCGGCGCCGGCAATCTCCCCGAACGGCACCGACGTTTGGGTCGTATACAACGCGTTCACCACACCGTTCCGCGACGACACCACCTCGCCTCGGAATCTCGTCGGCGTGGTCAAGCACGCAGATGTCGCCGGTGGCACCGTTGGCACCTTCGCCGAGATTCATCGCAGTCCGGGTGGCGATCCCAGGGGCAGCAGCCAGAACAACCTGGCCGCTGAGTTCCTCGGCGACTACGTCTATGCCGCCGCGACCCGCACCTACGGCGCCGCAGTCTGGAACGACACCAGAAACGCCGCGGACTGCCCGGATATCGATGCGTACCGGCAGGCGCTGCACGACGAGGCGGTAGCGGCCGGTGTCCCGGTGGCGGATCCGGAGGAGCCTCGCGGTGAGGAGGACGCCATCCGCGGCGCGGTAAAGACCCAGGAGCCGGACGCGGTCGCGCCGGCGGTGCAGCAGGTCTGCCCGGAGACCTTCGGCAACTCCGACATCTTCGGCGGGACCTACCCAGATCCCACGCCGTGACCTAGGTGATCGGACGGAGCGGGGGTGTTCCCACCGGGGCACCCTCGCGCCGTGCTGGTAAGGGACGGCTACCCAACAGGCCACCACGACGGAAGGGGCCCGCGAAGTTGCGGAACCCGGGGCCGTTGCGACGGTGAGTGGTGGTTTCAGAAGTCGATGGGATCGCGGATCAGTGGGCAGGTCATGCAGTGGCCGCCACCCCGGCCGCGGCCTAGCTCCGCGCCGACGATGGTGATCACTTCGATGCCCGCGTTGCGCAGCAACGAGTTGGTGTGGGTGTTGCGGTCGTACGCGTAGACCACGCCGGGTGCGGCGGCGAGAACGTTGTTGCCGCTGTCCCACTGTTGACGTTCTGTGGCGTAGGGGTCGCCTCCGGTTTCCACGACGCGCAGTAGGTCGAGGTTGAGTGCTTTGGCAAGCACGTCGAGGAAGCTGTTCTTTTCCTCGATGACCTCAATCGGGCTCTTGTCACCCGGGCGGAGCGTGAAGGTCTGTATTGCGTCGACGATCTCCCGGTAGGCCGTCACGCAGTCGCGATCGACGAAGGTCATGACGGTGTCCAGGTGCATCGCCGAGCGCAGCTTGGGCAGGCCCGCGATGATCACGCGGTCTGCGGCGCCGTTGGCAAAGAGA
>Ga0081540_1002886_pt1 | contig 13873 bp, 12 predicted proteins | sample TabmetS2T1R1_FD_71024 | JGI IMG/M metagenome (GOLD analysis project Ga0081540, IMG submission 71024) | Tabebuia heterophylla rhizosphere microbial communities from the University of Puerto Rico - S2T1R1 | ecosystem: Host-associated > Plants > Roots > Rhizosphere ... | reverse complement strand
CGGACCTCCAGCTTCGAATGCACCTTCTGCCTCGCCTGCGCGGAGACGATGAAGGGCGCCTGCCCGAACTGCGGCGGAGAGCCGGTGCTCAGCCACGGCCGCAAAAGAAGAGTCCCTGACTGCCTCCGGAGTGGCTACCGGGGCGGAAGCCCGAGCTGCTCCCGCAGGCCTCGTGCTTCCGCCTCGATTCGTTCGAGGTGCGCGAGATGGGCCTCGCGGACCTGCTCGGGAGTCTCGAAGGCCTCCCTCTTCGATGGCGGCTCGCATCGGTCGAGCTCGAGCACCCGCACGATGAGCTCGTCCCCGACCGTCGCCAGGCCGTCAACCCACCGGACCGACCACTTCTCGGATCCGGAAATCTGTAGGCCTCCCAGGGAGAACTGGAAGTTGCGCGGTTGACCGCCCCTCGCGATACCGGTGACGTACGCAGAGAGCACTCCGTCGCCCTCGAGGCCGGCCACGGCCAGTCTCGTCCCGTTCCGGGTCAGCTCGATGCAGATCACGTTCCGCCCTCCGGTGCCTCAGTGAGCGGAGCGACGGCCGCTGGCGGTGGGGTCGGAGGCTGATAAGGCCGCGTCTGCTGCTGCTCCGCCGCTCGCTGCTGCGCCCGTTGCTGATCGTCGGCGGCCTGCAGCGTGGCACCGGCTCCCGCCGAGCCTTCCTTCACGCAGGTAGGGCTCGCCGGGGGACCGGCGCAGACATACGTGAGCGACTGACCACACCCTTCCGCACGGTAGCCACCCGCCCCCAGCTCCGTCACGGTGATCGACGATTCGGGACAGCCGATCTCCCGGGACATTCGCTGCTGGACGAAGAGCGAGGACGTGCAGCCGGCCAGCGCTGCAACGAGCCCCGCTCCGAGGACGTTCCCCCATCGTCTTCCGAGCATGGGCCATCCTTCCATGACGGGCCCCGAGCGTCACGGCAGCATGAGGCCCGTCACGCGCGCACGACCGTCCAGCACGGCGGACGATCACGAGGTCTCGGGCGACCTCGAGCGCGCTACACGGGCGGCGTGCCCTGTCACCGCTCAGCGCACGAACGCGGTTCCGCGGCTGCCCGGCTCGCGGGCCTCGTCGAGGATCGACGTGGGCGGATCGATGCCGACGATGTGGACCGCCTCGATGCCCTCCTCGAGCATCGCCAGCGACTCCTCCACCTTCGGGATCATCCCTCCGGAGATGACTCCCGAGGCCATCTGCTCGCGAGCCTCGGCGGCGGTGAGCTTCGGCATCCGGGTGGAAGGATCGTCCTTGTCCCGCAGCACGCCCGGCACGTTCGAGACCAGGAACAGCTTGGCCGCCCGGAGCTTCGCCGCGACCCGGGCCCCGACGGTGTCGGCGTTGATGTTGAAGACGTTCCCGCCGGAGTCCCCGCCCAGCGAGCCCAGGACCGGCACGAAGCCCACGCTGGCCAGCTTCTCCAGCGCCGCGGTGTCCACCGACACGATGTCTCCCACCAGCCCGAGGTCCACCGGATCCGGACCCGCGCCGGTGATGACCTTCGGCGGCCGGCGCACGGCATCCACCAGCCCCGCCGAGACCCCGGTGGTGCAGAGCGCCGGGACCTCGGCCAGCCGCATCGCGGCCGCGACGTCGACCGATACCTCGCCGGCGAGCGCCATCTTCATCACCTCGAGGGTCTCGGGGTCGGTGACCCGCCGGCCTCCGACGATGTTGGGCTCGAGCCCCAGCCGCCGCCCCAGCTCGGTGGCCTGCGGTCCGCCCCCGTGGACGATGCAGACCCGGATGCCCGCGGCCAGGAACTCGCCCACCGCCGAGCCGACGCTGCCCGCGAGCTGCGTGCGATCCGCGGCGAGCTCTCCGCCCACCTTCACCACGAACCAGCGGCCGCCGAAGTCGGAGAGCGCGCTCACGGCCAGAGCCCCGGCTCCTTGAGGGTGAGCGTCTCGTCGAAGCCCATCATCACGTTGAACGCCTGGATCGCCTGTCCGGCGCCGCCCTTGACCAGATTGTCCAGCGCGCTGAAGCAGACCACCCGTCGGGTGGACCCGGTGGGAGTGCCAAGCGTGAACCCGACCTCGACGTAGTTACCTCCCGACACGGCGACCACCTCCGGCTGACGGCCCTTCACGATGCGCATGAACGGCTCGTCAGCGTAACAGCGGGCCCACGCCTCCTCGAGCTGCTCGGCCGTCGTGGATGCCGGCAGGTCGACGAAGCTGGTGGCGAAGATGCCGCGGGGAAGGGGCGCGGACACGGGCACGAACTCCAGCGCCAGCTCCCGTCCGCCCGCGCCGTGCAGCGTCTGGAGGATCTCCGGGATGTGCTGGTGGTCGAGCGGCTTGTAGGTCCGCAGGTTCGCCGCCCGGAGCGGATGGTGGGTGGTGAGCTGGGGGTTGGCGCCGGACCCGGAGCTCCCGGTGGCCGCCACGGTGTGCACGGGACCCGTCAGCATTCCCGCTCGCGCGAGCGGAAGCAGGCCCAGCGCGATGGTGGTCGCGAAGCAGCCCGGCGAGGCGACGTACCGTGCCTTCGCGATGGCCGCGCGGTTCACCTCCGGCATCCCGTAGGTGAAGACTCCGTCGGTGAGTGACTTCGGCGAGGGGTGGGCGACGCCGTAGTACTTCTCGTAGGCCGCCGGATCGCGCAGGCGGAAATCGCCCGACAGATCGACGATGCGCACCCCGGAGGCAAGGATGGCCTGGACGACCTTCGCCGTCGTCTTGTGCGGCATCGCGAGGAAGGCCACGTCCATCCCGGCGACGGCCTGCTCGGGCGTCATCTCCTGGAAGGTCAGGTCGGTGAGGCCCGCGAGGTTGAAGTGCACCTCGCCGACCTTCTTGCCGATGTTGTCCGCCGCCGTGACCCGGGCGACCTCGACGTGGGGGTGGAACAGGAGCCGGCGGAGGATCTCCGCCCCGCCGTAGCCCGTGCCCCCGATCAGGACTGCCTTCAGACGCGCCATGATGGCCGGGCACCCTGCCAGAGTGTCGGCACCCAGGAAAGCGACTGGCGCTCAGCGGTGTCGGTCCCACCTGTAGGTGAGGTCCCCGGGTCCCACGACGCAAGCGGTCGCGTCGGGGCTCCTGCCGGAACCCGGGACCCGGACGTCCCCGAGCACCGGGAAGAGGACCGCCGCGTGCTCGGGCCCGAGCGGCTCGTAGACCAGCGCCGGCTTCGGAGAACCGGAGCTCAGGGACCTCTCTCGTGCTCCTGCGCCGCGAGCGTCTCGTCGAGGTCGCGCTCCAGCTCGTCGAGGTGGCGCCCCAGCTCGCCCGGGTCGACGAACGGGTTCGCGGAGTCACCGTCGCGTCGTGCCTTCGCGAGCCGCTCTGCCTTTCCGGTGAGGTCGAACCAGAACCCATGCGCCGCGAGCATCACGTCGGCGCGGGCCGAGCGGAGGCGGGCGATGGACCCGCGGTCATCGGCAGCCACCGTGGGATAGACGGAATTGTTCGTGAGCTTGAAGGGGGAGACGACCAGGCCGCAGACGAAGACGACGTCGTGGGTCCGGCCCGCTTCCTCGATGCGTGTGGACCACGTCGTGCACCCCCGCGTGTGCCCCGGGGTGAGCGTCGCGGTCAACGTCACGTCGCCGAGGCGAACCTGCTCCCCGTCCCGGACGCGAAGGTCGGGGCTGAACGCCTCGAAGGGATAGTCGTCGCCGTAGGCGAAGTCGCCCTTGCCGCCCCGCTTCATCTGCGCGCCGTCCGTTTCGCTCGCCACGATGCGGGCGCCGGTCCGGCGCCTCAGCTCGGCGAACCCTCCGCAGTGGTCGTAGTGGGCATGGCTGTTGAGGAGCAGCTTCACGTCCGCGAGACGAAAGCCGAGCGCCGCGACGTTCTTCTCCAGCCTGGGAAGCATCTCGACGGGTCCGGAGTCGATGAGGAAGTGCCCGGCGCGGGTGGTGATGAGAAAGGCGCTGATCCCGTTCGCTCCCACGTAGTGGACGTTGCCCACGATGCGGAACGGCTCGACCGGCTTCATCCACTCCGCTCGGAGCTTCCTCATCTGCTCTGCCGGTGGCGCCTTCGGCTTCGATTCCCTGCGATCGGACACGATCTGCCAGCCGCCCTCGCCCGGCCGGAGGGTGAGGTGCTCCCGCCGCTGCTCCCTCGGCGACTCGAACGAGAGCTCGACCGTGGCCTCGGTGGGATCCGCATGGATCGATTCGACGCGACGCACGCGTCTCGACTCGTCAGGCGCGATCCCGCTCCTGCGCGCGGCGAGCGCTTCCGGTGTCACCCGCACCCAGCGTGATCCGCGCTTCTCGAGGATGCTCGCCCCGGGGGCGAAGGCGCTCTTCAGCTCCTCTGCCGAGCCGAGCGCGTCGGCGCGGAAGTAGCGCTCGACGGCCTCGCGCACCTCGGTCTCGAGCTCGGCGGGGGCGGCGAACGCCGGAGACCCAAGGGCAAGGACAACGACCAGTGCGGTCCAGCTCCGCTGGACCCTGCTCATGCCGGGGCGACGGGCCGGAACGGGAACGAGATCTCCAGCCAGCCGGGATGCGCCAGGAGGACCATCTCCCGCTTCGGCCCTTGCAGGACGTGACCCTCCCGCGCCATCCAGTCCCGGAGCGCCCGGTAGCCGAGCTCCGCCGCGTCGTCGTCGTCGACGGTCCGGACGGTGGCCACCTCCGCCGCGGGAAGCTCGGACAGGGTGACCCGCCCCCGGGCGTGGGTCGACGAGGGCACCTCGACGAACGCCTCCGCGGTGAGGGCGCCCTCACTCGCGCAGCGATGCCAGAGAACACCCTCACGCCCGGCGCTCGGTCTGTCGAGCCCGCGCCGGAGCTCGAGGAACAGCTCGGAGACGTCGGACGCAGCGGAGAGTCGATCCCGGACGCTCGCGACCCACCGGGCCGGCTCCAGCCGGATCCCCACCGGCGGATCGGCAGGGTCGAGGTCGGCCTGCGCGAGGCGGGCCCGGAGCGCGACCAGCTGCGACGACTGACGGACGATGGTCTGCTCGAGGCGTTCCCTGGCGACGGCCAGCATCCGCCTCTCGGCGAGCTCGCCGGTCAGCGCCTCCCGCACCTCGTCGAGCTGCAGCCCGAGGCGCCGGAGCGCGAGGATCTTGCTCGCGCGCTCGAGCTGGCGGAGCCCGTAGAGGCGATAGCCGGTGCGGACGTCGACCTCGGCGGGACCGAGGACGTCCACCGCGTCGTAGAAGCGCAGCGTCCGGATCGACAGTCCGGTCAGCCGGGCGAACTCGCCGATGCGCAGCATCCTCGTCATTCCAGGCTCGTCAGGGGCGAGCATAGACGACTCCGATGAGCTTCCACCCGCCGTCGGCCACCTTGAGCAGCGAGCCGTAGCCGACGATGCGCTCGGCACCCTGCCCGTGCGTCATCCTGGCCACGGCGACGTTGCTGGCCACCTCCACCCAGTCCACCTCGCGGGCGGATGGCCGCGCCTTCCCCTGTGCCCGGGCCTGGTCCAGGCGCGCTTGCCATCCGGGCAGGGACACGGCGACGAGCTCTCCGCGATCGACCGCGTAGGTCTGCCCCCGGGCGAGCGTGGCCGGGCCGAGGCGGGCGCCCTCGCCTGTGTCCATGGCCTGGAACACCCGGGCGAGGACCTCGCGAATGACCCGCTTCTCGGCGTCGAGCTGCGCGGCGGTGGGGAGCGGTGCATCGGGCGGCTCGCGGCGATGGAAGACCTTGAGGACGATCCGCCAGCGCCCGTCGACGCGGAGCAGGCTGACGAGATCGTCGAACTGGTGGCTCGGGAACTCCGAGTGGAGGCGGGCGACGGCCGCGTCTCCCACCACCTCCACCGAGACGATCCGGCGGACGATCGCGGGCTGCCGGGTGGTCGCGCTCCGGAGACGCTCGGCCCAGGCCTGCCGGTCCAGCTCCTGGACGGCGCCCTCCTTTCCGACCCAGTACATCCCCAGCGTGGGGTGAAAGGCGATCTCCAGCTCCGAGGCGTCGTTCTCGTCGCCGGAGCGGAAGTAGTGGCGGATGGTGTCCTCGATCGCGGCCCGGTCCGCCGCGCCGACGGGGGCGGCGGTCGCGAGGATCGCGGGCAGCCCGAGGGACAGAAGTGACGACATGGTGGGACCTCCTGGAATGAAGGCCTCGGTGTCTCGACCCTCCAGTGGCTGGAGAGTCAACCTCGACGGATCGGCTCGTCGCTCCGGAGCGTCCGCTCTCCCACCGGAGTCCTCAGCCAGGCGACCAGTCGCGCCTGGGAGGCCGGAGCGCAGCGAACGTCCAGCCCGAGCAGGTCCAGCTGCCGCTGGATCTCGGCCGCGCGAGGATGCTCCAGCTCCAGCGCCTCGAGCGTCACCCCGACGTCCGGCAGGCGTGCGGCCGGATGTGCCGGGCCGGGCCAGTGGATGAGGCTCGGCGCGACGCCGTCGGCGGGGAGCGTGCCGTCGCCCCGCACCGTCAGCTCCCAGGAGAGATCGCCGCGCTGGAACCGTTCCCACGGGCCGACGTCGACGGGCAGCTCGGGGAGGTCTGTACTCTCGACCCGAGCGACCCAGTGCACGAGTCGCGCTCCTGTGGCGAGGCGCGCCTGCATGCGGGGCTCGTCCAGCTCGAACCAGCGCGCGTGCCCGGGGGCGGTTCCCTGCGGGTCGATGGCGATCAGCTCGAGGTACGACGTCGGACCGAGGCGAAGGAGCCGGTTGTGCGTTCCCATCCGCGCGTGCCTGCCGCCGGGCGAGAGGTCGACCCCGAGAAGCTCGTCGAGCTGTCGGCCCTCGATCGACGTCGCGGCCACGGCCAGGTGATCGATCGACGAGCCCATGGGTCGAGGAATCCTCAGCTCGCCGAACGCCGGGCGACGCCCGATCCCGTCGGGCCGGCGAACTCGGCGTTCCGCATCGCGGCGTAGTCGTCGGCCTCCATCCCGGTGAGGATGGTGTCGGTCCTGGGCTCATCCACCCCGAGCGAGGTGAGCACCAGCCGCGAGAAGCGCAGCGTCCCCTCCAGGGAGAGCGCGACCACGTGCTCCGCCCCCAGCTGTCGCATCGACTCCTGCTGTCCGAGCGTCTGCACCGAGACGAGCGTCGGCACCTTCGGGTGAAAGCGCCGGAGCGCGTCGACCAGCCTCCGCCCGATCGGAAACTCGGGGACTGCGACGATGACCGCCAGGGCCCGATCCACGTCGAGCGTGGTGAGGAGGGCCGGGTCCGTCAGATCCGCGTAGCGAACCTCGTGCCCGAGCTGCCGGGCCAGCCGGAGCCGGTCGAGATCCTGATCCACGGCGAGGAAGGGGATCCCGGCGGCGTCGAGCACGAGACACACTCCGCGCCCACCCGCGCCGTAGCCGGCGACGACCACCCGCCCGGCCACGCTGGGCATCTTTCCCGACGCGGCCGCCGTCGTCCGCAGATGGGCGGTCAGCCGGTAGACGAGGTTGATGATCAGCGGCGAGAGGACGAACGACACGGAGATGAAGGTGAGGCTGAGCGCGTAGAGGCGATCATCGAGCAGCCCGGTCGAATGGGCGCTGCCGATGATGACGTACCCCGCCTCGTCGAAGGGCATCAGCAGCGCGCCGGTGAGCAAGGCCGCGCGGAGCCCGAAGCGGAAGGCGAGGCCGAGGCCGGACGCGACCACGAACTTCACGGCCAGCAGGCCGAGCAGGACCAGCATGGGGACCGGTCCCGCATCCAGCACCTCGCGCCAGTCCAGCGCCATGCCGATGGTGATGAAGAAGACGCCGAGGAGGAGCTTCTTGGCGGGATCGACCGCCACCTTGAGCTGATCGACGTAGATGGAGCTCGACAGGTTGACCCCGAGCATGAACGCGCCGAGGGCCATCGAGACGCCGAGGGTATCCAGCGTCGCGGCGGCGCCGAACACCGCGGCGATGATGGTGAGGGCGAACGCACCCGAGCCGAGGTTGGTCGCGGTGAGCGTCAGCAGGCGGGGCAGGACCCAGCGTCCGCCCACCTGGATGACGAGGATGACGCCCAGCACCTCGAGGGTGTGACGGAGGCCCGGCGGCTGGATGCTCCGGACCGGCGTCCCCAGCAGCGGGATGACGGTCAGCAGGCCGATGAGGACGAAGCTCTGGAGGATCTGGACCGCGATCGTCGCCCGTCCCTCGAGGCGACCGCTGTCACCGTGCTCTTCCAGCGCGGCCAGGGCGACCGCCGTCGAGCTCATCGCCAGCGCGAGCCCGACGATCACCACCCGTTGCACACCGCCGATTCCCTGGATCAGGAGGGATCCGGCGACCGCGAGAGCGGTGAGCACGTACTGGGCGGTCCCCAGCCCGACCACCATCCCCCGCATCGCCCAGAGCCGGGTAGGCCGGATGTCGAGGCCGAGGAGGAAGAGAAGCAGGACGACCCCGACCTCCCCGATCGCCTGGAGCTCGTCGATGTGCTCGAAGCCGAGGAGCGGATGGGGTGAGTGCGGGCCGAGCACCGCACCCACCGCCAGCAATCCCAGGGTGGAGCCGAGGTTCAGCCGACGGGCGACGCTCAGCGCGATCGCCGTGAGCGCGAGCACGATGGCCACGGCCCGCAGCAGCTGGTCGATGTCCATCGATGGACCCTCCCGCGCAGATTGTACCCTACGCGGATCGGGCGACCGCCCTGCGTCATTCCAGGAGCTGCATCGCCTTCTGGAGGCTTCGACGGAGCCGGTTGAAGGAGGTGGCGAGGATGGCGATCTGGTCCCGCCCCTTCACGGCGAACTCGGGGACGGCGAGGTTCCCGATGCTGACCTCGTCGGCGGCGCCCGCCATCCGGATGATGGGCCGGATGATGAGCACCGAGAGCGCGACGTTGAGCACCACGAAGGCGATCAGGAACACGACCAGCAGCGAGGTCATGAAGGTGCGGAAGGCCTGGTTCGCCTTGTCGAGGGCTACCGTCATCGGGACCGAGACGATCTGGGCTCCGACGGTCTCTCCCTGCTTCCATCCGAAGCCGTTCGCCGTGCCATAGAGCTTCAGCATCGTCGGCGGAGCGGCCTCCGGCGTGCTGTGGCAGCGCAGGCAGCCGGGGTTGGTGATCCGGATGGGCCGGGCGAGGTAGAGCGCCCTGCCGGTGGAGGCCTCCCGAGCCCCCCGAAAGTCCTTCAGCTGCGGGTCGTTCCGGAACTGCGAGATGATGTCCGCCTCCCACTCCAGCGCCTTGTTCCTCGGATTCGTCGGGTTGAGCACCGCTTCCTTGTACGAGTACTCGGGGTGCTGCTCGCGGAGGGCGTTGAAGGTCTCGGTCGCCGCGTAGGCGGGGATCGATTGCGGAAGGAAGGTCCGCATCAGCTGGAGCTCGAGCTGCGGCGTGATCTGGCTGTTGGTGTAGCTGCGCACGGCCAGTGCCGCGCCCATCATCAGATCTGCGTTCCGCACCACCTCGTCCCGCGCGTTCGCCTCGAGGATGCGACGGGACAGCACTCCGGACACGCCCAGCCCCACGCCGAACACCAGAACCAGAACCAGGTTGAACTTGAGCCGCAGACCCATCGCGGCTTCTCAGTGCGAGGCACGCCGTCACCGTGCCGTCACAGTTGAGCGCCGGTCGCGGCAGCTCACGTGGCCGGTGGCCCGCCCTGACCCGGGGAGGGGACCTCCAGCGTGCCCCGGGCGACGACGACGGCGGTTCCCCCCACGGAGACCGAGCGGACGTCCTCCGGGGTTCCCTCCAGGTGCACGTCCACCGTGCCGGGACGCCCCATCCAGTGTCCCTGCTCGGCGACGAACTCGTGCTCCCGGACGAGCCGGTGGTGGAACAGGTACGCACCCATGCCGCCGGTCGCCGAGCCGGTCACCGGATCCTCGGTGTGATCCGGAGGGACGCCGAAGTGCCGGGCGAAGGTTCGCCCTCGCGGGGTGGCTCCCTCCACGACGAAGAGGTGCACGCTGAAGAACTTCTCTGCCGCCCGCAGCGCCACGTACGCCGCCACGTCCAGCCTGGAGCGCCGGAGCGCCTCGAGGCTGGCGACCGGGATCATCAGCTGCGGCGTCCCGGTGCTCACCACCTGCACCGGAGCGTCCGACCGGAGGTCCGCGGTCCGCAGCCCGAAGATCGGGGCGATCGCCGACCGGTCGATCTCCTGGAGGAACTCGGGGCGACGCTGGGTCATCACCACCCGTGGAAGGCCGGTGGGCGGCTTCTCGTACGAGATGGAGATGGGCCCGTCCCGCAGCGCGAAGATGACCTCGGTGCGCGGTCCGCTCGGGACCAGCCTGCGCGCGTCGGCGAGCGCGGCGGTGGTGGCGATGGTGGGGTGACCGGCGAGGGGGATCTCCTCGCCCGGCGTGTAGTAGCGCACGTCGAAGCGGGTCCCGCTACCGTCCAGCACGAAGGCGGTCTCGCTCTGGTTCATCTCCCGGGCAATGGCCTGCATCAGCTCTCGGGACAGGCCCCCGGCGTCGAGCACGACGGCACAGGCATTTCCGGAGAACGGACGATCGGTGAAGGCGTCGACGAGGAGCAATGGAAGAGCGGGCATGGCAGCGCGGACTCCAGCACGGGCGGTCCGCCCGGATCGGTACAGTCGGGCCCGATCACCCGTGCCCCATCAGGCCGCTGCTTCCGCCCTCCCGGCCGTGCGGAGCCGCTCGTAGACGCCGGGCGCGAGCTCGGGCCAGCCGAGCCGACGGCGCACGCGGGCGAGCTGCTTCCGGTACGCGGTGGCGTCCACGTAGGTGGCGTGACGCTCGGTGCCGACGAAGCGGATGCCGCCCGTCAGATCGATCCGGTCGGTGGCGATGAGCTCGTTCAGGTCGCGGGCGGCCGAACCGCCGGCGGCGCGCACCGAGATGGCGCGGGCGAGGAGGTCCGCCATGTCGTCGAAGAAGCGGTAGGCGCCGTGGTTCGTCTCCAGGTAGCCCATGACGTACAGGCCGGGATTCTCGCGACTGAAGAGCGCCAGGTAGAGCTCGGGCCGGTGCCCCTTCCACCGGAACTGGCCGGGATCCACGAACGGAATGCTCCAGTCGTACCCGGTGGCGCAGAGCACGAGGTCGACCTCCTCGGCCGCGCCACCCTTGAAGTGCACCATCTTGCCTGCGAACCGCTCCACGTCGGGCATCGCCTGGATGTCTCCGTGGGAGAGGTGGTGCAGCACCTGGGTGTTGAGGATGGGATGGCTCTCGAAGATCCGGTGGTCCGGCCTCGGCAGCCCGAGGCGCTGGACGTCCCCGTTGAGCAGGCGGAGCAAGGCCCCGAAGATTCGCTGCCTCAGCCACATCGGCATGGCCGGGGACTCCTCGGCGAACACGTCCGCTGGCTTGCCGAAGATGTGCTTGGGGATGAAGTGGTAGCCGCGCCGGACGCTGAGGAACGCCTTCGCCGCCGACCGTGCCGCGTCGCAGGCGATGTCCGCGCCGGAGTTGCCGGCGCCGATGATCAGCACCCGCTTCCCGCGGAGCTCCTCGGCCGAGCGGTACGTCTGGGTGTGCCGGATCTCGCCTGCGAACACCCCCGGGTAGGTCGGCATCCGGGGGTGCCAGTTGGTGCCGTTCGCGCAGACCAGCGAGGCGTAGCTGCGGACCTCGCCGGTGGAGAGCGTCACCTTCCATCCCGTGCCGTCGGGCGCCGCCGAGGTCACGCCCGTTCCGAACCGGATGTGCTCGCGGAGGCCGTAGGCGTCGGCGAACGCGCGGACGTAGGCGAGGACCTGCCGGTGCGAGGGGTAGTCCGGGTAATCCTCGGGCATCGGGAAGTCATGGAAGTGCGAGTGGGTCCGCGAGGAGATGAAGTGCGCCGACTCGTAGATGGGCGAGCCGGGGTTCGACTGGTCCCAGAGACCGCCCACGTCGCGGTGACGCTCGTAGACGTCGAAGGGGATGCCGTGCGCGAGGAAGGTCCGCGCCAGGGCCAGACCCGCCGGCCCCGCACCCACCACGCACACCCGACCGATGCTCGCCATGTCGTTCTCCCGATCTCGGCGCCACCGAGACTAGCGCAGCGTTCCCGAAGGGGTGCCCCCGGCGTGCGCGGTGTCGCAACGGTCGGTTGCACCGGGCGCCGTCGTGTGTCACGCGTCCGACCGGCCGTCCGTCGACCCGGGGGCGGCCAGGCTGGCGGTGGCCCACGGGGGCTGTGCTACAGGGGGAGCCTCCCCCGATGCTCCTGCTCCGCGACGTCCAGAAGACCGATCTGCCCCACCTCAAGCGCCTCGCGGCGGTGCTCAACACCGTCAACCTGCCGAACGACGAGGAGACGCTGGAGAGGCTGATCGACGTGTCGGTCCGGAGCTTCGCCGGGAAGGTGAAGGACCCGTTCGAGCGCGAGTATCTCTTCGTCCTCGAGGAGCCACGCACCGGCGCCGTGATCGGCACCAGCATGGTCATCGCCCAGCACGGGACCTACGACGCGCCCCACATCTACTACGAGGTCAGCGAGCGCGAGCACTACTCGGCATCCATCGACCGTCACTTCCGGCACAAGGTCCTCTCCATCGCCTACAACTACGAGGGCCCGACGGAGATCGGTGGGCTGGTGGTGGACCCGCTGCACCGGAGCGGGCCCGAGAAGCCCGGCAAGCAGCTCTCCTACGTCCGCTTCCTGTACATGGCGATGCACCGGACCAGCTTCCGGGACCGGGTGCTCGCCGAGCTGATGCCGCCGCTCATGCCCGACGGGAAGAGCGTGCTCTGGGAATGCGTCGGCAAGAGGTTCACCGGCCTCACCTACTCCGAGGCGGACAAGCTCAGCCGGCAGAACAAGGAGTTCATCAAGGAGCTCTTCCCCTCCTCGGACATCTTCGTGACCCTCTTCCCCGAACGGGTCCAGAAGGTGGTCGGGCAGGTGGGCCCGCAGACGCAAGGGGTTCAGCGGATGCTGGAGCGCATCGGCTTCCGCTACGTGGAGCGGGTGGACCCCTTCGACGGCGGTCCGCACTTCGAGTGCCGCACCTCGGAGGTGACGCTGCTCCGCAAGTTCCGGACGGCGCGGGTGGCCCCCGAGGACCTCGCGCTCGAGGTTGCCGAGGACATGCTGGTGAGCGTGGAGCGCGAGTCCGGCCGCAACCGCTTCCGGGCGGTGCGGAGCCAGGTCCGCATCGACGACCAGGTCGTCTATCTGCCCGCGGAGACCCAGGAGCTGCTTGGTGTGAGCAGCGGAGTGAAGGTGTCACTCATCCCGTTCGAGTCGGGGTAGGCGTTCCACCGCGAGCCCTGGAGAACGGGTGGACCGGGCTCCAGCTGTTAGGCTGGGAAGTCCACGTCGGATGGGCGGCAAGCGCTTTCTCATCGTCTTCGGGCTCCTGGGCGGGATCGCCTCCGGGCTGGTCACCGCGGCGCTGCTCGACCAGCTCGACCCCGGGCACTTCCCGCCGGTGCTCTACCCGGTGGTGCTGGCGATCAACGTCCTCGGGTTCACGGTGGGCGGCTGGCTCACCTGGCTCCGCTGGGCGCGCTCGCGGCAACAGGCCAGGGCGCGGATCATCACCCAGCTGGCGAGCGGCAACCTCGCGACCGAGGTGACCGCCGGCGAGAGCCAGGAGGATCTCCGGCGGCTGATCCTCTCGCTCCGCCGCGCGCTGTTCCAGGTGCAGCGGGTGACGGGCAACATCCAGCGGACCGGCAAGGGCGTGGGCGAGCAATCGCAGGCGCTGCTGGAGGCGGCCCGGCGGCAGGGCGCGGCGGTGGACCGTTCCCTGGGCTCGGTCCAGGGGATGGGCAGCTCGCTCCAGGTGGCGGGCGAGCGGCTGACCCAGGTGGCGACCTTCGCCGAGGAGACGACCGCGGCGCTGGCGGAGATGACCGCCCGCATCGAGCAGGTGGCCTCGGCGCTCGGGACCCTGGATCAGTTCGCCCTCCGCACCACCGAGCGCGTGCAGATCATGAGCGAGGGACTCTCCGCGGTGGCGAGCAGCGGCGACGTCCTCGCTCGCTTCGCCGGCGAGGCCGCGGCCTTCGTCGCCTCGGTGGAGGAGGGCATCGACGCCGTGCGACGGCGCGCGGGCGAGACCGGCGACCTGGCCAGGGGGG
>Ga0081540_1002885_pt1 | contig 13875 bp, 22 predicted proteins | sample TabmetS2T1R1_FD_71024 | JGI IMG/M metagenome (GOLD analysis project Ga0081540, IMG submission 71024) | Tabebuia heterophylla rhizosphere microbial communities from the University of Puerto Rico - S2T1R1 | ecosystem: Host-associated > Plants > Roots > Rhizosphere ... | reverse complement strand
ATTGCCGGCGCGACCGTGATGAGCCCGGTGTCGAACGGCAACATCACCGCCTTTGTTCGCAACGGCATCACCATCAAGGAGCCGAAGGACTTTGTCGGCAAGAAAGTCGGCGCGCCGGGGCTGAATGCCTTCCTGCACGTGCTGTTCGTGAAATGGCTGGTGGAGAAAGGCGTCGATCCCAAGGGCGTCAATTTCGTCGAGGTCACCTTCCCGACCATGGCCGATATCATCAAGTCCGGCGGTGTCGACGCCGTACTGACCGCCGAGCCGTTCGTGACTCGCATGACCAATGCCGGATTGGGCTCGGTCGGCGCGCGCTATGCCGTCGAACTGGCGCGCACCGATCCGATCATCTTCTATGCGGCGTCGCGCGAATGGGCGGAAAAGAACGCCGCGGCGATCAAGAAATTCCGCGAGGCGCTCGCCGAATCCGCCATCATCGTCAACGACGACCGCGAAAAGGCATCGGCCTCGATTGCAAAATTCACCAAGCAGCCGATCGAACTGGTCAAGGCGACGCCGCCGAACCGCTCCGAACCGGCGCTGAAGCCCGAGCAACTCGCCTGGTGGATCGAAGTGATGTCGACGCAGAAGATGCTGCAATCCAAGCTCGACACCTCAAAACTGGTCCTGAAGTAAGGGATTGCCGATGCAGGCTTCCGACCGCCAACCGAACCGACCGGTGACCGAGGCCGCGACGCTGAGCGAGCGCGCGGCCTTGCTGGTCGAGCAGGACATCCTGGCCGGTCATCTGGCGCCGGGATCGCGGCTCGGCATCATCGACCTGGTGCAGCGCTACGAGATCGGCGCGACGCCGCTGCGCGAGGGCCTGTCACGGCTGATGTCGCGCGGGCTGATCGTCGGCACCGGACAACGCGGCTTTCGCGTCGCCGACATCAGCCGCGAGGATCTGCTCGATATCACCTGCATGCGCACCGCGATCGAGATCGAAGCCATCCGGCTCGCCATCGTCCATGGCGACGACGCCTGGGAGGCGGGAATCGTCAGCGCCCTGCACCAGATGCGCCGGCACATCGAGCGCACCGGCGATGAATTCCGCGAGGGTGCGGAGGATTTCGATCGGCTGCACAAGGGCTTTCATACCGCTTTGCTGGCCGCGTGCGGCTCAAAGCGCATGCTGGCCGCCCATTCCGATCTCTACGACCAGGCCTATCGCTATCGCCGGGTGATGATGCGCTCCTTCGACAGCGGCAAGAAATTCGTGCGTGCGCACCAATTGCTCGCCGACCGTATCATCGCGCGCGATATTCCCGGGTCGCAAGCGATGCTGGAAGCGCATCTGCGCTCGACCATGGACTTCGTCTATCCCTCAGGCAGCGAGAGCTGAACCATGGCAAGTGCCGCAAAACGCCTCGAAGCCGTTGCCGGCCAGCAGACGCCGCAGATCGCGTTTGACGGGGTCACGCTCGTACTCGGCGGCAAGACCATCATCGAAAATCTCAGCCTCGGCGTCAGGCCCGGTGAATTCCTCTGCATCGTCGGCGCATCCGGTTGCGGCAAGACCACGGCGCTGCGTCTGGCGGCAGGGCTCTACCAGCCGACCAGCGGAAGAGTGAATTTCGACGGCCAGCCGATGCGCGAGCCGCGCCGCGAGATCGCGATCGTATTCCAGGACTACGGCAAGGCGTTGCTGCCGTGGCGCACCGCGGCCGGCAACGTCTCGCTGGCGCTGGAGGCGGGCGGCATGCCGGCGGCCGACCGCCCTGCCCGCATCGAGGAATTGCTGCGCACCGTCGGCCTGCCCGGCCATGCCGGCAAATATCCCTCCGAAATGTCCGGCGGCATGCAGCAGCGCCTGCAGATCGCCCGCTGCCTCGCGCAGGAGCCGAAGACGCTTCTGATGGACGAGCCGTTCGGCGCACTGGATGCAATGACACGGCAGGGTTTGCAGGACGAGGTCCTGTCGCTGGTGGCGGCCAGCGGCGCCACCGTGATCTTCGTGACCCACGACCTCGACGAGGCGATCTATCTCGGCGACCGCGTGATCGGCCTGTTGCCGCATCCGGGGCGGATCGGCATCGAACTTTCGGTCAACCTGCCGCGCCCGCGCGATCAATTGTCGACCCGCGAGCATCCGGAATTCCTGCGGCTGAGGCGGCAGTTATTCGACTTCATCAAGGCGACTGAGCAGTGACGGGCAATTCCACCAAGGCACTGGCGCTGCCGCTGGCCGTTCTGCTGGCGTTCGAAATCTGGGCGCGCGCCACCCATCTGCAAAGCGACAGCCTGGCGCCGCCGAGCGAGATCGTCACGGCGCTTTTGGGCGCCTTCGCCGATTTCTCGATCCTGGCGGCGACCCGCGACACGCTGTTTTCGGCTGTTGCCGGGCTCGCGATCGGCACGATCATCGGCCTTGCGCTCGGCATTGCGTTCGGAATTTCCGATACCCTCAACCGACTGATGGAAGTGACGGTCGAGGCAATCCGGCCAATCCCCTCGATCGCGCTGCTGCCGATCGCGCTGATCGCGCTCGGCTTCGGCTACCGCATGGAAATCGTGATCGTGGCCTTTGCCTGCGTCTGGCCGGTCTTGATCCTCTCGCGCGCGGCCGTGCGCAGCATCGAGCCGCGGCTGATGGAAGTGGCGCGGGCGTTACGCTTGCCGCCAGCCCAGCGGGTCTGGAAGATCATCATCCCGGCCGCGCTGCCGCGCATCTTCGTCGCTTTTCGGCTGTCGGCCGGCATCGCCCTGATCGTCGCCGTGACGGTCGAAATCGCCATCAACCCGCTCGGCCTCGGCGCCGGCATCATGCTGGCGCAGCAGGCGCTGCGTCCCGACCTGATGCTGGCCTATCTGGTCTGGATCGGCATCATCGGCTACGCGCTCAACATCCTTCTTACCGTGGCCCAACAGCGCCTGTTCGGCCGCGCCGCGTTGAGCGGAGACGGCCAATGAACCGGGCCGTCATCATGTGGCGCGTGGCGAGCTTCGCGGTTGCCGCCGGTTTCATTGGGCTCTGGCAATTGATCGCCAATCTGAAACTGGTCTCGCCGGTGTTCCTGCCGGGCCCGGATCGCGCCTGGGCCTCGCTGGTGCGCGGATTTTCCTCCGGCGATCTCTGGAGCAAGCTCGCCGGCACGCTCGAACACATGGCCTATGGCTGGCTCGCTGCCTCCATCGCCGGTATCGCGATCGGTGCGATCATCGGATCGTCGCGCACGATGCGGACCTATGTCGCGCCTTCGCTGGAGTTTTTGCGGCCGCTGCCGGTCTCCGCCATCATCCCGGTTGCGATCGCGATGCTCGGGCTGACGCAGGCGATGGCGCTGTTCGTGATCGCCTTCGGTGCGATCTGGCCGATCATGCTGGCGACCATCCACGGCTTTGCGGCGGTCGAGCCCCGGCTCTATGAGGTGGCGCGGTCGCTGCAGATGTCGCGGCTCGCCGTGATCTCAAAGATCGCATTGCCCTCCGCCAGCCCCGACATTCTCGCCGGCATGCGCCTCAGCCTGACGGTGGCGCTGATCCTGTCAGTGGTCTGCGAAATCCTGGCCGGCCTCGACGGGCTCGGCCACTGGGTGCTGCTCTCGGCCCGCGCGTTCCGCTCGGCCGATTTGTTCGCGGGCGTCATTTTGCTCGGCGTCACCGGCTACGTGACGTCGGTGGCGATGTCCATGGCCGAGCACCGACTGCTGGCGTGGCAGGCCTCGCAGCGCTAGTCGATGCTGGCTCTCCGCGCGCTGGACGGCATCGACGATCTTGCCAGACGCAATGGCTGGGAAGCACTTTCCGTCACGGCGGACGTTGGAACATTCGTTCCGAAGCGCTGCGGCTCGCTTTGAAGCGAGCGGAACCGCCGCCTCCCCGCACTGACCGCATCATCGCCAACGCGCACGATCCAGCGCCAGAAAGCGCGCGGGCTGAAGGTGACGAGCACCTCGTGGTGCCGCATCCCCTTGCCACCCTTGACCAGCCCGAGGTCGCGGATGATGCAGTACGTCCCGCTGCTCATGCGGGCGAACTTCGCACCTTGAAAATGACTGCGCACACGCGACAACATGTGCGCAGCATGCACCGCACGTCGATTCCGTCAATCTTGACGGCCGCCGAATCGCCCTCGCCGAGGTACGAAGCCGTCAAAGCGTTGCGTTGCTGCCGCGCTCGCCGATGCGATGCACCTGACCGGTCGGAACCCGCACACGGCTCAACACCTCCCGGCGATCGCTCATCCGAGCGCTGGATGGCTCGCGCTGTGCAAAGCATTCAAGAATCTGGATACGGATTTCCTCCGCGACCGGACCCTCGACCTGGCGCATGCGATTCCAGAGCCGGATTATTTCCCGTTGCTTCTCGACGTCCATTGGTCACCTCCGTGGTATGACCAACAAGAACATAACAGGAACAAAACTGCAAGCTGTCCCGAGGGAGCTATAAACAAATACTCAAAATTTTCATTCGGCAGTTCTCTCCTGCGCGGGATTTTGGCTTCGAGGATGCTACTTGCTTTGTAGGCTTAGGAGGCTTCGTAGCCTTCGGAGGCTTCCGCTCATAGTCGCCAGCAATCACCATGGCCCAATACATGCGGCCGGTCTTCGCGCTTTTCACGCTGGCGACACCGACGCGCGTGGCGCCGGGCAGCAGGAGATTTTTTCGGTGCCCTGAAGAGTTGATCCATTGGTCGAGGGTTTTGGGAAAACTGTCATAGCCGTACGCAATGTTCTCTGCGGCTCGGCCGGCGCCCGCCGGATCGACACGCTTATTGAATCGGCCGAGGACATCGTGATCCAACTGGTCCTTGGCGGCCATCGCCTGGGCTTGGTCGTGTGCAATCCGCATGAGCGTCGCATCCAGGGTTACGCGCTTCTCCCCGTGCTTTAGCCGAAAGTCAGAAATCATCTGCGCGGGATTGGCCGCTGCCGTCCGGCCCAAGACGGTGGTGGCAAAACAAAGCGCCAGCCCCAGCAAAAGAGCCTGCCGCGCCAGAACGGCTGTCTTCCTGCCCGTCACAAGTATTCCCCTGCCCCTTCCCAATTGGGACCATCGGGAAGATTCAATCCGAAAAAGACGCAGTAAGCCATTGATTTAGTTGGTCGGGGCAGCTGGATTCGAACCAACGACCTGCAGTACCCAAAACTGCCGCGCTACCAGGCTGCGCTATACCCCGATCTGTGCTGGGAAATGGTCGATACACGCTTAAACCCCGGCCATCAAGGCGATCTGAAGGGGCTCAGCGCTTGTTGAAGAGCGGGTGCGCCACACGGTCACCGGGCTGAATTCCATACTTTTGCGCCGTGCCCGCAATGACTTCCAGGACGCCCTTGGCCAGTCCGCCCGAAGAGATGATCCTGGTGGAGAGCGGCTCGGTATTTTCGGCGATCCGCAGGATGCGGCCGTCGGCGCGGATGAAGATCATGTCGAGCGAAATGTAGGTGTTCTTCATCCACATCGAGATCTGCTGCTCCGGCGAGAAATCGAACAGCATGCCTTTACCGTCAGCTAGCTCCTTCCGGTACATCAGTCCGGTGGTCTTCTCCTCCTCCGTCGTCGCCATCTCGACCGAGAACACGCGCACGCCTGACTTGGTGGCGATTTCGAGTGGCTGAACGCTCGCGGCCCCCGCGGGAGGAGTGGCGCAGAGGACGACGAGCACGGCGGATGCCGCGGCCAGCGACGTCACCATGCGGCCGCCAATGCGAAGCCGCGCAACCATCAAAGCGAAATTCATCAATGCACTCATGCCGGATATCTGGGAATTGCCGGGGAACCCTAACCCGACGATTGCGGCAAATGCCAGAGGCCGCCGCGCGGGTGCGCGGCGTCCGGCTCACGTTTCCGTCAGCGGTGTCAGGGTATCAATGCGAGGACAGCGCCGACGGGCCGGTCTCGGGATGGATCTCGGCCGCCATCATGCCCTTGGACCCGGGCCCGAACCGCACCAGTACGTACTGGCCCGGACGCAGCTCGGTCATGCCGAACCGGCGCAGCGTTTCCATGTGCACGAAAATATCGGGCGTGCCCTCGCCGCAAGTCAAGAAGCCGAATCCGCGCAGCCGATTGAACCATTTGACCTGGGCCCGCTCCAGCCCGCTGGTCGGCGTGACGCTGACATGGGTCCGCGGCGGAAGCATTTGCGCCGGATGGATCGCGGTGGACTCGTCCATCGAGACGATCCGGAACGCCTGATAGCCTTTTGCGCGCTGCACGCACTCGACTACCAGCCGCGCGCCTTCATAGGCGGTCTGATAGCCGTCGCGCCTAAGCACGGTGACGTGCAGCAGCACGTCAGGCCAGCCATTGTCCGGAACGATGAAGCCATATCCCTTGGAAGCGTCGAACCATTTGATGACGCCGGATATTTCGACAAGGTTAGCTGCGGCATCGCCGAGCCCCGACAACGCATCCACCGCCGGATCGCGTTGCGCTCCGGTTGTGTATTCACCTGGTCCAAGTCTGTTTTGCCCTGTCCCGCCTGACGGCGGCCCCCCGAGCTTCTTGGACCCAAATTCGTCCGACCCCATGACCCCGGACCTCACACTTCAAATGCGGCCCCGCTGTCGCCCCAGCGGACCGGAACACGCGCCCTACCATGACCATCATGATAACGCAGCGCGAATCTCTCGAATCAAAAGATAACACTCCCGATTGCGGCGCATAGCAAAAAAACAAAATTGAGGCAGACTATGAACAGGCTTGCACAATCGCGAATCAGTTGGAGATCAATTGCCTACGAACGGTCCGAGCGTTTCCCCGATGTCGAAACGGATCACCAGATCGGCGACATCGTCCTGTTCGGTCGGCTCGTTGTTGATGATGACCAGCTTCGCGCCGCAGTTTCTGGCCATCAGCGGAAAACCTGCGGCCGGCCAAACCACTAGCGACGATCCGATCGCCAGGAACAGGTCGCACTGCTGAGCCAGTTCGGTGGCGCGGCGCATCGCATCTTCCGGCATCGCCTGTCCGAACGAGATCGTCGCGGTCTTCACCGGCTCATCGCAGACGGTGCAATCAGGCGCGCTGCCGGTTTCTTCGAAACGCGCCTTTACCCAGGGAAGATCATAGGCATGTCCGCAGCCGATGCAGCGGGCATAGGTGGTGTTGCCATGCAGCTCGACGACGTCGTCGGCCTTGAAGCCTGACGCCTGATGCAAGTTGTCGATGTTCTGGGTGATGATCGCAGGTGTCTTGCCGGCCTTGTAGAGCGAGGCCAGCGCACGATGCCCACGGCCGGGCCTTGCCGCTGCAAAGGTCTCTTCCATCGCGAAGCGCCGCCGCCAGGCCTCGGCCCGCGCGTCGGCGCTTGAGACGAATTCGTCGAACGCGATCGGGCGATTACGGGTCCACAGGCCGCCGGGCGAGCGGAAATCCGGAATCCCGCATTCGGTGGAAATGCCGGCTCCGGTAAAGGGAACGATACACGCCGCTTCGGCGATCATGTTGCCGAGCTGCTCGACGCCGCTGCGCAAATCCTTGGCGATCACCGCTGATATTTCCGAATGGTTGGGCCGTGCGGACTATAGCACGGCCGTTCGGATTGCCAGATCGATGCACCCTGCCGGCCGCGCAGCATGCGCATCGTTGGGTCGGCCGTTATCAGGCTGCCTAATAAGCACGCGCATCAAGCTGCCTTGGTCACGCGGCCCTTAGGCTGCTTTGGCGACCTGTTCCTTCGGCTCTTTGGCTTCCGGCTCTTTGGCTTCGCCGGTCTTCGTCGCTTTGGGCGGGTGCGCTTTCGGTCAAGCGACAAGAATGCGCCACATCTTATCCACCGCCTTCGCCTGTGCGATCACGGTGCTGCAATTTCGTTTCCGCATTCACGCCCCATTTGCGCGCGCCAATGATGGCGGGCGCGAATCAAGCAAGAGACGGATGGGCGATGACGGAGAAGGAAAAAAGACTCGCGCGCGACCGCGCCGAAATCGCAGCGCGCGTCGCGAGCTTCAGGGAAACCCAGCAGAAGTTCGAACGCGAGCGCGAAGAGTATTACGAAACGACCCTGGCCAATGCGCTGAACGGATCGGGCCGACTCTCGTTCTGGCGTTGAGGAACCGCCACATGCTCGCTCGGCCTTCGCCGTTATTGCCGATGAAATAAGTCGCGTGGAACCGCAAGAGAGAATTCCGGTAACCGCAGGAACGAAGCCCGTGCCTCGACGTTTTTATTTTAAGTGCACTAACCTTGCGAGAGGTGAAGCATGAAAGACCCCGTCTGCATCTTCGAATGCAGGCGGGGTTTTCACTATCGCGAACGGCCTGCAGCCGCGCGCAATCGCGAGCCATGCGATCGCGCGGGTCTGATCGTCGGATTATGCCGGAACTAACACGGCCCTTGCGGAGTTGATCTGTGGGGAAAGGTGCGTCATGCCCGTGTGGATGGAAATTCTGATCAATGTGATCGGCTATGCCGGCTTCATCGCCGTCGCGACCTATCACCGATCGCCAGATGAAAAATTCCCGGATCGTTAAGTGCCGAACGGCGCGTCCGGCTCGGCTGTCCGCAGCAAATCCTCGCCGCAGCAAATCCTCGCAGGTTCGCAAACCACGTTGAAAACGGAAGACTCCTTTTGTTCTCCTGGAACGAACAGGGGGTGCGTTTTCCAGCGCCGCCACTCTCTTAAGATACTGTTACCTCGCCGCTTTTCCACCACCCTACGAAACTGGCCTCACCGAACCGTCCCTCGCACGTGCTGCGCGGGCGGAGGTCGAACCTTTTTGGCGTTATCCGTACTCATCTAAAAAGGTGCTGCCATGACCCAAGCCGACCATTACCGAGAGCAGTCCAACAGAGCCCGGCAGCTGGCCGAAGCCGTCAAGGATCCGGAAGCCTCGAAGAAGCTGATCGAGATGGCCGAGGAATTCCGCCTCTATGCCGAGCGGCTGGAACAGACGCACTAGCTAGCTCGTTTCGGATCAGGCTTTCGCTCGAAAACGCGATAAATTTTTTCGACGCCGGACATGGAAACTTAAGCCTCCATTTACCGAGCCTCCCTGAAATACCGCGCCGTTAACCGAACCTCTTTACAAAGCGTAAATGCCCGCCTGACAAATTTTGGTCAGGAGGGTTTATCCCATGGTCATTTATCCAATACCGGTTGAAGTGACGCAGGCCAGAATACAACTCGTCGTCGATCAGAATGCCAAGGCACCACCGATGACGATCAACCAGGATCTTCGGGCCGTCTATCACGCCAAGGCGGCCGCCGTGGAAGCGGCTCTTGCGGATGTGCCGCCGGACGAACCGTCGCTGCTGGACGTCAAAGTCTAAGCGAAGCCAGACGTCGAACTCCAGCGCGAGGCATCGAGGTCGCGCGCCGCGCGGCTGTTTTCACATGTGCCCGATGAGCCGATGCGCGTCCACGGCCCTGAGCATCACCACGCCGCCGATTTCGGCAAGCACCGCCAACACGGCGAACCAGACCCATCGCGGCCTTTCTTTGTAAGCCAGAAAGGCCGACCCGGATCGCACCCACGATCGTCGGCGCGCTCGCCACCCATAAAATCCACGCCAGCATTTCAACCTCCCGAAGGGAAGCGGATGGCGGGAGGAGCAACACTGTGCGTCCGGTCACGTCGGCCGCACCGGCGCCTGCGCTATCGTCGAGGCATGATGCTGTTTCGCGCTATCGTTATCTGGACTGTTCAAGCCGTGCTGTTCGGCATCGGGATCGGCTTTGCCGGGCTGACGGCGCATCTGGCCGGCCCGCTCCTGGCCGCAGTCTTCGCGATCGACGAACTGATCCCGACCGCGATCGTCTTTTTTGCCGTGGCGGCGCTTCTCGGCTGGATCGGAAACAGGTTCTGGCCGGAAGACTGGTTATACAATCCCCTGCTCTAGCGACGGCTTTCCGTGCAGGGCAGCGGCTTCCTTATCGCGGTATCGCCTCGGCGCGATAGATCTTCGTCCCCGAGGTTTCGACGATCCGGCCCTTGAGCGATCTTACGAACGCCTTCGAACCTTCGACGGCGAAATGTGTGCGCAGCGCCGCCTCGTCTGCCCATTGCTCGAAGAAGAACAGCCGCATCGGGTTCTGGCAGTCGACATGCACATCATGCGAGATGCAGCCCGGCTCCTTGCGGGAGCGCTCGACATGCTCCAGGCATGCGCGGAGCACGTCGTTGAATGAATCCTCGCGCGCCAAAATACTGCCCGTTACCAGAATCATGCGTCCCCCTGTTCCGCTCCGGCCCGCGTTCCGCGGCCACCGGTCGGCGTCAGGGCGGGCTGAACTGTCAGTGTATCAGGCGCGGCACCACAGCGCATGCCGCCAACAGCACGCCGAGGCTGCCCACCACGGACAATTTCATCCGGGCCGTCCTGGCGTCAGTAATCGGAAGTACGAAAAAGAAAATCATCAAAAGAATGAGCAGGCCGTAAAGCAGGTACATGGTCGATCCCTCCGTTCGCACCACGATGAAGGGAGCAGCCAATCGGGTATGTGTAAGGGATCACGCTGGTGACGCGGCGTTCCGGCTCGCCAAGGTTAATGTCCAAAAAACAGAGCCACGACCGAACGCGCTTAAAGCAATTCGTCCGCCCTTGGCGTCGCGGATACTACAATTTTACGCTTTTGCTTTTTATCGTAGCAACTTGTGCGTGCCAAAACCGTTTTTGTCAAAGCCCGGGAGACGATGAATGCTTCGGAAATTTCTGCGCGACGAGAACGGCGCGACCGCCATCGAATACAGCCTCATCGCCGGGTTTATCGCCATGGCCATTATCGCCGCGGTCGGAATGACTGGCCAAAGGCTCGTCGCACTGTTCCAGAGTCTCATACCTGCGTTGACGCTGCCCTGACGCGCCAGGTGATGCTCAAAACGCCCTGTGAATGGCGAGTCCCGTTACGGGCTGAACCCTGCATTCGCTTCCTGAAATACGCCCTCACCCCGGCGGCGCACACAGGCAAGAAAAAGCCCGGATTGCTCCGGGCTCTCTTCTCTACCAACCGTCGTAGTAGCGATAGTGGCGGCGATAGTATCGCGGGCCATCATCATAATATCCATACGGTCCACCCTCGTAGTAGCCGTACCTGGGGCCATAGTAGTAACCGTTGTTGTAGGCGTTCGCTGCCGCTGCGGCGCCTAGAACGCCTGCGGCTACGCCGAAGCCGATTGCAGCGTTACGCCCGCCACGGGCCTCCGCCGGTGAGTTGACCACAGCGGTAGTCGCAAGCGCGGCAACGGCTGCAAGAGTAAGTCCGATCTTTCGCATGTGCGCTCCTTTCCGTTGTTAGTTAACTCTTGCCGAACGGGGGTGTTGCAGGAACTTGATGTTCCGCACCCCCGTAAATTTTTGCATTTTTGAGAAACTGAGCTGTGTTCCGATGATTAAGCAGTTTCCGGAAAGCGGCAGTCAATGCCCGCCTTCCGCGCTATCAGCCGGGATGGACGGCAGCAGATTCGCGTTGGCTAACAGACTCGGGCTCAAGCCAGGACCGATGATGGGGCCGAGGCCCCCACATGCTCCAAAGGCGAGAAAACCGCGCCAGAACGCATGGCACGCAACTCCCTGCCCCTTGGCGCATTTTGCTGCTATTTGTTGCCCTCGGGAGCTGAAACGAACTCCAGTTTTCGCAAGACCTCAAGAGGACAACAAACATGCGCTATCTCCACACCATGCTGCGCGTTCGCAATCTCGACACCGCGATGAAGTTTTACCAGGACGCGCTGGGGCTGAAGGAAGTACGCCGGGTCGACAATGACAAGGGTCGGTTCACGCTGGTGTTCCTGTGCGCACCCGAGGACGAAAGTCTGTTCAAGGCCGCGCCGCAGAACCGCGGCGCGCCGCTCGTCGAGCTCACCTACAATTGGGACGAGGAGAAATACGGCGAGGATCGCCATTTCGGCCACCTCGCCTATGAGGTCGACGACATCTACGCCACCTGCGACCGCCTGATGAAGGCCGGCATCACCATCAACCGGCCGCCGCGCGACGGCAACATGGCCTTCGTGCGCTCGCCCGATCTGCATTCGATCGAGCTTTTGCAGAAGGGCGAACCGAAGCCGCCGGCGGAGCCGTGGACCTCGATGCCGAACACCGGCCACTGGTAGGCCTTGTACGACTTCGTCGTGCACGTCCGGCATCCGGTCGTTGTTTCGGATCGGTTTGTCGCTCGCGGAAATTCCGAAATCCTGAAACGTTCCTTTGCGCAGGCTTCTTTTCTGCGCAGGAACTGGCCGTGACATCGCGCGTTTTCTCCTCGATATATTTTGAGGAGGAAAATGATGGGACGAGGAATTCTGCTTTGGTTGCTTGGCGTGCCAATTCCAGTGATCATTCTGCTATGGCTGTTCTTCGGCCACTGACCGGCCGACTGACGCTAGACCACCACGCGTTGAGTGAGAATCGGGGCTCTGTCGCACTGCGGCGGAGCCTGATTTTTTTGTAAGCCTGATTTTGCAACCGTGTCCTGCCGCAAACCACGCGCATTTTCGCGGATCTTCAGCTATGAACGCCTCACACGGAGCAACGGGAGCGATAACGCGTGGCCGACAACAAGAAACAACAACTCACCATCTGGGGCCGGGCCAATTCGGTCAACGTTCAAAAGGTGCTGTGGTGCCTTGCAGAACTCGATCTTGCCTATGAGCGCATCGATGCCGGCATGCAGTTCGGCAAGAACACCGAGACGCCGTACCTGGCGATGAATCCGAACGGCCGCGTGCCGACGCTGGTCGACGGCGACTACGTGCTGTGGGAATCCAATTCGGTGATGCGCTATCTCTGCATGGCCTATGGCGAGAGTTCGCCGGTCTACCCTTCGCAGCCGAAGGCGCGCGCCGGCGTCGATCGCTGGCTCGACTGGACGCTGTCGACGCTGCAGCCGGTCGATCGGCCGGTGTTCTGGGCGCTGGTGCGAACGCCGGTCGAAAAGCGCGACATGGTCGCGATCCAGAAGGATGTCGATGCGGAAGCCGTGGTGTGGCGTATCGTCGAGGCGCAACTGGCGACACGGCGCTTCATCGAAGGCGACCAGTTCACGATCGCCGACATCGCGCTCGGCGCCTATGCGCGGCGCTGGCTGGGCGTCGAGGGCGTCACCAAGCCGACACTGCCGAATCTTGATCGCTGGTTTGCGCAGTTCGCGGCGCGTCCCGGCTTCGTCAAGTTCGTCGCGCCGCCGATGACGTAAGAATCCGGCGATCTCCTAGCGCGAACCGGACGAAACACCGGCGCCGACGCTCACCGCGCCGCCGATTTTCATGCAGGTGTTGGTGCCTTCGATCTTGACGAAGCCCGCGCCGTACTCTGCGCAGGCGCTGGCCGAATTTGAGCGCTTCAGCGGGAGCAGCTTGCCGGGCGCTGCGGCCTTGTCGGGCTTTTGAGAGCGGGGCTGCTCGGCAGCCGCGGCAACCGAAGAGTACACCACGACGATCGTTACCAGGAGGGACTTTCGCATCCCGCCTTTTATCGCCGCTTGCGGATCGATGCCAGATCAGGGCTCGTTCCGAATAAACGGGCAAGAAGCAGGATAACGCTTCAGCGGACGAACTTGACGCCGACCGATTTGCCGCGGCGCCAGACCACCTCGCAGCGGCGTCCGGTCCTGGCGTCGCGTGAAAACGCCAGCCGCAACTTCGCCGGCAGCGAATTGGGATCGTCGATCGTGACCTTCGCTCCCGTCGTGGACAGATCCCGCACCACGCACTGCCGCGCGGCAAAACCGCCCTCGAGCGTGATCCACCCGGGCTGACTCAATGATTTGCGCGTCTCGCGCTTTTTGCTCGATAGTAAAGCCATGTCGAAAGTTCCCCCGACACAGCCCTACATCATGCGGCTTTAAATTCCGTTGCCCGATCTGACGTGCCGTCATTCGGCCCGGGGCGTCGGTGGGTGATGGCGCTCCCTAGCGGAATCGAACCGCTCTCTCCACCGTGAAAGGGTGGCGTCCTAACCGATAGACGAAGGGAGCAAAAACAA
>Ga0081540_1002884_pt1 | contig 13876 bp, 12 predicted proteins | sample TabmetS2T1R1_FD_71024 | JGI IMG/M metagenome (GOLD analysis project Ga0081540, IMG submission 71024) | Tabebuia heterophylla rhizosphere microbial communities from the University of Puerto Rico - S2T1R1 | ecosystem: Host-associated > Plants > Roots > Rhizosphere ... | reverse complement strand
GAACCGCATGTCGCCCACGCTCGAGCGGGCGATCACGAGCTTCGACGCGACCGCCTGATCGGACCCCGGTTTCCTAGAGGCACCCTCTTGCTGATACGCCGACGCAAATTGCGCAAATCGATTTCTGATCCGTAATAGGTGCGGATTGGGCGAAGGGGAGCCGCGTCTATCCTGCTCGCGGATGGCCAAGGACACCGAGAAGCTGATCCGCCAGCTCTCGCTGATCTCCTACCTGATGGCCCAAGGCAGGCCGACCTCGGCGCTCGAGATCAAGCGCGAGGTGGAGGGGTACAGCGACATGAACGACGACGCCTTCGCGCGCCGCTTCTACGCCGACCGCGCGGAGCTCGACGCTCTCGGCATCACCCTGCAGGTCGAGAAGCCGGGCGAGAGCCTTCAGGGGTACGAGTCCGAGCTCTACTCCCTGCCGCCCGAGAACTACTACCTGCCGGAGATCCGCTTCTCCGACGACGAGTTGGCGGCCCTGCAGACCGCGCTTCAGCTTCTCGACGGCGAATTCGCCTATGCGGAGCCTCTGCGCCTGGCGCTGCAGCAGGTCTCCTGGGGGCGTCCGAGCCCGCTGACCGCCCCTGAGGAGTCTTCGGTCGAGGTGCGGATGACGGCCAAGGCAGATGGCGCCGAGGTCTCCCAGCGTCTCTCGAAGATCGAGACCGCCATCTCCCGGCGCAAGACGATCGAGTTCACCTACTACACGATCGAGCGGGACTCCGAGGAGAAGCGCAAGGTGGACCCCTACCACCTGGTCTACCGGGGCGGTCAGTTCTACCTGATCGGACACGCCCACGAGAGGGACGGGATTCGCGTCTTCCGCCTCTCGCGAATCCGGGGCAAGGTCTCCTACGCCTCGAAGGCCGAGCACGACTTCTCGCCTCCGGAGGACTTCGAGCGACGCGACTACGCCCGGCGGGCGGAGTGGCAGCTCGGCGAGACCGCCGGCCGGGCGAAGATCTTCTTCCGCGACCGGATCGCCTGGCTGGTGGAGCGGGACTTCGGCCGCTACGGGGAGTTCCGCGATCCCGGCCGCGGCGACGGCTCGCCCGGCAAGGGCCGGATCTTCGAGACGGAATACGCGTCCAGCCGGCAGATGGTCGCCTGGGTGCTGCACTGGCGACACAACGCGACCGTGCTCGGGCCGGCGGAGCTCGCCGAGGAGGTCGCCGAGCGGCTCGAGCTGCTCAGCGAACGCCACTCCTCGGACTTCGAACCGGCCGACGTCGCTCGCACCGTGCCCCCCGCCCCGCGCTCGGCGCGCTCGAACGGCCGCTCGGAGTCCTCGATCCGTCCGGAGCGCTTCGCGCGCCTCGTCACTCTCGCCGGGATGCTGATCGAGTCGGCGAAGGGCGACGCCCGGCTGCCGGTCTCCGATGTGAAGGAGCGCCTCCACGTCAGCGAGGAGGAGCTCCGCGATGACATCGACCTGCTCAACGTCGTCAACTTCGGCGGCGGAACCTACGTCCTCTACGCCGAGCTCCAGGGCGACGAGATCGAGGTCGACGCGGAGCCCTACGGCGACAACTTCGCCCGTCCCGCCCGGCTCCTGCCGCTGGAGGCGAAGGCGCTCGTCGCCGCGATCGATCTGTTCGGTGACCATCTGCCCCAGAGCGGCCTGGCCAGTGCCCGCAAGAAGATCGTCTCCGCCCTCGGCCACGATCCCTCCGAGGAGGGGCTCGAGATTGCCGCCTCCGGCGGGGACGACTCCGATGTCGCCCGCCAGGTGAACAAGGCGATCGAGGGCCGCAGGGTGCTCGCGATCCACTACTACAAGGAGAACGAGGACGAGTTCACCAAGCGGGAGATCGAGCCGTACCGGCTCGCCAACGGGCCGGAGGGCTGGTACGTGGCCTCCTACGACCGTCGCCGTGAGGACGTGCGCCACTTCCGCCTCGACCGGATCAAGGAGGCGGAGATCTCGAAGGAGGGCTTCGAGCCCCGGCCGGAGGTCGAGGAGATCGCCGCCATCGAGGGCACCTGGCTGTCCGGCGAGAACGTGCCGGCCGCGGACGTCGCCCGCGTCTGGGTCTCACCCGAGCGGGCGCGCTGGGCGCGCGAGGACCACACGGTGATCGAGGAGCTGGCCGACCGCGCCCTCGTGATCGAGGTCCCGTTCGGCAGCACCGACTGGCTGCTGCGAGAGATCCTCAAGGGTGCCGGGGAGCTGGTGGTGCTGGAGCCCGACTCCGCGCGAGAGGCGATCGCCCACGAGCTCGAGGTCGACGCCGGGGCGACGCTCAGGGCGGCTTAGCTCCAGGTCCGCCGGGGTAGGTTGCCTGGCGGCATGTGCTTCGACTTCGATTCCCGTCCGCCCCCGCTTCCAGCCGACCTGATCCGCCCCATCGCCGGGGGCGCCGCGGCGGAGCGACTGATCGTCACCTCCGGCGACGGCACCGAGTTCTCGGCCGCGCTCGCCCCGGCCGCCGAGGGCGGTGAGCCGGGGGTCGTGATCGTTCCGGACGTCCGCGGGCTGCATCCGTTCTATGTCGAGCTCGCGGAGCGGTTTGCGGACGCGGGGCATCACGCCATCGCCTTCGACTTCTACGGGCGCACCGCGGGGCCGGGGCCTCGGGACGACGAATTCGACTACGGGCCCCACCGCCAGCAGGTGAAGCTGGGGAGTGCCCTCGACGACATCGAGGCCGCTGCCGGCGAGCTTCGCCGGCGAACCGGGGCGGAGACGGTTGCGACGGTCGGGTTCTGCTTCGGCGGCTCCCTCGCGTTCGTCGCGGGCACCCACACCGACCTCGGCCTGTCGGCCGTCGTCGGCTTCTACGGAGTCCTCGACCCCTCCCGCTTCGACGGCAACGGCGTGCTCACCCAGGCCGGGCAGATGAAGCTGCCCGTCCTGGGGCTCTTCGGCGGCGCCGATCAGGCGATCCCGAGGGAGCAGGTCGACGAGTTCGAATCCCAGCTCGGCTCGGCCGGTGTCGATCGCGAGATCCACGTCTATCCCGGCGCGCCGCACTCCTTCTTCGACCGCAAGCAGGATGAGTTCGCGGCGGAGTCGGAGGACGCCTGGCGGCGGATCCTCGCCTTCCTGGGCGGGATCCGGGAGGCCGCCGCGGCATAGGGCCGCCGCCCGCCTAGAGATCGTTGGCGGTCTCGACCAGCTCGCCCCCGAGCTGCCAGAGGCCGTCCAGGTGCTGGCTCGCCCACAACAGGCTGAGCGCGGAGGCCGGCATGACGTCGGTGCCGGTCCCGAGGGCCCGGCTCACACAGCGCACGACGGGGGCGCCGCCGCCCGTGTCGCGGTCGCCGGGCGGTTGCGTGTCAGACCCTTCGGCCAGCGACTGGCTGAACCTCCCGTACCAGGAGTCGAGAGCTCCGGCATCGGCCAGCAACGCCTCCCCACAGGATTCGAGACCGTCCTCTTCGGGCGTCGATCCCAGGGTCGACAGCGAGTAGGCCGCCAGGCGCACCCGGACCGCGCCGCTGACCAGGGTCCCCAGGTCGTCCAGGTTGGCGCGCCGCGCGGACGGCTCGGAGAGGTACTGGCGGAAGGCGTCGTCGAGCCGTAGCGCGGCGGCGCGGGCCTCGGCGCGTTCCGCGCCCAATCCAGCCTGCCGCTCCCCCACCGCGACTCGCCTCGCCGCCGCGGCCACGTAGTCGGCGCTCCGCGCGTAGGCCGCGGCGAGGGTCTCCCGGACCAGCGTCTCGGCCCCCCGGGGCCAGAAGAGCGCACCGACCACCAGGCTGATCGCGCAACCGATCGCGACATCCTCGATCCGCAGCAGCCCGATGGTCCAGCCGGTGGGGACGATGATGTTGAAGATGATCAGGATGACGACGGTGAACCCCGCCTGACCGGCCGCAAACGAGATGGCTCTCGGCGCGTAGGCGGCCAGCAGGATCGCCGGCGGGAGGGCCCCCCAGAGCACCGCCTCATTCGTCCCGATGAGGTAGATGAGGCCGCCGCCCACCGTGATTCCGGCGACTGTCCCGGCCAGCGCCTGGAAGATCGTCGCTCCGGTGCCGAATGCGTTCGAGCGCAGCACCTGCAGCGTCGCCAGCACCACCCAGAACGAATGCTGGAGCGTCGCCACCTGGATGATCAGGACCGCCGCGGAGAGCGCCGCCGCTCCCCTGATGCTGTTTCGAAACCAGGCCGAATCCGGCCCCGCGTACTGGAGCAACAGCCTGCCCGTCGCCTCGGAGGTGGAGCGACTGCGCGCGGCCGCTCGCTCGGCCCGGGCGGGGTGGTACCAGGCGAGATCCGACAGGTCGGTGCCCGGCGCCGGGACACCGGCGGTCCGCAGCGCCCCGATTCCGATCTCGCGCGCCGCGAATGAGATCTGGCGCATCCGGAAGGACGGCTGCGGGGCCTCGAGCGGCTCGATCTTGCCCTGGGTGTCGGTGCGCTCGCCGATCCGCTCGGCGAGGGCCTTGGCAGCGGCATCTCTCGCCCGGTCCAGGCGATCGAAGTCCGGCTCCCGCCGCTCGCCTGCGAGATTCGCGGCGCTCGCCTGGAGCACGTCGATCGCCGCCTCCATGACCTCGCGGTTCTCGGCGCGGCAGGGGTCGAGCTCCGACTTCACGCGATTCGCGGCGTAGGCGATGACGACGAGCAGCCAGTCGACGGCATCGACCAGAAAGGCCAGGGCCTCGGTCGGGCCCGTGGGCCCCGTCGGGCGGTAGGGCGTCCCTACGAAGATCTCCCTCGCCTTTCGGACCGCCTCGCCCGCGGCCTGCTCGCCGCGGCTGATCGCGGTCTGGTCGAGCGAGAGCTCGGCCTGCATCAGCTCGGCGAGCGCCGTGCAGGCACGCGCGGTCGCCACGCGGAGCCTGTCCCGGGGCCTGCGCGGCCAGATCAGCATCACGGCGCAGATGCCGACGGCGGCCGCGAGACCCCACCCCTCCAGCCGAGCCGGGATCGCCGACGCCGGAGCCGGGATCGCCACCGGCAGGATGAACAGCAGCACGGCCGCGAATCCGGCGGCAGCGAAATAGCCGCTGATCGCTCCCGAGAACAGAATCGCAAAGCCCACGACCCCCATCCCCGCCACGGCGAGCCATGGCGTCTCCGAGCAGAGCGTCCCGACCGCGATCAGGATCGCGCCGGCCGCGAAGAGGGTCAGGTAGGCGACGAGCCGAGTCCGCCAGGCACCCCCGAAGTCGGCCATCACCAGTACGGCGAAGGACCCGAACGCCGAGAACAGAGTCGTGTTCGGATCCCCGATCACGCGGTCCGCGAATCCGAAGACCGCGGGCATCACGATCGCCGCCCGGGCGGCGGCCTTCAGCGAAGGTACGTCGATGTGCGGCTTCAGCCGGGCAATTCCGCGAGCGACCTTTTCAGAATCGGTCGATGCTCACAAGCGCCGGGCCGCGCTCACTCGCGAATGCCCTCGGGATGTGGACCCGGCGCGCTGACGACGGTCCCGGGATCCTCGCTCGCGGCGGAGCGGGCCATGATGCGGGCGATCTGGCCGAGATCGTCGTCGCTCAGGCTCAGCTCGGCGGCTGCGACGCTGTCCGCGATGTGATGGGGGCCCCGGGCGCCGACGATGACGACCTGCACCGCCGGGTTGGCGAGCGCCCACGCGATCGCCAGGCGGCTGACCGAGACGCCGAACTGCTCCGCAGCGAAGCGCTCGAGCTCCCGGACCGCCTCGAGGTTGCGGTGGAACTCCTCGCCCTTAAAGAAGGGCGCTCCGCTTCGCCAATCATCGGCAGCGAAGGTGGTGCTCTCATCCATCGAGCCGGCCAGCAGCCCGTGGGCGAGAGCCCCGTAGACGAGCACCCCGATGTCGTGCTCGCGGGCGTAGGGGAGGATCTCCCGTTCGATGTCACGCCGGAAGAGGTCGTACGGCGGCTGCAGAGTCTCGACGGGCCGCGCCTCGGCGAACTCGGCCATCTGTTCGGCGTCGTAGTTGGAGACGCCGACGTGGCGGATCTTGCCGGCATCGACCAGCTCCTGGAGCGCTCGCGCGGTCTCGGCGAAGGGAACGCTCGTATCCGGCCAATGCACCTGGTAGATGTCGATGTGCTCCACGCCCAGGGCGTTCAGGCTCTCGTCCACTCCCGACCGCAGCCATGCCGGGCTGGAATCCCGGACCATCCCGTCCTCGGTCATCCGCTGGCCGCCTTTGGTGGCGATCACGACCTCGTCGCGGCGGTTGTCGAGATCGTCTCGAAGCGCCTCGCCGAGGAGGCGTTCCGAGGTGCCGAAACCGTATGCCTGCGCCGTGTCGAAGAGGTTGACCCCGAGCTGACGCGCCTGACGGATCGCCGCGATCGCCTCGTCCTCATCGAATCGGCCCCAGTCCCCGCCGAGCTCCCAGGTGCCGAAGGCGACCGGAGAGACCTCGAGCTCCGTCATTCCGAGGCGGACGGTCTGGAGGGTGGCAGCGGTCATCGCACTTCCTTTCCGTTGCTTTCAGTTCGGGGAGATGGCCCGGCCGGGGGCGGGAGAGGGAGGCCCCCGGCCGAGCCGGGGATGCCGCCTCGCAGGGCGAGGACCGTGGGGGATCGGCCCTGGCTCTGATGCGAGGAGCCTGTGGAAGCCATCGCCGAACTCTCGCCCCCGCGGCGCGCTTCGGCCATACCCCGGCGCCCGAGTCCGTCCTCCGGACAACCGGAGACGCGTGGGTCGGGAAATCCCTACCTCGGCCGCTGCGAGGGGGGTTTCCTAGGGCGTTGGATTCGGCGCGTAGCGGTGGTGGATCGCGAGCGAGTTGCCGTCCGGGTCCCGGAAGATCGCCTGCTTGCAGACGCCGCTGTCGATCGTCTCGGTCACGAACTCCACCCCGCGCGACTCCAGCTCGGCCTTCGCCGCGTCGTAGTCGTCGACGTGAAACTCGAGCGGCGTGGTGTTGGGGCTGAAGTCGATGCCGAACGCATCGACCTGCATCAGGGCGATCGTCACGGTCCCGGTCTCGAACTCCCCGGCGGGCATGTTCCCCCAGCCCTTGCCGAATGGCAGGCCGAGTGTCTCACCGTAGAACTCCCTCGCCACCTCGTAGTCCTTGACGGGGAAGGCGATGAAGTCGACACCGTTGAGCAGTTGTGCATTGGTTGCCATGTTCCTCACCTTGTCAGATCTCTACGGCAGACCGGCGTGAGCCGCCGGCGCCTCGACCGTCAGCACCTGCCCGGTGCGTGGGCCTTTGCCGATCCGATCGGGGCCGTTCCACTCGGCGACGTTCATGAACAGAGTCCTTCCGTCCTCGCCCCCGAGCATGCAGGCGAAACAGAACCGGTCGAGTTCGATCTCGTCCAGGACCTCGCCTCCTTCCGCGACCCGGACACACCTCTTGAACTTCGGGCTCCAGACCGCGCCCTCGGCGTCCATGCAGATCCCGTCGCCGCCCTCCCCGAGATCCGCCCAGACCCTCGGATTCGACAGGTCGCCACCTTCGTCGATGTCGAAGGCGGTCAATCTGCCCTCGTAGGACTCCGCGACGATCAGTGTCGAGTCGTCGGGGGTGACGACCATTCCGTTCGGAAAGGCGAGCCCGTCGGCCACCGCTCGCGCCTCGCCGTCAGGCGTGACGACAGCGATGATCCCCGGTCTCGGCTCCTCCCCGCCCATCAGGTCGAAGTCGACGTTGTTGACGTAGGCGTTGCCGCGGCCATCGACCACGATCTCGTTCCAGCCGTGCTCGGAAAGGTGACTGAGATCGACGTGGGTGACGAGCGAGCCGTCCGGCTCCATGCGGAGGAGCTTCTGGCCGCTGGTGATGAGCAAGGGCCCGCCGGGAAGCCAGTCGATCGAGAACGGCAGCGACCGGACCTTGGCGACGACATCGCTCCTTCCCTCGAGATCGAGCGCGATCAGTTCCTGCGCGACCCAGTCCGAGAACCAGAGCCGTCCCTCGTGCCACCGGGGCGATTCCCCGAGGCCGATGCCCTCCATCAGGGTCCTCATCAGGATCGGTGGCCGATCGCCTGCGAGTAGCGAAGCGAACCGGGCGTGTCGAGCTGCTCGCCGGTCTCGAGCAGCGTCTTCAGGCCCGACAGGATCATCGGCCAGCCGCCGTAGAGCTCGCCGTTCACGCCCGGCTTGAGCTGGTCGTGGATGACGGTCAGCCGGCATGAATCGCCCACCGGCTCGATCTCCCAGGTCACCCTCGAGGCACCCTCGTCCCTGACCTCGTCACTCCACAGCGCGGTGAAGGTCTGGACCAGGCGGCGAGGCGGGTCCACCTCGAGGTTCTCGCCCTCGGCGATGTCGATGACGCCGGGTACGGATGACTTGTAGGTCGACCCGCGCGACCAGTCGGACTCCGTGCCCACCCCGAAGCTGTACTTCGCCCGCATGTCCCGGTCGGTGATCGCCTCCCAGAGCCGGTCGGGCGTCGTCTTGATGTAGATCTCGAATACGGCTGCGGTGTCATCGGGATGCAGCGTGATCCCGGCCTCCGGGTACTTCTCCATGTTCTTCCTCCTCCAGTTCTCGCTTGATCCCGCTGAGCGTCGCCGCCAGCGGCTCTGCGTATTTGCTCACCCAGCGGTCGTGGATGAGCCGGATCGGGACGGGGTTGAGGAAGTGGAGCTTCTCGCGACCGCGCCTGCGCGTCACCACGAGATTCGCCTCCTCCAGAACCGCGAGGTGCTTCATCACGCCGAAGCGCGACATCGGCAGCCTGGCCGCAAGCTCGGTGAGCGTCTGGCCGTCGTCGCGGCGGAGCTCATCGAGGAGCTCCCGCCTCGTCGGCGCGGCGAGCGCCCTGAACACCACGTCTTCCTCGTCCATCGCGTCAGACTATACGTGACCTTTTAGTCACATGTCAACCAGGGAGAATGCGGCTTCGTGAGCCCCGACGTCGAGCGGCTGACCGCGAACAACCCGGGCCCGATGACCCTGGAGGGGACGAACACCTACCTCGTGGGACGGGATCCCACAGTGGTGATCGATCCGGGCCCGGCCGACCCGGCTCACATCGAAGCGATTCGTGGCGCGGCAGAGGGACGTGGCGGGATCGGGACGGTCCTCCTCACTCACGACGACGCGGATCATCTGGCCGGGGTCGAGCCCCTCGGGATCGAGCCGACCAGGCCGGCCGATGGCGAGGTGGTCGCCGGCCTGACCGCGATCGCCACCCCCGGGCACGCGGCCGAGCACCTCTCCTTTCTGCTCCCGGACGGAGAGGGATTCGCCTGCTTCTGCGGCGACCTCATCCTGGGGCAGGGCTCGACGATCGTGGGGCCGCGTGAGTTCGGCGGCTCGCTGCGCGACTACATGGAGTCGCTGCGGCGGCTGCAGGCGCTCGAGCTGACCGTCCTCTACCCCGGTCACGGCCCGGAGGTACTCGATCCGCGGGCGAAGATCGCCGAATACATCGCCCACCGGCAGGAGCGGGAGGACCGGTTGATCGCCGCGCTCGAGCGTGGCGAGCGCTCTCGGGCGGCCCTCCTGGCCGAGGTCTGGGATGACGTCCCGGAGCGGCTGCAGGGGGCCGCCGCGATCGCGATGCAGGCGCATCTGGAGAAACTCGCGGAGGAGGGGCGACTCCCGGCGGACCTGGAGGACTGAGCCCCGGGACGCTCCCCTGGTATGAAACTCGGATGGGCATGGAGCTAGGCCGCCTACTGCGCACCGGCGCCAAGGGCATGGGCATCGGGACGGCGCTGTTCGGGGCGACCGCCGGGGGACTCTGGTGGCAGCTCTTCCGCCGCCCCCTCCCGAGGACCTCAGGCGATGTCAGCGTCCGCGGGCCCGAGGGCCCGATCGTGATCGTCCGCGACCGCTGGGGAATGCCGACCGTGCGAGCTCAGACGCCGGCTGACCTCTGGTTCGGCCAGGGCTTCTGCCATGGCCAGGACAGGCTCTGGCAGTGCGAGGTCAACCGTCGGGTGACCTCAGGGCGGATCAGCGAGGTTGCCGGACAGGTCGGGCTGCCGGTGGACAGGCTCATGCGCACGCTCGGCCTCCGCCGAGTCGCGCTCCGGGAGGAGACCGAGCTCGAGCCCGATCTCCGCCGGCTGCTCGACGCCTACTGCGAGGGGTTGAACGAGGCGGCCCGGATCGCCTCGGCACCTCCGGCTGAGTTCCAGCTGCTGCGCCTCGAGTTCGAGCCCTGGCGACCCGCGGACATGCTGGCCGGCGGCAAGCTGCTCTCCTTCGGGCTCTCGACGAACTGGGAGCGGGAGCTCCTGCGTGCCGACCTCGTCCGCGAGCTTGGAGAGGAGAGAGCGGCGAAGATCGACCCCACCTACCCCAAGGGGAATCCGGTCGTGCTCCATCCGGGACAGGGTTTCGACGGCGACGGGCTGCGGCTGGCCGAGCAGATCGGCCGGGTCCGCGAGCAGATCGGCCTGACGACAGCCGCGAGCGGCTCCAACAACTGGGCGGTGACACCGGAGCGCTCGGCCACCGGCGGACCGCTGCTCGCCTGCGATCCGCACCTGCCGAGCGGCATGCCGGGCGTCTGGTACGAGCTCGGGCTCGAGCTCGGCGACCGGTTCTGCCGCGGAGCCTCGATCCCGGGGCTGCCGGGCATCTCCCTGGGCCAGAACAACGATGTCGCCTTCGGCTTCACCAACGTGATGGCAGACGTGGAGGACCTCTTCGTGGAGCGGATCGAGGAGGGGACCTACGAGTTCGAGGGCGAGCGCCGGCCGCTGGAGGTCATCGAGGAGCTGATCGCGGTCCGCGGGCAGGACCGGCCCGAGCGACTCGAGGTGCGGCTGACGCACCACGGACCGATCGTGAACGCCGCGCTGGGGGCCGACGACCAGCAGCCTCTCGCCCTCCGCTGGGCCGGGATCGACGAACCCGCGATCTCAGGGGCCTACCTCGAGGTGCTGGAGCCCCGCAGCGGCCCCGAGCTGGTCGAGCTCCTGAGAGCGCTGACGATGCCCGTCTCCAATCTCGTCTGGGCCGATCGCCACGGGTCGATCGGCTACAAGATGGTCGGCCGCATCCCGCTGCGCAAGGGCGATTGCCCCGACCTCCCGAAGCCAGGGTGGACGGGCGAGTTCGAATGGGACGGCTGGATCCCCTACGACGAGCTGCCGGAGCTGCTCGATCCCGACCAGGGCTGGCTCGTCACGGCGAACAACCGGGTCGTGGACTCCTCCTATCCCCACCACATCACCAGCGACTGGCTGGACGGCTATCGCGCGGCGCGGATCGAGCAGCTGCTCGCCGAGCGCGAGGAGCACGACCTCGACGACTTCCGTCGGATGCAGACCGACCTCTACACCATCCCCGGAGACGAGGTGGTCCACCGGCTTGCCCGCCTGCTGCCGACGAGCCAGCGCGAGGTTCGCGCGATCGAGCGTCTGAAGAGCTGGGACCGCACGCTCGGCCCGCGGACCGTGGCGGGGACGATCTACCAGGCGTTCCTCCTCCGGCTGGCCCGCGAATTCACACGCGCGGCGATCGGTGATCGTGATCTCGCCGAGCGCTATCTCGATCGAGCCGACAACGGCTTCATCGCCCACGTCACCTCGCCCTGGCGCTGGCACTCGCACCTGCTGTCTCTCTGGGACGAGGCCGACGAGGGCCTGATCGGCGGGTCCTGGGACGAGCTCGCGCTCGAAGCGCTTCGCGGCGCGCTCGACGACCTCGAGGAGCGCTTCGGTCCCGATCCGGAGGGGTGGCGCTGGGGACGCGTGCACGCGCTCGAGTTCCCTCACCCGCTCGGCGCGGGACATCCCGTAGCCGACTGGGTCTTCAACCGCACCCTCCACCCGGGCGGGGCACAGGAGACGGTGGCGCAGATCGCCTACGACCCGAACAACCCCTACCGCGCGATCTGGGCCCCGAGCTGGCGGATGGTCGCCGATCCCGAGGCTCCCGATCGCTCCCAGTGGCAGGCCTTCACGGGCCAATCGGGCCATGCCTGGAGCGCCCACTACGACGACCTCCAGCCTGGCTGGGAGGCGGGAAGGATGCAGCCGATGGCGGGCGAGGGCCCGTTCGAGACGCTCCTGCTCACGCCGGCCTGATGCCCTCGCGACGGGATCAGATCCAGCTCAGCGAGGACGAGCAGCGGGAGCTGATCGAGAGCGAGCGAGTCGCGGTGGTCTCCTCCCTCGGGCCGCGGGGTTGGCCGCACGCGATGCCGCTCTGGTACGTGCCGCGGGACGGCGAGATCTGGATCTGGACCTACGCCAAGTCGCAGAAGGTGAAGAACCTCGAGCGCGATCCGCGAGCGACGGTGCTGATCGAGACGGGGGTCGAATACGGCGAGCTGCGCGGAGTGCAGATCGAGGCGGAGGCCGAGATCATCCGCGACCTCGACCGGATCGTGGACTACGCGAAGGAGATGACGGTGCGCTACAGCGAGGGGATCCGGTCGGTGGAGGGCGATGCCGAAGCCGGTCTGCGGGCGCAGGCGCCGAAGCGGGTCGCGATCCGCTTCCACCCGAAGCGGGTCGCGAGCTGGGACCACCGCAAGCTCGGCGGGATCTACTGACTACTGGGCGGTTTCGTGCAGAAGTCCCCAATTTCGAGGAGATTGGGTGCCTTTACTGGCAGAATCCCCGCCGTCCAGGGAAGGACCCCAACACCCCAAGGGGGATAAATGCGAAGGATCGCGATAGCTCTCTCACTGCTGGGAACGATGTTCCTGTGCGCAGGAAGCGCACAGGCGTCGACCCTCACCGAGGCGGGCGGAATCATCTACTACGTCGCCGGCCAGGGCGAGCGGAACGACGTTCAGGTGGGAGTGGATTCGATCCTGGGCGGGACGGTGAACGTCTACTCGTTCAAGGACGCCGACGCGAACCCGATCACGATCGGCGGCGGGCCCTGCGAGTTGATCAACGGCGTCGGCATGTGCCGCCAGGCGTTCGTCACCAGCTTCGTGGTCAACGTCCGCGATCGAGACGACACCGTCACGGTGTCAACCGCCGGAAGCGGCAGCGTGCCACCCCTGCAGCGCGGAGGCCTGCTGATCGGCGGCCGTGGCGTCGACGTCCTCACCGGGGGACTGGGGGGCGACATCCTCAAGGGCAACGACGGACGAGACACGCTGCGCGGACGCGAAGGCGCCGACGTCTACAAGGCCGGCCGGGGCCGGGACACGCTGCAGACGCTCGACGGGCAGCGGGACCTCTTCATCTCCTGCGGCGACGGCTCGGATGACGTGCTGCGGAAGGACAGGGTGGACCCCCGCGGCCGGCATTGCGAGCACTCCAACCACAAGAACATCTCGAAGCCCCACTAGCGCCCGCCAGACAGCGCTGCACATAGCGGGTCGCGGTTTTCGCGGCCCAGAAGTGGTGCTAGAAGCTAGCCTGCGCCCACATGGAACCCTTGAAGGGCTTGATCCTCTCGGGGGGTGCCGGGACGCGCCTGCGGCCGATCACGCACACCTCGGCGAAGCAGCTCGTCCCGGTCGCCAACAAGCCCGTCCTCTTCTACGGGATCGAGGCGCTGGTCGAGGCCGGGATCAGAGACATCTGCGTGATCATCGCGCCCCAGACCGGCGACGAGATTCGGCAGGCCGCCGGCGACGGCTCTGACTTCGGGGCGCGGATCACCTACATCGAGCAGGAGGCGCCCCTCGGCCTGGCCCACGCCCTGCTCACGGCCGAGGAGTACCTCGGCCAGAGCCCCTTCGTCATGTATCTCGGGGACAACCTGCTTCGCGACGGGATCACGGATCTCGTCGAGGTCTTTCGCGGCTCCGAGCCGGACGCCCTGATCCTGCTCACCCGGGTCGACGATCCCTCCTCGTACGGGGTCGCGGAGCTGAACGGCGATCGCGTCGTGCGGCTGATCGAGAAGCCGGCGAACCCGCCGAGCGACATGGCGCTGGTGGGCGTCTACATGTTCACGCCGGCGATCTTCGCGGCGGCGCACGCGATTGAGCCGTCTGGGCGTGGCGAGCTCGAGATCACCGATGCCATCGACGCCCTGATCGAAGGCGACCGCCGGGTGGAGTCTCACATCGTCAAGGGCTGGTGG
>Ga0081540_1002883_pt1 | contig 13879 bp, 12 predicted proteins | sample TabmetS2T1R1_FD_71024 | JGI IMG/M metagenome (GOLD analysis project Ga0081540, IMG submission 71024) | Tabebuia heterophylla rhizosphere microbial communities from the University of Puerto Rico - S2T1R1 | ecosystem: Host-associated > Plants > Roots > Rhizosphere ... | reverse complement strand
CAGCCGCCGCACCAGCGCCAGCGCGGTTTCGCTGGCGGGATCGGCCAGCATCACGGGAACCGCGAGCACGAAGACATCGACGGGATTATGGGACAGCACCACGACATGGGTCGCGCTGTTGGCTGCGAGCAATGAGGCCACGCGTTCGACCGCGGGATCGGTCGGCGCGAAACCCCAGGGCGCGTCAGCGCGGCGCAGCACGGGCCGCGAGGCGAGGAGATCGCGCAGCAAGGGTGGATCATATGCGGCCAGATCCGGCTCGCGCAAACGCCGGGCGCTCTCGAACAAAGGCTGGCGAAGCAGCTCTGATATCAGCTGCTCGCGCGTCATGGCTGTCGAGGCGGCGACAGAATTGAGCATGCCCGGCGCCCGCGCCTCGAAATACGCCCGCAACGTATCCGTCATCAGGCCGATGGTGAGGACGCCCGCGATGGCGACCGCCGAGAAGCGCATGATCTGGGCGGCATCGACATCGTCGGCGATGAAGGCGGCGGCAGCTCCAAGCAGCGCCGCACTGGAAACTCGCAACACCGCCAGCGCAATGCCCTGGCGCTGCGTCTCGCCGCCGCCGCCGGCGATCAGGACGGCAGTGACCACCAGAAGCGCACCGAGCGCGCCCAAACGCACCGGCATGTCAGGCGCCAGCGCCTGAAAATCGGTGACGATGAAGGGAATGACCAGCAGCGCACCGACCGCAAGGCGGCCGATGCTGCGGTTTTCGGAGGCGAGCAGCTGGCTGCGGTCGCGCAGCGCCAGCAGCAGTGCGCAGGTGATGAAGCCGGCGAACTGAAGTGCCGACAGCGCCATCGCGTAAGCCGTCGACCAGGCTTCGAGCCCGAGCGCGCCGCCGATGCCGAGCAGCACGGCGCCGGCCACGGCGATCTGTTTTGCCGGGCGCGGCGCATGGCGGCGCAAGATGCCTTCGGTGACGATGAGGGCGCCGAGCGGCACCAAAGCCGCCGGAATCAGCGACAGGCGATCCAGCCAGGCGCTTTCGTGCCACCAGGCCAGCCCACGGATGAAGAACAGCGCGGCGACGACGCCGAGCAGGAACAGCAGCCGCCGCGTGAAGGGGCCGCCGGGATCGCGGCGATGCAGCGCCAGCATCGCTACCGCAAGCCCGATGGCGCCGCAGAGATTGACGATGGAATCGGCGATCGCGGATGGCGTCATCGTTCGCCTCCGCGCGGCCGCAGGATGCCGAAGCCGCTGTTATCATCCATCCAGTGCATGACCGGCAGCACCAGGCGCTGCAGCGCCAGAAGCGCGGAGGTGGCGAGCAGCGCCGGCATGGAGCCCGCCGGAACCTCGCTGAGCAGATAACGACGCGCGGCGGCAAGATCGATGCGGCCGACCTGCAGAAGATCATCGCCGCGCGCATAATCCAGCTCGCGGGCGCAGAAGGCGTTGTATTGCTCGTCGCGATGCTTTGGCGCAACGTCGAAAGTTTTCTTGAGCGCATCGGAGCCGCCGGTATAGGCGTCCGTGATGACGAAGCGCGCATCGTCGAAACCGGCCTCCTCGCCGACGCCGAACACCGCGCGGTGGCGGCGCATGATGCCGCGTGCGAGTTGCAGATGGGCGAAGCTCGCGCGGGAGCCTGGCTGCGGCGAGGGAAACACGTCGGAAAAGGTCTCGCACACCATGCCGCACACCGCCGGCACTTGCGTCACGTTGGAAATCCATTTTTGCCGCAGGCCGCCACGGATGAACAGCACCAGCGTGGTGAGGCCGTAGAGCACCCAGGACAGCCCCTGCCCCTGCGCCTCGGGATCGACCATGACAAGGCCGAGATGGGTGACCTCGGCGGGCGCACCGTCGAGCTCGACGGACAGCACCGAGAGCGCGTTGAATGCAATGGGCCGGCCGCTCGCCTCCTCGCAAATCACGGTCACGATGGCGCGCGAGAGGGGCTCGCGTTCGCCGGAAAAAATGCCGTAGGTGAGATCGCCAGCCGGCAGTGTCTTGCCGGCGACGACGCGCAGCTGTGCGACGAGCCGCTCCAGCTCGTCCTCGCCGAGCGCCCTCCCCGGGCTCTCGACGATCCGCGTGGTCAGGCCTTCATGGGTGCGGAGCGTAAGATCGATGGTGGGCTGGGCAAACGCATTCAGCCAGAAAGCTGCGTGGCTGCGCAGCTTCGCCACTGCCGATCGAATCTGCATCCCGACTGACGCCATGCCGCTTGTCCGTGATCGGGGAGGATGTGTGCACGGTGTATCTTAAGGAGGTTTGACAGGAGCGGAATGGGTTGCAGGAGGGTAAACGATTTGTTGAGCACGATGCGAGTCCGGCGGGCGAACGGCGCGCCGGGCTCGCTGTTCAGTTCCGAAGCAGGCTGTTTGCCTGCAGCGCAGGCCCTTGCCAGCCGTATTCGTTCGCGAGCAACGAGCACGCGCCCATGCAGGCTGCGCCGCCGATCGCGAAATACGACAGGAAATTTGGCGGCGGCAACAGGCAGCTGAACAGGATCCAGGCGAGGCCGGACGCAATGACCGCTCCGGCGGCTGCAATCAGTGGCGCCCGCAACGGAATCGCGAAGGCGCGCGCAAGATAGGCATCGAGGGAGCCCGCGAGCGCGGCGACCGGAAGCGTGAAGAAGAACAGGACGATCGCGATGAGTTTTGCGAATTCACCATCCGGCGTTCCAGCCGCCTGCGCGAAAGCCAACGCTGCTATGACGGAGACCAGCACCGGGCCCAGCACCAGGAAAACGAGAGCTCTCTTCATCGAAGTCACCTTTCGTCATGCTGCGGATTTAAGGTGAGCCGCGGCACGCGGCGGGCATTGCCGCCCGCCGCGCCGCTGCTCACCTCCCTTCGTCCTCACGCCGCGCGCGCGTTGCGCTCGACTTCCATCAGGAGACGCTCGGCCTTGGCGTCCTCGATGCGGTTGACCAGCTTGCCGCTCTCGTGGTTGTCGCGCATGGTCTTGGTCATGGTGATGCAGGACTGCACCAGCATCAGAAAGCCCATGGTGAGGTAGCCCTTGATCGACAGCTCCAGCGGCAGGAACCAGATGCCGATGCCGACCATGAAGGCGGAGGCGGCAAACGAGATGTAGGTGAAGGCGACCCAGGCGGGGCTGTGCTGGGCGGCGGTCGGGTGGTTGTTCATGGCAGTTCTCCTTGTGAGGTGGGTTTAAGGTTTCAGCTTCAGTTCGACGGCGGTGGTTCGGTCTTCGTGCGTTTGGCGTTCAGCCGCGCGAGCACGTCGTCCGCGGTTGACTTGATCCGGGGGCCAAAGCCCTGCTCGGCCAGCTTCTCGGCGGTGGCGATAGGGCCAGAGGCCGCATCGAGCTCGATCAGCGCCTCGTCGGCGGCCGCAGCCTCGATCTGGCGATCGCGCAGGCGCCTCAAGGTGGCTTCCGCTTCCGGCAGCGTCGATTCATAGGGCCGTGCCGCCTCGATGCCGCCGCGGCGCAGATTGCGCACCGCTTCCGAGGCGCGCGCGATGCGGCGGCCGCGGTCGAGCTCGGTGAGCCGCGCCTCGGCGTTGGCGACGTGGCGCTTCAGCCGCGCGATCTCCTGGGCAAACAGCGTGCGCGCGGTCATCGCCGCGTCGCGGTCGGCTTCCAGATTGGCGATCTGCTGCGCCGCTTCGCGGGCGAGGTCCTCGCGGCCGCCATCCAGCGCTGCTGAGGCGCGCAGCTCGAGATCGTCGATGCGGGTGTTGGTGGTCTCCAGCCGGCGGCCTTCCTGCTGGTCCTGGGCAATCGCCAGGGCCAGCGTGCGCTTGCTGCGGTCGACGGCAGCCGCCGCATCGCGCATCTGCTGGTCGAGGATGACCAGCGCGGTGCGGTCTTCCAGCTCTTCGCCGGCAACCGCGATGCCGCCGCGGAAAAGTGTCAAAACGGTCTTGAACATTTGTGGCTCCCTGTTATGAGCATTGCTCACAGATGCTTTGTAGCATATTTTGAGCGTTGCTCAAGAACTATTTGAGCATTGCTCACCGAAAAGTTAATGAATGTCTAAGACTTTGGAAAGACGAGCAAAACAGCTGGAGGCCTTGGTCGTCGCGGCCGAGAAGGCCATTGCGGCGAAAGGTCTCGCCGGGCTGAAGAGCCGGGAGCTCGCAGCCGAAATCGGCGTCGCCAATGGCGCGGTGTTCAATCTCGTCGACGACATGGACGAGCTTGTCCTGCGCGTCGGCTCGCGGACGCTGGCGCGGCTGGATGGCGCGCTCGGCGCGGCGGAGAGCGGCGGCGCCCCTTCGCCTGCCGAGAAGCTGGTGCGCATCGCGGTCGCCTATTGCGATTTCGCGGCTGACAATCTCGAGCTATGGCGCGCGCTGTTCGAGCACCGGATGGCGCCGGAGAAGCCGATTCCGGAATGGGCGATCGAGGAGCAGATGAATCTGTTCCGCCACATCTACCATCCGCTTGCAAAACTCTTTCCGAAATGGAGCGCGGACGAGCTCGGCATCACCGCACGCAGCCTGTTCGCCTCCGTGCACGGCATGGTCAGCCTCGGGCTCGAGCAGAAGCTGATCGCAGTGCCGGTCGCAGCGCTACGCGACGAGATCGCCACCATCGTCAAGGCGACGATCAAGGGATTGAACTAGGGCTCTCTAGAGCGAGATGACTTCTCCTCGAATCGTCATCTCACTCCAGTTTCTTGCCGCGTCCGAGCGCGAATTGACCGACCGGGCCCTCTACATGGAATTCGAGCCCCGTCATTTTTGCAAACAGATCGATATTGCCGGTGCCGATGGCGCAGCCGCCAAGGCCCATATCGGTCGCGGCCAGGTAGAACGTCTGGATCAGGCTGCCGACATCCTTCAGGATCAGCGAGTATGCGATTGAGCTGTATTTCCAGGAGATCCGCCCAAAGCGCGCGGCGACCGTGATCAGGACCTGCGGCGGACCGGGGGCGTCCATGGCAAACTCGGCTGCCGCCGAAAGCGCCTGAAGTTGCTGCGCGGAGACCTCGATCGCTACCAGCGCATGGCCGCCCGCGTCGTAGTGGTACAGTCCGCGCGCAAGCCCCTCGCAGTTCGAGACCGCCAGATACAATTCGAGTTCGTACGCGCTGCCGGCCGATGGATAGGGTCTTGTGCTGTAGGTGATCTCAGGACTGCCCTCGAAACTCGCGTCGCTCTTCCATTCCGACAGGACGCGGGCGGCGCTGTCCAGGAACTGCGCGAGCTCGGCGAGTGTAATCGGGTGCTGGTCGTCAAAGTCTCGTATTGAATGGCGTTCGCGCAACAGCCCTGCGAAGGGCGAGACCGGATCCGAAGTGGAGAATTTGCGCAGGTCGATCTTCTTGCCGGGCCAAGGCGGACGCACCGCGGGCAGCGGTGAAACGACGCTTGCATAGGCGAAGGTGCCGCCAACCGGATTGGCCTGGCGGCCCTCCGTGCTCCGCGTGTGAAACACGAGGTCATGGAAATCCCAGAGAACGAGATTGCCGTCGCCTTCATTCACCCGAAGGCCGTCGCCGCTGTTCGCATTGAGCTTGATCAGGAACTGGCTATCCAGCAGCAGTTCGAGCAGATCGAGGCTGAAGGCGGCCGCGTGGCGGCGAAGCCTGCTGATCTTCTGAGGCCGTGACAGCGCGGCGAGGGTGGCGGCAATGGCGGGATCGCCAATTCGAAACACCGCGCCGGCGCGCGGCGATTCCAGCACCATTTCGTTGCCGCGCCGGCGCAGATAGGCAAAGCGTGACAGCACGATGGTGTCACTCTCGCCGAGCTTTGCGCGTTGCGGCCAGTATTCGCTGACCTGGGGCTCGATGATCGCGAGGTCCTTCCCGTCACGCGGAGAGGACAGGCGATATTCGAGCAGCCCGTGCCGCGCCAGTCGATGCGCCAGAACATCGACTTCCCTCGCGATGGCGCTCTTGCCGGCAAAGGACGCGAGCGGCACGCCGTCGGTCAGACTCCGCGCCCGGTCCATCGCGGCCGGGCTGAGATGTCCCAGATTGACAAAATAGCCGTCCACGGAGGCGGCGATGCTTCCGTCCGCCTGCATCTGAAGGGAGAAATGACCGTTCAATCTGACGGCGATGACTGGTGCGATCTTCCTGGTCGGCTTTTTCCGGGGAGCGCGCACCAAAGAGCTGCCTTTCAAAAAGACCTGCCTTTCAAGTGTGCGGCAGGAACGGCGTGAGTTCGCTTTCCAGCCGCGGGCGATCCAATAATCCAAGCCTCACGGGAACATCGTAAAGCCGGCCCGGTCCGAAGCGGCGGTAGAAATGCCGCAAGCCCGGGACGAGCACGCGAACGACCGGGACCTCAACGTCGGGCCGCGTCTGGTCGAGCACGAGGAAATCGTAACCTGCCTGGGTGGCGATCTCGACACAGGCATTCACCTGATCGCGCGTGTTGTCGTGAACCTTGAGGTCGGGCGCCGGCGGAACGATCGGATTATCGCTCGGGATCAGGAACGGATAATCTTCCAGCCGCAGCGGCGTGACACCGTCAAGCGTCGGCTTCTCACCGCTGCCGCCGCCCATCATGCCAATCGACATGAACTGGGTCAGTTCGGTGAGGGAGCGCAGCAGGGCGATGCGGCGATCGAAATGCGCGCCGGAGCCGAACTCGATATTCTCGTGGCCGCTCTGCATCCAGTGCATGACCGCCACGTAAGTGGGAATGCCGAGATCGCTGGTGACGTCGAGCACCCACAGCCGTCGTCCGGCATCCGCAAACTGGGTTTGCAGATCCTGGATGTACGAATCGCTGAATTGCTTGAGGTCGAGCTCGGCACGCTGCACCCGGTTGTACCACCAGATCGCGTAGGCATCGCGCTCGATCAGTTCGAGGAAGCCCTGAACGATGGCTTCCTCGCGGGTGTTGCCGGCCGCGCAGCCGTTGGAGTCCGTATGGAAGCCGCCATAGAAGAAGTAGAGCAGGCCGGTCGGAAGATATTTGAAACGCTTGTCGCGCAACGACCAGACCGGCGACCACTCGGTCCTCATCGAGGGATCGAGCGGCTCAGGAACCGGATGTGAATCGTCCGGCTGCTGGGCATGCCGGTTTTGAAACTGCGTTTCGCTGAAAAGCTGGACGTCATTGGGGTGAAGGGCGTCGCCGGGATCGAAATCGGTAAAGCGGCGTGCCGTCCTGATCTCGTCACCCTGGAAAATGCCCGAATAGCGCTCGATCGCCTCCATCAGCGCGCTGGCCTCGCCCTGCTCGGCCGTGGAGCCCTTGCCGAAGCTGCCGCCACTCAATCCGGACCTGAGCTGGTCGACGCTCTGGGCCGGCGCAGAGAAATTGTGGTAGGCGAAAAAATTGGTGTTCATCGGCAGATCGACCTCGATCCGCTCGAGCCGCGTAACCACGCCGGTCAACGGGCTTACATGTTTGCGGAAGCGCGCCACGGTGGCCCGAGACGTCACGGTGCGATATCCACCGCTGGTCATGATGAGCTTGCTGCCTGCGGCGATCTCGATCGGCGTCGCCGCACGGCGTGGACTCTGCAGCTTCTTGCTGCCGCAACTGGGACATTGCGGGCGCCGCGCGACAAAATGCTTGGCGATGACCGCACCGGTCAGGTCGAGGCTCGCAATGTGATCGCGCAGATCGGTGCGAAAGCCTGAGGCAATCGCCTTCGCGATTTCGACGGCAGCGAAGTGAAATGCGGTTTGTCCGACGGAGTTAGCGACCAGGGGCGACACGGCGACTGCATGGGCCGCTCCGCGGTCGAGAAACCCCTTGATCTCCCGGTTGCGGATCATCCGATCGAACAGACAGTTCCAGCAGGCGCTCTCGCCCGGCTTGAACACGGGCCCCACCAGCGGAAACACGCCGGACGGCTGCACCAGCAGCCAGGGCGTCTTGTCGGCCACGCGTTGGCGGTTCATCTCGGCCAGCCGCCGGTCGAGATAGTCGTTCACCAGCGTGATCGTGAGCTTGGGCGAACGCTTGGCGATCTGAACGCCGAGTTTGCTCAAGGCCGCGCTCAGTTCGCCAGCGCCTTTGACATCGATCGCTTCCACCCGCACGGGGCAATCGCGGAGATTCTGTTCCGCGACCTCGGGAGGCAGGCCGAGGCTCGCCCAATATCCAGCGACGGCGCCATCGAATGCCTGCGCTGTTCCTGCAACGACGTATCGGCGCTCGAACAGCCGCTTGATCGCTTCCTCTATCTTGTCGGTCGGAAAGCTCTTCGAGAGCTGGCGAACGATCTCTGGCGCAGCCTTGCCATTTTTTCCGATCGCCGTGGCCACCGCACAATACAGATCGCCGTGCAGGAAGAACTTGCGATCCTCGGAATAGAGGCAGACCACATCGGGAGGAAGTACATAGGCGGTGAAGTTCGGCGCGAATCGCAAAATGTCTTTGCGGGTCCTGCTCGCAACGCGGCTCTTGCGATTGGCTGTCATGGTGACAGCACGCGGATTTTGTTACCTGTCATTTCGGATCGCCAGCACACCACGAACCGTTCGTCCCGCCGGACTCGTGCGCCGACGCCGACTGGAATTGCTCGATTGAGTTGGAACACACTTGCTTGTCACCGGCAAGCCGCCCACGCCGGCAGGCGAACGTTATAACGAAAACAAGAAACTGGCCGGGTCGATCGCGGGCCCGGCCAATGAAATCGTCGATACAAATCAGGAAGCGCCGCCTAGCACCAGCGGCAGCGGCCCCACGATGCACAGCAACCTGCGCATGCTACCCATGGCACTCCTATCCCTATGCCAACGCCACAACCGACGCCGCATCGGCAGGATCTGCATCCACAGCCTCCGCAGCCGCGACAACCACCGCATCCGCGGAAGCCACCGCATCCGCGGCAGCCACCGCATCCGCGACAGCCACCGCATCCGCGGGCCAGCTGTACACCGGCAAGGGAGTTTTCGTTGTCGAATTCGTCGAAGAGACGGAAGGTGGCGAGGCTGACGTCGGTAAGTTCTTCTTCACCGAGCGTGATCATCATCCCAGGTGCGAAATTCGGCCTCTGTTGAACGTCGGCCGCCGGGACAGCCGATGCCGATGCGCCTCCTGCTAGCGAAAAAGTCAATCCGGCGGCGCCTAACGCCGGTACGGCGGTTCTGATTACCCGCTTCTTTTTTGAAGCTTGCTTCACCCGCGGCATGGTTACATCCTCCAACATTGCAAGAAGGAGCGTCCGTGCGGGCGATCCTACGCCGACCAGATAAGGCAGGCAAGATTCATGCACACACGAAAATGTAATGACGCTCGTTCAGATTGCATTCATGTTCATGAACGTGTTGCCGCATTTCCGCTCATTGCAATGACGGCCCGCCCGTAGCGCAGATTAAGCAACGCATGCGGCTTGGTGCAGTGCGCAATCGTCTCCAGGCTCGAACGGAGAAATTGGCTTGGTCAATCAACTCGGACGCTTCGCCTGGTATGAGCTCCTGACCACGGACCTCGCGGCAGCAGGCGCCTTTTATCGCGAGGTCGTCGGCTGGGGCGTGAAGGACGCGTCGACTATGGGGCTGGCCTACTCGGTGCTTGCTGCCGGCAACGTTCCGATAGGCGGGCTGATGGAACTCCCGGAAGAGGGGCGGCGACTTGGGGCAACTCCGAGATGGGTCGGCTACGTCGCAGTCGATGACATCGGTGCGACGGCCACACAAATCAGGCGTCTTGGAGGCGCCGTCTTGCTGCCGCCAACGGACAGCAATATCGGCCGAGTTTCAGTGGTCGCCGATCCGCAGAAGGCGACTTTTGCGCTGGTTAGCGGACTGACGTATGGCCAACGGCAACCCGGCGGGCTGGACGAATTGGGGCGCGTGGGCTGGCACGAGTTGCTGGCTGAAGACCGGAACAAGATCTTTGATTTTTACGGCGAGCTATTTGGCTGGCAGAAGGCCTCCGGTGAAACCGATCCGGCGGATCTGTATCAATTGTTTTCGGCCGCCGGGCAGACGATCGGTGGCATGCTCACCAAGCTTCCGAGCGTGTCGCAGCCGTGTTGGCTCTATTACTTCAATGTCGACGACATCGGCACGGCCGCCGAGCGCGTCAATAATGGCGGAGGCCGGATCCTCCAGGGTCCGATCGAATTGCCGGATGGTTGCTGGATCGCGCGATGTGCCGATCCCCAAGGCGCGCTGTTTGCGCTGCAGGGTGCTCAGGGACCGAAGGGCACCGAGCGACCCTCCGCCTCGGAAGTCTCCTGGTCCGCCAAGTGGGGTGGCATTGCTTCACATGGCAGGATGGTGCTGCCAAAGCCGAAACGCTAAGCGAGAGCGCTTCAGCCCGCCGCGCGCAAACCGACCGCGAGCCTGGAAGCGCGGGAGAATGGGCCGATCGCACGCTCTGAATTTAAGGGTTCATGCTTTAGCTGAACATCTTGTTGAGTTCGCCGCCGGGATAACCATTCGTGAATTCGGTGAATGTCCCCTGCTCCGCCATCTCCTTTGATGCCTTCATGAAGCCGGTCCACGCCATCCGCGCCAGCGCGCCACCGACGCTGATCCGGCGCACGCCGAGATCGCCCGCGATCTTCAAGGATGGGCCGGCCGCGCCGACCAGGAGATTGACGGGTCTTGGCGCGACCGCCTTCACGACCGCCGAAATCTCTTCCGCCGTCGCGATGCCGGGCGCATAGAGGCAATCGGCGCCGGCTTCGGCATAGGCGGTGAGCCGGTCGATCACGAGCGCCAGATCCTTCTGCCCGCGCAGGAAAGCCTCGCAGCGGCCGGTGAGCAGCACGCCGCTGTTGTCGGCATCGATGGCTTTCCGCGCCGCCCTGATGCGATCGATGGCCAACGCACGATCGAACAGTGGTTTTGCGTTGTCGCCGGTAAAATCCTCGATCGAAAGGCCGGCGACGCCGGTCTTCACGGCGCGCGCGACATTGACGCCGACCTTGTCCGGCTCGTGCGCAAAGCCGTCCTCGAAGTCGGCATTGACGGGGATATCGACCGCCGCGCAGATCGCGGCGAGATGGGTGCAGACGTCGTCGACGGCGACGCGGTTGTCGGCCTTGGCGAGCGTCCAGGCAAGGCCTGCGCTGGTGGAAGCCAGCGCCTTGAAGCCGAGATGCTGCAAGGCCTTCGCGCTGCCGACGTCAAAGGGATTGGGGATGATGAAGCATCCGCTCTCGTGCAACTTCCTGAATGCGGCGCGTTTGTCAGCAAGTGTCAGCATGGATCGCTCCCCTCAATGTTTGTTGGCGCCGCGTAGATAGGAACGCAACGCCCGTTCTGCCAGACGCCTCACGCCACGACCTTGCGCAGGAACGTCCGCTCCTCGGCGAGGATGAACTTGTTCTCCTCGGCGAAATTGAAATTGGCCATGCCCTCGCTGTCGGCGCGCAGCCGCGCGCGGTAGCTTTCATAGGCGGCGAGACTCTCGAACGAGATCAGCGCGAACGCGACGTTGTTGGTGCCCTCGTGCGGCATCCAGTAGCCGAGCAGGTCGCCGCCGCATTTCGGGATGATCGTGAGCCAGTTCTTCGAGTACTGCTCGAACTGGGCACGCTTGAACGGATCGAGCTGGTAGCGGATGAAAACGGTGATGGTCATGACGAATCTCCAGTGCTGATCTCTCCGTCATTGCGAGCGCAGCGAAGCAATCCATGCATCCGCTTGCCGCGCGATGGATTGCTTCGTCGCTTCGCTCCTCGCAATGACGGAGCCTGTTTCTCAGATCGGACAATACCCGCTTGCCCTACCTCGATGCTTCGGCTATCATCGAACTATGAAAGCAGGCCCCGACATCGCCATGGTCGCCTCTCTGGTCGGCGATCCCGCGCGCTCCAACATGCTGACGGCGCTGATGACCGGTCGCGCGCTGACCGCGAGCGAGCTGGCGCATCAGGCCGGCATCACGCCGCAGACCGCGAGTTCGCATCTGGCGAAACTCGAAGCCGGCGGCCTGATCGAGCCGGAGAAACAGGGCCGCCACCGCTATTACCGCCTCACCGGTCCCGACGTCGCCCATGTGCTCGAAGGCCTTGCGGGCCTGGCCGAGCGCGCCGGCCACACCCGCGTGCGCACGGGGCCGAAGGAGCCGGCGCTGCGGCGGGCGCGGATCTGCTACGACCATCTGGCCGGCGATCTCGGCGTGCAGATGCTCGACAGCATGCGCACGCAGCGGCTGGTCCGGCAAACAAAACAGTCGATCGAACTCACCGGCGAGGGCAAGCGCTTCATGGCCGAAGCGCTGCAGATCGACACCGAAGCGCTGGCCCATCCGCGAAGGCCGGTGTGCAAGGCCTGCCTCGACTGGAGCGAACGCCGCCATCACCTCGCCGGCACGCTGGGCGCCGCCGTGATGAGCCGCTTCACCGAATTGAACTGGGCGGCGCGGGATCCGACACCGGGCAGCCGCGTCGTGAATTTCACCCGCACCGGCGAAAAACGTTTCGCCGCGCTGTTCGGTGAAGCCGCACAGCCGCACAGAATGGTTATGGGTAGACCCGACTAGACCATCGAAGTTTATTCCTGTGGCCGAGCATCAACTGCCAGGCGGCAGGAACGCAAACCTCGGCCCGGCCGGCCTACAACGGCGCGCCGCGCGGGCGCAATCGCATCCTTAGATGCGGAACTCCCGCATCGTCGTATGGCTCGCCATCACGTACGAACCCGAAATGCGAATAGAATTTTTCCAGATATAGCTGCGCGCCAATGACGATATCGCACGATTGCTCTCCAAGGCGCGCGAGACTCCTTTGCACGAGCTCCTTCCCAAGTCCCGTGCCCCGATAACGTTTTGAAACGACTACTCTGCCAAATGACGCAAAGGCGGTGTCTTCAGAAGGCCAGGTGCATCGAGCATAAGCGACAAAATCTGCGCCTATTTTCGCCAGCAAATGCGATGCCGTCTGGTCGGCAAAATCCAAGTCCGAGTAGGGCGACCGCTGCTCGACCACCAGTATTTCCTGTCGCAACGCAAGCATGGAGTACAGTTCCTGCAAACCGAATTCGTCAAAGCGATACCAACGGAATTCTATCAAGCTACCCTCCTCTGCTTTCAAAGCTGACGAAACCTAATATGCGCAGTCTCCTCGACAAGATCGTGATCGTGACCATCTGAACTTTTCGGACGCCGGCGCAGGACGGGCCACGTGCCTCATGGTTCGCCCGGCGATGCGAAGCATCGTCCGGAGATGCGGGCCTCCTCACCATGAGGGCTAGCTGGCTCATGCTCTCGCCAAAACGTGAAATGCCAAGGCTTTACCGCGCGCGATCATCGCATCAATAAGGTCGCATCCCAAAAGATGGAGCCTGCGATGCGACGTGCGATCATGATCTGCTTTTCGATTATCGTGGGCGGGCTCGCCTGCGCACAGGCAGCCGAACCTGCGGCGCGCGAACCATATGGCATCGGGCTCGAAGGTTTTGCCTATCCCTACCCCGTCCACCTGCTGCCGCTGGTGAACGATGGCGAGCAATTGCGGATGGCCTATATGGACGTTGCTCCCGCGCAGCCCAACGGCCGCACCGTGGTGCTGCTGCATGGCCGGAATTTTCCATCGAGCTATTGGGCGCCGGTCATCAAGACCTTGAACGATGCCGGCTATCGCGTGGTGGTGCCGGACCAGATCGGTTTCGGAAAATCCTCAAAGCCGCAAGGTGCGCTGCATTTCGATACGCTGGCGCGCAATACGATCGCATTGCTCGACCATCTCGGAGTAGCCAAGGCCGACATCGTGGCGCATTCGCTGGGCGGCATGCTGGGCGTGCGGATCGCGCGCGCCTACCCGGACCGGATTGCGCATCTGGTGCTGACCGCGCCGATCGGCCTTGAGGATTATCGGCTCTACGTGCCACCGACGCCGACCGAGAAGATTCTTGAAAACGAAGACAAGTTGACCGCCGATGGCTATCGCAGGCAGCTGGAGACGAATTATGCGCTAAAGCTGCCGCCCGAACAGGTCACGCCGTTCATCGACGCGCGTTTCAACATCAAGGGCAGCGCCGAATATCCGCGCTGGCTGCGCGCCTTTGTCAGCTCGG
>Ga0081540_1002882_pt1 | contig 13887 bp, 9 predicted proteins | sample TabmetS2T1R1_FD_71024 | JGI IMG/M metagenome (GOLD analysis project Ga0081540, IMG submission 71024) | Tabebuia heterophylla rhizosphere microbial communities from the University of Puerto Rico - S2T1R1 | ecosystem: Host-associated > Plants > Roots > Rhizosphere ... | reverse complement strand
GCCTGGCCACAGTCGCTGTCCGGCGGCGAGCGACAGCGGGTGGCCATCGCCCGTGCGCTGTCCTGTCGTCCTGCGGCGCTGCTCTGGGACGAGCCGACGAGCGCGCTCGATCCGGAGCGCAAGCGCGAGGTCGCCGAGCACGTCGCCACGGTCCGCGCCTGGAGCATTCCGCAGGTCGTGGTGACCCACGACACGGAGCTCTCGGCCGCGCTCGACGCCGCCCGCTACCGGCTGGGCGAGGGACGGCTCGCGCCGCTCACGGCCGGAACGGAGTGAGCCGCTCCGGCCGCGTCGATGCGACGGCGACTAGTGACCCGAGGGCGGAGGCGTCGGGTTTCCGGTCGTGCTGGGGCTGGTGCTCTTCTGCGGGCTGCTGCTCGGGTACGAGGTGCCGGAGCCGGTCGCCGGGTCGGTGCTGCTGCCGCTCCGGGTGCCGGTCTGGTTCCCCGTGGTGGACCCGGTCATCGAGTTGTCGCTGCCGCTGCCTCCGGTGCTGGTGCCGGCCGAGCCGCTCCCGCCCGTGGAGGACGCGCCGCTGCCGTAGGCCCCGGTGCCGGTCGAGCCGCTGACCGAGTTGTCGGTGGCCTGCGTCCCGGTGGTCGCCGCGGGGGCGTTGGGATCGGTCGGCGGCTTCGAGTCACTGGTCTTCGGCATCGCGGCGCCTTCCTGCCCGGTGGGGCCGGTGTTGGGCGCCTGCGTCGCCGCTGCGCTCCCGCTCGTGCTGGATCGTGATGCGCTGTCCTCGGCGCAGGCGCCGAGCAGCAATGAAGCTGGAAGTATCGCGGCGCAGAGCCAGAGTCTCTTGGTTGTCATGCGGTGTGCTCCTCCCGTGAGGGTCTGAGCGCCGGAACCTGCGAACGGGCGAACGAGAAAAGGAGGGGCCCTGCGCCGCGCCCGTCCGATTTGCCGGAGACTCGGGGGCAGACGCGCTAGCTTGAAAGCATCGCGAATGGACGAACGGCGAGGGTCCCAGCGGGCGTGAGATGGCGGCTCGGAGTCCTGGTGACCGGGCTGCTCCTCGCTTCCCGGCCGGCCCGGGCGGAGTCGGCGCACTTCGCGCTGCAGGGTGGAACGTGGGGACTGGGGCCGAACGCGGAGCACGCGCTCGCGGTTCAGCTCGAGTTCCGTCCGGGGGTGCGCTGGTGGTGGATCCGGCCCACCGGCGGGCTCCTCCAGTCGGGCGACGGGACCCAGTACTGGTTCGCCGGGGCGCTGCTCGAGATTCCGCTCCCGCTCGGGCTGACGGTGGCGCCGGGGTTCGCTCCGGGACTCCGCACGGTGAACGGCACCCGGAACCTCGGCTCGGTGCTGCTCTTCAAGTCATCGGTGGAGCTCGGGCTGTCGGTGCTCCCCGGCCTCCGCGCGCTGATGAGCTTCGCGCACATCTCGAACGGGAAGCTCGCCGCGCCGAACCCGGGGGTGGAGCTCTTGATGTTCGGGGTCGAGCTGTCGCTCGAGTGAGTCAGTCGAACTGCAGCGCGTCGAACGGGACCGGGATGGCGTTCCAGGCCGTCTGGCAGCCGTTGGTGCCGTAGGCGATGTCGAAGACCACCTGCCGGTTCGAATCCAGGCCGAGGATGCGGGTGGTGCTGCCGCCGCCGGCGAGGGCGTAGTCGATGAGGAACGACTGCCCGGCCTCGTAGGCGCTCCCGCAGTACTGCGACGTGAGCTCCGGCTGGTGGTCGAACCGCCAGACCTCCGTCGCGGTCATCGTCACCGGGTCGATCCGGTAGGCCGAGATCAAGCTGCTCGGGAGCGTCTGACCCACGGGGGCGCCCGCGGGCTGATTCACGCTCGCGCTCCCGTCGTTGAACAGCATGAGCAGGCCGTCGGAGGTGATGGACGTGGCGTGCTGTCCGATCGGATAGGCCCCGCCCGGCGCGAGCGTGAGCGCCTTCGCCCGGAGCGAGGGGAAGGTGTACCAGTACTTGGTGGGGTCACCGAGGATCCAGATCGGGGTGCCGGTGGCGTAGTCGATCTTGATCACGAAGTTCTCGCGGCTGGAGACGATGACGCTGTCGTCGCTGGGGTCGTAGGTCGCCGCGTTCAGGTGGAACCAGTCGACGCCGGGGCGGACGAACCTGGTCGGGTCGTCGCCGGCCTGCGACATGTACGCCGAGAGGAGATCTCCGAGCTTCCACCCTGCAATCACCTGTCCGCTGGGGGAGATGTCGGCGAGGGTGGCGTCGAGCTCGCCCTGGACGTCGAACTCCGCGAGCAGCCCCTGCTTCCCCGGATCGATGTTGTGGGTGAAGTCGCTCACCGTCGTATCCGCGACCTGGCCGGTGGTCACCGCGCCATCCAGCTCGAGCCGCTCCATCGCCGCGGAGGACCCGTTGCCGACCACGAAGCCGTTGTCGGTGAACATGGTCGACCCGGAGGGCGTGCCGGTTCCGACCCACCGGACCTGTCCGTCCGTGTCGACGACCAGCACCGAGGCCCGGGTGGACTTGAGGGCGAAGAAGTCGAAGCCGAAGCTGCTGCCCACTGCCCGCGGCTGGAGGATGCTCGGATGGTCGTAGATGCCATCGACGTCCTCGTACGGCTGGGTGGTGACCTTGACCGAGACGTCCTGCCGGGAGCCATCGGTGCCCTGGACCTCGAGGGCGATCTGGTTGTCCGAGCCGGCGTAGAGGCCGAACACCGGGACGGTCACCCCGGTCTCGGTGATCCACCCCCTCCGCTGCAGGGCCGCCTGCGAATAGCGCACGCTCACCGGCTTCGAGGCGCTGCCCGACCGCGGTTGCACGGTGTAGCTGACCGAGCCGAGGTTGGCGAGGCTCGAGCCCGTGAGCTGGAGCATGCTGATGAATGGCGTCGAGCCGGGGGTGCCGGTGACCGTGATGCCACCGCCGTTGTCGGACGAGACCTGGAAGGGAGCCGACCCGCCGCACGCGGCGAGCACGACCACAAGCGAGCACGACAGGCGAGGAAGCGTCTTCACGCCCCCCGGAACCCGTGCTCCCCGGCGGAGTTAAAGGCGTTTCAGCGATCGTCGCGCCGAATGCCATCCAGTCGAAGAAAGCAGCGAACGGCGTGCAACTTGCGATCGCAACGGTGTCTGCCCGAGCCGGGCGAAACGCCCAGGCATCACTCGGAGACCCCACGCCTGATGCCGGCGGACGCGTGGTGTCGGACCGAGAACACGAGTGAGCCGTCGTCGCGGTTCTCTGCCGAGACCGAGGCGCCCATCCGGCTGCACAGGCCCCGCACGAGAGCCAGACCGATCCCGTGGTGCTCACCGGTGAGCCGGGCGGGATCGAGCCGGACGAAACGCTGGAAGACTCGCTCCAGGTCCGCTGGCGGGAGCTGCGGGCCGCTGTCGGCCACCCGGAGCCAGAGGCCTCGCCCCGGGTCGCTCTCGGTCGTCACCCAGCCGCCGCGCTCGGTGTAGGTCATCGCGTTGGCGAGGAGGTTCTGAGTCACCAGTCGGAACGCCCGGGGATCGGTCTGGACGCAGGTGCCAGGCGCGATCCGGTTGCTGAAGCGGAGCGCCCGCCGGGCGCCGACCTCGGCGAGGAGATTGGCGCTGGCGTCCACCAGGCTCTTGAGATCCACCATCTCCTCTCCTGCGCTGAATGGACCGGACTCCGCGCGGGCCAGCGCGAGCAGGCTCTCCACCATCCTCAGCATCTGCGTTGCGATGCCATGGACCTCCACCAGGGCGGCGCGGTGTCCAGTGGCCGGACGCTCCCGGGACAAGCTCAGCTCGGCAACGGCGAGCAGCCCCGAGAGCGGCGTCCGCAGCTCGTGCGCCACATCCGCGCTGAAGCATCGCTCACGCTCGAAGGAAGCCTCGAGGCGTCCCAGAAGCTGGTTCACCTTGCTGGCAGCCGGCTCGAGCTCGGCCGGGAGCGCGTCGGTCCCCAGCCGGCGGTCGAGCCCCGTGGCATCGATCCGATCGATCTCGGTTCCCAGGGTCTCGACCCGGCGTACTGCACGAGTCACCAGGAGGCCAACGAGCAGCGCGGAGGCGAGGGAGACGAGCCCGGTCGCAGCGGCCAGCTCGACTCGGAGCGTGGACAGCATCTGGTCGAGCGGCGCGGTCGGCAGCGAGACGAGGACCACCAGACGGCGCCCCGAGGGGCTCTTCACCGCCTCGTCCAGCCGGGGGGCCACGCCGAGCTGGAGCACTCGCCCCCGGCCGCCTCCCTCGAGCGCCCGGGTCACCGCGGTCCCGGGAACGAGGCCTCCGAGGTCGACCGGTCCGGGGACTCCTCGTGAGCCGTCGAGCTCGGCGCCGTCGTCCGAGCGGACGCGATACCAGAGGCCCTCGCTCCGCTCGGCCGCCTCGGGCTCCCCTTCCACTTCCCATCCTTCCGGGCCTTCCTCCACCCGCGAGGCAACACCGCGAGCCTCCTCCATCAGGTCCTCGTCGAAGCGCTCGCGGAGCGTCTCGCCGATCGAGAGATAGAGGAGGCACGCCAGAGTCCCGAGGGCGACGCCAACGACCGCGAGCACGGAGCCCACCAGACGTCGCTGCAACGACCATCGCCGGCTCACTCCGCGGCTCCCAGCTGGTAGCCGAGTCCTCGCCGGGTCCGGAGCAGCGGAGGGGCGGGGACGGCCTGCAGCTTCCGGCGGAGGTACCCCACGTAGACGTCCACCACGTTGCTGGTGGGTTCCTCCGAGCCAGAGAAGACGTGGGCCCAGATCTCCGCGCGAGTCACCACCTGCCCTCGGCGGCAGGCGAGATACTCCAGCAGCGCGTACTCTCGGCCCGAGAGCGGCACCGGCCTCCCCGCCCGCTCGACGGTGCGGGCGACCAGGTCCAGGCGAAGATCCGCGATCTCGATCACCGCCGACGAGGCCCCGAACCGTCGCCGGAGCAGCGCCCGGACCCGGGCCAGGAGCTCTTCGAGGGCGAACGGCTTGACGAGGTAGTCGTCGGCGCCGCCGTCGAGGCCGACGATCCTGTCTCCCAGCGCGTCCCGAGCGGTGACGATCAGCACCGCGGCCTCCGAGTGGCACCTCCTGAGCTCGGCCAGGATTGAGAGGCCATCCAGCCCGGGGAGCATCAGGTCCAGCACGATGAGGTCGTACGGGGACTCCGTTCCGCGCCGCAGACCCTCGAGACCGTCCGCGGCATGGTCCACGCTGAGCCCGGACTCCCGGAGCGCCTGGACCATCGCTCGCGCGAGCGGATCGTAGTCCTCGATCACCAGGAGGCGCATCGTCGAGGGGCCGGCTTCAGAACGCGTAGGAGATCGCAGCCCGGGCCATGACGCTGCCAGGGTTCAGGCCACCGATCTGGAACGCCGGGCCGCCCACGATGCTGAGCCGTTCACCGAGGAAGGTGAGCGCCAATGTCGGACCGAGCAGGTGGCGAGGGCCGCCCTCGGCCTCGTCGGGATCGAACTCCCCCTCGAGGTCCTGCCCCACGTATTCCACCCCCAGCCGCAACCAGTTCAGCACCCGCATCGACATCCCGGCGGTGAGCATCACGTCCACCGAGTCGCGGCCGGTCTGGAAGATGTGCTCGAAATGGCCCGAGACCTGACTCCGGAAGCGACCGAACTCCAGACCGAGCTGGAGGCGACCGTAGGCACCATTCCCTCCACTCAGCTCGTGGACCCAGCCACCGTTGAGCACCATCTGCACGTTCTTCCAGGCCCGGGGGAACAGGCCGAAGCGCAGACCTGCCGTCGCGCCGGTCGAGCCTCCGTTGGTGACGTAGTCCTTTCCCACCACGCCGACGGCCTGCACCGCCATCCAGTCGGTGAGGCCGAACTCACCGCCGATCTCCCCCATTCCTCCCGGGCTTCCGAGGTTGCTGGCAAAGGGACGGGCCGGGTTCCCGCTGCCGTTGTAGGTGAAGCGACTGAGCATGGTCGCCTGGAGCGGGCCCGAGAGCCGGCTGGACTCGGAGAACATCCAGCCTCCGTTGCCCGATTGCTCCTGGCCAGGGGCGAAGTCCGCCCGCTTGCGGATGTCGTTGTCGCCGATCTCCTCCTCGGCGAGAACGGCGTGAGAGAGCAGCAGAACGGCCAGGACCGGCAACACACGACGCATGGGCAACCCTCCGGTAGGACGAACGGCGGCGGTCCAATACGCCGGGCGCGCGTCCTGACGGGCGCTCATCAGTGAACTCTCTGCGCACGTGATGCGTTGAACCCTTGGCGATTTCGCTGCCGCGACCCGAGCGACTTCGGGCCGTTGCGACTTGGGGGATCACTCGTCGGAACTCTGGTCAGTGCCGATGACGAGCGATGGCCGTCGCCGGTTCGCCACGCACAGAGTGAGCGCGACCATCGTCAGGAGTTCACGACGTGTCGCCCGGGAACGTGGCAGGCCCTTCGTTCCGCAACCCGATGGTCCCGGACCTCCTTCATGAGAGTCCGATGAGGTTGCCAAGGTTTGCTTTCGAGCCGCGGAGATGATCCGGGCCGCAGGCACCGTGCCTGGCGCGGGACTGGTCCCGCGAGGGAGTGGCACGATGAAGCGAGCATCACCCGGACCGACGTTCCTTCTGCTTGCTGCATGCGTCGTGATGCTGACGGTGCCTGTATCCGTCAGGGCGCACGAGCACGACAGCCCAGGGAAACAGGATGGGGCACGGCTGGCGACCGGCCAGCACGTCACTCCGCTGGCAATCCCCGGAGCGAAGCAGCAGTTCCTGAGCCCCCAGCTGCCGGCGTATCCGGACTTCATTGCCGGCATGGCGGTCCGTTCACAGCTCAGCCCGGACGGGAAGACGCTGGCCGTCCTGTGTGCCGGCCACAACTCGCTGGTCGACCCCACCGGGAAGACCGACGCGGCCAATTCCACCCAGTACATCTTCCTCTACGACGTGAGCGGGTCGAACCGGGGAAACCCCACGCTCAGCCAGGTCATCAAGCAGACCAACTCGCACGTCGGGCTGGTCTTCTCGCCCGATGGAAGCAAGCTCTACGCGACGGGCGGCAGGGACGACGCGGTCTACGTGTACGGGAAGAGCGGCTCCGCTTGGGCGCAGACCACGCAGATCAGCCTGGGCCACGGCAAGAGCGGAGGCCTTGGACTGTTCGGCGTGAGCCCGAACGCCAGCGGCCTCGGGATCTCGGCCGACGGCAAGACCCTCGTGGTGGCCAACAACTACAACGACTCGATCAGCGTCATCGACACCGCCACCGCAACCGTTCGATTCGAGCATGACCTCCGTCCCTTCTTCGCCGGCAACGAGGGTGTTCAGGGCGGCGTGGGCGGGACCTTCCCCTTCGGGGTGGTGGTCAAGGGCGGGACCGCCTACGTGTCGTCGGACCGTGACCGACAGCTGGTGGTGGTCGACGTCAGCGGCGGCTCCGGCCACCTGATCAAGCGCATCCCCCTCGACGGCAACGGCCTCGGGATGACTCTCGATGCCTCGGGTGCTCGACTCTTCGTCGCCGAGGACAATGCCGACCAGGTCGCGGTCATCGACACCTCCCGGAACGCGGTGGTGGCGCGGATCGATGCCAGGGCCCCGGCCGGCCTCCTGGATGGCGACGACGATGACGGACGCGACGAGAAGCGGCACGGAAAGGACCACGACCGCAACCCGCGGTTCACTGGCGCGGCGACCTTCGCCGTGACCCTCGCGCCCGACGGGAAGACCCTCTACGCGGTGAACGCTGGCGCGAACAGCATCGCGGTCATTCCTCTACACGGGGACCACGCCTACAAGGTGGCTGGCCTCATCCCCACCGCATACGACCCGCACGACGTCACGCTCAGCGCCGACGGGAGCTGGCTGTACATCGTGAACGGCAAGGGTGTCACGGGGCCCAACCCCGAGCACCTGGCCAGCAACACGAGCCGGATCACCACCCAGTATCCGGGTGGGCCGCCCGTCGGTCCGGCGGCGGCAGCCGCGGCCAACGCCGCGAACCAGTACCAGTTCCAGCTCGAGCGGGCCTCACTGGTGAGCGCTCCGGTCCCCGGGCGGGAGCAGCTCGAGCGGCTGACCTGGCAGGTGGCCGAGAACAACTTCTACCGCGCAGAGCGCCATCACGACGAGGAGGTGATGGAGTTCCTTCGCCATCGCATCAAGCACGTCATCTACGTGGTGAAGGAGAATCGGACCTACGATCAGATCCTCGGCGACCTGGGGAACGGCGGGAACGGCGACGAATCGCTGACCCAGTTCCGCGAGGACGTCACCCCCAACTTCCACAAGCTGGCCCGGCGCTTCGTCACGCTCGACAACTTCACCGATCCCGGGGACGGGAGCATGGACGGCTGGTCCTGGGGAATGCAGGGTCGGGTCACCAACACCGAGACCATCACGCAGCAGATCAACTACGCCTTCGTGGATCGCGGGCTGTCCTACGAGTCCGAGGGGACGAACCGGAACGTCCCGGTGAACTGGGGAACGGTGGCCGAGCGCGACGCCATCGGCGGCCCGGCCGGGACGAAGAACTACACCGCTGCTTCCGCCGGGCTCCCCGGAGGGACCGACAATCTCCTGACCGGGAGCGGCAACCACGCCTCGACCGACTCGCCCTCGGGAACGCAGGAGGGCTACATCTTCAACGTGGCACTGGACGCCGGAAAGACCGTCCGGAACTATGGCTTCCTCGTCAACAACATCGGCAAGATCTGCAAGAGCGGGAAGTTCGCCGACACCTCGACCGGTGCGGCTCCCGGTTGCTCCGGCGGGCCGGCCGACGAGATCTCCTCTCCCTTCGCGGCGGGCGAGATCCAGGTCGGGCCACTGGATCCGGACCTGGCTCCTCTGACCGACGTGTACTTCCGCGGCTACGACCAGAATTACCCCGACCTCTGGCGGTACAACGAGTGGAAGCGCGAGTTCGACGGGTACGTCGCGAACGGCAACCTGCCGAACCTCACTCTCTTCCGGGTGAGCCATGATCACATGGGCTCCTTCGGGACGGCGCTGGGCGGGGTGAACACGCCCGAGACCCAGCAGGCCGACGACGACCTGGCCGTAGGTCTCCTGGTCCAGACGGTGGCCAACAGCCGCTACGCGAAGGACACGCTGATCATCGTGACCGAGGACGACTGCCAGGACGGACCGGATCACGTGGACTCGCACCGCGCGACCGCCTACGTCGTCGGGCCCTACGTGAAGCGCGCCGCCGTCGTCAGCCACCCCTACAGCCAGGTCAGTGCGCTCCGGACCATCGAGGACATCCTCGGGACCGAGCACATGAACCTGAACACCGCGTTCCAGCGCCCGATGACCGAGGTGTTCGACCTGCGGTCGAAGGGTGAGTGGCACTACACGGCCGAGGCCTCCAGCGTTCTGGCCACCACTCACCTCGCCGGGATGCTCCGCGATTCGGGCGTCCGCTACACGAAGGGGCCGAAAGTCACCCCGAAGCACGACTACCGCTACTGGGCGAAGGTCACCGAGCGCTTCGACTTCTCGGACGCCGACCGGGTACCCACCGCGGAGTTCAACCAGGTGCTCTGGAAGGGCCTGATGGGCGACCGGCCCTATCCGGAACTCAAGGGTCGCCGCGAGTCGGCGGACGACTGAGCTGGCGCGCCCCAAACGGACGCGGCGGGAGGCGGGGCGCCGGCACGGCCCCGCCTTCTCGACCAGACCAACCTCCGCCGGTGCGCCGCGGTTGTGCTATCTCGCGAGGCAGCGTGGAGGCGCTCGATGCCTTTCGTTCGCGTGGGCGAGTTCAGGACGAAGGAGGGCACGGCCGACGAGGTCGCTCGCATCTACGAGGGTGAAGCGATCCCCGCCATCCGTGGGCTGAGCGGTAACCTCACCGCTCTCCTTCTGCGACAGCACGAGCAGCCGGACAGGTTCCTGGCCATCACCATCTGGCGGACCAGCGCGGACGCCGAGGCTTACGACAAGAGCGGGCTCGCCCAGGAGATGGCGAGCAAGATCCGGCACGCCTTCGCCGGTCCGCCGACGCTCACGACCTACGAGGTCTATGGCATTGGATGAGAGGACGATGAGGGAGGCAACCTTTACATTCCAGTCGCAGTGACGCCTCAAGCGGGATGCACCGTGCGCGGCCTGCGGAACCGAATCCGCAGGGGAGTGGCACGACACGATGAACAGCATCCCGATCCGATCGAAGCTCACGCTGCTCGCCGCCGGCCTGGCCGTCCTGGCGCTGCCTCGAACCCTGCGCGCCGGCGAGTCCGACGAGCGCGAGAGAAGCACCGGCCAGCGGCTGGCCACCGGTCAGCGCATCACGCCACTCGCCATCCCCGGGTCGAAGCAGCAGTCGCTCAATCCGCAGCTGTCTGGGTACCCCAACTTCGTCGCCGGCATGGCCGTCCGCTCGCGGCTGAGCCCCGATGGAAACACCCTGGCCGTCCTCTGCGCAGGTCACAACTCGCTGGTCTCCCCACCCCCGCACATCGACGTGGATGCGGCGAACTCGACCCAGTACATCTTTCTCTACGACGTGAGCGGCCCTCACCGCGGCGATCCGCGGCTCACGCAGGTCATCAAGCAGACCAACTCCCACGTGGGCCTGGTCTTCTCTCCCGACGGTGAGCGCCTCTATGCCACCGGCGGCCGGGACGACGCGGTCTACGTCTACGCGAGGAGCGGCGGGAGCTGGGTCCAGACGGCGAAAATCGGCCTCAAGCATGGCTCGCTGGGAGGCCTGGGCCTCTTCGGTGTGAGCCCGAACGCCAGCGGGCTCGGCCTTTCCGCCGATGGGAAGACGCTGGTCGTGGCCAATAACTACAACGACTCGATCAGCGTGATCGACACGCCCAGCGGCACCGTCCGCTATGAGCACGATCTGCGCGCCTTCTTCCCCGGCAACGAAGGGAAGAGCGGCGGCGTCGGCGGGACCTTCCCCCTGGGAGTGGTGGTGAAGGGCAATGGCATCGCCTACGTCTCATCCGACCGTGATCGGGAGGTGGTGGTCGTGGACATCAACTCCCCGACGGCGGGAAAGCTGATCAAGCGCATCCCCCTCGACGGGAACGGTCAGGGGATGACCCTCGATGCCTCCGGGTCGCGGCTGTACGTGGCCCAGGACAATGCGGACCAGGTGGCGGTCATCGACACGTCGACCAACACGATCGTGGCGAAGATCGACGCCCGCGGTCCGGCGGGTCTGCTGCGCGGGTCCGGAGACGACAACGGCGATGACGACCATGGCAAGGACAAGGGCGGCCGGCGCCATGTGCGCTACACCGGCGCCGCCACCTTTGCCGTGACCCTCTCCCCGGACGGCAAGACGCTCTATGCGGTGAATTCGGGGGCGAACTCCATCGCCGTGATCCCCCTCCAGGGCGAGCACGCGAATCGGGTCGCCGGGCTCATCCCTACGGCCTACGACCCGCGCGACATCACGCTCAGCACCGACGGGCGCTGGATGTACATCGTCAACGGGAAGAGCGTGACCGGCCCGAACACCGGGTATCTCGCCGGCGACACCGCGCAGATCACCCACGCCTATCCAGGGGGACCCCCGGTCGGTCCGGTTGCCTCCGGCCTGGCATTCGCGAAGAACCAGTATCAGTTCCAGCTGGAGCAGGCTTCACTGGTCAGCGCTCCCGTTCCGGGCCGCGAGCAGCTCGAGCGGCTGACCTGGCAGGTGGCGGAGAACAACTTCTACGGCGCGGAGCACGAGCATGATCGCGAGGTGATGGAGTCCCTTCACAAGCGGATCAAGCACGTCATCTACATCGTCAAGGAGAACCGGACTTACGATCAGATCCTGGGTGACCTGGGGAATGGTGGGAATGGCGACATCTCGCTCACCCAGTTCCGCGAGGACATCACCCCGAACTTCCACAAGCTCTCGCGACGCTTCGTTACCCTGGACAACTTCACCGATCCAGGCGACGGAAGCATGGACGGCTGGTCCTGGGGAATGCAGGGCCGGGTCACCAACACCGAGACCATCACCCAGCAGATCAACTACGCCTTCGTGGACCGCGGCCTCACCTACGAGTCGGAGGGCACCAACCGCAACGTGCCCGTGAACTGGGAAACCGTCGCCGAGCGGAACGCGGTCGGCGGCCCGCCGGGAAACCTCTACAGCCTGCTCAGCGCCGGCCTGCCCGGAGGAACGGCCAACCTCCTCCCCGGCGGCGGGAATCACGCCTCGACCGACGCCCCCTCGGGCGCACAGGAGGGCTACATCTTCAACGCAGCCCTCAGCGCGGGGAAGACGGTCCGCAACTACGGATTCCTGGTCTTCAACAACGGCAAGATCTGCAAGAGCGGGAAGTTCGCAGACACCTCGACTGGCGCCGCTCCAGGCTGCCTGAACGGCCCCTCCGACGAGATCTCCGATCCCTTCGCGGCGGGCGAGGTGCAGGTCGGTCCGCTCGACCCGGATCTGGCGCCGCTGACCGACGTCTACTTCCGTGGTTTCGATCAGGCCTATCCGGACCTCTGGCGCTTCAACGAGTGGAAGCGTGAGTTCGACCAGTACGTCGCGCATGGGAACCTGCCGGACCTCACCCTCCTCCGGCTGAGCCATGACCACATGGGCTCGTTCGACACTGCACTCGCCGGGGTGAACACGCCCGAGACGCAGCAGGCAGACGACGACCTCTCCGTGGGACTCGTGGTCCAGGCGGTGGCCAACAGCCCCTACGCAAAGGACACGGTGATCATCATCACGGAGGACGATTGCCAGGACGGTCCTGACCACGTCGACTCGCACAGGGCGACGGCCTACGTCGTCGGAGCCTACGTGAAGCGAGGAGCGGTCATCAGCCATCCGTACAGCCAGGTCAGCGCGCTGCGCACCATCGAGGACCTCCTCGGGACCGAACACCTCAACCTGAACACCGCCTTCCAGCGGCCGATGAGCGAGGTGTTCGACCTCAAGTCGAAAGGCGACTGGCACTACACCGCCGAGGCATCCACGATTCTCGGCACGACCCGTCTGGCGGAGGTGTTGCGCGACTCCGGCGTCCGCTACGCGCGTGGGCCAATGGTCAAGCCGCAGCACGACTATCGCTACTGGGCGAGGGCAACCGAGAAGTTCGACTTCACCGCTGCCGACCGGGTTCCCACCGCCGAGTTCAACCGGGTGCTCTGGAAGGGCCTGATGGGTGACCGTCCATATCCCGCGATCATCGGTCGCCGGGAGTCGGGCGACGACTGAGCGGACGTCCTCTGCTCGAAAGTAAGAGGAGGCGGGTGCCGGTCGGGCCCGCCTCTCCGCGTTGCGACCCCGGCGTGACTCGAACACGCAACCCTCGGCTTAGAAGATGAAGGCTGCGACTGTGCCGCAACAGCCAAGCCAGGCCACCCACGAATGAAATCGCTGTTTTGTCATTACCCTCGGAGCTGAAGATCTTCCTGCCTCGAGGGAATGAGCGCGGGGACCAATCGAGTTGGCCCCAGTTTGGCCCCTACGCATTCGCCGGGCGCAGGACACCGCGGTTCACCTCGTCGAGCGGGCACGAGAACCCGGTTTGTTCTGCCTTGGACGTCGTGCTGGAGAGTTAGCTCAGCTGTTAGAACGCCGGCCTGTCACGCCGGAGGGGAGGGTTCACGTCCCGTACGCCTCGCTTCTGCAAGGCCCAGGCTGCCACATGATTTGGCTCCGTCGGCCTGGCTCCTTGGCTCTCCTCACCGCCGACTGGACCAAAGCGCGGTCGGCGAGAGCCCAATCCCTTCCCCTGGGCACGTAGCCTCCTCGTGCTGACCAGAATCGTGGCTCGTGACACACTTCCGGCATGTCCATCAGGGCCGGCGACATCCTGGACGACCGATTCGCCGTCGAGCGATCGGTGGCCACTGGGGGCATGGGCGAGGTCTTCCGCGGACTCGATCGGGAAACCGGGGCGCTGGTAGGAGTCAAAACGGTGCGTATCCCCGGCGGAGCTGATCGCTTCCAGCGCGAGATCCAGATCCTCTCCACGCTGTGCCACCCCGGAATCGTTGCCTACCTCGGACATGGACGCGTCGCCGGTGAGTTCTACCTGGTGATGGAATGGCTGGAGGGCGAGGATCTG
>Ga0081540_1002881_pt1 | contig 13892 bp, 18 predicted proteins | sample TabmetS2T1R1_FD_71024 | JGI IMG/M metagenome (GOLD analysis project Ga0081540, IMG submission 71024) | Tabebuia heterophylla rhizosphere microbial communities from the University of Puerto Rico - S2T1R1 | ecosystem: Host-associated > Plants > Roots > Rhizosphere ... | reverse complement strand
GATGGTGATGATGCCGAGGCCGCGCGCGAGGTTGTCGCTCGCTCCCCAACCCATCTTGTCCATGGTTTCCGTGACGATCTGCAGCGGCAGCAGCTTCATGCCGCCATCCAGCAACAGAAAGAGGACGACTACGCCGCTGAGTGCGCGGCCGGTCCAGCGCGCGATGTTCGAGATTTTCGGACCGCCTGCGGTCTTGGCGAAGATTGTCATGGCTTGCTCCGTCAGGGCTAATGATGCTCTGCCCATATGACGAACGGTGTGGCGCAGAGCCGACAGCGGAGCGGAAAAATTTTGCGAGCTGCTACTTCTTCGCGGATTTTGCCGCCGACTTGCTGTCGCGCATCAGGCGGTCGAGATGCATGCGGATGTGGGCGGCTTCCGCCGACGTGTTGGCGAGCGCGATGGCGCGGTCGAAGGCGATACGCGCCTCCTCGTTGCGGCCGAGCTGCATCAGGAAGGCGCCGCGCACGCCGAAATAGTGAAAGTAGTTCGACAGCCGTGTCGACAGCGGCTCGATCATGTCGAGCGCGGCCTGGGCCCCGCGCACCTTCGAGACCGCGACCGCGCGATTGAGCGTGACGACCGGCGAAGGCTGCATGACTTCGAGCGCGCCATAGAGCAGATCGATCTGCGTCCAGTCGGTTTCGTCAGGCTTTTCGGCGCGGGCATGCAGCGCGGAAATCGCGGCCTGCACCTGATACGGCCCGCTGTGGCGGTGGCGCATTGCCTTGTCGATCAGCGCCAGGCCCTCGGCGATCAGGGCCTTGTTCCACAGCGAGCGGTCCTGGTCCTCGAGCAGGATCACCGCGCCATCCGTATCAAAGCGCGCAGCGGCGCGGGCGTGCTGCAGCAACAACAGCGCGGTCAGCCCCATGATCTCCGGTTCGCTCTGGAACAAACGCAGCAGCAGCCGCGACAGGCGAATCGCCTCCTCGCAGAGCGGAGAGCGGATCTCCGCGGTGTCGCCGCTCGCCGAATAGCCCTCGTTGAAGATCAAATAGATCATGGCGGCCACGGACACGAGGCGCTCGCTGCGCTCGACTGCGCCCGGCGTCTCGAACGGCACCTTGGCCTCGGCGACGCGCGCCTTGGCGCGGGTGATGCGCTGCTCCATCGCGGCTTCGCTCACCAGGAACGCGCGCGCAATCTGCTTGACCGTGAGACCGGACACGATGCGCAGCGCCAGCGCGATCTGCTGCGTCGCCGGCAAATCGGGATGACAGCAGATGAACAGCAGCCGCAATATGTCGTCGCGGTAGTGCGAGCCGTCGAGCCGCTCGGCGATTTCCTCCTCGGCGTCGTCGAGATCGGAGATCGCCTCGTCCTCCGGCAGCGCCTGCTGCTTGCGGGTGCGCCGGACCTCGTCGATGCCCGCATTGCGCCCGACCATGATCAGCCAGCTGGCGGCATCGCGCGGCGGGCCGTTCTGCGGCCAGGACTTCAGCGCGCGCAGGCAGGCGTTCTGATAGGCCTCCTCCGCGGCATCGAGATTGCGGAAATAGCGCAGGAGCGCGCCGACCGCCTGGGGGCGCGCCGAGGTGAGCGCGGCGTCGATCCAGGCGGTGTCGGTCACGTCGTGACGCTCCCGGGGTTGAGTACGCCCACGGGACGGATCTCATAGGCGCCGCCGGGATTGGCCGCGCCAAGGTCGCGCGCGACGTCGAGGGCTTCATCGAGATTCTTGCAGTCGACGATGTAGAAGCCGAGCAGTTGTTCCTTGGTCTCGGCGAAGGGGCCGTCGATCACCAGCGGCGGATCGTCCTTGCGCAGCGTAGTCGCCGCCGTGGTCGGCAAGAGCCGCGCCACCGGACCGAGCCGTCCCTGCCTGGCGAGCTTGTCCTGCACGACGGACAGCTTCTTCATGACTTCGGCGTCGTGCTCCTTGCTCCAGGAGCCGACCATGTCTTCGTCGTGATAGCAGAGGATGGCGTACAGCATGCGGCAGACAACTCCGGTGTTTTGCGCATGACCCCCGCGCAAACGCTTCGCGTTTGTCGCAGGGAAAACCGGTGCCCACTTTTCCGGGATCATGCGTCATCTCAAGGACGACGGAATATGCCCGCAGCCGACAGCGAAGCGGAAGAAATTTTTCAATTTCTTCCGCTTCGGTAAGGGAACTTCAGGGAGTGCGATCAGGCTTACCAGTAAACGCCATACCTGGCGGCGATGCGGCGGGCCTTGTGCTCGGTGGATTCGCGGCGAACCTTCTTGGCGGACTTCTTGGAGTCGGTCTTCGTCTCGGCCGTGGTCGCCGGCTTGGTCTCGGTCGTCGTCGCAGTCGTGGTGGTGGTCGTCGCGGCGGCCGGAGCGGCGGTCGTTTGCGTGGTGGCGGGTGCCTGGACCTGGATCGGGGCGGCGTCGTTGACGCTGGTGGCCGCCTGGGCAAGCCGGACGGAAACCTGGGCGATCGGCTTCGGCGCTTCGGCGGCGACGGTGCCAGCGGAGGCGGCGGTCGTGGTGATCGTGGGCAGGCCGGCCAAGCTCAGGCTACGGGTTTCGCCGGCTTGGGCGGAAGCGGAGGCCAGCAGCAGGGCCGAGATCAGGATGAATTTGCGCATGTGAAGTCTCCCTTGTTTGATGGGGGGAGACTAGGGCAGCCGCCCGATCCGTTCTGTGATAGGCATCACACAAAGAGATAAAGCGCGATGAGATTTGGGTTGAACCGTCATCGTGCTTTATCTCTTTGTTTGAGCATGATCTTTTCGGAAAACCGCTTCACACTTTGCGCTAACGCGGCCCTTCGGGTCCGGATCATGCTCCAGGGAACCCAACAATGACAAAAGGCGCCCTCGCCATCCTGGTTCGTGGCGGGACGGAAAACTGGTCGCCGGCGCGCTGGAAGGGCCGGTTCGACGACGTCTGCCGCGACCGCCGCGTGCTGCTGCTTCCCGCCAGCGATTTCGATCCGGCTGAGGTGCACTACGCCGCGGTGTGGAAGCCGAAGCCGGGCGAGCTCGCGGGCTTTCCGAACCTGCGCGTGATCTTCAACCTGGGGGCCGGTGTCGATGCGCTGATGGCCGACAAGTCCCTGCCCGACGTGCCGCTGGTGCGCGTGGCGGTCGGCGATCTCACCGACCGCATGGCCGAATATGTCGTGCTGCATGTGCTGATGCATCACCGGCAGGAGCCTTATCTGCGCCAGTCGCAGCGCGAGCGGCGCTGGGCGCCGAAATTCCAGCACGCCGCCGGCGCGGTGTCGGTCGGCATCATGGGGCTGGGCACGCTGGGGGCCAACGCCGCCGACATTCTGCGGCGGCTCGGCTTTCGCGTCTCGGGCTGGAGCCGCAGCGCGAAGATGATCGAAGGCGTCACGTGCTTTCATGGCACTGACGGATTCGATGCGTTCCTGCATCAGACCGACATTCTGGTCTGCCTCTTGCCGCTGACATCGGACACGCGGCACATCCTCAACCGCGATGTGTTCGCAAAACTCAACCGTAGCGGCCCGCTCGGCGCACCCGTGCTGATCAATGCCGGCCGCGGCGGATTGCAGAACGAGGCGGATATTCTGGCGTGTCTCGACGACGGCACGTTGGGCGCAGCCTCGCTCGACGTGTTCGAGACCGAGCCGCTGCCAATGGAAAGTCCGTTCTGGGATCATCCGGGGGTGGTGCTGACGCCGCACAATGCGGCCGACACGGATCCCGACGAGATCTCGAAATACGTCGCGCGGCAGATCGCACGCTTCGAGACGGGCGGCGCGCTGGAGCACGTGGTGGATCGCGGGCGGGGGTATTAGCTCCGCTGCAGCTTCACATGCGTGGCATCCGGCGTCGGCACGCTTTCGACGACGCTATAGCCGAGCTTCGGCAGATCGAGCCCGGCCAGGAGATTTTCTCCGGCGCCGAGAAAGACCGGCGAGAAAGCCAGATGCAATTCGTCGAGCAGGCGCGCCGCCAGATATTGCCGCACGGTCGCAACGCCGCCGCCGACGCGGATGTCCTTGTCTCCAGCCACCGCCCGCGCCTTCGCGAGCGCCGATTCGATGCCGTCGCTGACGAAGTGGAAGGTGGTGCCGCCTTCCATCTCGATCGGCGCGCGCGCATGATGGGTGAGCACGAAGACCGGCGTGTGATAGGGCGGGTTGTCGCCCCACCAGCCCTTCCATGAATCATCCGGCCAGGGTCCGCGCACCGGGCCGAACATGTTGCGGCCCATGATCCAGGCGCCGAGATTTTCCATCGAGCGATGCGCGATCTGGTCGCTGATGCCGGTGTCGCCGCCCTCCTGCCCGACCATCTTGTGAAAGTAGCGGGTCTTGAGCATCCACGCCGGCAACACCATGCCGCCGACGCCAAAGGGATTGTCGATGCTCTGATTGAGGGCTGCGCCGTAGCCGTCCAGAGAAATGGAGAATGCCGCCGCCTTCAGTTTACCCATGATGTCGCCTTCACCTTTCGTCGTCCTGACAATCCAAGGGACGAAACGAAGCGCCGCCGGCCGACATGCAATGGAAGATTTTTTCGCGCGCTAGCGGCGGACGCCGCCGCCGATGGCGATCGGGGTCTGTCCGGGCAACAGCTGCGAATTGATGTCGCTGTCGACGAGGCCCGATGATTGCTGCGAGAAGCTCGCCCCGAGCGACAGGCTCAGATTCGACGACGGCCGGAATTCGATGCCGGTATTGACGCTGTATCCGCCGGACATCGCACCGGCCCTGGAGTCGAAGGCAGCGAACGCGCCATGAGTGGCCGCGGTATTGGGGGCGTTATATTTGAGCGAATCGAAGCCGGCATAGAACGACAGCGGGGTGTTCTTCAGGGCATAGCCGAACTGCACGCCTTCGCTGGACAGCGAGTTGTAATTGCCGAAGGCGCCGAACCGGTTGAAGCTGTTCATGTTGAAGTTGCCGCGCGTGCTGGCCATGAACCAGCCGGTGGGCATGCCGTTGCGCGCAGCGTCATCGCCGCCCTCAAAGCCGGAATTGCCAAGGCCAAGGAGCCAATTGGAATTCGCATAGGGCACCGCGGCGACCTGGGCCTGCGCGGTGTGCGCGCCGAGACCGGGCGCCAACAGGGCCAATGCGAGAATTGAGCTGCGTGCGAACATGAACATGCGGGCAATTATACGCGCGCAAGATCGGGATTGCCAGCGCGGCGCGCGCTACTTCGGCTTGCCACACATTACATCGAGCGCGCCCTTGACGATGGCGTCGAGTTCCGCCCGCGGCACCTGCGCGCGGGCCCGTACTGCAACGGTGTGAAGCGTGGCGGAGGCGAGATGCGCCAGTACCTGCGGATCGGCGGAAGCCGCCAATTCGCCGCGTTCCTGCGCGCGCCGGAAAATGCGCGCGAAGAAGCGGTCGGTCCCGACGAGGCCAGAGATCACCAACTCGCGAATGCCGGGATCGAACACCGCCTCCGACGCCGCCGTCATCACGGTGAAGCAGCCGCGCGGGCCATCCTTGCCCGACAGATACATGTCGAGGGCAATTGCATAGATCTTCTCCAGCATGTCCCGCAGCGGCAGCTCAAGCGCGAACGCCTCGCCCATCCGCGCCCGCGCGCGCTCGCTGTAGGCCTCATAGCTCTTGATGTAGAGTTCACGCTTGTCGCCGAAGGCGCCATAGAGGCTCGGCCGGTTCATGCCGGTTGCCGCGGAGAGATCGTCGAGCGAGGTCCCGGCAAATCCCTCCTTCCAGAACACATCGAGCGCGCGCGCCAGCGCCACCTCCGGCTGGTAGGCCCGCGGGCGGCCACGACGTTTGGGCTCGCTGGCTGCCGCAAGCGGCTGTGCCGGCGTCTTTGGCTGCGCCGGCGTCTTTGGCTGCGCCGGCCTGGCTTTCCTGGCCGCCGGCCGGGCGTGCGGCGCGGGCGGATTTCTTTTTTGTACCATATCGCAAAATAATCCTTGACGCCGTCCAATTTATGCGGAACGGTACATAAATCAAGCTTGATCCTGACGTCCGCTTTGAAACCGCCCCCCAAACCCGAGGGAGATTCACCTATGGACCTTTATTTCTCGCCGCTCGCCTGCTCGATGGCAACAAGGATCGCGCTGTATGAGGCCGGCCAATCGGCCAACTTCATCGAGGTCGATCCCAAGACCAAGAAGGTGCTCAAGGACAATTCCGACTTCTACGCCGTCAACGCGCTGGGCCTCGTGCCGGTGGTGCGTACCGATGACGGCGCGATCCTGACCGAGAACGCCGCGATCCTGCAGCATGTCGCCGAGCGGCTGGCCGGCGCCGATCTCGGCGCCAAAGAAGGGATCGACCGCAGCAGGCTGCAGCAGTGGCTGTGCTTCATCGGCACCGAGTTGCACAAGGCCCTGTTCACGCCCCTGCTCGGCAAGAACGTGCCGGCCGAGGTGAAATCATACACGCTGGAGAAATATCTCTCGCGGCTCGACTACCTCGACAGGCACCTGAAAGGCCGTGAATTCCTGCTCGACCATTTCAGCGTGGCGGATGCCTATCTGACCACCGTGCTGAACTGGAGCATCGCGACGCCCATGATCGACTTCGCCAAATATCCAGCGGTGAAGGATTATCTGGAGCGGATGAAGAAGCGCCCGGCGGTGGCGAAAGCGCTGGCCGAAGAGTTCGAACTCTACAAGGCCGAGATGGCGCGCCACAAGGCGGCAGCCTAAGCCCTCGCGACGCTTCGCCCCCGCGCAGAGCGGGGGCGAAGCGTCCGTTCGCAACCTATTTCCTGTCCTCCTCGCAGAACTTGAGCGCCGCCAGCATTTCGGCGGCGCTGGGGATCTCGAACTCGATGCTCTCGTCCTCGTCTTCCTCAAAATCGAGCGACAGCCGCTTCGCCTTCGACAGGCGGTCCGCGATGCGCTGATCGAACTCGAACACGCCGCGCACGGCGACCTTGTTCATCACTTTCCACCTGGACTGCTTCATGATGTCGTCCTTGTCGGTGGAGAAATCGGCCCTGAGAATGCGGCCGGTGTTTTCCCACTCCCACCCGTCATAGACCAGCTCGATCACGATTCTGTCCGTCGAATAGGTGAACACGATGCCGTGGTAACGGTCTTCATCGTCGGCATCGTTGTAGCCGCGGCTCGCATCGCAATGCCTGTCCTTGCCGCGTTTCTCGACAGTCCAGTCGCCGACCTTGGTCTGTGCGCTGGCAGGTGCGATCCAAAATCCCGCAAGCAACGCGGCAGCGAGAAGCAGCTTGTTCATGTGGTCAATCCCCAGAGCGAATCCTCATCTGGCAACGATATTGTTTTCAGCCAGCAGCTTGAAGATGCGCTCGGCGACAAAGGCCTGCCCTTCGGGTGTCCAGTGGGCTCCGAAGCCGACGCCCGGATAGGCCACCGCGCCGTCGAGCGAGACAAAGGGAATCCCGCTTCGCTCCAGGTAGCGCGCGAGAGCGTCGTCACGGCGCTGAATGGCGACGAGGAATTTCGCGCCATTGCCTTCCACGAAAGCGCGGATCAGGCCGACCAGCTTTTCGGTCGGGTCCGGCACGAACAGCACGGGGTGCATGACCTTCAGATAGACCGACACCGCGATCCGCGCCAGCCAGAGATTTCGCACCAGCCAGTTGTCCTTGAAATACTGCTGGCGGGAGAGCGGAACGGGTTGTCCCTTCACGACAGGCTGGCCGTCCGCGGCGATAACGAAGTAGGGCTTCTGATAGCCCTCGTAGCGGATGTTGCTGCTGTTATCGAGCCGGTCGTTGTCCGAACAGAAGACCAGCACGACGAGCGCGGGCTTGATCTGCGGCCACAGCCGCAGCAGCAGCAGATATTCCTGGTCGGTGCCGTATCCCGAGACACCCGCGGCGAGGATGCTGTAGCTCGGGAGCTTTGGCTTGAGCCGATCGCTGAAGCGTTCGCCGGCTTCCGCATCCAGCCCCCAGACAAAGGAATCGCCGAGGAACATGATGACCGGCTTGCCGCCATCGGCCAGTTCCTCGTCGCGCAGGCCAAGGCTGTTGTGGCGGACCCTGACGGCGCGCGCGTTAGTGACAACCGAGGTGGAATTGGGCTCCGGCATCCAGCCGATCTCGGCATCGTAGCGGTAGCCGAGCGAGCGCTCGCTTGCTCCCTCGCGCAGCTCACGGAAATCGCAGATGCGCAGCAAGATTTCCAGGGCGAGCAGCGTCACGCACGCCATACCGACCGTTACGCCGACCGTTGCAAGAATCCGATGCAGTCTCGCCGTGGCGCAATTCTGCATGTTGAAGACCAAAAGGAATAAAAAATATGTTCGATCAAATCATGCGGGTCCTTTGCGTTCAAGCCGTCGCAGCGCCGTGAGATGGCTTCGACCTAGAAAGGTTCCGTGCCCAATCCGGGCACGTCGGCGGGGCGCGGGCCCGGGGCCGGCCAATGGAAACGGCGGTCCTTTTCGGCGATCTCGATGTCGTTGATGCTGGCCTCGCGCCGGCGCATCAGGCCGTGCGCGTCGAACTCCCACTGCTCGTTGCCGTAGGAGCGATGCCACTGGCCGCTCGCATCATGCCACTCATACTGGAAGCGCACCGCTATGCGATTGTCGTCGAAAGCCCAGAGATCCTTGATCAGGCGGTAGTCGAGTTCCTTCTGCCATTTGCGGGTGAGGAACGCCTTGATCGCCTCGCGCCCGGAGAAGAACTCCGAGCGGTTGCGCCAGCGGCTGTCCTCGGTATAGGCGAGCGCGACGCGTGCGGGATCGCGCGAATTCCAGGCGTCTTCCGCCATGCGCGCCTTCTGCGCTGCGGTCTCTCTGGTGAACGGCGGAAGCGGCGGACGGGACATGATGGCCTCTCTTCGTGCTGAGCCCCTTGAAATCTATCCCCGCGCGATACGAAGTCGATAGCCATCAGCCTATCGGCTGATCGTCATTCCAGATCGGCCTTCAACAAAGCCCGCAAAGACTTCGGAATCGGCTGCGCCTTGCCCTCGCAGATGAAGGCGACGCGGACCTGCGCCTTCACAAGCACGTCATCGCCGCGGCGCACCTCCTGCGCCAGCGTGATGGAAGCGCCCTTCACGGCGATCGGCCAGGTGACGATTTCGAGCACATCGTCCATCCGCGCCGGCTTGAAGAAGTCGAGCGCCATCGAGCGCACCACGAAGGCAAAGCCCGGCGTCTCCGCCTGCGCCTGCTCGAACAGCGCATGCTGCTCGGCGCCCATCAGCCTCAGATGATTGGTGCGCCCGCGCTCCATGAAGCGCAGATAATTGGCGTGATAGACGATCCCCGAAAAATCCGTATCTTCGTAGTAGACGCGCACCTTCATGTGGTGCCGGCCGTCGCGGATCTCGCCGTCGAGGGAGAACATTTGCTACTCCGGAAATTTGGCGTCAAGCGCCAGCGATTGGGCAGCCGCCAGCAACCGTTTGTCTCGTGTCCAGACGACGGCTTCCTGCGTCAAAGCCGCTGCCGCAAGCAGATGTGCGTCGACATATCCGATGCCTGTTCCAGGTAGTTTCCGGCGCGCGATGAACTCCAGAACCTCGTCCGTACTCGCGACAATCGCCTTCGGAAGGCTCCCAAGATCATCGAGCATCTCGGCGATCCTTGGGACGCGACCCAGCAGCAGTTCTCCGATGACGAACGGATGCATGACCACGTCGCCTCGATCGAGAAGCTCCCCCAGTCTGGCGTCGCTGCGGCGAAAGTGATCAATCCAGATCGAGGTATCGGCCAGTACCCTCACTTGAAGCGGCGACGCGGAGGCGCCTTGGCGTCGGGCTGCGTTCCGCCCATGCGCGCAAGCCGGCGAGCAGCCTCGCGCTCCACAAACGCCTTGAGCGCTTCCCTGACAACGGCCGACTTCTCTGTGAGGCCGGAGAATTCCTGCGCCTTGGCGAATAACTCGTCATCGATAGCAATCGTCGTTCTCATGTGCTCGGCTCCTGCATCAAATATAGCATCGCTTGATGCAGATTTCCATGCCTGGCTGAACGACCCTCTATGCCACCGCCGCCCCTGTCCCGCCGAGCGTCACCAGCACGATTTCAGGGGGAACGCCGACGCGGAACGGCATGATGCTGCAGCCGAGGCCGCCGGAGACGACGACGTCGCAATTTTTCCGGATATGACCGTAGGCGAGTTGCTGCCCGGAAGGCGCGATCGGCGACCAGCCGAGCAGGCGCACCTGCCCGCCATGGGTATGACCTGAGAGCTGCAGCGCAACGCGCGAGGGCACGCGCGCAGCGACATCGGGCTCATGGGCGAGCAGGATCGCGGGCGCATCGTCGGTGATTTTGGCGAGCGTCGCGCCGAGATCGTCGACGCCGATGCGCCGCACCGGGCGAAAACGCCGCGCCGGCACGTAGGCGAGCTGGTCGCCGAGGCCTGCGAGCCAGAACGGGCGGCCGTCCTTGGCGAGGCGCTTTGCGTCGTTCTCGTAGACGGGAATGCCTGATGCTTCGAGCGCCTGGCGCGCAACGGGATGACCCTTGCCTTCGCGCTGCACCGACCTGTCATCCCACCAGTCGTGATTGCCGAGAACGGCATGCACGCCGAGCGGCGCCTTCAGCCCGCCAAGCACCGGCGCCCATTCGGCCGCCGGAATGCTGCGCGTCACATTGCGATGGCCGGCGACGTAGTCGCCGAGCAGCACCGTCATATCGGGGTGGAGCGCGTTGGTGCGCGCGACAATGCCCTCGATCCGCTTCAGCGACATCCAGGGATCGCAGGCGTGCAGGTCGGCGATGACCGCGATCTTCAGCCTGAAATCGGATGGCCATTGCGGCGGCGACAAATTGTAGCGCGTGACCTTGAGCCGCTCAGGCTCGATGCCAAACCCATAAGCCGCGGTCGACACGCCGAGTGCGCCGACGCCGCCCATTGCCTTCAAGAATTGCCGCCGCGAGAACATAGGAGCCCAATTGTGATGCCAGGGAAAGATGAGCGGCGAATAGAGCGGAATTCGGTTGCGTTTGTGCAAATTGTCAGCAGGAGGCGACCGCCATTATGAGTAGGGTTGAGTAAGGTTACCGTTCAACGCCGCACCCCGCTGGTTCGACGAAAGTTCCGGATGCTACCTGCGAGCGAGTTCCGTAAATAAGGATCATGCGAGCCGAGTAAACCTTTCGTGTACATTGCAACGGAACATACAGATGAACAGGTTCTCCTGGCGCTGGTGGCCGCGGAGCAAGAAGTCCGCACGCGATGCCGCGCTTGCCTCGCGACAATTTGAAGTTGCGGACCGGCGTCAATTGCTGCAGGCCCTCTCCGCGATCGCCGGCAGCGGCGCCCTGGCCGCGATGCCGCAACCTGCCGCCGCCAAGGATGCGAGCGAGTTGCCGCCTCCAAAGCGCGCGCTGACCGGCCGCAACGAAGCCGGCAAGTCGGTCTTCAAGTCCTTTGACGTCACCCCCAAGGTCGTCGAGATCGACTCCAATCCGGGACTGACATTCTATGAACTCTACATGACCGAGGACGTGCCGCAGCTCACAGGCCTTGAGCCCGATCCGATGCTGCAGGGTACGAAAGGCTTTCCCGGCCCGGGCGGCACGATGTTTCGCCTCATCTCCTATCCGCCGAAACGCCCCGAAGGCTACAAGCCGCCGCCGGGCGTTACCTTCGAAAGCGCGCTGAAGGAATTGTCGGACAAGGTGCCCGGCATGGGCGACGTCTTCGATCGCAACGCGCCGGGGATGCACACGTCAGACACCATCGATTACGGCGTCGTGGTCCGCGGCGAGATGACGCTGGAGCTGGACGACGGCCAAATGGTCCATCTGCGCCAGGGCGATTGCATCGTGCAGAACGGCACCCGGCATCGCTGGCGCAATCCGCTGCCCGAGCCGTGCCTGATGGCTTTCATCTCGATCGGTGGTAAGCGCGCCTGATCCAGGAGCCGCGCTCTCTCACCAGCGATTGTCGCCGATCAGCGCATCCAGCCGCGCCTTCAATTCATCGCCCGCGCGGAAATACCAGACGCCGCCGAGCAGATCGCGGAAGCGCGTGTTGGCGCCCGCTTCCCGCTCGATGCGATCGATGGTCTTCATGCTGATGACGTCTTCGAGCGAGCCCGCCGCGAGCATCGACAATAGCACCGGATTGGTCTCGATCTTCAGAACTTCCACGATCAGGTCGATCGCACGATCCGGATCTTCCTCGCGCAGGTCGCGCTCGAAATCCATCAGCGTGAAGAAATTGTCGTCGCGGTCGCGGTCGGATTTGGAATATTGCTCGACCCAGGCACGCGCGAGCTGCGGCACCGACATGGCTTCGCAATCGAGCGGCTGCTGCGGCCGGTGCCGCGCGGCGTCGTCGATCTCCCACGTGGCACGGTCCGCGATCGCGTCGATGCGGCGCTCGAACGGCTTGCCGGTACCGAACTGAATGCCGCCGAGCAGCCAGCGCAGCTTTGCGTCATCGCGCGCCGCGACCTCGACGCGGTCGATCATCTCGGCGCCGTGCGTGAACATCAACGACAGCATCAGCTTGTCATTGAGCAGCATCACCGTTGGCTTGTCGTGCTCGGTGGCGAGCACTTCGAGCACGAGATCGAGCGCGCGGTCGGGCTGATCGCTCGGCAAATGATCGAAATAGACTTTTGCGGCCCACACACTTCCGGTCTGGTCGCGGCGGCTGACGCGCTGCAGCGCACACCACATCGCCGCCAGTTGCGACATCGGCAATGTATCAAAGAGGGCATTGGCTTCATCGTCGCCGGCAAGTTCCGGCTCGGAGGTAACAACAGCAAGGACCTTTGCGTCTTCGGTAGTGATCATTGATCTGGCTTTCCCGTAAATTTACGGGCCGAACTGCGGCCGGGCGTCAAGCTTAGTGCGCGAGGGCCGAGGTAAGGTTCGAACTCAATCGTCGCTGTCGTTGCCGAACAGTCCAAATTGCGACGGATCTCGCGCGGGCTCGGCAAGACCGAGATGGCGGAACGCGTGCGAGGTCAAAAGGCGACCGCGCGGTGTGCGCTGCAAATAACCGCACTGGATCAGATAAGGCTCGATAATATCTTCAATCGCATCGCGCGGCTCGGAGAGTGCCGCGGCCATGGTCTCGACGCCGACGGGCCCGCCGCCATAGTTCAGCGCAATGGTGGTGAGATAACGCCGATCCATCGCGTCCAATCCCGCAGCATCGACTTCGAGCGCGCTCAGCGCATGATCAGCAATAGCGCGATCGATGGAGGTCGCATTCGCAGCGGAGGCAAAATCGCGCACGCGGCGCAACAGGCGGCCGGCGATGCGCGGCGTTCCGCGGGCGCGGCGGGCGATCTCGTTGGCGCCATCGGTGGACATGCCGATGTTGAGCACGCGGGCGCCACGGGACACGATCTTCTCCAGCTCTTCCTCGGTGTAGAAATTGAGCCGCACCGGAATGCCAAAGCGGTCGCGCAAGGGATTGGTGAGCAGCCCTGCCCGCGTCGTCGCGCCGACCAGCGTGAATTTTGCCAGCTCGATCTTGACCGAGCGCGCCGCCGGTCCTTCGCCGATGATGAGGTCGAGCTGGAAATCCTCCATCGCGGGATAGAGCACCTCCTCCACCGCTGGGCTGAGGCGATGGATTTCGTCGATGAAGAGCACGTCGCGCTCTTCGAGATTGGTCAGCAGTGCGGCGAGATCGCCGGCTTTCGCAATGACAGGACCTGAGGTGGCGCGGAAACCGACGCCAAGCTCACGCGCCACGATCTGCGCCAGCGTGGTCTTGCCGAGGCCGGGGGGACCGACGAACAGCACGTGATCCAGCGCCTCGCCACGCTTGCGCGCCGCCTCGATGAAGATCGAGAGATTCTTGCGCGCCTGCGCTTGCCCAACAAATTCGGACAGAAATTGCGGGCGCAGCGCGGTGTCGCCGACGTCGTCGCTACGGCGCTCGGGCGTGACCATGCGAGGGGGCGTCGTCATGCGGCGCTTCTAACCTCTCCGTCCCGTTTCTCAAGCCTGCTTCGGAAACAATGGCCGGAAAAACGACCGTTCGTAACGGGTGAAGCAGCGCGTCTCCTTGACGAAGGCGATCGCCTTCTGAACGT
>Ga0081540_1002880_pt1 | contig 13896 bp, 10 predicted proteins | sample TabmetS2T1R1_FD_71024 | JGI IMG/M metagenome (GOLD analysis project Ga0081540, IMG submission 71024) | Tabebuia heterophylla rhizosphere microbial communities from the University of Puerto Rico - S2T1R1 | ecosystem: Host-associated > Plants > Roots > Rhizosphere ... | reverse complement strand
GCCAGCTCTATGAAGCGGCGCTCGATCGCCTGTCGCGTGAAACCGCCGTCGTCCAGCATTCGACGGAGACCGAAGCGGTCAAGGAAATCGAAAGCCAGCTTGCCAAGAGCCCGCGCCGCGGCGCCAAGGCCGAAGCGACCGAGGCCGACGGTGAAGCCGACGAAGCCGACGTGGAAGCCGATGGCGACGACGCGGCCGTGGCGGACGAAGCTGCCTGAAAGAATCCCGAGGCATAAAACGAAAAGCCCGGTCGAAAGACCGGGCTTTTTGTTTGCGGCTTATGCGCGGGCGCGCCTCACAGCCGAGGGCGAATAACGTGCGGCGTTGAAAATGGCGGCGAAGCGTCAGGGTTGTGGCGCGGCTTTATCCGGTCGGGGTATCGTCAGGCTTGATCCGCGCGACAAGACGCCAGAGTTCTATCTCGTGGTTTTCAGGCAATTGCCTGGCGTGCTCTTTCGCTGCCTCGTCGTCGGCGCAGTCGAGGCTCACGGCGCTCAAGAAATCGCCGTCTTCATTCAGAACGTAGGCGCGATACAGGATCATGTGCCTGTCCCCCCGACTGGCGAGCAAAATTTAGCATCAGCCTCGGCGTGACACTAATGAAACATCTTGTCTCTTGTGGGCTACCCCGGATGGAGCATTTTCGCAGTATTTCCGGATAGCTGACTGTCAGTCTGTTGCGATGCTGTCGTTGGCCGTAATGCCGGACGCGTCGCGTGCCTAAAAGCAAAAATAGCTTTCTCCGCTGTCATTATGCACCAAGCCGACGCGTTGCGCGAGTGCCTGATGACGACCTCCCACGAAATCCGCAAGGCACAATCCCTGATTGCGCTTTGTACCGGCGCGCGTTTCGGACAGCGAGTTTGCCGCGGTTCACGCGGAATGTGGTCAAATTTCCGGCCTTTTGTGACCAAAATTGAGGGTGACGTTGCTACCCACAGATTTCGTACCGCGAGGGGGATTCGATGAAAGGGCAGGTTCGGCCGGTCTTTTTAGCAATTTTCATTGCCACTCTCTTTCCGATGAGCGTGCCTGCTGCGCACGCTATAGAGTGCAAAGCCGCGCCGTCTTCAAGTCAGCAGGGGTATTGGTTCTGGCGACAGATCGACGGCAGGAAATGCTGGTACGTGGGCAGGACGATGATTTCGAAATCATTGTTGCACTGGCCTGCGCATGCACCGGCGCAAGCGGCTGTCACGCCGGTACGCGCTGTAGAGAAGCGTCACGCCCCTCTGAACGCGCAAGCGCGGATGCCTGACGATACCGATAGTTTCGAATCGCGATGGCGCGCCCGCGTGATTGACGAGTAGGCCGCAAGCGATCCGACGTGGAGAGATAAAGCCGCGCGTTAATCCACCACGATCTTCACGCGATCCCTTGGCTTGACCTGGGCGTGCTGGTCGAGGCCGTTGAGGATGCGGAAGCGTTCGGCGGGGCGATCGACGCCGGCCATGCGGTGGGAGAGGGATTCGACGGTGTCGCCGGGCTGCGCGGTGATGACCTTGATGCGGAGCGGCCGGGCGGCCTGGATCTCGTCGAGCGTCAGGCGGCGGAACGAGTTGACGGTCTCGCGCGCATTGCGCTCGCTCTCGGTGGTGCGTTGCTTGGCGGCGAAGATGAAGCGGTAGACGTCGCTGCCGTAGCGCAGCGCATAGACCTTGAACTGCCACTGGTCGCCATTCGCCGATGCCGACGCTACCGGGAAACCGTTGATGTTGAGGTCTTCCGTCGATCCCTTGTCGACGCCTTCCATCCAGCCGGAACTGAGATAATCGGCGAGCGATTGCTCGGCCGGCACGCGAACCACGTCGAAGCGCATCGCCTGCGTGCCGCCCTCGCGCACGCCGATCACGGCCTGCGCGGTATTATCGAGCGTGAACGTGTCGGGGGCGGCGAAGGTGAAGCCGAGCTTGGGATGCAGGAAGCGCCGGCCGCGCACAAAACCTTCGCTGGGGTCCTCGCCATAGACGATGTTGTCGATCGCGGCGAGATAGGTCTCGCGGTCGCGCTCGCCGCTCTGGGGCGAAGTGTACTGCCGGGCGCTGGCCTGCGCGTTCTGCACGCGCTCGGGCGTTGCCGGATGCGAGGACAGGAAATCCTGCGCGCGTGGATCGAGCGGGGTCTTGCCGGCCTTCAGCGCCGCGTTGCGCTCCATCGCGGCGAGGAAACGCGACGCGCCATAGGGGTCGAAATGCGCCCGCGCCGAAATGCCTACGCCGATACCGTCGGCTTCGAATTCCTGGGCGCGCGAGAAGCTCGCCATCGTCAGCTTGGTCTTGGCGAGCGCCAGCGCGGTGAGATCGGGGTCGTTGCCCATGTCGGTGACGACACGGGTGACGACGGCGGCCTGCCGCGCCTGGTCTTCGCGGATCGAGGCGTGCTTGGCCAGCACATGCGCCATCTCGTGGCTCAGCACCGAGGACAGTTCAGAGGTGTCGCTGGCGAGCGCGATCAGTCCGCGCGTCACATAGAGCTGGCCGGTCGGCAGCGCGAACGCGTTGACCGCGCCGGAATTGAGGATGGTGACGCGATAGGCCTGGTCGGGACGGTCGGAGGCCGCGACCAGCCGGTCGACGGTCTTGCTGATCAGGGTCGCGAGCTTTGGATCGTCATAGGCGCCGCCATAGGAAGCGAGGATGCGCTCATGCTCGCGCTCGGCCGCAGGCGTCTGCACCACCTGGCGATTGGGTTTGGGCGGCGGCGGCGTCGGGGCCGCGGTCTCGAGCTTCCCGATATTGCTGCAGGCCGAAATCATCAAACCGGCGCAAAGCAGCGCCGGCGCAGCCCAAAGGCGGCGGCCTGCAATTCCCTCGCGCCGTCCTGCACGATTCGTCAAATCAGCCACTGAGTTCGCAATCTGACTGATTTCAATCAGACGACGCTCTCATCCCTGTGTTTGCGTGTGATCCAGTCGAAGACCGGTGCCCAGCCTTCGGATCACGCGCTATTTCCCGCCCAGCACCTCGATCTGCCCCACCCCGAGCAGCTCGATCCGTGGTCCTCCCCGCGACCAGACATAGCCGCGGACACGAATCCGTCGGTTTTCGAGTGACTTAGCTCCAAGCCCGGCCGCCTCGAAGGCCGGCATAATGCGCCTTGAAATAGTCGCAGCAAAGTCCCGTGTCCAGTTCCGTCCGAAATTCAGATAGGTTGTCCCCCCTGCCTGCCGGACGGACAGGATCCTGCCCTCGACCACGGTAAAGCGCCCCATGTCGGCCAGAATATCGCCCGAACTTTCTGCGTTTTTTATGGCGCTGGGTTCCGCCCAGGTTCCAATTTTTGCCTGGCGGGCATCCGCCTCGGCTGCGGCCAGCGCCGCCGCGCAGCCCTTGTCGGCCACGGCGGCCGAAAACAGCGCCTCGCCGCGGCGCAGCAGCTCGCCCTGCACCGGTGTCTCGGAGCCCGCGACAAAGACAAAGGCGGTCTGGCGGCCGTAACGGTCGGGCGTGTCGTCCTCGCCATGCAGCGTCACGTCACGTCCGCCGATGATGGCTTGCAGGGCCGCCGCGCCCCTGGCCTTTTCTTCCCTGCCTCGCTCCACGGGCTCGATCCCGGCGAGGCGGATTTCGCGGCCGTCGTCGAGACGGAAGTTGCGTCCATCGATCACGGCGGCGACGCGTCCTTCGCCTTGCGGCTCAAAGCTGCAATGGGCGTTCGCTCGTCCGCCGGTGGACAGCACGAGAAAGACCGCAACGATTGCCCGGTGGCGCCATGCCGGATCGGTCACCAAGTGGCTCACTCCGGGCCCGTATGTTCGACGTTCGCAACACTACCAAAGATTGACGCGCAGTTGGAAGTGCGCAGCATGGGTGAAGCGAAGTGTGTAGGATGGGTGGAGCGCAGCGATACCCATCATGTCCGGGCGCAGGGGTTGATGGGTATCGCTGCGCTCCACCTATCCTACGCTCTGGTTGTGCAACATGGATCGTGCGCTACGGAAATCCAGTTGTCGTCGTCTCGTCATGCGATGCTTGGTAGCGAACATCCGTAGCGGAGCACCGCTTTCGCAAGAAATCGAGGGCCTGCCGCTTATCAAGGCGTGCCATCGCCAGATTATTGGGATACGTTTTTTGTTGCCTTGGCCCAATTTGGCCTGCTGTCGACCACACATCCGGTGGAGCAAATGCAGCAGATTGCGGACTGGCTCGAAAATCTCGGCATTGGGCAATACGCGAAGCGTTTTGCCGAGAACGGAATCGACGTCAGTGTGCTTCCCGAGTTGACGGACGAGGACTTCGACAGGCTCGGGGTCCTGCTTGGCCATCGCCGCAAGATGTTGCGCGCCATCGCCGAACTCAGTCAGGCCGAATTAAGCGAAGCTCGCCGGCACGATGCCGAGCGACGCCACCTCACCGTGATGTTCTGCGACCTGGTCGGCTCGACGGCGCTCTCGGCGCGGCTTGATCCCGAAGACATGTGGGAGGTGATCCGCGTCTATCGCGCCGCGTGCGCGCGTGTCATCGCCGCCTATGACGGCATGATAGCGCGATTTGTGGGCGACGGAATTCTCGCCTATTTCGGCTATCCCCGGGCACACGAGGATGATGCGGAGCGCGCCGTGCGCGCCGGCCTCGAGATCATCCCCGCCATCAGGCAGCTCGAAACCCGCGCGAAGGAACGGGCCGAGGTGCGGATCGCGATCGCAACGGGGCTCGTGGTGATCGGCGACCTCGGCAGCGGAAGCGCGTCGGAGCAACAGGCAATGGTCGGCGACACGCCGAATGTCGCCGCCCGGCTCCAGGCGCTGGCGGAGCCGGGAGCCGTGGTCGTCGCGGATTCGACGCGGCGGCTGCTTGGCGATCTCTTCGCCTTCCGCGATCTCGGGCACCGCGAGGTCAAGGGCATCTCCGAGCCCATCGCGGTCTGGGCTGTCGAGGGTGCGGCCGCCTCGGAGAGCCGCTTCGAGGCGGTGCGGATGGCGCGATCCATCGGCTTTGTCGGGCGCAAGGCGGAGATCGAATTCGTGCGCGCACGCCAGCAACTGGCGTGGCAGGGCGAAGGCCAGGTGGTGCTGATTTCCGGTGAGGCCGGGATCGGCAAGTCGCGCCTCGTGGCGACGCTCGCCGAGAGCCTTGCGTTGGGATCGCCGTGCCGGCTGCGCTATCAATGCTCGCCCTATCACGCCAACAGCGCGCTTCATCCCTTTGTCGCGCAGCTCGAGCGCTCCGCCGGCATCCTGCCGCAAGACCTGCCCGAACAGAAGCTCGACAAGCTCGAGATCATGCTGGCGCGCGGAACGCAGCAACTGGCCAAGGCCACGCCGCTGATTGCGGCGCTGCTTTCGATCCCGACCGGCGAGCGCTACCCGCCGCTGGGTTTGAGTCCGGCGCAGCTGCGGCGGCAGACCTTTGCCGCCCTGCTCGACCAGTTCGAGAACCTGGCGCGGCAGCAACCGCTGCTGATCGTCTGCGAGGACATGCATTGGGCCGATGCCACGACGCTCGAACTGTTCGACCTCGCGGTCGACCGCATCAGGGGACTGCCGGTGCTCGCGCTCGCGACATTCCGGCCCGAGTTCGAGCCGCCCTGGGAAGGGCTCGCCAATGTCAGCCTGCTACGGCTCGACCGGCTTGACCGGCAGGACACGCGCGCCTTGGTCGAGCAGGTGACTGTCGGCCGAAAGCTGCCGGGCGAGATGATGAGGCAGATCATCGACAAGACCGATGGCGTGCCGCTGTTCGTGGAAGAATTGACCAAGATGGTGCTGGAGTCCGGTCTGCTGGTGGAGGATGCCGGGCGATATCGCCTCGACAGTCCGCTGCCGCCGCTCGCCATTCCGGCGACGCTGCAGGACTCGCTGATGGCGCGGCTTGATCGGCTGGCGCCGGTCAAGGAGGTGGCGCAGATCGGCGCCGCCATCGGCCGCGATTTCTCCTACGCGCTGCTGCAATCGGTGGCCGGGCGCGATGACCTGACGCTGAGCGCGGCGCTGGCGCAGCTCGAAGAGGCCGAACTGCTGGTGCGCCGCGGGACGCCGCCGGAAGCGACCTACAGCTTCAAGCATGCGCTGGTTCAGGAAACGGCGTACGAGAGCCTGCTCAAGAGCCGGCGGCAAGTGCTGCATCAGCACATCGGCGACGTTCTGCGCGACAAGTTTCCAGTCGTCGCCGAGACCGAGCCGGAAGTCCTGGCGTTTCATTTCACTGAGGCGGGGCTGAGCGGGGTAGCCCTCGAATGGTGGCGCAAGGCCGGCCAGCTTGCCTTGCGGCGCTCGGCCTATACTGAGGCGATCGCGCATCTCACCAAGGCGGTTGCCATCGCGGATCGGCTGCCGGATGAACCCGGCTGGACCGTGAACCGGCTGCAGCTTCAAATCGTCTATGGCCGCGCGCTGCGGGGCAGCCTCGGGCACAACGCGCCCGAAACGGTGGCGGCATGGAAGCGCGCCCAGCAACTCGCAGCCGACATCAAGGATCCGGTCGAACTGGCGCCGATCCATTCGGGCCTGTTCAATGCCTGCCTGACCCATGGCGAGATCGCGCCGATGCGGGAATTGACAGAAGCCATCATGAGCGCGGCCACGCGGCGGCCGGAATCGCCGGTGGCTGCCGTCCTCGCGCACTGGACCGCCGGGGTCACCTCCTGGTTCGGCGGCGATTACCCCAACGCGGCGCTGCATCTTGAACAGGCGCTCGCGATCTACAAGGCCGAGCCTGATCCGGCGACCTTCAGGGCATCGGCGCTGGACCTGCCCTTCGTCATCATGCGGTTTCTTGCCCTGGTGCTGTGGCCGCTTGGTGAGATCGATAGATCGCGCCGGCTCGCTGCCGAAGCCGTAAGCGTCACCGGAGAAAGGCGGGCGCTTTCCCAGGCCAACGGGCTCGTGCACAAGGCGGTGTTCGACGGACTATGCGGAGGCATGCTGCAGGAGACCGAAACGATCCTTGCGCTCGCGCTCGCCCGCGAACACACGATGCCATTATATATCGCCGCCGGCAGTTACCTGACCGGCCTGGCGCAATGGCGTGCCGGCGACCGAGTCGACGGGCTTGCGGAAATGTGCCGCGGCTGGACATTGCTGCACGAGAACGACTGCTATCTCTGCGAGCCGTTTTGGGGGATGCAGGTGGCCGTGGCGAATGCGGAGGCCGGACAGGCTGAGACCGGGTTGGAGATCCTGCGGGAGCTGATCGCCTGGACGGCGCAATCCGGCCAGCATTGGCTCGATGCCGAACTGCATCGCAGCCAGGGTGAACTGTTGTTGCGACTTGACCAGCCGAACGTACCGATGGCCGAAGAAGCCTTCCTTAAAGCCCTGGAAATCGCCCGCAGCCAGCAGACGAAAACTTTCGAGTTGCGAAGCGTCGTTGGACTTGCGCGTCTCTACACTACAGACGGTCGGGCGGGATCGATAGCGGAGTTGCTCGCGCCGATCCTTGGCTATTTCGATGCCGGGCAGGATCTGCCCGAAATCGCGGAAGCGGCAATGCTGCTCGAGCATGCTCCAACCGTTCCCGCCGAGCCGCTGCGTAGGATGGGTGGAGCGTAGCGATACCCATCACTCCAAGCGGGAAAGTCGATGGGAATCGCTGCGCTCCAACCATCCTACGGGTTTCCGGCCATTCATTCCGCTTAGCGGAAAACGTCGGCGGCTTGCCGCTGTGGATGCCATGCGGCATGATCGCGCCGACGAAAATTCAAGGCCGCAGGTTAATGCGGCAGCCTACCAGGGAGAGGCCTCCATGAAGAGAGCAATGACCGGGATTTTTGCCGCCGTACTGGCAATGTCGGCGACGTCGGCATTGGCCCAGGGCAAGCCGCCGCTCAAGCTCGGCGGCATTCTCGACATGTCGAGCCTCTATGCTGATATCACCGGCGCCGGTAGCGAGACGGCGGCGAAGATGGCGGCGGAGGATTTCGGGGGCGAGGTGCTCGGCCGCAAGATCGAGATCATCGCCGCCGACCATCTCAACAAGGCCGATCTCGCCGCGAACATCGCGCGCGACATGCTCGACAACCAGGGCGTCGAGATGATCTATGACGTCGCGGCATCCGCCACCGCGCTCGCCGCCGGCGAGATCGCCAAGGCGCGCAACAAGATCATCATGTTCAATGGCCCGGGCTCGATCCGGCTCACCAACGAGGCCTGCGGGCCCTATACGATACATTATGTGTTCGACACCTTCGGCCAGGCCAATGTGACCGGTCTCGCCGCCGTGAAGCAGGGCCTTGATAGCTGGTACTTCCTGACCGCCGATTACGCCTTCGGTCAGGATCTCGAAAAGGACACCACCAATGTGGTGCTGAAGTCCGGCGGCAAGGTGGTCGGCAGCGTACGGCATCCGCTCAATACCTCGGATTTCTCCTCCTTCCTGCTGCAGGCGCAGGCTTCGAAGGCCAAGGTTATCGGGTTGGCCAATGCCGGCGGCGACACGGTCAACGCCATCAAGCAGGCGGCCGAGTTCGGATTGATGAAGGGCGGTCAGAAAGTTGCGCCGCTGCTTGCCTTCGTCACTGATATCGACAGCATCGGTCTGGAAACGGCCCAGGGGCTGCTGCTTTCGGAAGCCTTCTACTGGGACCTCAACGACGATACCCGCGCATTCTCCAAGCGCTTCATGGAGCGGGTCAAGCGGGTGCCGACCTCGGCGCAGGCCGGCGTCTATTCCTCCGTGACGCATTATCTGAAAGCCGTGAAGGCCGCAGGAACGACCGATTCCGCCGCCGTGATGAAGATCATGAAGGAAACCCCGATCAACGACATGTTCGCCAAAAACGGCAAGATCCGCGACGACGGCCGCATGGTGCACGACATGTATCTGTTCGAGGTCAAGAAGCCGTCGGAATCCAAGGGGCGCTGGGACGACTACAAGCTGCTGGCGACGATACCGGGTAACGAGGCGTTCCAGTCGCTGGAAGCCTCGCGGTGTCCGCTGGTGAAGAAGTGACTTCGTGACTCGTCACGAAGTCATTCCGGGGCGATGCGTAGCATCGAACCCGGAATCTCGAGATTCCGGGTCTGGTGCTAACGCACCATCCCGGAATGACGGAGCCAATGACCGACAACAATCAACAACAAACGAAAGACCTCCCTATGAGCGCAAACGAAATGGTCCTCCAGAATCTCGATGCTGGGCTCCTCACCATCACCATGAACCGCCCCGACCGGCGCAATGCGCTCAATCCGGACATGACGCGCGGGCTGGTCGAAGCGGCGCGGCGCGCGGTTGAGGATCACGAGGTGCGCGCGGTGCTGCTCAAGGGCGCCGGCGGCACGTTCTGCGTCGGCGGCGACGTCAAGTCGATGGCCGAGGGCAGGGCGCCACTGCCGTTCGAGGCCAAGATGGCCAACCTGCGCCGCGGCATGGAAGTGTCGCGCATCCTGCACCAGATGCCGAAGCCGGTGGTGGCGCAGCTCGACGGCGCCGCGGCGGGCGCCGGGCTCTCGATCGCGCTGTCCTGCGACATCCGCATCGCCAGCGCCTCCTGCAAGATCACCACCGCTTTCGCCAAGGTCGGCCTGTCGGGCGATTACGGCGGCACCTATTTCCTGACCCAGATGCTGGGAGCGTCCAAAGCGCGCGAGCTCTATCTGATGTCGCCGGTGCTGTCGGCGCAGGAGGCCTACAATCTCGGCATGGTGACGAAAGTGGTGCCGGATGCCGACATCGACGCCGAGGCGAATGACATCGCGATGTCGCTGGCGCAGGGACCGTCGGTGACGCTGGGTTATATCAAGCGCAACATCAACAACGCCGAGACGATGTCGCTGGAAGCCTGTTTCGACGCCGAAGCGATCCACCATTCGCGCTCGGGCGATACCGCCGACCACAAGGAAGCGGCGAAGGCCTTCGTCGAGAAGCGCAAGCCGGCGTTTCAGGGCCACTGAGATGGCGGAGTATCTCAGGCTGCGGCAGATCTGCCTGGTGGCGCCGCATCTGGAGCCGGTGATTTCGGATATTTCCGAAATCATGGGCCTCAACGTCTGCTACCGCGACGGCAACGTCGCGAAATACGGGCTGGAGAACGCGCTGCTGCCGGTCGACACCATTTTGCTGGAAGTGGTGGCGCCGTTCCAGCCCAGCACCGCGGCGGGACGCTTTCTCGACAAGACCGGCGGCCGCGGCGGCTATATGGCGATCTTCTGCTGCGACGATCCCGACGCGCGCGGCAAACACGCCAACGAAATGGGCGTGCGCACCGCGAACGTGATCACGCACGCGCCATACCACGGCGTGCAACTGCACCCGCGCGACTGCCGCGCGGCGTTCATCGAGTTCAATCACACCGAGGGCAGCGACGATGTTTTGGGAGTCTATCCGCCGGCAGGACCCGACTGGCAGAAGGCGATCCGGAAGGATGTGACGCTGGCGCTGACGGAAGTCGAAATGCAGAGCCCTGATCCGCAAGGGCTGGCCGAGCACTGGGGAAAAATCACGGGGATTGCTGTGAGCAAAGGCGAGGGCGACAACGCTGAGTTGAAACTGCCGAATGCGAGCTTCCGTTTTGTGAAAGGCGCGAGCGATCTGATGAGCGGGCTGACGTTCAAGGTCGCCGACATCGCCAAGGTGCGCGATGCGGCCAGGGCGAAGGGCTGTAAAGTGTCGGGCGATACGTTCGATCTTTGCGGCGTGACGTTCAGCCTGGTTGCGTAAAATGCGTAGGGTGGGCAAAGGAGCACCAGCGACGTGCCCACCATTCCTTGCGGAGATCGAGAGGGCGGGCACGCTGCGCTTTGCCCACCCTACGGATCGTTGAGAGAGCCTCGCTAAATCAGCGTCCCTTGAAGTTCGCCACACGGCGTTCGGCGGTGGCTTTGACGCCTTCCTTGAAATCCTCCGTCGCGCGGAGTTTGGTCTGCTCGACCAACTCGTGGTTGGTGGCGGCCATGACGCGGTCGGCGAGGCCGGCGCGCATGGTGGCGCGGGTCGAGATCAGGCCGAGCGGCGAGCATTCGGCGATTTCGGCGGCGAGCTTCATCGCTTCAGCGCGCACCTGGTCCTGCGGCACGCAGAGATTGGCGAGGCCCATCCTTGTCGCTTCCTCGCCGGTGACGCGGCGGCTGGTGTAGAAAATCAGTTCCGCATTGTTCTTGCCGACCAGTTCGGGAAGCGTCGCCGTCAGGCCAAAACCCGGATGAAAACCGAGTTTTGTAAAATTGGCGGCGAAGCGCGCTTCAGGGCAGGTGACGCGGAAGTCGGCGGATACGGCTAGTCCCAGTCCGCCGCCGATGGCCGCGCCATGGATGGCGGCAACGACCGGCTTCTTGTTGCGGAAGATGCGCACGGCCTGAACGTAGAGATGGTTGATCGGCAAATTGGCCGCCGGATCGGTTTTGGCGCTGGCTTCCTGCTCCTGCCGCTTCGGATCGGAGAAATCGGCGCCGGCGCAGAACGCCTTGCCTTGCGCTGCCAGCACCGAGGCGCGGATTTCGATATCGTTGTCGAACTCCTCCAGCGCGTCCGCGATCTGGTTGATCAGCGAGACGTCGAAGAAGTTCAAGGGCGGCTTTCTGATTTCGATCAGGCCGACATGGCCGTGCTTCTCGACGCCGATATCAGTGTATTTGGTCATTGGGTTTCCTCTTTGAATTAGCGCAAGCCAAGCCCGCGGGCGATGATACCGCGCAGCACTTCGGTGGTGCCGCCCTGGATCGTCAGCTTGGGCGCGGTCTTGATGGCGAAGTCGAGCTGCTTTTCCAGCGTCTCGCGGTTGGTGGCGGTTTCCTCGACAAAGGCGGCGAGGTCGCGGACGCGATGCGGCAATTGCTGCTCCCACACCGTACCGATGTCCTTGACGATGGAAGCTTCCACCACCGGCTCCTTGCCGGCCTGCAGCATGCCCGCCACTGAGACCGACATGCGCCGCATGGTGTGGACCTGCGCCACCAGCCGGCCGATGCCTTCGGCGCTGCGGGTGTCCGGGTTGTTGCCGACGGCGCGGACCAGCTCGGTCAGCACGTAATAGGTTTCCAGAAAACGTTCCGGACCCGACCGTTCGTAGGCGAGCTCGCTGGTTGCCTGCTTCCAGGCACCGTCGATTTCGCCGAGCACGTGATCGTCGGGAACGAAGAAGTCAGTGAAGACCACCTCGTTGAATTCATACTGTCCCGTGATCTGGCCGATCGGGTTCACCTGGATGCCCGGCTGCTTCATCTTGACCAGGAATTGCGTCAAGCCGTGGCGGCGATTTTCTTTCGTTGGCGGTGACGTCCGGAAGATCGCGATCATGTAGTCGGCAATATGGGCCGAGGAAGTCCAGATCTTGGTGCCATTGATCAGATAGCCGCCGTCGGTCTTGGTCGCGCGGGTTTTCGCCGCGAATAGATCGGAGCCGGAATTCGGCTCGCTCATGCCGATCGCAAAGCAGATCTCGCCGCGGCAGATGCGCGGCAGGATGTCCATTTTGATATTCTCAGGCGCGTATTTGAGTAGCACCGGGCCGCTCTGGCGGTCGGCGACGAAGAAGCGCCGGGTCGGCGCATTCGCCACGCGCATCTCCTCGGTCACAACGTAACGTTCGAGGAACGAGCGCTCGTGGCCGCCATATTTCTTCGGCCATGTCATGCCGAGCCAGCCGCGTGCGCCGACCTTGCGGGAGAATTCCGGCACGTCGGTGTCTTCGCGGTTCGGCTTGTGCGGATCGAACGTGCCGGCGGCGATTTCCTCGGCGAGGAAGGCGCGCACTTCCTTGCGCAATTGCTCGCATTTTTCGGGCAGGCGGATCGGATCGAAACGGAGGGCTGCGGTCATTGTGGCTCTCTATGCAGGCAGATCGGTGTTGATGTCAGCGCGAGGCCACCAGCGGCCACAATTCGTCGGCGCCTCTGACGCAGACGAGCTTGCCGAGCTCGACCGCCCAGTAACTTTCGGAACCGAAATCGTCGCGCCAGGCCAGCGCGCGCAGCGAATAGCGATGCAGGATGTGCTCGATGGTGAAACCGATCGCGCCGTGCACCTGATGAGCGATGCCGCCGCCTTTTTCCGCCGCCTCCGCGCAGCGGATTTTTGCCGCCACTGCTTCGAGGAACACTTCGTCGTTGAAGGCGGTCGCATTGGCAATGGCGTCTGCGGCCGAGGTCGCCGCAGCCAGTGCCGCCGCCGACTCGCCGGCGAGCCGCGCCAGATTGTGCTGCACCGCCTGGAATTTCGAGATCTTCTTCTCGAACGCGACGCGCTCGTTGGAATAGCGCACGGAAATTTCCAGCATCGATTCCAGCGCGCCCGCGATCTGCAGGGATCGCGCGACGCCACCCATCAGCATCAGCCGGGTCTGGTCGAAACCTTTTGGCGCGGGCTTGATTGTGCTCGGCTGCACCTTGTCCAGCGTGACAGTGTCCGAATTGTCGCCGCCGAGGCCGAGCCCGGTCTCGATCCGGCACTTGCCGGCATCGACCAGCGCGACGGAGACGCTGCCCTTCGCATCGCTTGCGAGCACCGCAAAATGCTTTGCCGCCTTGGCAAACGGCACGCCGCGGGCCCTGCCCGACAGGGTGCCGTCGGCATTGACGGTGACCCGGTCCTTCGGGCTCGCGGGCACCACCGTCATCTCGCCGTCGGGCGAGGTGATCTTGGTCTGCGCCAGCAGCCAGCCCGCCAGCATGGTCTCGGCCAGCGGCACCGCGATCGCAAAGCGTCCGGCCGCGCTCAGCACGCTGAAACCTTCGGCGAGAGAGGCGCCCGAGCCGCCGCAATCTTCCGGCACCCATGACAAAGGCAGACCGGCCTCGGCCAGCGCCTGCCAGAGCGGGGCTTTCCACGCGCCTTTATTATCGCGATTGATGGTTTGGGCGTCGGCGAGATCGGCGAAGATTTTCTCCGCGGTCTCGGCAACGATGTTCTCACTCTCCGCCACAGCGTTCCCCGAAATTGATTGGCACCGGCCCGGCGCGTGATGCCAGGGCCTCGGGTGCGGTCTTTTCTTGCGCTTTATGATGCGCAAAAGCCATAGCCGTGA
>Ga0081540_1002879_pt1 | contig 13900 bp, 13 predicted proteins | sample TabmetS2T1R1_FD_71024 | JGI IMG/M metagenome (GOLD analysis project Ga0081540, IMG submission 71024) | Tabebuia heterophylla rhizosphere microbial communities from the University of Puerto Rico - S2T1R1 | ecosystem: Host-associated > Plants > Roots > Rhizosphere ... | reverse complement strand
CCGGCGCCGACGACATTCTCGATGACGATGGACTGTTTCAGCGTCGTGCTCATGGCGTTGCCGAGGATGCGTGCGATGACGTCGCCGGGGCCGCCAGCCGAGAACGGCACGATCATCGTGACCGGGCGGGAAGGGTAGTCGTCCGCGATCGCGGTCCCGCAAGGGTAGAACAGGAAGAACAGGACCAGCGATCGTACGAGATACGTCATCGAACACTCCCTGGCGGCATTTTTCAGTCGTCGGAAGGCGCCGCCTCCTTGGCCGCCGACGATTTTTCAATCATGTCCAGTGCGGCAACGGCCGCCGCGTTGATGTGGTCGACGCAGCAGCGCTCGGCGAGATCCGCATCGCCGCTCTGGATCGCGCGCCAGATCGCCGTGACCTCGCGCAGGCTCTTGTTGATCCGCTTCGGCTGCGACATCGACGTAATGCGCAACAGCTGGATGCGGTCGTGGAGCGGCTTGAGCATGCGCTCGATGAACGCATTGCGGCAGCCCGCGATCAGCGCGGCGTAGAAATCGGTCTTGGCTTCCAGGCAGCCGACCAGATCCTGCCTCGCCGCGGCGGCCTTCAGCCGCGTCAGGGCATCCCCGATCCGGCGTGCCACTTCCGGATCGTGCAGCCTGGCGCATTCGCGGCCGGCGTAGCCTTCGAGCACCGCACGCGCCGCATAGAGCTGCCGGGCCTCCTCCAGGCTGATCGTGGAGACCACGGGGCCACGGTGCGGGACGGTATTGACCAGCCCGTCCGCCTCCAGCGCGCGAAGCGCTTCGCGGATCGAGGGGCGGCTGACGCCCATCATCTCGCAAAGTTCGCGCTCGACCAGGCGCTGGCCCGGCTTCAGCGTTCCCGACATGATCGCCTCGCGCAGCTTTTGCGCGACCATCGCCCGGACGGTCGGGACGTCCTCGATGCGGAGTGTCGACTGCAATTCGCTACGTCTTTCCATGTCCGGGTCCTGTTCGGGAAAAGTCAGTACCGGTTTACAGGCAGAATCATCATTTCGGCAATTTGAACGTGGGGCGGCTGGTCGAGCGCAAAGACGATGGAGCGGGCGACATCGGCCGGATCGAGCGCCATCCTGAACTGGTCGAAATAGTCCTTTTCCTTCTGCGTATCGCCGCGGTAGCGGGTCAGGATGATGTTGGTCCGGGTCAGGCCGGGCTGGAGCTCGGTCACCCTGATTGCGGTTTCCGCCAGCTCGCCGCGGAGGGTCTCGGTGAACATGTGCACGCCCGCCTTGCTGGTGCTGTAGGCGGCCATGTCAGGGACGATACGGACGGCGTTGATCGAGCTGATGTTGACGACATGGCCACTATTGCGCTGGACCATGCCGGGGAGGATCGCGCGGGTGACGCGCATCAGGCCGATCAGATTGGTCTGGATGATGTTGGACCAGTCGTCGGCGGCGCCGATGTCGAAGCGGGTCCGTCCGCCGATATCGTGGCCGGCATTGTTGATGAGGACGTCGACCGGCTTGAAGTGTCCGGGGATGACATCCGGCAGGCCGTCCACGGCCTTGGCGTCGCTGATGTCGAGCTGGATCGGAAACACCGCATCTCCGCCCGTCGCCGCCAGTTCCTGCAGCGCCTTGGCGTCGCGATCGACCAGCACGACGCGGCGGCCGCTCTCCAGCAGCGCCTCGGTGATGGCGCGACCCATGCCGCCGGCGGCACCCGTCAGCACGACGGTCTGGCCCGATTGTTCAGTCATCGCAGCACTCCCATTCCAAGCTCCTCATGCGACCGACCAGCCGCCGTCGATCGGCAGGCTGGCTCCGGTGATGTCGTTTGCAGCCGGACTACAGAGAAAAACGACCATGGCGGCGACAGCATCCATTCCGATGAAGCGCTGCGTCGGTTGGCGCTCGCCGAGATATTCGCGCGTCACGTCATCGACCGGACGGCCGCTATTGGTGGCAATGCCGGCGATCTTGTTGAGAATGGCAGGCGTCGGCAGCGTGCCGGGGCAGATCGTGTTGCAGGTGATCCCGCCGCGGGCCGTCTCCATGGCGACGGCACGGGTGATACCCAAAATTGCGGTCTTCGTGGTGACGTAATCGATACGGTCCTCGACCGCGCGGCTCGAATAGATTGAGCCCAAATTGATGATCCTCCCCCAATCGCGCTGCTTCATCGCCGGCAGCGCCAGGCGGATCAGGTGGAACGGGGCCGACAGGTTGACGGCCAGCGCCTGCTCCCATTTCGCGGGCGGAAACTGCTCGATGGCGGAGAAATGCCTGACAACGGCGTTATTGACGAGAATATCGATGGCGCCGCAGCGGCCGAGCAGATCGGCCATCATGGCCTCGATCGCCTCACGCTGGGCGAGATCGGCGCCAGCCGCGATGACCTCCACGCCGAAGCGGGCGCGGAGTTCGTCCGCGGCCTGCTTCGGCGCAATGAGATCGTGAAGGACAATGTTGGCGCCCGCGCCGGCAAGGCCGTCCGCCATGGCCCGTCCGAGGCCCGCGGTCGCGCCGGTCACGAGTGCCCATTTGCCCTTCATCACAGCCGCGCTCCGCTACTTCTTGTCGAGCTCGGCGAAGACTTCCTTGGCGTTCCGGAAGGCATCGACGCCCGCGGGCACGCCGCAATAGATCGCGACCTGCATGAACACCTCGCGGATTTCCTCCTTGGTGGCGCCGTTGGCGAGCGCGCCGCGGACATGCGTCTTCAGCTCGTGCGGGCGATTGAGCGCGCAGAGCATCGCCAGGTTCAGGAAGCTGCGGGTCTTGCGTGTCAGGCCCTCGCGGCCCCAGACGTAGCCCCAGCAATATTCCGTGGTGAGGTCCTGCATCGGGCGGTTGAACTCGTCGGCAGACGCGATCGCCTTGTCGACGAACTCGCTGCCGAGCACGCTTTTGCGGATTTCGAGGCCGCGGTCATAGGTCGTCTTGTCCATGTTGCTCTCCGTTTCTTGTTCGGTCGTTGTCAGGGCTTGGTCAGCTCTTGGGCCAGAACGGCTTTGCCAGCGCGAGCTCGGGCGGGAATACCGTCACCGGCACGCCGGACTGCCACTGCACGATGGTCATGCCGGCGCCGACGCGGCGGCCCTTCTCGTCGAACTTGATCTCGCCCAGCGGGTAATATTTGGAGGGACCGCCATCCATCGTGCGCAGAGCCTCGCCGACGGCGACGCGGTCAGCCTTGCCGGCCTTCTCCAGCGCGTCCTTGATCACCCACATGTCGCCATAGGTGGAGATCGCGTTCTGCGTCATCCACGGCTCCTTGTAGCGGGTCTTCAATTCGGCGATCAGGGCCTCGTGCCCCTTGGCGCCCCAGCTTGCGACGCAGGTCAGCACGCCCTGGAGCAGTTCGGGGCTGACGGTTTGCAGCATGTCGGGCTCGGCGATCGCGATGCCGAACGAGATGGTCGGAATCTTGCCCTGGCCGAGGCCGAACTCGTTCATCTTTTCGAGCAGCAGCTTTGCGTCCGAGATCACCGTCGGCAGGAAGAACAGCAGATCGGGTTTCGCCGAGCGGATCTTCTGCACCAGCGACGTCGCGTCCGCCAAGGGCGGCGTGAACGTCTCGTCGACGATCAGTTGCAGCTGGTTCTCCGCCAGCAGGCCTTCGCGCATCGCCTTTGCGGAGGCGATCGAGGCGCCCGTGTTGTCGGTCAGGATCGCGACCGTCTTCGGCCGCTTGCCGGAGGCCGTCTCCGCCAGCTTGATCAGCTGGGGCAAAGCCTGCTTTGCCTGCGAACCCGCGGTGGCCGCGGTCTGGAACACGTATTTGAATCCGCGCTCGGTGATGAGGTCGGAGTAGGAGAGGGTGAGCATGGGCAGATTGGCGCGCTCGGTCACCTCGGTCACCGCGAGGGTGAACGAAGACAAATAGGCGCCGCTGGCCGCAACCAGATCGGTCTCCTGCGCGACCATGCGCTGGGCGGCATTCTTGGCCTTTTCCGTGGTGTCGCCGGAATCGAGCACGACGAGCTTCAGCTTGGCGCCGCCGAGCGCCTTGATGCCGCCTTGTGCGTTGATGTGGTCAACCGCCATCTCGGCGCCTTCGCGCATCACCGTTCCCGGACGGGCATAGAGCCCGGAGATCGGCACCAGCAGGCCGACCTTCACTTCGGAAGGCTGCTGCGCCCAGCCGGCGCGGGATGCGATCAGCGTGCCGGAGGCGCCGGCAAGCAATGTTCGCCGCGAGATCGTGATCTTGCTCTTTGCAGTCATGACAATTCTCCTCCCTGAATAATCGCGCGGCGCTGTCAGGATTTCTTCGGCCAGAACGGCTCTGCCTGCGCGAGCTCGGGCGGATAAACGGTGACCGGCACGCCCGATTGCCATTGCACGATGACGACGCCGGCGCCGACGCGACGGCCTTTCTCGTCGAATTTGAGCTGACCGCCCGGATAATATTTCGAGGGGCCGGCATCCATGGTGCGGAAGGCCTGCGCGACCGCGTTGCGGTCCGCCTTGCCGGCCTTCTCCAGCGCCTCCTTCATCAGCCACATGTCGCCATAGGTCGAGATGACGTTCTGCGTCATCCAGGGCTCCTTGTATTTGGCCTTGAGCTCGGCGATCAGGTCCTCATGTCCCTTCGAGCCCCAATTGGCGACGATGGTCATGATGCCCTGGACGACGTCAGGGCTGACGCTCTGGAGCATGTCGGGCTCGGCGATGGTGATGCTGAAGGAGACGGTCGGAATCTTGCCTTGGCCGAGGCCGAACTCGCTGATCTTCTCCAGGCCGAGCTTTGCGTCCGAGACCGCGTTCGGCATGAACAGCAGCAGGTCCGGACGGGCTGAGCGGACCTTCTGAATCAAGGGCGTCGCGTCCGATAGCGGCGGGGTCCAGACCTGCTCGACGACGAGTTCGAGGCCTTCCTGCGCCAGCAGCTTCTCCTTGAGCGCTTTCGCCGTGGCGACGGAGGTGGCCGTGTTGTCCATGATCATCGCGACGGTTTTCGGCCGCTTGCCAGCGGCTTGCTCGGCCAGTTTCATCAACTGCGGCAGGCCGAGCTCGGACTGCCGGCTCGCGGTTGCGGCCGTCTGGAAGATGTATTTGAAGCCGCGATCGGTCAGGAGATCGGAGTAGGAGAGCGTCAGTACCGGAAGTTCCGCGCGCTCGGTCACCTCGGTCACGGCGAGGGTGAAAGAGGACAGATAGGCGCCGGTCGCGGCGACGAGGTCGGTCTCCTGCGCCACCATGCGCTGCGCGGCGTTCTTGGCCTTTTCGGTGGTATCGCCGCAGTCGATCACGACCAGCTTCAGCTTGGCGCCGCCGAGCGCCTTGATGCCGCCCTTCGCATTGATGTGCTCGACGCCCATCTCCGCGCCCATGCGCATCACCTGCCCCGGGCGCGTGTAGATGCCGGACAGCGGCACGATCAGCCCGACCTTGACCTCGGCCGGCTGCTGCGCCCGCACCACGCTCGATAATCCCATCGCGGCTGCGCCCGACAGCACGCCGCGGCGGGTGAGAGATGTTTTCGTCGACTTGCGCTGGTTCATTGTCATCCCATTCTTCGGTTCGATGGTTTGGTTCACATGCCGAGATAGGCCCTGCGCACGCGATCGTCCGCGCGCAGGGTCTGGTTGCTCCCTTCGAGAGCGATGCGGCCCGCTTCGAGAACGTAGCCGTGGTCGGCCGATTCCAGCGCTTCCGCCACGCGCTGCTCGACCAAAAGAATCGTCAGTTTCGACTGCCGCCTTATGTCGATCAGCCGCTCGAAGATGAAATCGGCGATCGCGGGCGACAGGCCCATCGACGGCTCGTCCAGCATCAGAAGCTTGGGCGAGGACGCCAGCCCACGCCCGATCGCAAGCATCTGCTGCTGGCCGCCGGACAGCGTTCCCGCGAACTGGTCGCGCCGCTCGGCGAGCACCGGCAGCCATTCGAAGATGCGCTCGATGTTTTCTTTCCAGTCGCGCCGGCCGCTCTCGGTCATCGCGCCCATCTCCAGGTTTTCCATCACTGTCAGCGAGGGAAAGACCTGCCGGCCCTCGGGCACATGGGCGATGCCGAGATGGGCGCGCTGCGCCGGCGGCACCGCCAGCAGATCGGTATCGCCGAACGTGATCCGGCCGGCGCTCGGCTGCAGGATGCCGGAGATGGTCTTGAACAGCGTGGTCTTGCCGGCGCCGTTGGGTCCGACGATCGCGACGAACCGGCCCGCCTCGACGTTGATCGACACGCCGTTCAGGACGGGCTTGGCCGAATAGCCCGCGCTCAATCCCTCAATGCGCAGCATGGGCCACCCACTTCTTGCCGAGATAGGCCTCGATCACGCGGTTGTCGCGCGTAACGACCTCCGGCTCTCCCTCGGTGATGACGGCGCCATGGTCGAGGACGACGAAGCGGTCGACCAGGCGGACCATTGCCTGCATCGTGTGCTCGATGATCGCAATCGTGATGCCGTCGCGGGCGAGCTGCTGGATTACCGCGACGACCTCGTCGGCCTCGCCGTGACCAAGGCCGGCGAGCGTTTCGTCGAGCAACAATATTCGCGGCTGGCCGGCAAGCGCGCGGGCGAGCTCCATCAGCCGCAATTCCTTGGTCGAGAGTTCGCCGGCGACGCGATCGGCAACATCAGAGAGGCCGACGCGCGCGACGGCGTCAGCCGCGAGCTTCCTCGCTTCATCCTCGCTCTTCGCCCGCACATAGGCGCCGACCACGACATTGTCTGATATCGACATGCGCAGGAACGGACGCATGACCTGGAACGTGCGGCCGATGCCGGCTTCGCAGATCACATGCGGGCGCTGGCCGGACATGTTGCGGCCGTCGATCAGCACTTCACCCTGGTCCGGCCGCAGGAAACCGTTCAGCAGGTTGAACAGCGTGGTCTTGCCGGCGCCATTCGGGCCGATGATCCCGAGGATCTCGTTCTTGTGCAGCCTGAAGCTGACGTCCTGGACTGCCTTCAATCCACCGAAGGAACGCGAGAGATTGCGCACTTCAAGCACGACCTCCGACGTCGCGGCGCGTTTCCTTGACGCGGGGAAGGGCGTCACGGCTGCCGCTACCGGTTGCGAAGCATCAGGTACTGCGGCCGCTTTCGGGGAAGGTCGCTTGCGCAGGAGATCGCGCAGCTTCCAGAACAGTCCTTCCGGCGCAACCAGGATCACGCAGATGATGGCGAAGCCGAAGATCACGCCCTGAATGCCGGGAATACGCGCGCCTGCTTCCGCATGCAGCGTCTCGGCCAGCGGGATCAGGATCACGGATCCGATCACCGGCCCCCACACCGTGCCGACGCCGCCGAACATCGCGACCGTCAGCGCCTGCGCCGACACCAGCATGCCGAACACCGATTGCGGGGTCACGACCAGCAGCACCTGCGCGTAGAACGCGCCGATGGCGGCCGCAATCGCGCCGCTCAGCGTGATCGCCCGCAGCTTCCACGCCAGCGTATTGATGCCGGCGGCTTCGGCGGCGGCTTCGTTCTGCTTGATCGCGAGCAGCGCCATGCCGAAGCGGGATTGCTCGATGATCTTGGTCAGAACGATTGTCGCCAGCATGATCGCCAGCGCCACCAGCGTGTAGATCCGGGGATCGGCAAACTGCATGTAGGCGATCGGCGCGTCGCGCTTCATGGGAAGCGTGACTTCCTGGAAACCGAGCCACTCGAACACGTAGAGAATGGCAAGCGGGTAGGCGAGCATGGCGAGCGCGAAGTAATGGCCCTGCAGGCGGAAGGTCGGAAAGCCGATCAGAAGCCCGGCGATGCCGCCGAGCATCGCCGCGACGGGGATCAAGAGCCACGGCGACAGGTCGAAATAGATCTGGCCGAGCGCCGTAGTATAGGCGCCGATGCCGAAGAAGGCGGCATGTCCGAACGAGATCAGGCCTGTGTAGCCGCTGAGCAGATTCCAGGACAGACCGAACACAGCCCATACCGGAACCAGCGTCAGTACCAATTGATAATAGGAATTGCTGACGCTGAGCGAGACCACAGCGTAGGCGATCGTGAACAGAATGGCAGGCAGCAGCGAGCGCAACTGGAGCATGGTCACGTCCTCTCGACCATGCGCCCGAAGAATCCCTGCGGGCGGAAGAAGATGATGAGCAGGAAGACGACGAAGATCGCGGCGTTCTGCAACTGCGTCGGCAGTATCAGCGTCGACATCTGCTGCACCAGGCCGATCGTCATGCCGCCCCAGAACGCGCCGATGATGCTGCCCATGCCGCCGAGCACGACGCCGGCATACATCACGATCACATATTCGAGCCCGACAAAGGGATGGAACGGATAGTTGGTGGCGAGCAGGCCGCCGGCGATAGCGGTGATGCCGCAGCCGAGCGCGAAGGCGACGCGGTGCGCGCGGTCGACGTCGATGCCCATATAGGTGGCGGCGGTCGGATTGTCGGCCGCGGCGCGCAGCGACTTGCCGATCCGCGAGCGTGTGATCAGGAGGCTGAGCAGTGTCATGATTGCCAGCGAGACGAGGGCGTCGATACCGCGCGCCTTGTTGATGAACACGCTGATGTCGGAGGTGAGACCAAGCTCCCAGGCCGAGCTCGAGAGCGGCGTGCGGATCGAGGCCAGCACCGACCCGAAGACGATGAGGCCGCCGTTCTGCAGGATCAGCGCAATCCCGAGCGTGAGGATGAGCTGGGCGTAGTGACCTTCGCCCTCCAGCGAGGCGGTACGCGTGCCCGAGACGTGCGAGATCAGGGCGAGATGGACGAAATAGCCGAAGACCGCGAGCGCAGGGCCGGCGAGCAGGATGGCGACGAACGGCCCGACGGAGTTGCCGAAGAGGGCTTGGACTCCGGCGGCGGTGAACAGATAGAACGCGGCATACATGCCGAGCATCATGAAATCGCCATGGGCGAAGTTGATGACCCGCATGACGCCGAAGATCAGCCCCAGGCCGACGCACATCAGTCCGTAGACGGCGCCGATCAGGAGGCCCGCGGCGAGCGCTTGCAGAAAGCCCTCCATCAGCGGCGGCTCCCGGTTCTTGCAACGCTGGTTTCTTGGTTCACGATTCCCCCGACATTCGCTTACGACGCTGTTCGCAAAATCTGTCCCGGCGGCTCGAGCCGGCATTGCGCGGCAATGACCCCGGCATTGCCGAGCTGTTCGCAGCCATCGATGGTCTGTTCCAGCCGGCGTGCGCGATCCTCGCCGATGACGCGACCCGCGGCGGCCCGGAAGCGCGCTCTTATTTCTGCCGGGGTGGCGGCGACGACATCGGAAAGGCTGTGCCGGATCGTCTTGCCGTCACGCAGGTGGACGACGACATCGGCGCCCTGCTTGCCGGGAAAGGCTGCCGTGAAGCCGGCGTCGCTTTGAAGGTCTGTCACCGAGACGAGGCGGAGGATTTCAGGGTCGTCGAGGGAGGCATAATTCTCCTCGTCGATCTCGCCGCGAGCAATGGCGGCGGCGACACTGAATGGAATGCTCATCTTTGCCTGCAGCGCATTCCGGTAAGGCCCCCCGGAATCGCAGCCGGGGTAGCGAACCGCAGCGTCGGGTGCGCGGATGACGATGCGCTGGATTGCCTCCGTGCCTGCAAGCTCGTGCGAGGCTCGCAGTGCGGCTTGCGATGCGGTCTGCGCGAAATTGCAGGCCGGCGCCGGCTTGTTGTAGACGGCCATGATCTCGGCCTCGCCACCGGCGAACAGCTCGATAGTTTCGGGCGCGGGCTGCCGCCGGTAGGCGGCGAACAGGCCGGCCTCGCCTTCCAGAATGGTCTCCGATGCAAGCGCGCCGGCCGCGGCCAGTCCGACCGCCTTGATCGCATTGGAGGCGGCGAAGCCGGGATGAAAATACATTTCCGAGCCGCCGCCGTGGGGCCACTCGTTGAGCCCGCTCGAAGTGTTGGCCGCAATCGCGATGGCGCTGGTCGCGGCCCGTTCGGAAAGTCCGAGCGCGAAGCTGCCCGCTAGCGCGGCGCCAAGGGGCGCCACCAGGCCGGTCGGCCGGTACAGGCGGGCAAGGTCGGAGTTGAACAACGCGCGACCGATCCGCGCGCCGGTCTCGTAGCCGATGATGGCGGCGGTGAGCAGGGTGGCGCCGCGCACGGCCTTCTGTTCGCAGAGGGCGAGTAAGCTCGGCCAGATCACGACGCCATGATGCGAGATGCTGGCCGCATGCATGTCCTCGCGCACCAGCCCGTGTCCCATCACGGCATTGGCAAAGGCGGCGTCCGCCGGGGAGGCGAGGCGCGAAGTGCCGATGATGGTGACGCCGTCTCTGACGGGAAAAGCCACGTCCACGGCCTGGCGGCTCCAGGGATGACCGCCGGCTTCGAACGCGCAGGAGAGGAAATCGATCAGGCAAAGTTTCGCTTTCGCGATCACGCCGGGACCGAAATCCGCGATGTCGACGGCAAGCGCCGACCGCGCCATTCGCCGCGCCAGCGGTTCCTCGCCGGATCCGGTCGGGCCGATCACCATCGCAATCGCTGCTCCCTGGATTGGCCCCGATCAGCCGCGCATCTGCACGCCGGCCCATTCCTCGACGACCTTGGCGATCGAGGTGAAGTCGGATGCCGCGCCGAACTTGGCGTTGGTGATCGCGAGCATCTGCCGTACCACCGCGCCGCAGACCATCGGCACGCCCATGGCTTCGGCCTCGTCGATGCAAAGCCGAACATCCTTGTAGGAAAGGCCGGTGGCGAATCCGAAATCGAAGGTGCCGGGCAGCACCGCGCGCGGAAACTTGTCTTCGGAGGCGCTGTTGCGGCCGCTGCTGGCATTGATGATGTCGATCAGGACCTTGGCGTTGACGCCGCCCTTGACGCCCATCGCCACCGCTTCCGACGTGATCACCAGTGCGGCGGCCGCCATCAGGTTGTTGGCAAGCTTGGCTGTCTGCGCCACGCCCGGCTTGTCGCCGGTATAGAACAGCTTGCCGAAATTCTTCAGGATCGGCTGCACGGTGTCGTAGGTCGCCTGCGGACACGACACCATCACGGCCAGCGTGCCGTTGACCGCGCCCTTGATGCCGCCGCTGACGGGCGCGTCGACAAGCGTCATGTTCTTTGCCTTCAGGCCTTCTGCAACCAGCTTGGCTGCGCCGGGACCGGTGGTCGACAGGTCGACCACGATGCGCGCGCGATTGCCGGCGACTATGCCGTCGGGGCCAAGCGCTACCGCCTTGACGATATCGGGTGTCGGCAGGCTGGCGAGGACGATTTCCGCGCGGGAGGCGACATCGGCCGCCGATTTGGCCTGCTGTGCGCCGCGCTTGAGCAGCGGCTGCATCGCTTCGTTCTGGGTGTCGTAGACGACCAGCGAATAGCCGGCATCCAGCAATCGCCCTGCCATAGGTCCGCCCATACGGCCCGTGCCGATTACGCCGAGCGTCTCTCCCGCCATCGTTCACTCCCTGTCGCGCGTCTCGAATGCGATCGCGCTGTTGTTGGTTGTCGTCGCGGCAGCGGTTCCCCGTGCCACCTTGCCCTCACTGTTCAGATTGTCAGTCAATCTGTCAAGCTGAAGATTTAGAGGTCGACAGTTGGCCGCAGGTCGGCTTAAGGTTCGCAAAAACGGGGAATGCGCTCAGGTGCCGCGATTCGAAATTTCAAGCGTCAGCCGCACTCTGGCTGATCTGGTTGCCGCCACATCACCGGCGGATGTCGCCGCGCAGCACCACGAGGCCAAGCGTTCAATTCTCAACTTCTTCGCCACCGCCCTCGGTTCATCGCACGATCCGGCGGTCACCATTGCCTTGCAGACATTGTCGCCGTTCAGCGGTACCGCGACCTCGGCGATCATCGGTCGGAGCGAACGGCTCGATGCGATGGGCGCGGCGTTCGTCAACGCCATTTCGGCGAACCTGCTCGATTTCGACGACACCCATCCGGAAACCATCATCCATCCAGCCGCGCCTGTCGCCGCGCCCGCGCTTGCGCTTGCCGAAGCGCGCAAGCTGTCGGGACGCGATGTCCTGACGGCGTTCATTCTCGGGGTGGAGGTCGAGTGCCGCATCGGCAATGCTGTCTCCCCACGTCACTATGCGCGCGGCTGGCATATCACCTCGACCTGCGGGATTTTTGGCGCTGCCGCGGCCTGTGCCAAGCTGCTGGGACTATCCGCAGACGGCATCGCCAATTCGATCGGCGTTGCCGCGAGCCAGTCCGCCGGCAATGTCGAGAATCTGCCAAGCGCCGCCAAGAATGTCAGCGTCGGCAACTCCGCGCGGAACGGGCTGTTTGCCGCGCTCCTTGCGCAGGGGGGATATGAGGCCGCCCCCCGCGCGATCGAGGGCCCGCTCGGCTGGGCGCGCACCATGGGCGATGAACCCGATCTCGAACGCCTGCTCGGCGGCCTCGGTGAGAGTTGGGAGATCGCGAAAAACACCTACAAGCCTTATCCGGCCGGCATCGTGTTTCATGCCGTCATCGATGGCTGTTTCAGACTGCGCGATCGCATCGCCGGCCGGATCGACCAGATTGAATCGGTAACGGTCCAGGGCTCCGCGCTGCTGCTGGCGCGCGGAGACCGGCTGGTCGGAAACGAGCGCGATGCCCGCGTGAGCATTCATCATTGCGTCGCCTGCGGCCTGCTGATCGGTGCAGCCGGCGTTGCGGAGTTCGCGCGTGAAACGGTTTTCCGGCCGGATATCGCAAGGTTGCGCGAGAAGGTGAGGGCGGAACTCGATCGTTCGATGCCGGACGGCGCTGCGCGCGTCAGCATCCGCCTGGCGTCGGGCGAGACCATTACCGAAACCGTGATGTCACCGCGCGGCAGTCTCGCCGACCCGCTTACCGATCGCGACATCGAAGCCAAGTTGCGCGATGGCGTTCGGACCGGCGGCAGCCGCTGGGATGCCGAGCGCCTCATCGAAGCGGTCTGGCGTCTCGACACATGCGATGATATCGCCGGGCTGATGCAGCGCGCGCAGGCCGCAGCGGCTTCGAATCATCCATCAAACCAGAATGCTCTCCAAACCTGAAAGGACGATCATGAGCAAAAGCGAGTTGTTCGAAAAAGGTCTCAAGGTCCGCAAGGAAGTTCTCGGCGAGGACTACGTCAACAAGTCGATTGCGGGCGCTGACGAATTCACCCGCACGATGGCCGAATGGTCGACCGAGTTCTGCTGGGGCGCGCTGTGGACCCGGCCCGGCATGGACAAGCGAACCCGCAGTATCGTCAACTTGGCGATGCTCGGCGCGCTGAACCGGCCGCATGAGCTGAAATTGCATGTCAAGGGCGCGCTGAAGAACGGCCTCACCAAGGACGAGATCAAGGAGATCCTGCTGCAGGTCGCGGTCTATTGCGGCGTTCCCGCCGGCATCGACGCCTTCCGCAACGCGCGAGAGGCGTTCAACGAAGTCGACGCAAAGTAATCAATCGCGGGAGTGTCAGGAGATCGCATGGCCATGGCCGAGCAGGAATACGAACTCTTCGCCATCCGCTATGCGACCCGCGACGCGCACCGCAGCGATCATTTCATCGGTGGCGACCCGCACGACGGGCCGATGCCGATGGATTATTTCATGTGGGTGGCGAGGGGAGGAGGGCGTACCTTTGTCATCGACACCGGCTTCAGCGCGGAAGTGTCGAAGAAGCGGTATCGGACATTCCTGCGTTGTCCGGTCGAAACGCTGGATGCGTTCGGCATTGATGTGAACGCGGTGGAGGACGTAATCCTCACGCATTTGCACTACGACCATGTCGGCAATTTCGACCGGTTTCCGAAGGCGCGCTTCCATCTTCAGGAGCGCGAGCTGGCCTATGCCACGGGTCGTTACATGCGCTATCCGAGGCTGTCGCATTCCTTCGAGGTCGAGGATATCTGCGGGATTGTGCGTCTCAACTATGCCCGCAGGGTCTTGTTCTACAATGGCGATGCCGAGCTGGCTCCCGGCATCACCATCCATGCGGCAGGCGGCCATTTGGCCGGACGGCAGTTCGTCCGCGTCAGGACCCCCCGTGGCCTTGTTCTCCTTGCCCCCGACGTTTGCCATTTCTTCGAGAAAATGGCGAGCG
>Ga0081540_1002878_pt1 | contig 13909 bp, 23 predicted proteins | sample TabmetS2T1R1_FD_71024 | JGI IMG/M metagenome (GOLD analysis project Ga0081540, IMG submission 71024) | Tabebuia heterophylla rhizosphere microbial communities from the University of Puerto Rico - S2T1R1 | ecosystem: Host-associated > Plants > Roots > Rhizosphere ... | reverse complement strand
CGGCACCAGACTGGAGCGGTGGAGTGCTTGCTGCATGGCGCTGATTCTCCCCCAATCAAAGCGCCAGACATCCCCCAAACTGCATCAAAAGTGAGTCAGAGCCAATTTTGCACGCCGATTGACAAACACAAACGCACGAGCGACTAGACGCGAGAAGCTGCCCCTATTTGGCACCCTCACGCGTCTAGTCGCTCGCACGTTCGTGTAGTCAAGTGCCGAAGCCCAAGGCGCTGCCAGAACCAAAATCCCGACCGGGTACGTCGTCCCAATCAATCCGTCAGGCTGGCCCACGCGGCGCCCTCATCCGGAATTTTTGAGAATGTACATAGGGCCGAGCGCCCTCACCCTGCAGGTGGAGCGGTTTGGGCCGCCTTCTGAGATTCGGGCTGGTTATGTGTCCGGCCTGCTAGTTCAAGCCCCGACAAGGGGCCCAGCTTGCGGCACCGGGTTGATGGCGTGGTCCTTCTGAGTAACGACTGCCTGGTGCTCGATCTCGGAATTCAATTCCGCGCCCGCCAGGATGATGATGGCTGACATCCAAAACCACATCATGAGGCCAATGACGGCACCCAGTGATCCGTAGGTTGCGTTGTAATCGCCGAAATTCGCCAAGTACCAGGAGAGCAAGGACGAGCCGACGAGCCACAGGATCGAGGCGATGACGGCCCCGACGCTCAGCCACTGCCAGCGCGGCGCCTTGCGGCTGGGACCGAAGCGGTAGAGGATCGCAAGGGCAAACAACAACAGGAAGGCCAGCAAAGGCCAGCGCCCGAACCGAAGAAGCAGTGTTGCTCGTTCACCGATGCCGATGTGTTGGAGCAAGAGCGGCAAGGCGACTACAGCGCCTGCCATGATAAGGATGGCAGCCAACGCTGAGATGGTGAGCGAAAGTGAAACAAGATTGAGTTTTATAAAACTTCGCGTTTCTTCTTCGTCGTAGACCACGTTCAATGCATCCATTATTGCTTTCATGCCGGCATTGGCACTCCAGAGCGCGAGCAGGAGGCCGAAAACGAACGTGAGACCGAGCGAGCCGCTGCCTTTCGCGAGCACGCGGGCTATTTGATCCTGCACAATGGCAAAGCTGCCTTCGGGAAGCATGACAGCGAGCGTACGCAAATTCTCACCGATGGTGGAAGGATCGGCAAAGAGGCCATAGCTTGAGACCAGGGCGGTGATAGCGGGGAACAGCGCGAGGAGGCCGTAAAACACAACTCCGGCCGCGATCGCAAGCAGACGGTCCTCATTGATCTGCGAGTAAGTGCGAAGGAGGATTTCGTTCCAGCCGGCGGGCTTGATTTCGATAGGCGACTGTGCCGAAGGCTGCAGATGAGCTTGGTGCACCTCGGGCGGCTCGGCGCCTGGCGCCGGATGGCGCGGTAAAGCTGGTTTGGGAGCCAAGACTGCAAAATGACGTTGAACGGCGAGAGTGCCGAGCACGGCGGCCATAACCAGCAAAAGGTCGGAGCCAACTGATGGGCGCGCACTCATTCCCTGGAGCTTTCTGGATGCGAGCCGCGCGCGGTCTGAGTGACGGCCCATCCAGCCAGGAGTAGCGCCGCACCGGTAGCAAGGAGGCGCGTGGTTGCGTCGGTTCGGGTTTCCGTCTTCGATGCGACGCGGTTTGCCATAGGTAGCGCCGCCTGGCGCAACAAGTGCGTAGCGCGAGGCGGCGGGGGTAGCGGCGGGCTGCGCCGTTTGATCAAAATGACCGCGGCGAGGAGCGCGCTCAGGCCCACCGCGCCAAAAAAGCCTCCAATTACGCCATAAGCGGTCCACGCGCCATAATGGAGCGCGATCCAATGGAAAAGCGCCGCTGTGCCAACACCGCAACCAATACCAATGAAAAGGATCGCCACGACGATGAGAGCGGCGGCCACGCCATAGCTCGTGGCTCGCTTCTTAGCCCATGCGGCCAGCCTGCCAAGGTAGCCCCGAATTGGCCCTAAGACATTGCCTGCGCTTTGAGAACCATGGATGGACATTGGTCTCGTCTCACGATGTATATCCAACGCGGCAAAGCGCTTGTCGGTTCCAAAGGCAAGCCCCCGCGTGCCCGTCAGAACAGCGTTGGACTTAACCCGTCGTATTGGTTCATCCAAGTTAAGAGCGTTCCGAGCGCGATCATGACGCCCATTCCAGCCAAAGAAACGCCGATCTGCATGGTAATTCCACCGGAAAACCGGCTCAGGAAAATACTGGCGGCAAACGACAACAACACGCTTGCGCAATAAAACGGTAAAGCGTTTTCGCCGCATCGGACTAACGCAATGATGAATAAATCCATCCGACGCTGCGATGTTGATGTGGGTCAAATGCGCGACGACAACCGCAATTGCAATGAAATGCAGCAGCCGTAGTGGCGAGAGACTGCTCTTGTCGATGGGATAAATGGCTTTTCCCAGCGCGGCCGGCACCATGGCCTCAAGTGGCTTGATCTGCCAGCTTAGAGCAATAAACAAGCTTAAAGCGAGGTAGGCCAATCCTGCGATGAGTGCGGGTCGCGACTCAACAATCGCGTTTAGAGGACCGCTGCCCTGATAGGCATAGCAGGCCCCTAAGACAAATAGCAGTTGCCACGCAAGGGGGGTTGAAATACAACCCGCCACTGGGCCAAGCAGCGACGTCCCAATCGAAGTATTGCACCATGACGTAAAGAAAAAAGGAGACGGCCAGCGCGACGCTCGTGCTTCGTATCACGAGCCAGAGGAGCGCGGGAAAGGCAATGTGTAGGAACACAAAGGTCGGCAATATGTCCGTATTGACGGCGGCGTATTGCAAAAGTAGCGCATGAAACATAGTCGCTCCCGGCTCACGAAAAAAACGACCCGGTATTGGTTTCGTGAGATAGCGCGTACCTCCGCCAACCAGCCAAACCGCCGCAAAATACAAAACAAGAAGCAAGATGAATGCGGCATAAATTTCCATGGCGCGCCGCATACTACGTGCAATGATTGTTGGCCATCCCTGATCGGGTAGCGCGCCGCCGTAGAGCTAACCCACGACAGGCATCGAGACGCAGATCGCGCTCTTCAAGTGCTCCGGCACGTGGGTCATCAACCATGGTTTGAGTTTGGCTGGAAAAAACTCGGCTCGCTTTCGAGTCATCGTCACAGCGCGTCATTAGTTGCGAATTGCTCGACGCTGAATGGTTTGGTCAGCGGGCTCGGCCGAGGTCGGGATGCCATTCTGCGCGATGGTATTGCGTGTGTTCTGTCAGGTGCGGTCGGTGGCCCGAGCGGAGTTATCTTGGCCACCACAGCAGCAGGTCGAACGGTTGTGCGGTTGATTGCCTGATTCGAGGGTTAAGCGTCGGCGTCTGTCCGGAAATCAGTCGCGCTAGTGCCGATTTCCTTTGGACTTACCGGGTCAAGACCTACCGCAGCAGCGGCATTTGTGGCGGCCGCTGTTTCATTCAGGGAATTAGTCACCGGCGCCAACGACATCTTCCAGGGCAGCATGAGAACATCAAGCCAGAAAACCATAGCTTGCATTGGCCAAAAAACTGGATGCATGTGAACGCCTCCTCATTTTTACTGCAATTCATCACAGCTTCGGACGTTCCAATGCCGATAGCCAATCGTGCGTTGACTGAGCCGCTTGCCGCTCATTACGCGAAAGAGAGCGGATTGATCCGCTTGGGAGAATGGCGCAAGTGACGGAGCTGCCGAAACCTCATCTTCAAAAGCCGAGCGCCGACGCTAATCCTCTCAAACCCGTGAACCAACAGCTGGGCTCGATACGGCGCAAGAGCCTTCACCTGTTCCCCCGTCAAGAACCGAAAATGCCTTTCTCAACGCAGAGACCAACAGTTCTGCCAAAGAGAGAAGCTCTCAAGAAATGGTCACGGCAGCGTTAGCAGTCACCGAGCAAATCACCAGCGCTGGGCCTTCAAAGGCGACGCAATGATCGCACGAATGAGACCAAAGCTGGTGACGCCAATCCTTCTGCGTCAAGAAACATCGGTGGTCTCGTCGCGATTTTGGTCGCTCGGCCGGATGTAAAGTCGGCTGCCGAACTCGCGGGACTGAATGTCGCTATCGATGCGGCCGAGACCGGGGTCCAACAGGCATACGCTTCGCACTGGCGGCTGCGGGCGCGACTGAATTTCAGCTTTCGGTCGCCGATGCCAGCCCGATCGATCGAATTATTGGTGGAGATTTACAAGCCGCAGTCGCGAAGCTGGTTTTTCCGGACGCGGCCGAGGCATTCCCTGATATCAAGGGATTAACGCCTTGCGCGCGCGCAAAGCCTGCCCCGATTCGAACCGAGGTGGCGGGGCTTCTTCCTTAGGACACTCCCCCGATAGCTGTATCTTCATTCGTGACGCGATGCTAGGAACCTAACGGCTTTACGCAAGTTTTCGGTCTGGGTGGGACCGGGAGCTGAACCGATGATCCGCCCAAGCGTTTGCGTCGCCGTGTTGCTTTGCGCCAACCATGGCGAAAGAAAAAGCGGGAATAACCCGCATCGCCAGATCGCTGAAGCGAACGACTGCAGCAACCGCCGTTAAGGCGGCTTCATTGGGCGTTTCGCTTTCAATGCGATAGGCTTGGCCCTTTCGAGAACGCGCATGCACTTGGACTGCGCTCACCACGCGCAGGCTGCCAGTGGCGCGCGTACAGCGTCTTTTTCGAAAGGCGTGCCGCCGCCGTTGCTTCGACTCCAACGCGTCAGCCTATGCAGGATGGCCCGCGGCGAGTTCGCTAACCTCAATACTTCAATCGATATCGGCAGCCTTTGTGATTGGCGCGATAAATCTTTGGGTGGATCGCTGCAATATTGAGCGGTAAAGCCACGAGCACGGCCCTGGCTAAGCATGCCAACAACACTGGTATCACCAAAACAGAAAAGGAGCCGTCAGCGCCCCAGCCCTGCGGCTCTCAGTTTACCTTGGCATCGGGATCGCCAAAGGTCCCGCGCGTACCGCCGTTACCTTGTTTGCGGCCATGCGCACGACATTCCTATCCCGGCTCGCCTGATTCGGCTGTGATGTGGGAGCCACACGAAAAAAGGAACGCATCTGGCGGGCGGGGTCTCGTCTAGAGATCTCGCTCACATCGGGCGCCTCGATCCCCGCATCGCCGTCAGACGATTGATTGCACTCATGATAGCCGATCCGCACTCGCCGCGTTCATCCCATACGAGTGTGGTTGGGTTTCGCACGCCCCTCCCAGGCCGAAGCAGAGAGGGCAGCCCTTATCGTCACGGTGTGTCGGGCGTCTGCATTGGGTCTGATTTGTCTTCGTTGAGGAGCTCCTGTTCGGCCGCGTGCCAAAACTCCTCGTCCTTGTCCTTAGGCATGCCCGCCGCTTCCCAAAGTCTGTATGCGCGGGCGGCGATTTCCTGTTCGGTCGGTTTCGCCATCTCAAGGCTCCAAGTAAGCACGGTTGGGAACTTGTCGGCGATGACCGTGCAGGCCAGTGAATTGATTACGCTTGTTCACGCAGTTTCCGCGCCTCTTCGGCGTGGCGGTTTTCCATCGACCGAGTATGCTTGATCCGTAGACGCTGCATAGGGGTCCTCGATTCTGGCGAGCGTCAACATAGGGTCCCGTGCGACGGGCCTAGATCGTTCGTCGATGCTCAACTGGCTTAAAGCATGCAAATTGAGTAAGAGCATGTGTGCACAAGTGAACACAGGGCGCTTGGTTTTTCTCGCGGCTCAAAAGCCCGATGTGGGCCTACACTGGACAGTCATGCGACGCTAGTTTCCGGAGCACGCGATAGAGCCTCAATTGTTTCAGCGCTCGATATCGTTCCGTGACTCCGCAGCCGCAAATAATTCATGCAGATGTCGCTTCAGTCCATCCTCGCACCGGCAAGCCTTATCCCGAAGAGCGCTCGCATCACGGATCAAGAGGGCGCCGCGCCGAATTTCGAGGATCCGTTCGGCTTTGAAGTTTTCGAGAACGCGGCTCGCGTAGCTTCGGCCAATTCCCAACATTCCTGCGAGCTGCTCGTGAGTCATGGGCAATGTATCTTGACCAGTCCGTTCTATGGCGACAGCAATCCATCGGGCTGTCCGCTGCTCAATTGAATGCGCAGCATTGCAGGCGATTGACTGTAGGAGCTGGGCTATAAGGCCATCGGCATACCGAGCAAATAGTTCTCGCATTGCGGAAGAGCGCTGCTTGGCGGCTTCAAGTTTGGTCGCCTCCAGCGTGACAAACTTCCCACCGCGCCAAACAGTTATTCTGGAATAGGCAGGCAGACGGCCCTGATTTACGATACCCGCAACGGCCCCCTCTTGCCCCACGACCAGCGTATCAACTTCTCGTCCGTCCTCGAGCGATAGAACAAAGGACGCGACGCTCGCTCCACACGGGAAGTAAACCGTCTCAACGGGGTCGCCCGGGTTGTAGAGAACACCGTCGCGATCGATTTCGACTTCGATGAGGTCACGCGCAATTCTGGCGAAATCGCTTCGCTCCAGCCGACGTAGAAGATAGTTTTCTGGCAGATCGGTGCCAGTGCTCCTCGGCGTTCGTATATTCGGCATTCCGCGCGGCTCGAACAATCCCATCGCGAACCTTTATGGGTTCCGCGCCGGAACTTGACGGTCCAATAGTGCACACAGGCCAGGGTTTTTTGAGCAAAATCGGCAGTTTCAGCGCCGCGTTCCGCGGTTGGGCAGTCTTGTAATGCGGATGCCGAAGTGTGGGAACGAAACCAACTGTCGGTTCGAGGATTAGGCAGAGGAAGGAATTATTTCATGCCCAAATTCATGACCCTCTTAGTCGAGGATGACCCTTTTCAGCGGACGACTTTGGCGGACCTGCTCAGAAATGAAGGGTTCGAAGTGATCGAATGCGCAACAGCCGAGGCCGCCGAACTGGTGATCGCCACCTCCGGTACTGAATTACGCGCGGTGGTCACGGATCAAAATCTTAACGGCAAGATGCTTGGATCGGAACTCGCTTCGTTTGCGCGGGAGAAATTTCCCAAGCTGAATATCATTATTATCTCTGGACATGAGGCGCCGCATCTGCCGCGAGATGCGAAGTTCATGCGCAAGCCGTTCGCGCCGATTGACTTGATTGGTGCCGTCCGCGCCGGCGCCTAGCAGTTCGTGGCAAGTCCTTCGCTTGAGCCGCCGGCAGACCGCGCGGATTTCAAGCAAGCTCAATCGCCCACAAGACCGCGATCGCAACGCAAGCTGCAAGAAATTGCTTCATATCCAATATCCGTCGTCGCAATTGGTCGAGGATGTCGGATTGGGTGAGATCTGCAATATTTAAGTGAGTCTGAGCGACAAGATCCGACGTTCCAAGCGGGGACCTAGGGAGGGCGCGCGGCTGGGCCATTGTCCAGTATGGCTGGGCTCTTCTGCTAGCGGGAGCGCGAACCTCGCCGCGGGTTGGAACCATCCGGCCCGCTCCCCGGTTAGAAATCCGTGCCGACTCCCCCGGGTCGGCATGTGGCGTGAAGCAGCCCGACCCGATGCACCACGGGTCGGGCTTTTTGTTAGCTCAACTTACCCAGCCGGTCTCTTCGCAAAATAAGCATTTCATGGCCCATCATGGGAAATCGAGAGGCGCTGGCGAGCCTCGCCGCCCGCCTGTCGACGGGCTTTCTTTCGTCTTATGTGCACTAGTGCACCGTTCCTTTCGGTCCGAGGGCGCATGATGGAACCATCACCGCCCAGACCGGGGCTTTTATCGGTGACAGAGAGACCAATCGCGCTCCCGCCCCAATCTAACTGGAGCAGCGCCATGAGAGAACGGCGTCGTTTCAAACAAACTCAACCCCTCAAGCAACGTCTATTGGACCGCGTGAGAAGCTTACGCGAGGAGGCGAGGCTAGCGAGACCCGGCCTCGAGCGTGAGACGCTTCTGCGTAAGGCGCGGCAGACCGAAACCGCTGCGCATATGGAGGAGTGGCTGCGATCTCCCGGGCTGCAGCCACCGAAATAGGAACGAAGTCAGCGCCGCGCTTATTCACCTATTATCACCGACACGCGAACCGCAGGCGTCGGTGGCTGAGAGACTGGTTGCGCTCCCGCCTCAACTGGGAGCGCACCCATGCCCTCTATTATTTCGATTTGCGCGATGAGGACAAACTAGTTTCCGACGAAGAGGGAACGGAACTTTCCTCCATGGATGAAGTGCAAAACGAGGCCGCCTATGCCCTTGCCGACATGCTGAGGGACTAACTGCCGATTACCAACGGTAACGGACTTGCCCGCGATCTGATTATCGAAGTTCGCGACACCGGGGGGCTTGTGATGCGAGCTAGGTTCGCGTTCGAAATCCCGCACATACAGTAAGGCCGCCTCAGTTGGCGGTTCCGAGCCTCGAGCGTTCCGCGCGGGCGCGTCGCACTTCATTCTATCACACCGAGGTGGTACTCTTCCTGCATCTCCGGAGCGGAACGGAGGCTGCAATGACGCAGAATGATTTACTCATCGTGGGCAGCGGAATCGTTGCCGCAGGATTGGCTATTTGGGGCTTGTCGAGCAACCCCCAGCATGGCGCACCGAAAGCGCAGGTCGCGCAGGAATTGAACGTTGATCCCGAGCTGAAGCGCATTACCGAGCTGAGCCCGTACATGCGCTCGGAGCGTTAGGCGGGGCGCGCCTTCTCACGGCTGATCGGGATAGGTTTCGCAAACCCAGCCCCTGTCTTCGCAGCAAATGCATTTCATAGCCCATCATGTGAGATTAGGAGGCGCGTGGCGAACCTGCCTGCGTGTCGGCGGGGATTCTTTAGCTTATGTACACTAGTGCACTGTTCTTTCCGGTCCGGAAAGCGCACGATAGATTCATCACCGCCCGGACACCTGGCTTTTATCGGTGACCGAGAGACCAATCGCGCTCCCGCCCCACTCCAACAGGGAGCAGCGCCATGAAGCAGCAGCGCCGCCGTCTCAAACAGCTTAAATCCCTTGAAGAACGTCTGGCCGATGACGCGAAACGATTGCGTGAAGAAGCCAAACTGCTCCCACCGGGCGCGATGCGCGACGCCACACTCAGGAAGGCTCGGCAAGCCGAAACTGGCTTACATATGAGCGAATGGCTTGGGTCGCCGGGCTTGAAATCGCCCACGTAGGGAACGCGGTGTTCATGAGCGTGTTTCCTCTTAAACGGAGGAAACATGGCCGACAATCTCAAGAACAGGGCCCAGCCCGATCGCTCAAAAATCAACATGAGCGAAGATCACGAGATCAAATACTGGACCCACGCGCTTGGCGTATCGAGAGAAGACTTGCAGAAGGCCGTCGATAAGGTCGGCAATTCAGCAGCCGCGGTGCGGAAAGAACTTGGCGTAACGGGTGCTTCTCACTCGTGATTGACGTCGCCTTATCCGACGACCTCTGGGAGGCTGAAGCGAGAAAGCCACCCTGGCAGATTCCGCAGGAGGCAGTGTGCCTTTTTGGACAGACGCAAGGACCGAACCTCTGGCTTGGTCGCTTCATTCGTTCACCAAGCAATTTGACAGCCCGGCGGCTCAAACCGCCGGGCTACGTCCGCCTTGGGCTAACCGAGTAACAGGACTGCACGACCTGATGAAATGTTGGTGGTGCGGCGCAAGCCGAATGGCTCGGTCGCGGAGGCCTTGAAGGACGTCACGTTCGCAAAGCGCGACAAGATGATTTGCGCAGAATGGTTCGAGAATAGCGCAATGCCGGCACCCACTTGGCATGCGGGTAGACTGCGAATGGAAATGGATGACGGAGAATATGATCAGATTCTGCAGTCGATGGACCGAACGGCGCGATTGCCGAGAGCCAAACGAGAAACGGACGGCTTTGCAGCGTTTCCGAGCGGAATCCTGAAACGACCGGAAGAGATGACCGACGCCGAGCTGATCCACGCAATCCTCGGAGTCCGGCCATGACGTACCCAATGCGCTTAAGCGCACTCGGTCATCCGTTTCGTAGGGGCTTGCTAGCCACAAACAATTTCCAGGGTGGAAGGAGACGAGAGGCAGCTATCTGGAGAGCAACGCCACGCGCGATGACATTTTCTACTCGTCTCACCGGGAATGGCTGCGTTTCTCCCTTGAGATACAAGACCGGCACCTAGAACCATTCCGGTCTGCCCGAATGCTTTACCAAGCGACCAGTGACGTGATTTCGCCTAGTTGCCGCCTCCTTGTCAGGGCAAGCTCGCGACATGGCCGCCTTCAAGATCATCTCCGCCGCGGCGGCGATCGGGACGCTGATGTTGGTCGCTCTTCACCAGCGCTATCCCCAAAGCCTAGCCGCGCCCGTCGCCGTGCTCGTCGAGGAACCGGTGGTAGAAGTCGCGGCGAAGGGCGATCGGCTCGATGGTCTGGTCAAACTGCGGGCAGAAATGATGAAGGCCGCCGCGGTTCGACCGCCGTCCGAGCCTGCCGCATCCGCCGGTGCGCCGCCGGAGGAGCCGCCGCTGCAACAGGCGACCGCCGAGGATCTCGCCCAGGCCCGCGCTGAAAAGCGCGATTCCATCTGCAAGCACGGCCGAAGCTACTTCATGCAGGACGGTCGCAAGATGTGGCGCTGCCGCCGATAGTGGATCAGCCGCGATTATCGCCCGCGGGGCACGCCGATTCTTGCGACCCCTGCGTCTGGCGGTTCCGACCTATTGGGCGGAGGCGATGGCCCGGACACTTGCGGCAATTCGCATTGGGAGCGCGGACTAACAGCCAAACCGCTGGAATTACGTACCCGGGGCTTTACCAACCGCCGCGGAAGTGACGTTGGTATTCACCCGATCAATAGCCGAAGTAGGGATGTCATTATCCACGCGATAGCCGCGGATATGCTCGCAAGCCACATGTCGGGCCTCCCGGTCTGCCCGAGTGCGGCTCGCAGCTTCGTTTGCATATCCTCCGAAAACATCCGCTCGGACCTCGGCTTTGAGGTCTCAAGCCTGCATCACCTCTATTGTTCCTAGCCTCGCCCATTTTCGTCAGCGCCGTGAATCGGGCGGGAGCGCGTTCGTGCCACTGACGAATTTCAACCGCGATCGGGCGCAATTGCTCCAGTCGGTTGCTCAGGCACGGCTTGCGGTTCCGTCGCGGGCGTCGAGCCCCTAAGCTCTGACCCTACGCAGTCACCAGCCCATAGCTTTGTGCCCCGGACTGTCCCAACCAGTTTGCAGCCCATTGGCTCTTTCGGCCTTACTGAACCAGCGGCTTGCTACCGAGCTTGGGCGGCGTGTTCTGAGCGAATGCGGTGGCCCAATAGCAGGTAGCAACGAGAATGAGTAATGACCTCATCGTGTAAGTTTACCCTTTGCTCACGACACCCCCAATTAACGAAGATATCCCGCAGAGCATTCGCACTCTGCGTCCGCGCCGACCCCGCCTCCGGGCTTTTTGCAAGCTTGCACCGAGCGAGGCTGGGTGCGAGTCCAAAAATCCGTTCCGTCCGATGAAACAACCGGGATGTTGCATCTAGAACACGGCGCGCCTCGCTTTTCGGGTTCAACCGTTATGAAAACGCGCGTCCTTCGCAAGGTTCGTTGCCGGCGATTTTGGGTTTTTAGCCTTGATCCATTCACGCGTCTCACTCGCCCCTAGCGGTTGGCGCGATGTGCATCCTGCCATTCGCGTTGTAGTGCCTCTGCCGGAAGTCGGCACGACCGCAGGAAAAGAAGCCGGGCTTCCCAACTGGGCTGGGCAATCATTTTCTGCGCCTGCAGTCGAGAGTACGGCCCCTGATGGCCAATCTTGCCATGGTCCTACCCGAATGGCAGGGCCGACATGGACAGAGTCCAGGCAGGTTTCTTGGTGACGGCGATAACGAGCGGGATCGTACTCAATTCTTTGGCTGTATTTATTGTAGTCGGGATCGCCCATCCCGGGCCCATCTTTGCGGCTGCGAAATGCGGCCGCAGGTCAGCGCCGCGCTTGCCACAAGTCTTGCAGACGAACCTCGGTTCAAGGTCGGACAGCCTGACGTCATCGCCCCACTGATCGGCCGACATTTCCTTCGAGTGGCTGCAACGGTAGTCGCTGCAATAAACCAAGATGCCGGTCGGGCCGCCGCCGGAGCGCATTTCGCCGAAGGTGATCTTTTGCGGGCGCATGGCGTGTAGATCGCCTCGCCGAGCAGGAGCACGGGTTGCGGTGGACGGCGAGCCCGCCACTACGGCCTGCCATCTACGGCACGCGCCAAGCCGAGACTGCGGCCCATATGCGATCTCCCGGGTTGCAACCGCCGAAGTTAGGAACGACCCGCGCCGTCCCGGATTGATGGCGTTGCGGGTCGCAAGACCGGGAAAAACCGGCAGACCAGGGAGGAGGGGCTCATGCCCAAAACTCACGACGAAACCAAACGCCTTGTAGATCGTGCCGAAAAGTGTCGCGTGCTGGCGGGTATCGTGACCAATCGAGGCGCCGCGAAATCCTATCTGAAACTTGCGGATAGTTACGAGGCGCTGGCCGAAGAAGAGCGCACGCTTTTTACGCTCCGAAAAATCAGGGCGGAGCTGCTTGCTCCGACCAGCCGACCTGCGAAGTAAGGCCGCCTCGGGGCGGTTATTCGAACATATCTAACGCTGACGCCGGACCTGCGTTTGCTGGAACATGCCATCCGACTTCGCATCAACCCTCGTACCGGAGGGTGCGACGACGTTGAACGGCCATGCTCGCAGGATGTCGGGCCGGGACAGTCATTGCGTAGAAGAGTGGGTCGCCGCTTCAGCAACACGCCCTGCCTTCTTCGACAGGTCGGCTGCAGTCGCCTTCAAACCTTCGGCGGTAAGACCTTGTTGCCGCGCTTCGTCGGAAACAGCTTTGACCACGTTTTGGCCGACTTCGGTGACGCGCTCGACCTGCTCGCCGATAAGCTCGCTAGCCTTCTCCTTAACGAAATCGCTGGTCTCACCGAGATACTCGGCTTCGGTCTCCGTCGTAGGGAAAGAAGCCGCAATCGCGGCGCCAATCGCAAGGCCCACAGCTCCAATCGCGAGGGGTTGCGAGCGGAACAGATCGCCCAGATTATCGCGCATGTCTTCAAACAGGCTTCCGGCGGGCAATTCGTCTGCATAGCGACTGTCGCGCGAGCGAGCCGTTTGCCCGCATCTCTCACCTGGCCCACCTGTTCGCTCCGCTCGCGACCGACGTCGGCGGCACCTCTGGCGGTCTCTGCTAGACCTTCCGGACGGAGTTTCTGTCGGGTGCCTTCCCATGCGTCGCGCGCTGCATCCGTCAGCCGGTCGATACCGCTGCGTCGAATGAGTTCTTCGCCGCGTCGGGACCGACTCGCAAACAGCCAAACTGCGCCCATGCCGATCAAAGCCGCTGAGATGGATTGCTTCGCGCTGCCTCGCGTGGCACGCAAGCCATCAGCGGCTTCGTAATTCCCTATTCGGCGCTGAGTGGGACCCCCAATCGCCGCGATTGTCGGCCTGCATGTTGAATGTCCTCACCGCTCCGACCAGCACGTCGGTTGTTGTTTCCGGCCCTGCCTGCTCTCGGGGATCCATCCGCCGTCCGTGCAAGAAACCACAAATTCACCGTCACAAATGACATCATGATGCGATGGCCCACAACATGCACAACTTTGTCGGCGTGTCGGGCGCGCACCCGAGCGTCCCTTGATTGTCCCGGCAGCCAGGAGGAATGGAAGCTGTATGCGACGCCGGCTATTTATTGGTTTGATCGGCGGCGACTGGTTGCGCTGGGCCGCGACAGCAGCAGCGTGCTGACCGTTCCATCAACCTTCACTTGCCGCAAGTTGTACTTGCCGGAACGGGGGCTCCTTCTGCGTACCCGTTCGATAATGGCTCGATGAAAGGTATAAAGGCTGTAACTTTAAGGGGTTGGTTTCAAGAAATGCACGTTGCCGGATGCGTCTCTGGACTTGAGTTGCTCATCGTGCGGAAATAGAACGTCTTCTAGTTTTTCAGCAAGCTCAGCAATCGTGAACGGCTTTTTCAGCACTCGCTGCTCGGATAAGTCAACCGAGGCACGCCCGAC
>Ga0081540_1002877_pt1 | contig 13915 bp, 7 predicted proteins | sample TabmetS2T1R1_FD_71024 | JGI IMG/M metagenome (GOLD analysis project Ga0081540, IMG submission 71024) | Tabebuia heterophylla rhizosphere microbial communities from the University of Puerto Rico - S2T1R1 | ecosystem: Host-associated > Plants > Roots > Rhizosphere ... | reverse complement strand
CAAAATCTCGATGCAGCGCCATCTCCGTGTGCAGCGTCGTATGTAACAGTGCCGCAAAGCGCCCCATGGTCTCGAGATCGTCGGCCTTGGCCACCGCTAGCGCTAGGACGCGACAGTAATCAATGAGAAACACGTAATCCTGACACATATAATAGCGAAACGCCGCGAGCGGCAGTGTACCATCACCAATCCCAGTGACGAACGGATGGTGGAAGACCTGTTCACGCACTGCAGCCGCCTGTTGATACAACTGTTCAGTGAAGCGCATGAGCCTTCTCCTTCTCACTTTCTCTCACCTTGGTGTATATGGAAGGTCTGACTGCGGTCGCTACCCCGAGCATATCACGCTGGTTGACCAGTATCCGCATGGAGTCAGCAACACACGAAATTGCTTCGACGCTGTAACTAACTAAGATATTACGACTCGCAGGAGACAGATCCGGACCCGAATAGTAGTGCACAGTAGCGACATTACCGTAAGGCGACCTTCACTGCTCTCGTACGTCTGAGGAATCTTGGGATCAATCGTGGGCAGGGCTCGCAGGTAGGACGGGTTGCACCCTGTTTCATTTACTGGCGACGGCCTTGACCTGGTGCATATCCGTGACCCCGGCCAGCACCTTCAACACCCCATCCTGCACCAGCGTCGTCATGCCCTCCTGCTGCGCACACGCCGCCACCTCCGTAATCCGCGCCCGCTGCTGAATGAGCCGCTTGATCTCCGGCGTCGCCACCAGCAACTCGTGTAACCCCACCCGCCCCCGATACCCACTCTGCCCGCACTCCGCACACCCCACCCCCCGATACAGTGGGAGCTCCGGTCCCAGCCCCAGCGCGTCAAATGCCGCCGCCCCATACGCCTGCCGTAACTCCTCCACCTGCGCCGCACTCGCCGGCCCCGCCTCCTTGCACGCCTTGCACAGCGTCCGCGCCAGCCGCTGCGCCAACACCCCCAGCAGCGCATCGGCAAAGTTGAACGGGTCGAGCCCCATGTCCAACAACCGCGTCAGCGTCTCCGGCGCACTGTTGGTATGCAGCGTGCTCAACACCAGATGCCCCGTCAGCGACGCTTCGATCGCCGTGTGCGCCGTCTCCGCATCGCGCATCTCCCCCACCATGATCACATCCGGATCGGCCCGCAAAAACGCCCGCATCGCCGCCGCAAACGTGAAGCCAATGCGCGGCTGCACCTGCACTTGCCGCAAGCCGTACTGCGTAATTTCCACCGGGTCTTCCGCCGTCCAGATTTTCAGGTCCGGCGTGTTGATCGCCCCCAGCGCCGCGTGCAGCGTCGTCGTCTTGCCCGACCCCGTCGGCCCCACCACCAAAAACAGCCCGTAGGGGGCGTCGATCAAGCGCTGCACCTCGCGCAGGTTGCGCTCGGTCATCTGCAAGGCCGCCAGCGGCAGGGGCTCACTGGCCGCCAGCAACCGCATGACCACATCTTCATCGCCTTGCGCCGTCGGAATCGTCGCCACCCGGAGCTCAATTTCGCGCCCCTGCGGCAGGCGAAATTTGATCTTGCCATCTTGCGGTTTGCGCCGCTCGGCAATGTCGAGGCGCGCCATGATTTTGAGGCGCGACACCAGGGCGCGCCGGTAACTGGCCGGCATGCGCTGGTATTCCACACAGCTGCCGTCAATGCGCATGCGAATCACCGTGTCCGTGCGCGCCGCATAGGGCTCAATGTGAATGTCGGAGGCGCCGCGTTTGTAGGCATCGACAATGATCTGGTTGGCCAGGCGCACAATGGTGCTGTCGTTTTCGCCAATGCCGCCGATGTTGTCGTCGTCGTCGTCGAGGGCCAGGGCCTCCTCGGTGAGTTCGCCCACAATGTCCTGGATCGAGCCCATCTCGGGGTGGCGGCCCGTCGCCGAGGCCAGATATTGCAGGATGTCCGGGCGCAGACTCACGAGCCAGCGCAGGGGGGCGCCGCGCAGCAGCATCTGGATGTGTTCGGTTTTGAGCAGGTCTTTGGGGTTATCGACGAGCACTTCGATGGTGGCGCCGTCGCGGCGCAGGGGCAGCCAGCAGTTGGCTTTGAGGAATTCAAAATTGAGGTCCTTGAGGAGGCTGCGATCGACCACGAGGTGGTCGTCAAAGGGCAGGAAGGGGCAGCCGTAGAAGCGGGCCAGGGCGTGGCCGAGGGCGGCTTTGGGGACGCGGTAGGTGTCGAGCAGGACGGTTTCGACGTCACAGCGTTTGCGGCGGGCCTCGGCCAGGGCACTGCTCAAGTCGTGGTGGCTCAGCATCTGCTGCTCTATCAGGTAATCAAACTTTCCGGGACGCTTGGCCGCACGTGCCTGTGAGAGTTCGTGTTCCTGACTTCCGAGGGAAGCATCAGGGGAGCCGATGTGGAGTTCCTGTGAGAGTTGGGTATGCTGTGTCCGCGCTGTCGCCGTACTATTGCTATGCAACGCTGTCTGGAATTGGTGGTACAGGGCGGTTCCTAAGGCAGCCGCGACTGTCTGGGCACAGTCTTCCTCGACAGCCGTAAAGCGATCACTGGTACGCTTATTGATCAGCAGCACCACGCCCATGAGGTATTTGCGCTCGATAAGCATAGGAATAGCGAGCAGTTGTTGCGTGCGCCAGGCACTTTGCTCATCCCAGGCTGGATCAAAATGCAGCCGTGTGCTGATCGCCGTCCAGGCAGTCGCCTCATAGGCGTCCGCTACATTCAGCACTTTGCCATGTAAAGCGCAATAGCCCAGTATGTTGTCTTGCGTGATGGGCACTGGTTCAGCCCACCTCCCGGTGCACGGCTCCCAGGCGAGCTTGACATAGAAGATACGTTGTTCCCGGTCCACCGCATAGAGAATCAATTGTGTGGCATCACAGAGCGTGACCAGATCGTGTATTATCTCAAGATAGAATCCATCCCCGTCTCCCATACTTTGGAGCTTCTGGAGGATAGTGGCCGTACGGTCCCGCAGGTCCTGCGATACTTCTAGGGTGGAAGCGAGAGATACTTCCTGATCTATCTCATCTGCTATCATAGCAAGAACTCTTCCGCGGCAGACACTATACTCAGATCCACAAATAGGATACATCGCCTAGATGAACTTGGTACAGACGCCTTCATGCGTCACCGTATTATATCGTTCTCATTGCAGAGAACCATGACCATGGTGCGCTGTGATGTATATCACATATCTGACGTGAGCGGTCTTACGGCCACTCTATACGACCGATGCCCTGCACACGCTACTGTCATCTCCGCTCGTCAAAAGTCTTGAGCCTGTCTGGGCATTCAGTATATGATGCCTTCATTTATAGTAGATGACGACACTGCTGGCAGCGCACAGCGTGCATTATAGTAGAACCGTGTCCTATCGTAGGAGGGAGCAACGATGATTTTGGAAGGGAAAGTAGCGGCGGTCACTGGTGGCGGGAATGGTATTGGCCGGGAAGTCAGTAAGCTCCTGGCCCAGGAGGGTGCCAAAGTAGTGGTTAACGACTTGGGCGTGTCGCTCGATGGGAGTGGCGGCACGCATTCAGCTGCGGATAGCGCCGTCAAAGAGATTCAAGACACCGGTGGCACTGCGGTCGCCAATTATGACTCTGTGGCGACCCCTGAGGGTGGTCAGGCCATTATCCAAACAGCCCTGGATCATTTTGGCAAGATCGACATTGTAGTGCATGTGGCTGGTATTCTGCGCGACCGCATGCTCTTTAATATGAGTATTGAAGAATGGGACGCGGTGATTAACGTGCATCTGCGTGGGGCGTTTTGCGTCATCCGCCCTGCTGCGGCGCTCATGCGGGCCCAGAAAAGCGGTCGTATTATTGCATTTTCGTCCGGTTCCGCTGCGGGCAATTCAGGGCAGGCAAACTACTCAGCAGCCAAGGCTGGCATTCTCGGCCTCATCCGCACTGCCGCACGCGATCTGGCCAAGTATGGGGTGACGGCGAATGCCATCTGGCCTTCGGCTGCCACACGCATGACTGCAAGTGTTCCCGAGGCGGCCGCCGCCCTGCGCGCAGAGCGCGGCCTGCGGCGGGCGAGTGGCGCCCGCCCGCAAATTCGTGACCCTAAGCACGTCGCTCCCATGGTAGCCTATCTGGCATCCGATTTGGCGCAGGACATCACGGGTTACACATTTGCTATTGGCGGCGAACGCCTGGCGCTCATTGCGAACCCAGAGCCCATTCGTGAAGTGTATTGCGCTGGTGGCTGGACCATGGAAAAAATGCTTGAACTCTTCCCACAGACGCTGGGAACAATGAACCTGAAAAACCTCTAAGCTGGTGCACTCTTGCCCCCTTCCCTACACTGGGGAGGGGGTACACTGCGTTGCTACCCATTGTGGTAACCGTGGGCTGTGGTGGACACAGAGTGGTCAGGATCATAGGTGCTGCCATGCTGTAAGGCATACCACTGCTCAGCAAAGCGCCGCAGTTGGGCGTCAACACGCCCATTGACCGAATCCGGTGGATACCACGTGCCAGCACAACGCTGGCCGGCCGCTACACCGGTGAGGATAGGTAAGCCGTCGTCGATCGTGGCGACAGGATAGAGGTGGAATTGCCCCGCAGCAATAGCCTCAATAACATCTTCGCGTAGCATCAAATCGTCGATATTTTGGGGAGGTAAAATTACGCCCTGAGTCCCTGTGAGCCCTTGCAGCCGACAGACATCAAAAAACCCTTCGATTTTCTCATTGATCCCACTAATGGGCTGGAATTGACCTTTTTGATTGACTGAACCAGTCACCGCAATGCCTTGATCAACAGGCAGGTGCGCCAGGCTGGACAACAAAGCGTAGACTTCCGCGGCTGAAGCGCTGTCCCCAGCAATGCCATCATAGGACTGCTCGATGCACAGGCTGGCGCTGAGCACCAGGGGTTTATCTTGCGCGTAAGCGTGGCGCAAGTATCCACTGAGGATGAGCACCCCCTTGTTGTAGGTAGCATCACCGAGCTCCACCTCACGCTCGATGTTCACCACTCCTGTATCCCCCATCGAGGTCTCTGCCGTGATACGTATGGGGCACCCAAAGGCGTAGTCTACTTCCAACTCGTACACCGATAAACCATTCACCTGGCCCACAATGGCACCGTGCGTGGTCATGAGCAGGATGCCCTCAGCAATCAGTTCACGGAGTTTTTCTTCCACCAGATTCACGCGCTCGTAGCGTTCATGGAGCGCGCGCTCCACCGCGGCACGCGTCACCACGGATGCTCCAGCCTTGCCGGCCCAGTAATCCGCTTCGCGCACGATGTCCGCGATGGTTTCCAAGCGCGCACTGAGCTTATTTTGGCGCCCGGCCAAGCGTACGCCCCACTCAACGAGGGCGGCGACGGCATAACGATCACAGGGACGAAGGTGCTCCGTAGCACAGATACGGCTCAGAAAGCCGGCATACTGCATGATCGTCTGGGGCTGCCGTGGAATCGTCACGTCAAAATCCGCCTTGACTTTGAACAAGCGTTGGAACGCCTCATCTTCAAACGCTAGGGCGTCATAGATGTCTTCATCACCGAGCATGATAACCTTGACATCACATGGAATGGGTTCAGGTTTTAAGGTTGTGCTCGGGACGAGCGAAAAATGATCGAAGGTTTGGATTTCGAGTCGACCATAGCGCAGCGTGCGTTTTAATGTGGACCACACGAGTGGCTCGGCCAGTGCATCGAGCGCATCGAACACGAGGTAGCCGCCCTGCGCCCGGTGGAAAGCCCCGGCGCGAATGCCCATGAAGTCGCTGCGCCACATCCCTCCATATTCGAGCGTTGGCTCAATCGTGCCAAAGAGATTTTTGTGCGTTGGAGACATTTCAAAGATAACCGGGGCCCCACGGGTGTCAGTGTTGTCCACAATAATGTTGACCTGATACTCGCGGCAAGGATCCTCGTCGTCCATCGTGGGGGGGGCAGACAGCGATGTCTCCCTGTCAGAGGCTGGAGCAGGGGTGAGGAAGCGTTCGAAGTCCTCATTGAGCGCCTCTTCGACCTCCTGAAAGTACTGCTGGACCGCGGGATCGCTAAAGGACGCTGCCGCATGTGCCACGGCTTGCTGGATGAGCGGTCGCACGAGCGCACGCTCGAGCGTATGCACCGCCTCCTCTGCCTCCTGCCGGAGGCGTTGAGCAGTGGCAAGCACGTTACGCAAATCCTCGCTAAGCGTGGTGTGTTGGGTGCGCAGGTGTCGATACTGTTCGATGGGGAAATGCCCGGTGTCCAGCTGTCGTTCGAGTTCAGCCAGAGGCGTGAGGCGCCCCGCGAGTACTGGGGCGAGTTCTGGCACAAGCGCGGGGGCAGCGTCGTGCCAGAGCAGGCCAAAATGCGGCGCCAGGCGCTGCTCAAATTGCTCCAGCAGGCGCTGCTCACGGCGGCGTGCCTGCTGCAGGACTTGCTCTTTCCGCTGTTGGAATACTTCGCTCGCATATAGTACCGGAATGTCCTGTTTGATGGTGGAGAGGAGCCCCTCCATAGCCTTTTTTAAGCTCTTTCCCTGGCCAGCCTGTAAGGCGAGCAAACGTGGACGCTCAGGATGTTTGAAAGCAAAAACGTAGCACAGATCCGGTGGTGGCGTCGCACGCTCCCGGCACGTCGCCAGCAACTGCTGCACAGCGGTAAGCCTGCCAGTGCCAGGCACTCCACACACATAGATGTTATAACCAGCCCTGGCGATTTCCACACCCAGTGCAAGCGCCTTTTGGGCACGTTCCTGGCCAATAATACCCTCAAGTGGGGACAGATCAACAGTGGTATCGAACGGGAAACTCTCTGGATCGCAACGCCAACGGAGCTTTTCCAAGGGCACTTCCGGGGAGGACGGCTTGTCCTGCATGCGGACTCCTCTTCCATAGCCTGGTAGGTGCCTGACGCACCTGAACCACTGTACCAATGGTGACGTGTTTCCTGCCCTCTGTCAACCTATGCACCTATGTAGGCGAGCCACGCGCGACAGCCTCTCCTCAGGGCAGATATCCCAATGAGCGCAGATGCCGACGCACCGACTCCAGCTCATCTTTGCTCAAAGGCGTCTCAGGATCGTGGGCTGCTGAGGCTACCAGGTCACGCAAGACATACACTCCAAAGTCGGTGACCGAGTTGAACCCACTCTGCTCAACGATGAGCTGCAAATTGTGATACAATGGGCGGGGAATTTTGATTGTGACCTTTGGAGTTTTCGCTGCGTGAGACTTGTCAGCCATGGATGGCTCCACGGACATAAGACATTGCGAAGCTCCTATTAAGACCCCTATTAAGGATTCCTACAGCCCCGCTGTGCACAGTGTTACCAGCGTCAGAAGGTTTGTCAAGCCAGCCCCCCAAGAGGCTCTCGGCCTTTGGACACCTATCTCACAGGCTCAGCCAGCACGGTGGAATGCCTGTGGGCTCGACGTAACTTATCAGGGGGTTTGCACCGATAGAGTCTAGGCAACAGTCCAAGAATCCAGACATCCATTATGAGTGTAGAGGATATAGCGTGGTCATACATACTCGGGTTTCGCCACTGATCGCTCCCTATGGTGGGACTCTTGTCGACTTGATGGTCCCGGCGGAGATGCGTGACGACGTTAAGGCGCGTGCCAGCCAGTTGCCGTCGATCCAGTTATCTGCACGGTCCGTGTGTGATCTCGAACTCCTGGCCACTGGCGCGTTCTCCCCCCTTGATCGCTTTATGGGGCATGTCGATCAGCAGTGCGTTCTCGATGAGATGCGCTTACAGAGCGGTCAGCTCTTTCCCCTGCCTGTTACCCTGCCCATCGAAGCGAGCCCGGCATTACACCTCGACCGTGACATTGCCTTGCGCGACACCAAGAATGATCTCTTGGCCGTGATGACCCTGGAAGAGATCTACCCCTGGGATCTGGCCGAAGTCGCGCACAAAGCCTTTGGTACGCTCGACTTGCGTCATCCTCTGGTAGCGGAAATGCACCACTGGGGCAAGCTCAATATCTCCGGGCATCTCCGCGTGTTGCAATTGCCCAAACATTACGATTTCCAGGAACTGCGTCTGACCCCGGCGCAGACGCGGGCGTGTCTAGAGGGGTTTGGCTACTCTAATGTCGTCGCCTTTCAGACCCGTAATCCTTTGCATAGGGTGCATGAAGAGTTAACCAAGCGTGCGACGCTGGAGGTCGATGGCGTGTTGTTGCTGCATCCAGTCGTAGGCATGACCAAGCCAGGTGATGTTGATCACTATACACGTGTGCGTGCGTATAAAGCCCTGGCAACCGGTTACTATGACCCGCACCGGATTCTTCTGGCGCTACTGCCCCTGGCCATGCGTATGGCAGGACCGCGTGAAGCACTCTGGCACGCGCTCATCCGTCGCAACCATGGGGCAAACCACTTCATTGTCGGGCGGGATCACGCTGGCCCTGGCAACGATTCCACCGACAAACCGTTCTACGGCCCGTATGACGCTCAGAACCTGCTCCAGCGCTACAGTGCAGAACTGGGGGTCAACATGGTGCCCTTCCGGGAATTGCTCTACCTCCCTGACGAGGAGCGCTATGAGGAGGTATCCCGTATTCCCTCTGGAACCCGTACTGCGTCCATCTCGGGCACGCAAGTGCGCGAACAGTACTTGAACCCGGGTCAGAAGCTGCCGAGTTGGTTCACCCGACCAGAGGTGGCGGAGATTTTAGCGGAGACTTATCCTCCTCGGCACCGGCAAGGCGTGTGTATCTGGCTCACGGGACTGAGCGGCGCTGGCAAGTCTACGACTGCTGAAGTGCTGACGGTGCTCCTCCTCGAACACGGACGGCAGGTTACCCTGCTCGATGGCGATGTGGTGCGCACGCATCTCTCAAAGGGCTTAGGGTTTAGCAAAGAAGACCGGGACACCAATATCCGGCGTATTGGTTTTGTGGCTGCGGAGATCGTCCAGCATGGGGGCGTGACCATCTGTGCAGCAGTGAGCCCGTACCGTGCTACTCGTAATGATGTGCGTAACCTAGTAGGTACAGACCACTTCGTAGAGGTGTTCGTGGATACGCCGCTCGCGGTATGTGAAAAGCGCGATACGAAGGGCATGTACGCCAAGGCGCGCCGCGGTGAGATCAAAGATTTCACGGGTATTAATGATCCGTATGAAGCACCAGAGAATCCTGAGATCACCCTCGATACGGTGACGCAGACGCCCGAAGATAACGCCCGTCTCATTCTGCAGCACCTGCTCCAGCGGGGCTTCGTGCGCGCCCAGACGACCGTGGGGAGCAACAGTGGCCACGCGAACCCAGTGAGCCACGCCAGCTAGTCCCGTAGCAGCCCCCGACTCCTCGAGACTTTATTAGCGCTGTCGCTGCAGTGGTGCCCCCCGATGCCCCAGTGGCGCCAGGGCGCGCCGGCCATCGGGGGGCACATCGCCCGGGAGAATTGGGCGTTCGGGAAGGGTGAACTCGACCTGGCGCGTGGTGCCATCGTGATAAAGCGTGAGACGCACGGTATCTCCCACTTTGAGGGTACGCACGAACTGGGTAAATTTCTCTGTATCGTCGAGTTCCTTCCCGTTGGCAGCCGTGATGATATCCCCGCCAAATAAAAACTCCTCACCAGAGATAGCAAGCAACAACTCGCCTTCGTGTAGCCCGGCCTTGGCCGCAGGACTGCCAGGCTCGATAGTCTCCACCAGAAAGCCATCTACGAGTGGTAACTTGAGGAGGTCCTGTACTTCTTTACCGATGACTTTGCCACTGACACCGAGCCAGGGGCGCATGACCCGACCCTGCTGCACGAGTTGCGGCAATACCTGCTTTACGACGTTGATGGGGATAGCAAAACCAATATTTTTGGCGTCGGCGAGGAGAGCAGACGTCAGCCCCACGACCTCACCGCAACGATTCACTAGCGGTCCACCAGAGTTCCCGGGGTTAATGGCGGCATCAGTCTGAATGAGCGGCAGCATCAAGTTCAGCGGGAATTCCCATAGCAGGCGGTCAATGCCTGAAATCACGCCACGAGTGAGGGTCTGCTCGAGTCCCATGGGATTCCCAATGGCGATGACCTCCTCGCCAACCTGGAGGGCCTCCGAGTCACCCAGCGTCGCTTTGGGTAGACCAGCTTCAGGGACCGGAATACGCAGGACTGCGACATCGAGGATGGGATCGGCGCCGAGCACTTTAGCTGGGGTTGTGTAGCCATTATCCAGGGTGACGGAGATGGCACGATGTCCAAAGACGACGTGGGAGTTCGTTAGGATAAGTCCCTCCCTATCTATGAGCACCCCTGAGCCAATGACCGTACCGGCCCGTTCACCGGGATGCACGGAGGCTATCGAGACGGCAGAAATAAACACGACAGCTGGGGAAACCTGCTGATACAGCGTTGGGAGCGCTGTATCGCATCCAGCTTGAGCCGTAGCGTCGAGACGCATCAGCACTGTTATGACGACTACCATGAGCATGGCTACGCGCCAGCCTCGCATATCAGGGTCTCCTGTGAAAGCAGCAGGGGGGGGCGGTTACGCTGCTATCAGGGGTGCCGGCACCCGACGCATGCCCTGCCACTGGTCAGGGTCATGGCCATAAAACAGCGTCGCCCCTTGCCGGTCTCGTAAGTGGCGCAGGGTCGCGAGCGAGTGCGACATAGTTGCCGCATCCCAGAGCACGCGTGGCAGGACGTCACGGTCGAGATTCTCCCTGGTGTAGCACGCATCAGCCGTGAACACCATCTGCACGTCCTTACTCACCCGCACGAGCAACGACTGATGCCCAGGCGTATGGCCATAGGTGGGGATGAGCAGCACTTTGCCGTCGCCGAAGACATCGTGTTCTCCGTCAACAAGCTGATAGTTGAGCGGGTGATCAAAGTCAATAGCACTCGGGTTGTAGCTCGCCACGCCACCAGGGCGACGTGCGGCCTCCATCTCAGGTTTTTGCACCAGGAACGTGGCATGGGGGAAAAACTCATTGCCACCACAGTGATCAAAGTGTAAATGGGAATTGACCACGTAGGTGATATCATCGGGTTGCAGCCCGGCCCTGCCGAGCTGACTGACGACGTCATCTCCTACCTGGGAACGGATGCGAATCCGTCGGGCACGCTCTTCTCCCATACGGCCGATGGGATTGGTAATGGACTGGCAATGCACCCCCGTATCAAAAAGTAGGCGACCCTGCGGGTGCACGAACAGATAGCTCGACACCGGCACCGTCCATGGGGTGCCCGGGGTGAGATCAGACAGCATGCTGGCACGATCCAACTCCAGATATCCAACGCACAAAGCATAAATTTGTACCATGGCTCACCTCCGTAAGTCCTCACACGTCACCCCACCGAGTTGCAATATCCACCATAGCCGATATGCTTGATAAAGAAAAGGGGGAGCAGTAGAGTATGCCGGTGATGGGGAGGGCAGGCTGATCCTGCCCTCCCCGATCCTCGCTCTCACACGTATGGAGCTAACGGTGTCAAGCGAACCACAGGCACAGCAGTGTACGCCCGCTGTAATCACCCAGATGCTGCTCGCAGTTGTGCAGCAACTCGCCATCGAGCTTCACCCTCATAAGCACAACGCCTTGACCGTCACACTCAACAGTGCGTTGGAACGCGATCTTGGCTTTGATAGCCTGGGGCGGATGGAACTCTTGCTCCGCCTCGAACGTGCTTTTGGAGTGCAGTTGCCCGAACAGGTACTGGCCACCGCAGAAGTGCTCCGTGACCTTGTCGCGGCCGTACACAAGGCCAGCATAGGGACAGCGCTGCGCGTTCCCACGGCAGTCGAGACCGGCGTGAGCGAAGCTGCCGATGGGATACCCGTTGGAGCCACAACCCTGGTCGAGGTGCTTGATTGGCATGCACGCGTACACCCTCAACGCCCGCACCTTACTCTGTACGTGGAGGACGAGCACATCGAGGAGATCACCTATGCGGGACTGCATGCCAGAGCCGAGGCGGTCGCCGCAGGGCTGCAAGCGCGCGGTCTCCAGCCAGGACAAACCGTGGCGCTCATGCTGCCCACCAGTCGCGACTTTTTCTTGGGCTTTTATGGTATTCTGCTGGCTGGGGGGATTCCTGTCCCTATCTATCCGCCATCCCGCCTATCACAGCTTGAGGAGCACCTGCACCGTCAGATGCGCATTCTCAGTAACGCTGAGACCGTGATGCTATTGACCGTGCCCGAAGCGAAACCGCTGGCGCGGCTTCTCAGCGCCCAGGTTGAGAGGCTCCACCGTGTCGTCACGGTATCGGAGCTGTCCGCAGACGGTGGTACCGCTGTCCGATCCCCTGTGCAAGCGCACGACATCGCCTTTGTGCAGTACACATCTGGAAGTACGGGGAATCCCAAGGGCGTGATGTTGACGCACGCCAATCTTTTGGCGAATCTTCAAGCCATGGGACAGGCGGTGCAAATCACCTCCACGGATGTGTTCGTGAGCTGGCTGCCATTGTATCACGACATGGGGTTGATCGGTGCCTGGTTGGGCAGTTTATATTACGCGTATCCTCTCGTGCTGATGTCGCCGCTGGCTTTTTTAGCACGACCAGTACGCTGGCTGTGGGCGATCCACAAGCACCGTGGCACGCTCTCTGCCGGTCCCAACTTTGCCTACGACCTCTGCACCCGGCGGATCGACGACCGTGACCTGGAGGGCCTTGACCTTAGTTCCTGGCGTGTAGCGTTTAACGGAGCCGAACCCGTCAGTGCGGTGACGCTGGCGCGCTTCAGCGAGCGTTTTGCGCCGTATGGCTTTCGGCCAGAAGCCATGGCGCCTGTCTATGGACTCGCCGAGGCTGCGCTCGGAGTTGCTTTTCCAGTCCTGGGCCGTGTCCCGCACGTCGATGCCATCCAGCGTGAGCCGTTTATGCGCTCCGGCCACGCGGTGCCGTCCGAGAAACACGACACTACCGCCTTACATTTTGTGGCCTGTGGACAACCCTTGCCGGGCTATCAGATCCGCATTGTCGACGCCACTGGCCATGAAGTCGGCGAGCGTCAGGAGGGGCGTCTGGAGTTTCAAGGGCCCTCGACGACTCGCGGCTATTTTCATAATCCTGAGGCTACGAGCCGTCTCTGCCATGGCGCCTGGCTGGACTCGGGGGATCTGGCCTACATGGTTGGGAGTTCGGTGTATCTGACTGGCCGTGCGAAAGACATTATCATCCGTGCTGGGCGCAATATTTATCCGCATGAATTGGAAGAAGCCATTGGCGATATCACTGGTCTACGTCGAGGGTGTGTGGCTGTCTTTGGGAGCCCTGATCCGGTAACTGGCACGGAGCGCCTGGTTGTGCTGGCTGAGACGCGTCAGACGGATACTGACGTGTTGGCGCAGCTCCGTAGTCAGATCGAGGCTATGGTCACTGATCTGCTTGGGACCCCGCCTGACGATGTTGTGCTGGCTCCGCCTGGCAGCGTCCTGAAAACGTCGAGCGGCAAGCTTCGCCGTGCTGCCAGCCGCGAGCGCTACGAGCAGGGGGACTTGGGCAAGCGGCAGCGGGCAGTGTGGTGGCAAATCACGCGTCTGGCCCTGACGAGTATACTCCCGCAGGTGCGCCGGGTCAGACAGAGCCTTGCTGGTGTCCTCTATGCTGCCTATGTCTGGGCACTCTGCGGGGCCGTGTTGCCCGTGGCGTGGGGGATCATTGCCCTCCTGCCGCGGCGATCCTGGTGTCAGGTGGTGGCGCGGACTACAGTGCATCTCTTACTCCGACTGTCTGGCATACCGCTCGTCGTGCAGGGACTTGAGCACCTGCCACGTCATGAGCCCTACATAGTGGCTGTCAACCATGCCAGCTACCTTGATGGTCCTATGGTGTTGGCAGCGCTCCCGGTCGATGTGCATTACGTCGTCAAGCGGGAGCTGGAGGCGCACTACTTCACGCGTGTGCTCCTGCGTCGCATTGGTGCGGAGTTCGTCGAACGTTTTGAGGCACAGCAGGGCATCCAGGATACCGAGCGGTTGCTGCAGGCGGTGCAGCAGGGTCGCTCACTGGTGTTTTTTCCTGAAGGGAC